>Ga0163154_10000042_pt1 | contig 169593 bp, 158 predicted proteins | sample OliLakLV19MP9P1_FD_148649 | JGI IMG/M metagenome (GOLD analysis project Ga0163154, IMG submission 148649) | Freshwater microbial mat bacterial communities from Lake Vanda, McMurdo Dry Valleys, Antarctica - Oligotrophic Lake LV.19.MP9.P1 | ecosystem: Environmental > Aquatic > Freshwater > Lake... | reverse complement strand
GGGGAAAAACGACCCCTGAGTAGTTACCTTCGCACAAATGCTAAAAATCAAACTTACACTTAAACGTTTAATTTAGCAACTTTAGCCAAGTTTGTCAATCGGTTATCTGGTGGATCATTCAATCCCCCGATTCATCCTTGCGGTGCAGTCGAAGATCAAGTACACTCTCTTTCACATCGGGGTGTGGCGCAATCTGGTAGCGCGCTTGCATGGGGTGCAAGAGGCTCCGGGTTCAAATCCCGGCACCCCGATCAATCATTTTGTGCGAAACGTCCCTCTAGAGGGACGTTTTTCGTTTCACACTAAATAACCTGAGTTTTGGATCGCTTCACCTCACCCCCCAACCAAGCCGAACATTGCGCCGTCCGGCTTGGACAGTTAGAATAACGTTCGATAGCAAATTTGAACCAACCGTTAAAACATGGCGTAATGTACATACCGACACCGCGCGTTGGCGGCTGGTTCAGGCACGCGCTGTCATTGGGGCAGCCATGCAGATGGCTCATGTTCGTTTTGTTTTTCAATAAGGAGTGTTCTATCCATGAGGAAAGCACTTAAGTTCTTGGCAGTGGGGGCATCGGCGGCGTTCATTGGCGCGCTGGCGATTGTTCCGGCGGTTGCGCAAGATGGCGCGGCGCAAGGTGGCGTCATTGTCGAAGCGACGTTCTCTGGCGATCCGGCGAGCTTCAACCCGATCATTGGCAGCGATACCGCCAGTCGTCGTATCACCAACTTGATTTTCCCCGGCTTTTTGGCGGCAGACCCGTCGCAAGGCATCATCGTTGGCAGCGACCCCGCGGATCCGTTGAGCGGACGCGCGATTGTCAGCGATTGGACGATCTCGGATGATGGTCTGGTCTATACCTTCAATCTGCGCACCGATTACGTTTGGAATGACGGCACGCCGATCACCTCCGCCGACGTGATCTATACGTGGAATGCGATCCAAGCCGGGACGGAAAATATCGTCGATACGCCCCTGACGTTCCTCGTCGATAGCATTGTCAGCGTCGAAGCACCGGACGCCAATACCATTGTCGTGACCTATTCCACGGCTGAATGCACCGCGCTCAGCTATGCGGGTTCCCTCTACCCGGTGCCGTCGCACGTTCTGCCCGCCGATCTGACGCTGTTGAACGATGATCCGTTCAATCTTGCGCCAACGGTCAGCGGCGGACCCTTCACGTTCGGTGAAATCCGCCCGTCGGAATTGGTCAGCTTGCTGCCGAATCAGGAATACCCGGATGCGGCGCTCGGCTACGTCAGCCCCGCCGGCTTCATTTACAAGCAGGTGCCAGATCAGACGGTCGTCGTCGAGCAGTTCCTCGCGGGTGAGACCAACGCCATCGACAATGCGCCGGTCAATCGTCGTTCGGATATCGATGCGGCGGTTGCAGCAGGTGAGAAGGAAGACTACCGCTTCCCCGGTCTGGCATGGGACTATCTGGCGCTCAACGTCGCTGACCCCAACAACCCGCAAAACGGTGCCGACGCCGATGGCAACCCGATCCCGCAAGGCAATCACCCGCTGTTCGGTGATGTGCGTGTCCGTCAAGCGATTGCCAATGCCATCGATGTCGATGCGATCATCCAAGCCGCGCTGTTCGGTGAAGGCGACCGCATGACCTCGTTCATCATCCCAGCATCGTGGGCATATAACAGCGACCTGCCGACCATTCCGTTCGATCTCTCAGCGGCAGCGGCGCTGCTCGATGAAGCTGGCTTCATCGATCACGATAACGACGTAACCACACCGCGTATCGCACAAGGCGCAATGTACGCTGAAGATGGCACGCCGCTGCGCTTTACGCTGTTCAGCAATCAGGGCAACAGCCGCCGCGAAGCCGTCGGCACGCTGGTGCAGGATCAACTGGCGCAAGTCGGCATCCAAGTCGATTTCCAGACCATCGAGTTCAATACGCAGCTCGATATCATGGACAGCCAGACCTTTGACGCCTTCATTCTCGGCTGGCGCAACGGCTTCCCAGATGATCCAGACGCGACCCAGTTGTTCACCACCGTTGGCGATGTGGTCGGTGGCGGCAGCAACGATGTCAGCTACTACAACGAGCGCTTCATCGAGTTGAACAGCGCCGCGAAGAGCGCGACCGAGACCAACGGCTGCGATGTCCCCGCGCGCACCGAGATGTATCACGAAATGCAGGCGATCTTCCAAGCTGATCTGCCCTATATTCCGCTGTACACCATTGGCGGTCACTTTGCGGCGGACGCCAGCCTGTCCCCGTGGACGCCCTACGGCGGCGGCGAGAATCTGTACTGGAACGTCGATCAATGGGCATTCAGCGCATCCGCCACGCCCTGATAATCCCGTAAAGCGTTAAAGATCGTTTCGTGGGCGAGGCGCATTTTCCAAAACTTGGAGATGCCCTCGCCTTGCTCATCAATCGATCCATCATCTGGCGGATTCAACGGACGGACGCGCGTTACGATGGTCAAATATGTTCTTCGCCGTTTAATTCAGGCGATCCCCACCCTTTTTGGTATCACCGTTCTCGTCTACTTATTGATGTCGCTTGCGCCCGGCGGACCCGCCAAAGCCCTGACGTTCTCTGCGAACACAACCCCGCAGCAGGTCGCGCGCGTCGAGGCAGCCCTCGGCTTGAACGATCCGCTGCCGATTCAATATCTGCGCTGGCTGTTGGGCGACGATTGGATGCGTTGGGACACCGACGGCGACAACATCGCCGATGCCAGCTTCATCCTCCCTCTGGATGCCGACGGCGACGGCGTGAATGAGGCACCCGGCACGCGGCAGGGTATTATTCGTGGTGATTTTGGACGGTCGTTCTTCTATCGCCGCCCCGTGTCCGAGATGATCGGCGAGCGCGTCGCTGCCACGCTTGAACTCGGCTTGTCCGCGCTCACCTTCGCGCTGCTCATCGGCGTTCCAATTGGCATCTTCGCGGCGGTACGCAAGGGCGGCGCGTTCGATAATGTGACGCGCGTCGCTGCCGTGGTCACCAACGCGATCCCGAACTTCTGGATCGGCTTGATTCTGATTTTGATCTTTGGATCGGCGCTCGGTTGGCTGCCGATGGGTGGGCGCGCCGATAATCCAGTCGCGCAATGCTTGGTACCCAATGCGCCCGCCGATCTTTGTCATTATCCCTACATCTATGAACGGCTGGAATATTTGATCTTGCCGACGTTTGTTCTCGGCATGGGCGCGGTCGCGGTCTGGTCGCGGTTTATGCGCGCGTCGATGCTCGAAGTGATCAACCAAGATTACATGCGCACGGCAAAAGCAAAAGGTTTGTCCAATCGCAATGTCTGGTTTGGACATGGCGCGCGCAACGCGATGATCCCGCTGGCGACGTTCTTGGGTCCCGCGATCACGGGCTTGTTGAGCGGCGCGGCGATCACCGAAACGATCTTCTCGTGGCCCGGCTTGGGGCGCTTCGGCGTACAAGCGGTCACCTCGCAAGATTATCCCGTCGTCATGGCGGTCGTCATTGTCGGGGCGGTATCCACAATCCTCGGTTTCATTCTCTCGGACATTCTGTACGCGATCATCGATCCGCGTATTCGCTTCGACTAAGGGGGCGCATTATGGCAACGCACGCGCAAGCAGTCGTCACAAAACTGGACGTACAACCAAAAGAAGTCCATGTCAGTCGGTCGCTCACGCAGATGGCACTGCGGCGGCTGCGCCACGATTACCTGACGCTGATTGCCCTCTCGATCATTATTGTCATCACGGCGCTGTCGTTTGCGGCACCCTTGGTCACGAATGTGCTTGGCGTCAGTCCGACGCGCACCCAAACGGACAAAACATTCCTGCCGCCCGGTTCACCCGTTCATATTTTCGGCACGGATGATCTCGGACGCGATCATCTCGCGCGCCTGCTCTATGCCGGACAAATTTCGCTGAAGATTGCCTTCTCTGCTGCTGCGCTCTCGCTCACGATTGGCGTTGCGCTCGGCATCATCACGGGGTATTACGGCGGCGTCATCGACGATATGATCAATTGGCTGATCGCCACGCTCACATCCGTACCCATCTTGTTCCTGCTCTTGATCATCTCATCCGTGCTGCGCTCGTTGAGCGATGCGCCGCCCTCCGACGTGACGCTGATCATCGCGCTCGGTTTTATCGGTTGGACGGGTACGACGCGCATTGTGCGCGGCGAAACGCTGTCACTGCGCGAACGCGAATATGTCCTCAGCGCGCGCGCGGTTGGCGCATCGTCCTGGCGGATTATGTTCGTTCACATGCTGCCCAATTTGATCTCGGTGATCATCATCACGCTGGCTATCGACATTGGTTCGCTAATTTTGGTCGAAGCGGCGCTCAGTTTCTTGGGCTTGGGCGTCATGCCACCCACCCCATCATGGGGCAATATGCTCTCAAATTCGCAGACGTTCTTCAACAAGGGCGTTTGGCTGGTGATCTTCCCCGGTCTGCTCATCTTCATCACCGTGCTGTTGCATGTACGTGATGGGCGATGGCATCCGCGACGCCTTCGATCCGACGGCACGCAATTAAGGGAAACGTTGAGGGAAAAGGGTAAAGGACTGAGAAAAATCGGCTTGCACTTAGTCCTTTCCCCCCGTCCTCCTATTGGAACAGATTGCGCCGATAGATTTCATCCGGGCGCTTGTAGATGTGCCGGATGTCTGTGTCCGTCATGAAGGTTGGCTGTCCGACGGCGCACGCCCCGACGAAAATCCCCGCCGCTTTCACGGTCATTGCCGTCACATTGAGCGCATCTTTCGGCGTCTGTCCGAGCGCGATCAAACCGTGATTTTCCAACAAAATCGTGCGCGGAAATTCGCCATATTCGTCCATGTAAACGCGCACACGTTCCCGAATCGCCAGCGCCAGCGGTAAGCCCGGATCGGCATAAGGCACAAACACCGATACGGGCCCGCACAGCACGACCTGATCGGGGAACAGACGCTTGAGCGCAAAGTCCTCCGCGCGCGTGCTGCACATCAGTTGATTGACCAACAGGGGATGCGTATGCGCGATGCAGCGCACGCCGCAATCGTGCAGCAGCGCCGCATGGAATGTGACCTCCACCGACGGTTTAACTTTCACGCTCGCATCGACCTTCGCCAATTCCATCGCAGCGCCCATCGCCGTATGCGGATCGTCGGTCGGATCGGACAGCAGCTCCAACAGCGGTGCGAACCGCGCAGCCACGAAGCCCGCCGCGCTGATGCCGTTCATCCCCTGCCCACTCGCCTTAATCCAGAATGAGTCGGCGTCGATCCGATACGAGGTGTTGCCCTCACCGACAACGACGTAGTTCATCTCTGGTTGCCCGATAGTGCGCGTCATTTCAACCAACGCGGACAGTGCAATATCTTGTTCTGACACGCTACCCTCCCTTAAATTGATGTGACCAACGGGCGGAACCGCTGATACGCGGCATCCCACGCGCCCCCGTTTTCCGGCTCGTAGACGACCAGTTCCAACGACCCTGCCAGCATCGCGCGCGCCTCCGCGACATTCTTTAGTTCACCGAGCGCGATTAACTGCACAATCGCGTTGCCCAACGCCGTCGCCTCGACGGGACCAGCGTAAACGGGGCGTCCGGTCGCATTGGCAGTCATCTGGCATAAAAGGGTGTTCTGCGTGCCGCCGCCAATGATGTGCATCCGCTCCACCCGCTGCCCGCTGATGCTGATCAGATTGTCCAACACGAAGCGATACTTGAGCGCGAGACTTTCGTAGGCACAGCGCATGATTTGTCCGGGCGTCTGCGGGAGCGGCTGCCCCGTTCGCTGGCAAAATTCCACGCTGCGCGCGGGCATATCGCCGGGCGGCAGGAACAGCGGATCGTCCGGGTCGATCAGGCTGCGGAACGGTTCGGCGTCGATTGCCAGCCGCGTCAAATCTTCGTAGCTGTAATCCGTCCCCTGTGCGCGCCATGTCGCCCGGCTCTGCTGTGCCAGCCATAAGCCCATCACATTCTTGAGCAGTCGGAATGTGCCTTCGACGCCGCCCTCGTTGGTCAAGTTCGCCGCGTAAGACGCATCGTTGATGATCGGTTCAGGGATTTCCAACCCGATCAAGCTCCATGTGCCGCTGCTGATGTAACAGTAATCGCGTGTCGTCGTGGGAACAGCGACGACCGCCGATCCAGTATCGTGGACGGCAGGCGCGATCACAGTCGTGCCATCGTACTCGCCCAAGTGTGTTCCCGGCGGCACGATCTCCCCAAACAACGCCGTCGGGATGCCAAGCGCGCGCATTGTCTCCCAATCCCACGATTTCGCGCGCGGATCGTACATCTGCTGGGTCGTCACATGCGTGAACTCGCACGTTCGCGCGCCCGTCAGCCAATAGTTGAACAAGTCGCCAATCGTGATGAAGTGCGCCGCCGCGCGGAGCTGTGGACTGTCGTGGCGGACGAGGCTGGAGAGCGAAAACAGCCCGTTGATCTGCATAAATTGGATGCCCGTGCGCTCGAAGATCGTGCGTTTTGGCACTCGCGCGAACACCCATTCCATCATGTCATCAACGCGGCTGTCACGGTAATGGACGGCATTGCCGATCAGGTCGCCGTTGGTGTCTAACAGCGCCCAATCGACGCCCCACGTATCGATTCCGATGCTGGCGGCATCGCCGTCGCGTTTCGCCGCTGCGATCCCGTCTTTGATGTCTTGAAACAGCCGCAGTGCATCCCAATAGAGCGTATTTCTGGCGCGCACAGGGACATTTGAAAAACGATGCGCGACTTGGAAATCGAGCGCGCGCCCGTCGAAGCCGACGCGCAACGCACGCCCCGACTCCGCGCCCAAATCGATGGCAATAACGTGTTTTTTCGTCATGAAGTCACCTTAAAGTAATGAGTGAAAAGGGATGCGTAATGAGAAAGACAGCGTAATTTTTACGCATCACTCATTACGCATCCCGGTTGCTATCTTACGTATGCGCCCGGCACGCCGCCGTCAACGGTGATAATGCCGCCCGTCGTCTTGGAACTGCGCGGGCTGGCGAGAAATGCAATCGCTTCCGCGATATCTTCAGGGAAAATCTCGACTTTGAGCGTGTTTCGCTGGCGGTACACTTCGCCCAAATCATCGGCACTGACGCCATACTGCTTGGCGCGCGCCTCTTTCCACTCTCCGTCCCAAATGCTGCTGCCGCGAATAACGGCGTCAGGCAGTACAGAATTGACACGGATGCCGTGCGCGCCGCCTTCTTCTGCGAGACAGCGCGCCATGTGGATTTCGCCCGCCTTCGCCGCGCTGTACGCTGCCGCGCCCTTGCCCGCGAAGATGCTGTTCTTGCTGCCGACGAAGATCAGCGATCCGCCAATGCCTTGCGCCTTCAACACGCGGAAGCCCTCGCGCGCGACCAAGAAATAGCCCGTCAACAGGATGTCAATCTGGCGCTGCCAATCTTTCAGCGTCGTGTCCTCGATAGGGGCGCCGCCCGCGATGCCCGCATTGTTGATCACCACGTCGATCCCGCCGTAGGTCAAGACGGCGTGCTGGAACGCCTCGATCACCGCCGACTCGTCGGTCACATTACACGACACGAACAACGCGCGTCCTTTGCCGTATTTCTTCTGCAATTCGTCAGCGGTTTCGTTGCCGCCGTCAGCGTTAATGTCCGCGATCACGACGTGCGCGCCGTCCGCCGCGAGACGCTGCGCCGTCGCGCGTCCAATGCCACTCGCCGCGCCCGTGATGAACACCACTTTTCCAGCGAAGTCCCGATCCGGCGGCGCAAGTTTCAGCTTATACAGTTCGAGGGGCCAATACTCAATGTCATATGCCTCTTTCGCCGTCAAGCTGTTGAAGCCGCCGAGCGCCTCTGCGCCACCGATCACGGCGACGGCGCGATGATACAGTTGGCGGCTGACATCGGCGTTGACCACATCTTTCCCGGTGTTGACCATGCCAACGCCTGGAATCAGGATCACGCGCGGAGCGGGATCGCGCATTTCGTCGCCCGGCTCTTTGTTGGCATCAAAATACTCGGCGTAGCTTTTGTCATAAGCCGCAATGCCCGCTTTCAGCTTCGCTTTCAGCGCGTCCACGCCCTGATCCGGCGTCCAATCGACGTAGAGCGGCTGCCGCTTGACGTGGACGAGATGATCGGGACACGCCGCGCCCATTTGGCTGACCGTCGCCGTCTTATCGCTGCCCGCCATCTCCAACACCGTCTCGCTGTCATCGTACTGCAAGATTGCGTGCCGTCGCGCCGATACCGCGCCGCGAATCACGGGCAGGACTTGCGCTATGATCGCGCGCCGCTCGTCCGCTGGGAGCGCGGCAACCGTCAGATCGCCAAAGACGCGCTTGCCTTTCTGCTTGTCCGCGACGTAATCTTCGGCTTCTTGAATGATGCGAATGGCGATGTTGTACGCCGACTTGCTGTCGTTCGCCCATGTCACCAAGCCATGCTTGCCCATCACGACGCATTCGATGTTCGGGTTTTGGATTACCTTGTCGCCGATCCACTTGCTCATCGTGAAGCCGGGACGGATATACGGCACATACGCCATCCGGTCGCCATAGAGCGCGCGCGCGGCGGCTTCGCCATCGGGCGCGCACGCAAGGGAAATCACGGCGTCGGGGTGGGTGTGATCAACGTGTGGGAACGGCACGAAGGCATGGAGCAGCGTCTCGATGCTCTGGCGCGGGCGTCCCGGCTCGAAGATCGTGCGTTCGAGATATGCGACCATCTCTTCATCGGTCATGGCATCGCGCGCGAACAGCGGATCGATATCCTCCATGCGCAGCAGTGCGAAGCCGCCCGCCTTGATGTTGAGAATATCCGATCCCGATGCCTTGACCGCCAGCACGCGCACGGCGCGCCCCATGTGGTCAGTCAGTGTCAATTTCGTGCTGGTGTTACCGCCGTAGATGTTGACGACCGCGCGATCCCGTCCTAACAAGTTGCTGCGATAGACCAGCCCACCCAAATCGGGCAGCGCGGCGGCTTCCACATCATTCCATAGATTTTGTGGCATGGTTGTGACCTTTTTTCGTGAAATATCGAGGATATACGAATGAGAACGAACCTTTTTTGAGCGATGAAAACGGGACGGAGTGTAGCGCCGTGTCCAGCATGTGTCAAACGCGGCGGATGGGTGTGGTTTGCGACGTTGTGTGCGCGTAACGGCGTCCGATCTATCGCCCATGCGGCATGATCCAGCCTTGTTGACGTGATCCGACAAACACAATACACTCACGCGAGAATAGCGTGAAAAATGCTTATCGAATCAGGAGATTTTATGCCGAACGTTCCCGGTTACGATGCCCTCGCGGAACAATTGACCGCGCGCGGCGTCAATGTCGATGCCGTCAAAGACAAACTCAAGCGCCAACATATCGAAACACCATCGTGGGGCTACGCCAACAGCGGCACGCGCTTCAAAACCTTCGCGTGGAAAGGCGCGGCGCGCAGCATCCACGAGAAACTAGCCGACGCGGGCTACATTCACAAGCTGACGGGCGTCGCGCCGTCCGTCGCCATCCATATCCCGTGGGACAAGACCGACGACTACGCTGCTCTCCCGCAGATCGCCGCGCAGCACGGCGTCACGATTGGCGCGGTCAACCCGAACACGTTCCAAGACGAACAGTACAAGTTGGGGAGCATCACGCATCCGAGCGGCGCAGTGCGCGAAGAAGCCATCGCGCATCTGGTCGAATGCTGCGAAATCATGGCGAAAACGGGCAGTACGCTGCTTAGTCTGTGGTTCGCAGATGGCACGAACTACGCCGGGCAAGACAGCATCGTTGAACGCAAACATCGCATGGAGTCGGCGCTGGCGGAGACATACAAGCATCTACCCGCTGGATCGCGCATGTTGATCGAATACAAATTCTTTGAACCCGCCTTCTATCACACCGATCTAGCGGATTGGGGCATGGCATACGCGACGGCGCTCAAGTTGGGCGAACAAGCGCAAGTCTTGGTCGATACCGGACACCATGCGCCCGGCACGAACATCGCGCACATCGTCGCGTTCCTGCTCGATGAGGGGCGGCTCGGCGGCTTTCACTTGAACGCGCGCAAATATGCGGATGACGATCTGATCGTTGGAACGAACAATCCGATGGAGCTGTTCGAGATTTACGCCGAACTGGTAGCGGCAGGCGACCGCGCCAGCGACGTAGCCTACATGATCGACCAGTCGCACAACATCGAGCCGAAGCTCGAAGCAATGATCGTCAGCGTGATCAACTGCCAGATCGCCTATGCGAAGGCGCTGGTCATCGATCAGGCGGCGCTGCATCAGCGCCAGCTTGAGGGCGACGTGTTGGGCGCGCACGCCGTCATGACCGATGCGTTTCAAACTGATGTGCGCCCGTTGTTGGCGCAAGTCCGCGTCGAGATGGGGCGTCACGCCGATCCAATTGCCGCGTATCGCGCCGACGATTATGCCAAGCGGGTCGGGGACGAACGCGGCGCAGCGTCGGGCGCGGGCGGTGGCTTCCCAACGTAGTCGGAATCGAAAAGACTCAACGCAGAGATAAACAGAGACGCAGAGGAACTTTCAAAGTCTTTTCTCTCGGCATTTCTCTGTATCTTTGCGTTAACATTGTTCTATGTTTGCCATAAATCATCATCAAAAGGACACCACAAATGGAATATCGCGCGTATGGGCGCACGGGTTGGAACGTCTCGACCATCAGTTTCGGCGCATGGGCGATTGGATCGGCGTGGGGCGCGGTGGACGACACCGAATCGCTGGCGGCAATGCACCGCGCGCTCGATTTGGGCATCAATCTAATCGACACTGCCGATGTGTACGGCGACGGACACAGCGAACAACTGATCGCCAAGCTGCTCAAAGAACGCCACGACACCCCTTTCTACGTCGTGACGAAAGCCGGACGGCGCTTAGCGAAGCAAACACCCGACGGGTACAACCGCGAGAATTTGACCGCGTGGATCGAGCGCAGCCTCAAAAATCTCGATGTGGATGCGCTCGATCTCGTGCAGCTTCATTGTCCGCCAACGCAGGTTTATTACATGCCAGAGGTTTTCGGCATTCTCGACGATCTGGCTAGCGCCGGAAAGATCAAGTTCTACGGCGTGAGCGTCGAAAAAGTCGAAGAAGCGATCAAGGCGATTGAGTTTCCCGGCGTTCAGTCCGTGCAAATCATCTTCAATGCGTTCCGGTTGCGCCCGTCAGAAGCGTTCTTCCCGTTGGCGAAAGAAAAACAGGTCGGGATTTTGGCGCGCGTCCCGCTGGCGAGTGGCATGTTGACGGGCAAAATCACCAAAGAATCGACCTTCGCCAAAGACGATCATCGCAATTTCAATCGACACGGCGAGTCGTTCGATGTGGGCGAGACGTTCTCTGGCGTCGATTACGATATTTCGTTGGCGGCAGTCGAAGAATTGAAAAAACTTGTCCCCGAAGGCGTGACGCTGGCACAGTTCGCGCTGCGCTGGATTCTGATGTTCGACGCTGTGACGTGCGCGATTCCCGGCGGCAAACGTCCGTCACAAGTCGAGGACAACGCCCGTGCCGCTGACTTACCTGCGCTGACCGACGCGCAAATGGTGGCGGTCAAGCAGATTTACGAGGCGTCGATCAAGGGGCTGGTGCATCAACGCTGGTAGAATATTTGGCGCTCGGGTAGAACGAGTGCATTTTCGTAGGGGTTGGGCGCGTGACACGCGCCATGCCCCTCGTGTTTGGCTGTTATGAAAAGTCAAAAAAGAGCCTGTGATGCAAGCGTATCAAGCAAACGTCGTAAGGGCGACTCGATATTTTGCCCGTTTGTGGGGAATGAAGCTATGAAAAATCAGGCTGGGTGGTCAAGAGATGACGACAGGTTTCCATGACAGTCTGTAACGTCCAAACGACGGGGACGGCGCTGCTGAGTGGCGCTGCCATCGTGTCGATAGGCAGTCAAGCTGAGGAGACTATAGACCCAAGCCGACCACTGCCCGAACGCAGCGCGCTGTTGGCTCACCAGTCTCAGCATGTCCTTGACCATGTTCTCGCGCTGTGGCATGGCTTTCATCGGAAATGACTTTCGGTGAATGTTGATTTGACACTTCATTTCTACCGAATGTCATTTCTTCTTTCCACAAAGCGCCAAACATAGGGCGTCCCAGCGGCACGCCCTACGCAGCACTTTAACTTTGCGGATTGACCGTGAAGGCGCTCAAAATCGCGGGTTGCATAGCGATGATCGCTGCTGGATCGGCTTCGACAGTCTCGCGGTCATACGCCGGGACGCCATAGGTCGTGACGGTCAGCGCGCCGCTCTCCGCTGCAATGTCGAACTCCGTCCAACCGAAGCTGTGTCCAAGTACATAGCCGCCCGTCTCGAAGGTTGCATCGATCAGCGAGTCTTCCAAGCCGAGTTCGCTGTAGCCTTGCAGCCCTAATACGAACCGATTGAACAGGTCTTGCAGCACGCCATCTTTTTCTTCGAGCGTGCTGGTTTGGTACGCCGCGAACGCATCATCGTTCACCAAGCCGAAATCATGCGCGCCCTCGACCAACGCTTGTCCCGTGGGCGGGTAGAACGCCACTGAACCCGTGCTGATCTCGAACGCATGAGTCGGGATGTTGTCGCCGCCCGCTTCGGTCTGGTATTCGATCTTGTTGATGAAGGTCGTATGCACATCGGCGGCGACGAACACAACGTTGCGAATCGCGTTATCCTCGATGAACTGCATCACTTCCGTGCGTTCCAGCGCGAAGCCTTCCCAACGATCTTCGCCGCCGAACCAGCCGGTTTGCTGGGCGGGTTCGGGGATCATGACGAATTTCCACAGCACGCCCGCTTCTTGTGCCGCCAGCAGATCGCGCTTGAGCATTTCGACCTGCGGACGACCCAGCAGCGTGCGTCCCGCCTCGAACAGCGACGCCAGATACGCGGCAATCGCCTCTTGATTGAAAATGTCGAGCGTCGGCGCCTGATTCGCGTCACGGAACGAGCGCGCATCCAGCACGATCACGGCGGCATCGTCGCCATACGTCACGTAGCGATACAGCAGCGGACGCCCATCGACGCGCTCGTCGCCTGTATCAGCGTAAACGTCAGCGCGCAGCGGGTTGTATTCAGCGAACACTTGCATCCCGCTCTGATACAGCGCCGTCTGGTTGATGAACGCGACCGTTTCGTCCGCGAACCGCTCATCCGTCGAGGGAGACGCGCCGCCCGCGAAATCGTTGGTGACTTCATGATCGTCAATCGTGGCGAAAATCGACGTGGAGGCGCGCAAATCTGCCCAATAATTGCGCTCGTAACGGTCGCTGTACACTTCGTTGTGCTTGACGCGGTAATCGTCCACCGTGATTGCTTGTTCGCCGGGAAAATCGACCGACGGAATATCGCTGTAAATCGTATCGCCATGTGCCATGAAGAACGCGAGATCGCGCTCGGCGGCGTTGCTGATGGCGACATACGGACGCAGTTCGCCGCGCCAATCGCCGGACACGCCGAAACGCAGCCCTGATCGCGCGCCCGCTTCAGCAGGGGTGATGAAACGCCCGGTCAAGCTATCGCCGTCCGTATTCGTGACGCGATAGAAATACGACGTGTTCGCCGTCAGCCCTTCGACCGCGACTTTCGCCGGAAGCATTGGATCAACGACCTCCGCCGTCACAGTTTGCACGCTGCTGGCGAAATCCGCGTCCGTTGCTACGTCGAACGTCAGCGTTCCCGTCGCGGCGGCGCGCGCCCACAGCATGGTCGTGGTCTGGGTGGTATCGCCGGACGCGATGCCGTTGGGGAACGCGGGCGTGCTGGTCATGGTCTGGCGCGCGGGGATCGGCTGTGGCGCGGCGTTCGCGCTGGCACGCACACGGCGATTGCTGGCGACGACTCCACCCAAGGCAGCCGCCGCCGCGCCCGCGCTCATCAATTTGACGAAATCGCGGCGCGAAAGCAGATTGATGAAGTCGGTCACGGCTTGCGGCGAGGCGGCTTGGCGCACGGCTTCGCGCTCGATCCGTGACCACAAGGTTTGGTAGTTGAACTGAGGCTGAAGGGATTTGCTCATGAGGAGTCTCCAAAAATCGCATTGGATGGGTTACGACGCTCAGGATACCCCAGTGATTTGAAGCGAATGTTAAACGTGACGCGGAGAATTGGAAAATGGGGGCGGTGGGGCGCATCTCATCGTTAGAGCGCCCCAAACGTCATTATCGTTTGCGTGTGGTCAATTGCATCAGCGTCCCCGCCAACAAATCGATGCGCTCGTGCAGCATCGGCAGATAGATCGTCTCTTGCGGCGTGTGGATATCCGCCGTCGGCGCGCCCATGCCGCAGATCGAAGGCGTCCCCGCCGCGCTGACGAAGTTGGCATCGCTGCCGCCGCCGCGCGCAATCGGCACGACCGGATGATTCAGGCGTTTCGCCTCATCCAGCACGATATCGACGATGATTTGACTGCGTTCCGTGCGCTCCATCGGCGGGATGAAGGCATCGAGCGTGTAGGTGGCGCTGTCCCACAGATCGATCTGCGGGTTGCAGACGCACGACTCTTCGATGATCGCTTGGATCGCGTCGCGCGTTGTTTCGCCGTCGATCAGCCGCTCGAAGCGGAAACTGACGGCAGCATCAACCGAGCCGGGAACAGTGTTGGGCGAAATCCCGCCGCGCACCATCCCGACATTGACGTTCACATTGAGCGCGGGATCGTTGAGCGCGTGTAGTTTGATGATGCGCTGTGCCATCGCTTCGGTGGCGCTCAAACCCAACTGTGGCGTGCCAGAGTGCGCCGATTTGCCGTTCACGGTGAAGCTGAACGCGCCATAGCCGCGCCGCTGATAGACGACGCCAAGCGGGACGGTTGGCGTGAGTGCGCCTTGCGGGAAGCCGGGTTCGAGTCCGATGCCGTAATCCGCCTGTGCATGATTGGCGAGATACCAATCGCGAATGGTGGGCGATCCCGTTTCTTCGTCGGCGCTGACGATCATTTGTACATCGTAATCGGGGCAAAATTCGCGGATCGCGCGCATTGCCCATAAGCCCATGACGACTCCGCCTTTGATATCGCCAACGCCAGGTCCCCGCAAGAAACCGTCACCGAGCGGCTCGTAATGCAGGAAATCGCCGTCGGGCGGAAAGACGGTATCCATGTGACTGATCAACAGGACGCGCGGCGTGTTCCCGCTTTTGCCCGTCTTAATCAGCCGATGGCGTGTGTTGATCGGCTCGACGATCAAGCCCGCATCGGCGGCGTGCGCGCTCATGAGCGCCATCCCCTGATCGACGCCCGTTTCGTTCGCAGTGTAGGTGTTGATCTCCACCAAATCGCGCAAAAGACTTTCGACAGCTGCTTGCTGCGGCTCCAACCACGTTCTTACGTCTGCATGACCCACGATGCGATTTCCGTCCTTATCTTGCGAATGTGTTAAATTCCATTATAACGCTTCCGCCAAGTCTTAAAACGATCCACTTGCGAAAATATCCGCCATTGGACGGATGTGCGCGCACATCGGAATAGGGATAATGGTGAATGTTCGGCGATTTGGGTGAGGTACGATCTTCCCAAATTCCCGAACTCCATTCGTCCGAGCGAAAGGCGTGCAATGCAGCGTATGAGTGACCATCGCTAGTCCTGTTTGGGGCTTGCCCTGTCGCTGATGCGCATGATTCGACTTTCGCGCCGCTGATTCTGTGCGGCTGCACGCCGTTTTGTATCAAAACTGCGAATCCATGCCGTCGTGAGGGCTTGTCCCCGCGACGGTTTTTGATTCCACATGGACGAAAGGAAAACATCGCATGTCCGCTTTACTGCATCTGCAACACATCAGCAAGACATTCGGGTTGCATACCGTTTTGAACGATATTTCGCTCAGCCTGCATCCCGGCGAGCGCGTGGGTTTGGTCGGCGCGAACGGCGTTGGGAAATCGACCCTGCTGAAAATCATTGCGGGCGAGGTCGTTCCCGACGGCGGGGACGTGACGCGCGCGCCGTCGCTTCAAGTCGGCTATCTGCGCCAAGTCATCCTCGGACACGACGCGCGCACGGTCGCTGAACTGCGGTCCGACGCAGCGCCCGATCTGCGCCAGATCGAAACGGATTTGCGCCGCATCGAAGCGGGGATGGCGCGCGCATCGGGCGACCTACTCGCAGCACTCTTGACCCAATACGGCGATCTGACCGAGACCTTCGAGCGGCGCGGCGGCTACGATTTGGATCATCAGCTTGAGGCGATCATTGATGGCTTGGGCATCGCGCATCTTGACCGTACCCGCGCGTTCGGCACGCTGTCCGGCGGCGAAAAGGCGCGCGTGGGGTTGGCGCTGCTGCTGATGGAGTCGCCAGATGTGCTGCTGCTGGACGAGCCAACCAATCATCTCGATTTTCGCAGCGTCGATTGGCTCGAAGGCTATTTGAGCGTGTTTCGCGGTGGCGCGCTGATCGTGTCGCATGACCGTCATTTTCTCAATCGGACGGTCAGCGCGATCATCGAGATCGACGAGCATACGCGCGCCGCCAAGCGTTACGCGGGTGACTATGAGGCGTATCGCGCGGCGAAAGCGTTGGAGCGCGTGAAATGGCGCGCGGATTACGCAGCGGAGCAGGAAGAAATCAAACGGCTGCGACTCGAAGCGGCGGAGACCGCACGGCGCAATGAGAATTACCGCACGCACCGCGATAACGACAAGTTTGTGGTCAATTTGAAGAAAGCAACACATGAAGGCACGGTCAGTAAACGCATCCGCGTCGCGGAAGAACACCTGAGCCGCATCCTCGATCACCCGATTCCAGAGCCGCCGGACGATTTGCACTTCGCGCCCGCCGTCAACATCCAGACGTTGAGTGCGCGGCTGCCTCTGCGCGTTGAACACATCTCCAAATACTACGCTGGGCGCGCGATCTTGGACGATGTGTCGTTCGACGTGCCGCGTGCTGCGCGCATTGTGTTCGTCGGCGCGAACGGCGCGGGCAAATCGACGCTGCTCAACATCCTAATCGGCGCAACCGCACCCGATTCTGGGCGTGTCAGCGTGAATCCGGCGGTCAACGTCGGCATATTGGCGCAAGAGCAGCGCGTGCCGGACGCTTGGCGCGGGTTGACGCTGTTCGAGGCGTTCAAGGACGGCTTGCACGAGGATGCGAAGGTGCTGCAAGCGATGGTGATCAAGTCGGATTTGTTCCGCTACACCGATTTCGATAAGCCCGTTGCGTCGTTGAGCAGCGGCGAACTGCGCAAGCTGCACATCGCGCGGCTGATCGCGGCGTGCGCCAATGTGCTGATTTTGGATGAGCCGACCAACGATATCAGCTTGGATGTGTTGGACGGGCTGGAACGCGCGCTCCAAACGTTTCCCGGCGCGGTGATTGCGGCGTCGCACGACCGCTATTTCATCGCGCACATGGCGCAGATGCCCGGCGGGATGGTGTGGGAAGTGCGCGACGGTGCGCTGTGGCAGACCAGCGCGGCGCAGTATGCGAACGGGCGGATGCCTGTTTGAGCGCGTGAGCGATTGGTGAATGGGGTGCCGCAATCCGCTCCAAACGCCTATAATGACCAACATATAAGTTGGTAGGCTTTTAGGTTGCGAGGTGTATCACTGTGAGATTGATGGGCGCACTAGCGATGATCGGGGTGATGGTATGGGGTGGATTAAAATGGAGTGGGGTTTCGGCACAGGAGAGCGAAATCGTGAATGAGACGCTGTTCGACTTTACGAGTCAGGACGCGGTACTGGGTTGGAACATCGTCAACGACGGGGTGATGGGCGGCGTCAGCGAGAGCGCGGTCGAATGGATCGCTGAGGGCGCGGGGCGCTTTTCTGGCGTGGTGCGCTTGGAGAATAATGGTGGCTTCGCCAGCTTGCGGGCGCGCTTCACGCCGCTGGATTTGAGCGCGTATGAGGGCATCGAAATCAGCCTGCGCGGCGACGGTCAACGCTACGGAATGTATCTGAGCAATCAGCGTAGCGGCGTCCAGTACGATCAAAAGTTCGATACCGTTGATGGCGAATGGATGACGGTGCAACTGCCGTTTAGCGACTTTTATCCGGTCTATTTCGGTCAGCGTATCCCGTTCGTGCCGCTCAATGCGAGTTCGATTCGCGGTATGACGTTCATCATCGAGGAAAAGCAAGCCGGCGCATTCACGCTCGATATCGCGCGCATCGGGGTGTATCGACGCATCGTCTAATGGCGCGGCGATGCGCACGAATGAGCAAGTCGTGTCTTGCCGCATCTTGACGCCGCCGCCCGTTCGGATTATAGTCAACTGTAACAACCGCACACCATCAAAGTGGGGGTGCGCCGCTGCCCGGATGCACGGCGCGCAAGGGGGAAAGTCCGGTAGATCGTCGAACTCCGTTCGACATTAGTCCGGCGCTGATCCGCAACGGTAGGGGACTTTCGCTCGTGCGATGTTCCAAGCCCGAATACCCGCCCGCACTTTTGCTCGCGTGACCTTCGAGACTAAGGGATACGGGCGTGGCACGATCACTCATTCATCTGATGATTCGCCTTCGCTCCCGCCACCCGGCGGGATTTTCGTCGCTAGACCCTGTGCTGCGCGCAGCGTCTAGGATGCGTCATTCCTCTCGAATGCGGCTGCTATCTCGTTCGTTGGCATCGTACAAAGAGGGGAACATGCGTAAATCATTACTCGTTTTGTTCGTTGTGCTGTTCGTCGGCGTTGGCGTGTCGTTCGCTCAAACAGATAATCTCGTCGCGGCGTGCGTCGCAGCTTACGATCCGTCGGTCGATTACTTCCCAGATAAGACCGAAATCGAGTACGCTGACAATCTGTCCATCGAATATTTCAACAATTATAAGCTGGTGACGGTCAGCTCGGCGTGGACGGGCGCGACCGACGATTTCACCTACGCGCTCGTGCAATGTGGCACGCCCGCGCCGGACGGTTACGCGCCGGAACAGATCATCGAAATTCCCGCGACGCGCGCGCTGGCATTGTCCACCACCTATCTGCCGCATTTCGTTGCGCTGGACATGCTGGATCGGCTGATCGGTGTGGATAGTTTCTTGTACATCAACACGCCCGCCGTGCAAGAAAAAGTCGCGGCAGACAGTCTGATCGAAGTTGGCAGCGGATCGAGCATCAATATCGAGATCGTGCTGGCGTCCGAAGCCGATCTCGTCATGACCTACGGCAGCGGCGCGCCCGAATACGACGCGCATCCGGCGTTAATTGAAGCGGGCGTTCCAGTCGTCCTGAGCGCCGATTGGACGGAAACCAGCCCGCTTGGACGCGCCGAATGGATCAAGTTCACGGCGGCATTTTTCAACGCCGAAGCGGATGCAAACGCCGAATTTGACGCCATCGCGGGCGAATACGAGTCGCTCGTGGCGCTGGCGGCATCCGTCGAGGAGCAGCCGTCGGTACTGTGGAGCGCCTATACGACGTGGGGCGAGGCGTGGTTCATTTCCGGCGGGCAGAGCTATATCGGGCAGCTTTTGCGCGATGCGGGCGCGATTCAGGTGTTGGGCGATGCGCCGGAAGTCGTGAACGAAGTCGGCAGCGTGCCGTTCTCGTTCGAGGTGGTGTATGAAGCGGGCTTGAACGCGGATGTGTGGTTTCCGGGGGTGTACGCCGTGCCGACGCTGAACGACTTGATCGCGCAGGACGAACGCTATGGCGATCTTGCGTCGGTGCAGCGCGGCGCGGTCTACAACAATGACGCGCGCGTGAACGAAAATGGCGGCGTCGATTACTTCGAGACGGGCGTGACCAATCCGCAGATCATCCTCGCGGACTTGATCGCGATCTTGCATCCCGACTTGCTGCCGGATCACGAACTCTATTTCTTCCGTCAGATGGAGTAGGGCAGCGAACATGGCTCAACGAGTGTCCGCCAGCGTTCCCAGTGTCTCAACTGCGCCGCTGCAACGCGCGAAAACCGCGCGGATTGGCGCGCTGACGCTGCTGACCGGGGTTTTGATCGTCGCTTTCATCGCTGTGTTGGTGATGGGGTCGGTCAATATTCCGCTCAACGAGGTGCTGACCACCGTGTTGGGCGGCGACGCCAGCCGCGAGGCGTGGACAAACATCGTGCTGAAAGTGCGCTTACCGAAGGCGACGACGGCGGCGCTGGCGGGCGCGGCGTTGAGCGTGGCGGGTCTGCTGATGCAGACCTTGTTCCGTAATCCGTTGGCAGACCCATTCGCGTTGGGCATCAGTTCCGGCGCGAGCTTGGGCGTGGCGCTGATGGTGCTGTCGGCGGGGACGGCGGGCGGCGCGCTCTTGACCGGCTTCGGGCTGCGGGGCGATCTGGCGGTGACAGCGGCGGCGAGCATTGGCGCGGGCTTGGTCATGCTGTTGGCGTTGGCGGCGGCGCGGCGGGTATCGGGCAGCGTGACGCTGCTGATACTCGGCTTGATGTTCGGCTACATCAGCGGCGCGCTGGTGACGCTGTTGATGCACAGCGCGATCCCGGAACGGATTCAGGCGTATACCAATTGGACGTTTGGCAGTTTCGGCGGCGTGACATGGGGGCAAATGCCGATCTTCGCCGCCGCTGTCGTCACCGGATTGATCGCGGCGCTGGCATTGGGGAAATCGCTCAACGCGCTGTTGACGGGTGAGGCAGTCGCGCGCAGTTTGGGCTTGAATGTCCGCCGCGCGCGCGTTGGCATCGTGATCGCGGCGGCGCTCTTGGCGGGGAGCGTGACCGCGTTCTGTGGGCCCATCGGCTTCATCGGCATCGCCGTCCCGCATGTGTGTCGCGGTATCTTGCGCACGTCCGATCATCGCACGCTGATCCCGGCGGCGCTGTTGATGGGCGCGGCGGCGGCGCTGATCGCCGCGCTGATCGCGGAGATGCCCGGCACGCGCACCGTTTTGCCGCTGAACGCGATCACCGCGTTGGCGGGCGCGCCCGTCGTGATCTGGATCGTCATGCGGGGGCGGGCGGCGCGGGCGGCGTTTGGCGACGCATGAAGGTGGCATTACACGCGCGCGATCTAACGATTGGCTACAAGCGCGCAGGGCAACCCATTGCCGCGCATCTGGATTTAACGCTGTACGACGGCGAATTGGTGTGTTTGATCGGGCAGAACGGCATCGGCAAGACGACGCTGTTACGGACACTCGCCGGAATGCAGCCGCCATTAAGCGGAACAGTAGGGCTGCACGATCAGGATGTGCATCAACTCGACGCGGGCGCACTGGCGCGGCTGTTGAGCATCGTCCTGACCGAGCGCGTCGATCCCGGCGTGATGATCGCGCGTGAACTCGTGGCACTGGGGCGACATCCGCATACCGATTGGCTCGGACGGCTGTCGGCGCACGATCAGGCGATCATCGACGGCGCGATCCAGTCAGTTGGCGCGGCACATCTGGCGGCGCGTCCGGTGCGCGAACTGAGCGATGGCGAACGCCAAAAGATCACGATTGCGCGCGCGTTGGCGCAAGAACCCGCGCTGTTGATCCTGGATGAACCGACGGCGTTCCTCGATTTGCCGCGCCGCGTCGAGATCATGCGCCTCGTTCGGCGGCTGACGCGCGAACGCGGCATGGCGGCGCTGATTTCGACGCATGATTTGGATTTGGCGCTGCGGGCGGCAGATCGGCTGTGGCTTTTGGTGCCGGGGATGACGCCGGACGCGCTGCCGACCTTGATCGACGGCGCGCCGGAAGATTTGATTCTGAATGGCGCGCTCGCAGCCGCGTTTCAAAACGACGGCGCTCAATTCGATCCAGCGACGGGATCGTTTCAACTGAGCGCAGAATCAATCGGCGTCGTGCAGTTGACGAGCGCGGGTGGTGATGATCTGCGCGGCGTATGGACACGGCGCGCCCTTGAGCGGGCGGGATTTCGCGTCGTCAACGACACCCAAACCGCAAACACCCATATCGAGACGACTGAGGAGGGCTGGCGCGTGATGGCGGATGGAACGACCGTTCATATGGAAAGCATATCCCGTTTGATTGAAAAGCTGCGCACGCTGTAAGATTTCCTTCAGAAAGTTCTTCTATACTGTGCAAAACAGAAGGAATTTACCCAATGCGAATGATGGTATGTGGCTTATTGATGCTGTGTCTCGCGGCGTGTGGTTCAACTCAGCCGACGATTGTCACGCCTGCACAACCCGACCCAAGTGCCGACCGTACTTTAATGCCGACTTCCAGTCCAGCCAGCGAAGTGAGCGCGTCGGACGCCCCAGCCCAAGCGGCTTGGCTGTCGCTCCCGCTGGTCAATGCACGCACGCGCGAAACATTTACCTTCGCGGACTTCGCCGGGAAAGTGGTCTACGTTGAGCCGATGGCGACGTGGTGTACGAACTGTCGCGCACAGATGAACAATCTTGTTCAAGCGCGCCAACAAGTCGATAACACGAACATTGTCTATGTTGGCTTGAGCGTCGAGACCAACTTGACCACTGACGAAATGGCGAGCTATGCCGACTCATATGGCTACGATTGGGCGTTCGCTGTCATGACGCCAGAAATCTTGAGCGCGCTGACCGCGACGTTCGGTCGCAGCGTGAGCGTACCGCCATCGACGCCGCATTTCATCATCTATCCCGATGGCACGTTTTCGGCGCTCGACACGGGCGGCATCGAGACGACTGACGAACTCGTGCAGCTCTTGCGCGAAGCGACGGCATAGATGTGGGCTGAACTTGTCACGGGATTCACGCTGGGCGCGGGCGCAATCTTGACCAATGCGTGTATGCTCCCGCTGTATCCCGGCTTGATCGCGTTCATGGCGGCGAAGGCGGATGACGAACGCACGCGCCGCGCGTCGGGTTGGCTCGGCGTCCTCGTCTTGGCGGGCGTCTTGTCGATGATGTTGGTAATCGGCTTGGTGCTGCATCTGCTCCAAGCATCGTTTGGCGGGCTGCTGACGACGCTGCTGCCCATCATCTATATCATTGTGATCGTGTTTGGCGTGCTGATGCTGTTCGGGCGCAATCCGTTCGCGCGCCTGAGCCAAGTCCAGTCGCCTGTCGTTCGCAATCCATACCTCACCGCGTATCTGTACGGCGTGCTGTTCGCGCCGATGACGCTGCCGTGTACAGGACCCGTCGTCACGGCAGCATTTTTGCGCGGCGCAGCGGGTGCGGATGCCCTAGCAGGCGAACTGCTGTTCTTTCTCGCGTTCGGACTCGGCTTCGGTTTTCCGCTCGTGCTGCTGCCGTTGATCGCGCTGCCCTTGCAGCGGCGTTTCGTCGGCTGGCTGGCACAGAATCACGTTTTGCTCACGCGCATCTCTGGCGTGCTGTTGATCGCCATCGGGATTTTCGGCTTCGTGACCGAAATTCTGCCGAATCGCGGCACTGTCTAGATTTCAGCCCCCCGAGGTGGTCGTGACTTCGGGGGTTTCTGCAATCTCTGGCGTGACCGTTGACGTTCTTACGGTTCGACGCGGTGTTGCGGTGCGCGTCGCGGTTCGTATCGCACTCGATTCGACTTCCGGTGTCGTGACGGGTGCGTCGTCCGCTGTTGCACGCATCGCCGTCACCATTGCATCCCCGACTGCGTTGTCATCCACCGCGGGTATTACCTCAGCCGTTTGAACCGGAGCGCGGGCTGTCCGTATCGGACTGGGTTCGACTTCCGGCGTCGATACGGGCGCGTTAGTGGTTATTTCTGGTGTGGAGCGCGGTGCAGTTTCAGTAGTACGGGTGGGGCGGGGCGTGCGCGTCAGATTTGCTTCGACTTCTGGCGTAGAAATGGGCGTGTCGGCAGTCACTTCGGGGGTCGCATCGATTTCGGGCGTCGCGGCGGGCAAGCTATCGATTTCGGGCGTCGCAGCGGGCAAGCTATCGACTTCAGGCGTCAATTCGGGCGTTGACTCAACTTCTGGCGTGGCAATTGGCGGCGCGGCGGGGGATGCCGCGTTGCTCGAAAGCACGTCGTAGCGGATCAGATACGACACGACGCCGAGCGTCGCTGTCGCCAACCACAGCGCCAACGTGAGGCGCATGAACGATTTCGCGCGCGTAAAGAAATATTTCTTGAAGTCTTTTTCGCCGCGTTTCTTCGCCGCCGCGACCTGCGCATCTTCGCGCAGCATCCGATACACGTTGTAAAATGCCAAAACTTGCGCGGGCAATCCGATGATCGCATGAAGGGTAGGGAGCAGGTAACGCGCATTGCCCGGCTGCACGCCCATGTTGTCTCCAACATCGAAGCGATAGGCTGTGACCATCAGCACGCCGATCAGAATCGTGTTCACAATCGTGATGATGATCATCGTCCATTTGTGATACGGACGGAACATCTTTCGCCGCGCGAACACGAAGCCGACGATCATGGCGGGGACGATCAACAGGATGTAGGCGAGCAGCGTCAGATCAGCAAGCAGACTCGCGCCCGTGCCAAGAAAGCCTTGCGGTTGGAGATAGACTTCAAACGGCATCCCATGACCCCCTCATGTTCTGCAATGATTTCCTTACGTTACGGGAATAACGTGTTGTCATGCTCCGTAGATGTATCGCCTAGCAACGTTCAAAGCAAGTTGAGATAGGCGGCTTGTTCGTGCGAACAGAGCAAATAATTGCGTTCCTGACTGCGTACCAAATGATCGACACGTCTCGGTGGATTCTTTTCATCGATATTGAAGAATAGATAGCCTAAATCTTTCAGCAATGCTTCGATGGTACTGCCCGTATCATCGCGGTTGATCTCGATGAGGATGCCGGGACGGTGACGCTTCCAAAGATCACCACCGCCTGCAATGACAAATGGTTCTGCGCCTTCGACATCGATTTTAATCAAGTCAATGGTCTCAAGTCGTTCTTCCGCCATGATCGTGGTTAGGCGATGAAGTTGGATCGATTTGGAAATCAAAGTAGGCGTGAGATGCTGCACGACCTCGGGTCGGAGTGACGCCCTGTAGTGGTGCGTTTCTGGGAGATCGTAAATCGTTCCTTGACCATCTTCATCGGAAACCGCATAAGATCGACAAGCGATATCAAGCTGGTTCATTTGGCAGTTGGTGACGAACCGCTGATAAATGCGCTCGATTGGCTCGAATCCCAACACGCGCGCCGTTGGCTGGACGATTTTCGCCGTGATGGCGTAAATACCGGTGTTGGCTCCCACATCGAGGATGACACGAGCGTGTTGCGCCAACTTCATCCACAGCGCCATCGACTGCGGCTCATCAATTGCTGTGATGCCATTCCAAAACAACGCCGTTTCCAACGCTTTACCTGGATTGTACAAACGGACTGTCTGGTCTGCGATAGACGTTGTAAATACCCCCTCAAAATATAGATGGTGACTTAGTGATGGGGGTATATTAGCCAAACGGCGCACTGCTCGGAAGACAAATGGCTTCAGAGGAACAGCATTGTAAAGGCGACGGAGCATCTGTTTCAAGGCTTCACTCATCGTGTTTTACTCTATTTGCTTCGATACGAAACCCCGCCGTGCGCTGATCCTAAATTTCCAACTGCTTTAAGAGTTGTTCAGCCGTGAAGGGGCGCGCGGGCGCGGCTTGTGCTACGCTGGCAGTTGCTGCCGCCTCGAATGTGCGCTGGATATCGACGTCGCTCATCGGCGGCGGGGGCGCGGCGGGCGTGGCAGCCGTCGCTTCGCGCGTCACATCGTCCAAATTGAAGAAGTTCTGATACGCGGCGCGCGAGTCGATGAACATCTTCTTGTATTCCGCCGCTAACAGTCGTTTTTGGGTATCAACGATATCGGGCGACTGTGCCAGCGCGACCGCCAGCATCTTGAACTCTTGGCGCGCGTCGTCCTCTTTGCCCTCGGCGAGGTTCGTTTCCACTTGTTTCCAATGCAGCTTGTGGAAATCGAAGGTCACGAAGTCGTTGCGCGTCGCCAGTGGCACGAAACGCAGCAGCATGAAATCGGCGTCGTTGTACGGGCGCAAATTGTTTGGGTTGTCGCCATAGTGCAAGCGGCTCTCGTAGACCCAAAACTTGCGTCGTTCTGCCGGTGGAAACTGCGACGCCTCGGCGCGCAAATGCACCTCAAACGCGGGTTGCAGCACATCCGACGACGAATCATCGGGCGGAACCGCACCGCTGCCCTGCTGCATATAGGCTTTTTGCCGTCCGACGCGCATTTCGACTTCTTTCATGCCCAAGAAGCCTTCCAGTCCGGTCAAGAGCGGCTGCGCGATGTTCAAATACGACGACAGGCGCGTCGGATCGAACGCCTCTGCGACGGTCTCGAACAAGGACAGCGCACGCTTCGCCCAGTTGTTGACCTCGACGCGGAACAGCCCGGCGAAGATCGAGATGTCGTCGCCCTGATAGGGGTACGGACCCGCGATGCGCGTATTGTAATATTCGACCATATCGCCGCGCGCGACTTGCTGTGCGCTCGCCAAGCGTTCGGGACCGACGATGAGCGGGACAGTCGTTCGTTCGCCGTTGAAGATGAACTCGGTCATCATCGATGCCATTGGAATGAAGTCGCGCCAGTATTCGCGCTGATATTGGATGAACATCTGTGAGAGGCGGATTTCAAAATAGCTGGCGCGCGGGACAAATTGCGTCATCTCGCGCGAGGTATCTGTGCGCAAAATCCGATCCGGCGCGATGCGGAATGCCGCCGTCGTGAACGACTTCTCACGGATCAGGTTGTTCCATAAATCCATCAGGCTCATTGGATGCCCTTATGTCTTGGAATCCATCAATCCGCTGATATTAACGTAAAATCGACGCTTGTGGCAACCTGTAGTCGTGGCGATGGCACGTCATGCCGCTACGCGCTGGGGGTGGTCGCGCCCGCCATCAACATGCCGAGTCGTTCGGAGGTGGCGTCGGCGCGATCCATGATGCGGACGATGCGCCCCTCGTACAGCACGGCGATTCGGTCGGACAGCGCCAAGATTTCGTCCAAATCTTCCGAGATGAGCAGGATCGCCACGCCCGCGCCGCGCTGTGCCATCAGGACGTTGTGAATGTACTCTGTCGCGCTGATATCGACGCCGCGCGTCGGCTGTGCCGCGATCAAGATTGAGGGTTGGCGCGCGAGTTCGCGTCCTAAAATCAACTTTTGGATGTTCCCGCCCGATAAATTCTTCACGGGCGTGCGCGCTGACGGCGTTTTGATGCTGTAGCTTTCGACCAGCTTCTTGGCGTGCGCGTTGATCGCCGCGAAATCGAGCAGCCCGCGCCGTGAGTAGGGCGGGTCAGCGTGATTTTGTAGCACGGCGTTTTCCGCGACGGAGAACGCGCCGATCATACCGTGACGCATCCGTTCTTCGGGGATGAATGCCAATCCCGCGCGCAGCCGCGCCGCGACCGACGCGCGCAGCATGTCCACGCCATTCAGATGCAGTTCGCCGCGTTCAGCGGCGCGCAGTCCGGCAATCGTCTCCGCCAATTCGCGCTGTCCGTTGCCAGACACGCCCGCGATGCCGACGATTTCGCCGCTGCACACATCGAGCGAGACGCCGCGCAGCGCGGGCAGTCGCTGATCGTTCTGGACGTGTAGATCATGGATGTGCAGCCGCACAGCGCCTGTTTGCACCGCAGGGCGATCCGGCGCGAACTGGACATCGCGTCCGACCATCATCCGCGCCAACACGCGCCGCTCGACGTTGTGATTCGGCACCGTGTCGATGGCACAGCCATCGCGCATGACCGTGATCCGGTCGCTCAAGGCTTGCACCTCGCCCAATTTGTGCGAGATGAAGATCAGCGCGTGACCTTGTTCGCGCATCGTTTTCAGCGTGACGAACAATTCATCGACTTCTTGAGGCGTGAGGACTGCCGTCGGCTCATCCATGATGAGCAGCGCGCCGCCGCGAAACAGCGCCTTGACGATCTCGACGCGCTGCTGCTCCCCGACGGAAAGCTGCCAAATGTACGCATCAGGTTCAATCTTCAAGCCATAAATGGTGGAGAGTTCCAATAAGCGTCTGCGGATGGCAGATAAATCTAATCTTCCGCCGCGCGACGGCTTCATGCCGAGCGCAACGTTTTCGGTCACGGTCAGCGTTTGTACGAGCATGAAATGTTGATGGATCATGCCAATGCCGCGCGCGAGCGCATCGGCGGGGGAACGGAACTGGGCTGGCTGTCCGTCGATGCGAATTTCGCCCGTGTCGGGCTTGTACAGCCCGTACAAAATTTTCATCAACGTCGATTTGCCCGCGCCATTTTCGCCCAACAGCGCATGGATTTCGCCCGCGCGCACGTCAAAATCGACGGCATCGTTGGCAATCACGCCGGGAAACTTCTTGCTAATTGCGCGCATTTCAACGTGATCGATGCGTGTGTGACCGGAGGGGAGAATTGTCATTATTTTTTTCTCACGAAGGATAAAAAGTTGCGAAGTCAACCTCACCCCGAAATCCCCTCTCCATGTGGAAAGGGGACTTGAGTGGCACAACGGAAACGCCCCGCTGCACATCGAGAGGGGGTCAGGGGTCAGGTCATAAACACTTCAAATGGCTGCTTACGACGGTTCGGGTGTGACTTCGGGCAACGCCTGTAACACCTCAATATCGCCGGCGATGATTTCCGCGACAGCTGCTTCGGCGGCGGCGGTCACGTCTGCGGGGATTTCGACTTCCCCGAAGGCGAAGGTCAAGCCCTCGTTCTCCAGCGTCAAGTTATACGCTGTGCCGCCCAGTTCGCCCGCCTGAACCTTAGCGATCATGTCGGAGAGGATACCCGTCCAATCGTAGACTTGCGACGCGACGACCGTTTCCGCCCAATTGAGGCTTTGATCGCTCTGCGTGCCGAACCACAGCCCGCCTTCTGCCTCGACCACATCAATCGCGCCGACGACCTGCTGCGCTGATCCGGTCAGCACGTCCGCGCCCGCCGCGACTTGCGTCTGCGCGACTTCGGCGGCGGCGGCGGTGTCGCCAAACGATCCGGTATAGGCGACGATCACATTCGCATCGGCGTTAGACGCCGCGACGCCCTGCAAGAAGCCGTTGATGTACAACAGCGCATCGCCCGCCGCGACGGGTCCAACGATGCCGATCACGCCGCTTTCGGTCAGCAAGCCCGCCATCACGCCGTTGATGTAGCCGCCTTGTTCGGCAGCCGCCTCATACGCGAAAATGTTGGTCAGTCCGGCGTCGGTGCCGGTATCGGTCGCCGTTCCCCATGCGAACGCGGTTTCTGGATAATCCGGCGCGAGTTCAAACAGCGATGTTCCGTACTGGGTGCCATGCGCGATCACGAGATCGTAGCCGGATTCGGCGTAATCGCGTAATGCCTGCGCCGCGGCGGTCACGTCGAACATGCCTTCGGTAAAGGCGATTTCCATCATGCCTTCGCCGCCCATCTCGGTTTGGATACTGACCAACGCATCGAAGATCGACTGGCTCCACGCCAAATCGGTGGTGCTGCTTGGCATGACGATGGCAACGCGGAACGGCGCTTGCGCGTTGACGGCGGCGACGCTCATCAACAAGGCGGCGACAATGATGATCAAACGGGTGAGCTTCATCGTATTCTCCCTAAAGTGATCGATATTTACCGCAGTGATCACAGCGATAACCTTCTCTGCGATTCTCTGCGTTCTCTGCGGTTAAAAACAAATCTAGTTTTCGCCGCGCCGGAATGCTTTCGTCAGCGCGGCGGGTTCGAGACGGCGGCGCTGCCGCGCGAAGATCAGCACCGCAATCGTCAGCACATACGGCACCATGACCAGCAAATTCGGCGGGATCGGTGCGCCGCCAATGCGAACATCGAGAATCTGTACCCAGATTTGCAGATTGTTGGCAATGCTGAACAAGAGCGCGCCGAACATCACGCGCAGCGGCGACCAACCACCGAAATACACCAGCGCCACCGCGATGAAACCGCGCCCTTCGGTCATATTCTCTTGAAAGATATTGGTGAGCGCGATTGACAACGATGCGCCCGCGACTCCAGCGAGGACGCCGCCGAGAATGCAGGTCGAATAGCGCACGCGCACGACGTTCACACCCATGGCATCGGCGGCGGCGGGATTTTGCCCGACGGCGCGGATGTTCAGCCCCCAAACCGTCTTGTTGAGGACCCACATCGAAATCGGGACGAGTGCGAATGCCGCATAAGTCAGGATATTTTGCTGAAATAAGATTCTGCCGACGACGGGTAGATCGCTCAATACGGGAATGTTGATCGGGTCGAGACCATCCGCGACGATCACGCCGCCCGATAGCAGTTTGAATAACAGCGTTGAAAGTCCCAAGCCAAACAGCGTGAAGCCAATGCCGCTGATGCCCTGTTCCGCTTGCAACGTGACGTTGACGAACGCCATTGCCGCGCCGAATGCCGCGCCGACCCCCATCGCCACACCGAGTCCGATGAGCGGATGCGCGCCTTGCGAGACCGCATAGACCGCGCTGAACGCGCCCATCAGCATCATGCCTTCGACGCCGAGATTCAGCACGCCGGATCGCTGGACGAACACCTCGCCCAACGCGGCGAACAGATACGGCGTGGCGTAGAGCAGGGTGAGCGCCACCGCTTGTACGAGAATTTGATCGACGGTCAAGCCATTGTTCATCTGATGCGCCCTCCGGTTGGGAGAGTAGGGGATGTCATCGTCTGCGTTTTGGTTGTATTGGCGGTCGCACGCCGCGCCGTCAGCCGCCGGACGAACAATTCGCTGCCGACGACGAAAATGACGACCAAACCTTGCAGCACCGTCACGGTTGCCGATGGCACTTGGACGCTGCGCTGCATCCTGTCCGCGCCCACCAACAGCGTCCCGAACAACAGCGACGCTGGAATCGCGCCCAGCGGATGCAGCCGCCCGAACAGCGCCACGACGATGCCAGAGAAACCATAGCCGATTGCGAAGCCCTCGACCATGCGATGTTCTGCGCCAGCGACGTGTACAGCCCCTGCGATGCCCGCCATCCCGCCGCTGAGTATCATTGCCAACGTGAGATACCGTCCAATCGAGATGCCCGCATAGCGCGCGGCGTCACGGTTCAGCCCAACAGCGCGAATCCGATAGCCGAGCGACGTTCGCCAGAGTAAGACATAGGCGAGGACTGCCAGCGCCAGCGCGACGAAAAAGCCTGCGTGAAACTGGGAACGCGAGTCGAGTTCCGGCAGCCATGTCGTGGGCGGGAGCTGTGCCGATTGCGGGATGCGCGTGCCTTGTGCGACTTGCTGCGGGTCGATCATGGGCCCGCTGAGGAGAAAAATCAGCAGTTGCACGGCGATTTCGTTCATCATGACGGTGGTTAGGATTTCGTTGACTTCAAAGCGCGCTTTGAGGAAGCCGGGCAGCGCGCCCCACGCCGCGCCCGCGACTGCCCCCGCCGCGATGGTCAGCGGGACGGCAATCAGCGCGGGCAGCGCGTTTCCAAACGCGATGGCGAAGGCGGTTGCGCTGATCGCGCCGGCGAAAAGTTGTCCCTCCGCGCCGATGTTGGTCATGCCCGCGCGAAAGGCGATGCACGTCCCAATTGCCACCAGCAGCAGCGGCGTGGCGCGCGTCAGGACGCGCAGGATGTTGGTCGGCGTGCCGAACGCGCCTTCTATCATCGCCCCATACGCGCGAATCGGGTCTGCGCCGAGCAAAAGCAGCATGAACGCGCCGATCAACAGCGCGAGTAAGACGGCAATGATCGGGATAATGGCGATCAGAATGCTGCTGGTCGTGGATTTCAACGTGCGCTGTCCCTTGAGATTGGTAGAAGTCCACAAGCAAGATAGGATAACATTTACCACACCATAAAATATTTGTCGAAAACTGCTAAATTCGCCGCAAGGATTTCGGTGACTTGAAGCGGGGGTATTTGGTATGCTAAAGTCATGGAAATATTTGTAAGGGTGAGTTACCCTTCATCCTTACCTAGAACTTTGGATCAGTTTCAAGATGCGACTCTGGGAACATTACCACACGCCGCGTACCATCGATGATGCGCTCAAGCTGTTGGCGTCCTATGACGGCACAGCACGCATTATCGCGGGCGGCACCGACTTGTTGATCGACCTGCAAGCGGCGGCGAACGACAACAAATTAGGCGACCATCGACCAAGGGCGCTGATCGATGTGACCAAGATCGCGGAGATGACGGCGATCCGGCTCGATGATGGCGTGTTCATGGTTGGCGCGGCGGTCACGCACACCGCGATTGTGCGCGCGGCGGAACTCGAAGCGGCGGCAACCTGCTTGGTCGAAAGCTGCGGCGTGGTCGGGGGCCCCCAAGTGCGCAATGTTGGCACGCTCGGCGGCAACGTCGCGCACGCGCTCCCGGCGGGCGACGGCACAACGTCGCTGGTGGCGCTCGACGCTGAAGGCTTGGTCGCATGGGCAGACGGACGCCGTGAATGGCTGCCGATTGCGAATCTATACAAGGGCGCGGGGATATCGGCGCTCGATTCGCGGCGCGATGTGCTGGTGGCGTTCCGTTTTCGCGCATGTAATACGGGCGAAGGCTGTGCATTCAAGCGGATCATGCGTCCGCAAGGGGTGGCGCTGCCCGTATTGGGCTGTGCGGTGTGGATCGCCCTGCACGACGACGGCGTGACGATCTGCGCTGCGCGCGTGTGCATCGCGCCCGTTTCGCAGATGCCGACACGCGCGAGGGATGCTGAAGCGGCGCTGATCGGACAGGTTGCCAACGATGTGACAGTCGAAAACGTCGTGACGGTCGCGCAAGCGTCATTGAAGCCGCGCACGAGCAAATATCGCGCGACGGACGAATATCGCTACGGGATGATCGGCACGCTGTTACGCGGCGCGCTCCCGCTGGCAATGCAGCGCGCGCAAACCGGAATTGCACATGCCGAAGGTGTCGGCGCTTAGTGGAATTGAGGTTCAACATGAGCCAACTACACATTACCGTCAATGGGACGGCACACACGCTCGATGTGTCGGAATCGCGCACGCTGGCGGACGTTCTGCGCTACGACTTGAAGCTGACTGGGACGAAAATCGGCTGCAACGAGGCGGAATGTGGCATTTGTACCGTTCACGTCGATGGCAAACCCGTCAATTCGTGCATCTATCCGGCGTTTCGCGCGGACGGCGCGCACATTCGCACCGTCGAGGGACTGGCGAACGGACATTTGCATCCGCTGCAACAAGCGTTCATCGCGCACGGCGCGGTACAATGCGGCTTCTGTACGCCGGGCTTGCTCATGACAGCGGCGGCACTCTTGGATGAGAAGCCGAACGCGGACGATCATGATATCAAAGTCGCGCTGAAGGACACCTACTGCCGCTGCACGGGCTACGTCAGCGTGATCGCCGCGATCAAGTCGGCGGGGCGCGTATTGCAAGGCGAACCGCCGCTCGCGCCGAATGAACCCGACGTTGCCGAGAAGCTGAATCACATCAGCGTCAGCGAACCCGTGCAAGATATCGAAGATCGCGTCACTGGACGCGCGAAATACACCGATGATTACGTGTTCGACGGCATGTTGTTCGCGCGGACGCTGCGTTCGCGCTATCCGCACGCGCGCATCGTGCGCGTGGATACGACGCGGGCGAAGGCGCTAGCGGGTGTGCGCGCAGTGCTGACCGCCGCTGATGTGCCGGGTGAGAACATTCATGGTCTGGTGCATCTCGATTGGGATGTGCTGTGTGGTGTCAAAGTTCGCTACATGGGCGATGCCATTGCCATTGTCGCGGCGGACACGCAAGATATCGCGGATCGTGCGCTCGAATTGATCGAAGTCGATTACGAACCGCTGCCCGTCGTCGCTGATCCGGTTTACGCACGCACGCCCGAAGCGCCGCTGGTGCATGAGGGGCGCGAAGGGGGCAACCTGCTCAAGCATATCAAAGTGCGCAGCGGGGATATCGAACAGGGTTTCGCGGAGGCGGATGTAATTGTCGAGCGGACGTATCACACGCCGACGACGGAACACGCTTTCCTCGAACCCGAATGCGCGATTGGTATCCCGGCGGGCTACGATGCCGAACACAACAAGCTAACCATTTACGTGGGATCGCAAATTCCGTATCAGGATCGCAACCAGATCGCGCGTGCGATGGCAGTCCCCGACGAAGCGATCCGCGTGCGCGGCGTGCTGATTGGCGGCGGTTTCGGCGGCAAAGAGGATATCGCCGGACAAATTCACGTCGCCATGTTGGCGCAAGTCACTGGACGCCCGGTCAAAATGCTCTATTCGCGTTCCGAATCCCTGTTGTTCCATCCCAAGCGTCATGCGACCGTGATCCGCATCAAGACGGGCGCGAAACGTGACGGCACGCTGACCGCGATTGAAGCGGAACTGTACGGCGACGGCGGCGCGTATGCCAGCTTGTCGGATAAGGTCATGACGCGCGCCACCACCCACGCGACGGGACCCTACGTCGTGCCGCACGCCAAGATTGACTGCTACGCGATGTATACGAATAATCCGCCGTCGGGCGCGTTTCGCGGCTTCGGCGTGACGCAGAGCGCGTTCGCCGTCGAGCAGAACATGGACTTGATCGCGGAAATGCTCGATATGGACGCGGTAGAAATTCGGCGCATCAACGCGCAGCGCGTCGGCGTGGCGACGGCAACGGGACAAATCTTGCGCGAGAGCGTCGGGTTGCTCGAAAGCATCGATAAAGTGGACGCGGATATGCGGCAAGGCGCGTTCAAATGGGGTTGGCGCGAGGGCGATATCGCCTATGGATGGGGCGTGGCGTGCGCGTACAAGAACACAGGACTCGGCGGCGGCGCGCCAGATCGATCTGATGCCGAAGTCGAGGCGTTCGAGGACGGTACGATTGAAGTGCGCACCTCGTCAGCAGATATGGGGCAGGGCTTGCTCGCGGTCTTGGCGCAGATTGCCGCTGAAGAACTCGGCTTGCCCTACAAGCACGTCCGTGTGCTGTTGAGCGACACCGATTTGACGCCCAACGGGGGCCCCACAACCGCTAGTCGCCAAACCTTCATGAGCGGGAACGCCGTGCGCTACGCCGCCAGCAGCCTGAAAACGTTGTTGAGCAAGGTGGCAGCCGAAGAACTCGACTGCGCGCCGGATCGCTTGCGCTTCGAGGAAGGCTTAATCCGTGAGAACGGACACAGTATGCCGTTTGGCGATGCGGTGAAGGCGGCGCAAGCGCAGGGTTTGGCGACGCGCATCCTGCACGAATACTATGGACCCAAGACGCAGCCGCTCGGCACAGGCGGCGATATGCACTTCGCCTTTTCGTATGCGACGCAAGCCGCGCTCGTTTCCGTCGAGCGCAGTACGGGGATTGTGCGCGTGCTGCGGATCGTCTCTGCGACCGATATTGGGCGCGCGATCAATCCGCTGCTGGTGCAGGGGCAGATCGAAGGCGGAATCATCATGGCGATGGGCAACTGCCTGACGGAAAGCTACATCGTCGAAAACGGCGTTCCTTGGACGCGCTTCTTGTCGCGCTACAAGATGCCGAGCATCAAGCACACGCCAGACATCACGAGCTATCTGGTCGAGCATCGGTCAGCGGACGGTCCCTACGGCGCGAAAGGCGTGGGCGAAATTCCGTCGATCAACACGTCGCCCGCGATCTGTAACGCGATTTACAATGCTGTCGGCGTGCGTATCTACAGCATCCCTGTCGATCAGGATGCGTTGTACCGTGCGATGCAGCACGGCGAACGCGAAATCTATACGGCGTGGCACGATGTAAAGTGATCTATTTGAACTGCCAAGACACCAAGAGCGCCAAGATTCTCTTTCTCTGTGTTCTTGGCGTCTTGGCGGTTTGAAACAGTCAGCAGGTTTCTAAACGAGAGTGAGTTTATGCCGGACATTCATTTTGACCGTTACTATCGTTACACCGATCTCACGGCGTTGCTTCAAGCGTATGCCGCCGAGTTTCCCGCGCTCATCCACGTCGAAAGCATCGGCACCAGCTATGAGGGACGCGATATCTGGCTGGCAACCGTGACGGATACATCGACCGGTACAGCGGCGGACAAGCCCGCGCTGTGGGTCGATGGGAACATCCATGCGTCGGAAGTGTCGCCGTCGAGCGCGTGCCTATACTTGCTCGACAAACTGACGCGCGGTTTTGGGAACGATGCCGACATCACGCGCTGTCTGCAAACGCGCGCGTTTTACATTTGCCCGCGCATCAGCCCCGACGGCGCGGAATGGGCGTTGGCGGATAAGCCCAAGATCATCCGTTCCAGCACGCGCCCGTATCCCTATGACGAAGAACCATTGGGCGGCTTGATCAACGAGGATATCGACGGCGACGGGCGCATGTTGATGATGCGCGTGATCGATCCCAATGGGAATTGGAAGCTGCATCCCGACGAACCGCGCTTGCTCGTGCGCCGCGATCCGACGGAGACGGGCGGCACGTACTATCGCGTCCTGCCCGAAGGAACAATCGAAGATTACGACGGCGTGACCATTTTTCCGAAGGTTCGGAAAGAACGACTTGACCTGAATCGCAACTTTCCCTCGCATTGGCGGCAGGAAAACGAACAGCCGGGCGCGGGCTTGTACCCTACGTCTGAGCCAGAAGTGCGCGCCGTCGTCGATTTTATCGCGCGCCATGCCAACTTGATCGGCGCGGTCACATTTCATACGTGGAGCGGCGTGATTTTGCGTCCGTATGGCACGCAGAGCGACGATAATTTCCCCGTCGAAGACTTGTGGACGTTCCAGAAGATTGGCGAAAAAGGCACGGAAATTACGGGCTATCCGACGATTTCGGTGTTCCATGACTTCAAATATCACCCCAAAGAGGTGATCACGGGCGTGTTCGACGATTGGGCGTATGACCATCTCGGCTTGTTCGCGTGGACGGTCGAATTGTGGAGTCCCCAACGGCAAGCGGGCATCACGGGCTACAAATTTATCGAATGGTTCCGTGAACACCCGCATGAGGACGACCTGACGATGCTCAAATGGAGCGATGAAAAGCTCGGCGGGCAGGGCTATGTGACGTGGTATCCGTTCGAGCATCCGCAGTTGGGGGGCGTCGAACTCGGCGGTTGGAACATGCAGTACGCTTGGCGCAATCCGCCGCCGCAATTCCTAGAGGCTGAAATCGCGCCGTTCGCGGATTGGTGCGTGTGGCATCTACTGGCATCGCCGCGTTTGGAACTGTACGAGGCGACGGCGACGCCGTTGGGCGGCGGCAACTATCAGGTTCGCGTCGTCGTCCACAATACGGGCTGGCTGCCGTCGAATGTGACCAAGAAGGCGCTCGAAAAGAAAGTCGTGCGCGGCGTGGTGTGCGAGATCGCGCTCCCTGACGGTGTGACGCTGAAAAGTGGCAGGGTGCGCGAGGAACTCGGACAGTTGGACGGACGCGCCTATACTGCGTCGGGGCTGACGCCGTGGGGTTTGAGCGCAGCGACGGCGGATCGCGCCAAAATCGAATGGGTCGTCCACGCGCCAGATGGCGGGGCGGTCAACGTGGTTGCGCGGCACGAGCGCGCGGGCGTCGTGCGGGTGACACTGGAACTCAAAGACAGAAAAGTTTAACGCAGGGATAGACAGAGACGCAGAAATTCGCAGCGGTGTTTTCGCGCTCATTTCTGTGCGCTCCTCCGCGTCTCTGCGTTGAAATCACTTTACCCATGTCCGTCGCAGCAAATCAACGTAATTCGCGCCGGGCGTGATCTGCCCTAAGACCGCGCCCTGTCGTGCGCCTGTGATCGCCGGATGCGTGCCGGGACGCGCGTGCCATGTTTCGTATGCCAGCAGCGCGAACACCAACGCCTCTTTGAAGTCGCTGTCCATGCCGATGTCCTCGTGCGTCAAGACGGCGGCGGGATGCAGCCATTCGCGCAGCCGCTCAACGAGTACGGGATTGCGCGCGCCGCCCCCGCCCAAAATGATGTCGGCAATCGGCGCGGGCGCGAAACGTTGATAGGCGTCCGCGATGCTGGCAGCCGTCAGCGCCGTGAGCGTAGCGACGATATCAGCGTCCGCCAAGCTGCGCGTCTTACCCTCCGCGACGAGCGCCGCCGCACGATCTGCGCCGAATAATTCGCGTCCGGTCGTCTTGGGCGGTGCGCGCTGGAAATACGCATCGTCGGTCAGCATTTCCAGCCAATTGGAGTCGATGCGTCCCGATGCGGCAATCCGTCCGTCGGCATCGTAGCGCATCAGCTTGTCGGTCACGATAGTGACCGCGCCATCGATCAGCGCGTTGCCGGGTCCCGTATCGAACGCAATCGGCGGCGACGTTGTATCCGAGAGCGGCGGCAGAAAGGTCACGTTGCCCATGCCACCGATATTTTGGATCGCGCGCCACCGCGTTTCATGGCGCAGCAGCAGCCAATCGGCGTAGCCCGTGAGCGGCGCGCCTTGTCCGCCTGCGGCGACATCGCGCGGACGAAAGTTGTGAATCGTCGTGATGCCCGTGCGTTCCGCGATGATCGCCGCCTCGCTAATTTGCAGCGTGGCGGTCACGCGCCCCGACCCATCGACATCGTGCCAGACGGTTTGTCCGTGCGACCCGATCAAGTCGATATTCGACGGCTGCAATCCGGCGTCCGCGATCAATTCGAGCGCGGCGGATGCGAACGCCTCACCGAGCGCAAAATTGAGGCGGCACAATTCATCGACGGCTCCCGATTCTGGGCGGCACGCCAGTAAAATCCGCGTTTGCACGTCGGGCGCGTAGGGGACGCCGCGCGTCTTCACGATTTTCGCGGACAAGCGCGGCGGTTCGCCGTCGATCTCACACAATGCTGCGTCGATTCCGTCCGCCGAGGTGCCGGACATCAAACCGATAATCCGTAACATGAAATTTCTCCGCTAGAATGGAGCGATTGTAGATCGAACGAGAACGAATATGAAACAGCGCGCGGAATATGAAGCGGAAGTCGTCGAAGGACTGGACTCAATGGCGCAGGGCGAGATTGACGGTCTGTGCGTGGGGCGCGCCCACGTCCATGATATGAATAAAAATGCGATTCTGTTCACCTATGATGGTGATCCGAAGGCGCTGCGGGTCTTGAAGCTGGCGCAAGCCGTCTACAGCATCGAACGCTACGAGGTGCCGCGACCGCGTGCGCTGCTTGGTGACGCGCATTTTCGGCGGCTGACCGCGCAAATCGATGCCGTCATTGGCGCGCATCCAAGCGAAACATTCAAGTCGTTTCACATCGCGGCGGCAGGGTCGGACTCGTCGGTGATGGGGCGCATCAAAGAGGCGCTGGCGCTACGGCTTCACATCCCGCACAGCGACGACGGCGGCGATCTGCTGCTGCGTATCATCCCGGACAAAATTGGCGGTTGGCGCACGCTCGTCCGACTGACGCCGCGCCCGTTGGTCACGCGCGCATGGCGGGTGCAAGATGTGCCGGGCGCGCTCAATGCGACGGTTGCTCATGCGATGGTGATTCTGACCGCGCCGAAACCAAAGGCTAACTTTGTGAATCTTGGTTCGGGTTCGGGGTCGCTGCTGATCGAACGCTGTGCCGCCGCGCCCGTCCGCGCGGTCATCGGCGTTGATTACGATCCCGCCGTGCTGAACGCCGCCCGCGCGAACATCGCCGCGTCGGGCTATGGCGCGCACATCATGTTATTACGAGCGGATTTGCGTCGTTTGCCGCTGGCAGATGCGTCCGCCGATGCGTTGGCGTGCGATCTGCCCTTCGGACAGCGCGTCGGATCGCACACCGACAACGTGAAATTGTATCCGCTGGCGCTGGCAGAGGCGGCGCGGATCGCCAAGCCGGGCGCGAAATTTGCGGTGATCACGCACGAAATCCGGCTGATTGAGCAAACATTGGCGGCACAGTCCGCGTGGCAGCAGATTCAAATGCTGCCGATTGTGCTGCGCGGGCTGCATCCGCGCATTTATGTGTTGGAGCGGGTCGGATAGTAGGGGCGACTCGGTGCGTCGCCGGTCGAAGCGAATGCGCGTAGGGGCGTACCGTTGGCACGCCCGCTACCGCGTGAAAATCACCCGCGCCGCTCCAACCACACAATTTGATACGATTCGAGCGTCAGCGCCGCATCCGGTTTGTAATCGTCGCCCGTCAGCAGGTCGATCAGTACCGAAACAGGGGCGTACAATTCGGCTGAAACCAATGGCTTGAGATCGACGGTTTGTGCGTACTCATAGAAATTCGCCAGCACCATGATTTTCCGATGGCGCGTGAAGCCAAAGACGTGCCATGATCCGGTGTGGAAAAACGTCGTCTCGCCATCGCGTAGGGTCGGCGTGCGCTTGCGGATGAAAATGCGTTCGCGCAGCGTTTGGAAGATGCGCCCCTCAATCGTCGTCAAGTCGTGCCGATTGCCCATGTGCGTCGCATCGGTGTAGGGACGATGTACCCACCGGTTGTCGGCGGCTTTGTCGGGGTTGACGCGATAGCCATAGTCGTTGACCGTGCCGAGTTCATCACCCAAGTAAATCAGCGGGATGCCGCCCGCGCTGAACACAATCGTGTACAGCATGATGATGCGCCTGATAGCAAATTCGCGCAGTTGGGCATCATCTTTTTTTTGCGCTTGCTCCAAGCCCGCCAGCGATGCAGCGGTGCCAGCGATGCGCATATCCTGCGTTTTGGGATTGAAGTTGAACGGCAGCCCGGTCGCAAAACTGCCCGGAAAGCGTCCGGTGTAGAACATATTCAGGAAGTAGCGATGATCGAAGCCGTTGATCCCGATTTCGGCGGCGTCCTCGTCCGCGAAGCCCCAGCCGATATCGTCGTGTGAGCGAATGTAATTGATCCACGCAGTGTTAGGCGGAAGCGGGAACTGCTTCGAGAGCGTGTGCGTCATGAAGCGCACATCGCGCGTTGCCAGCGCATCCCACAGTGACACCATCATGATCGGGTTGTACGAGACGGGGCATTCATCGGGCGTGATGTAACTGCGCACATCGCGCGGATGCACAATCGCCTCTGATTTGAACGTGAGCGCGGGCGCGGCGACCTGCACCAGCGCGTTGTACGCCTTGATGATGGTGTGCGCTTGCGGCAGGTTCTCGCAGGTCGTGCCGATTTGCTTCCAGATGAACGGCACGGCGTCCAAGCGCAGGACTTCGACGCCCTGATTGGCGAGGAACAACATCTCGCGCAGCATGGCACAAAAGACGGCGGGATTGGAATAGTTCAAATCCCACTGGAAGCGATAGAACGTCGTCCACACCCATTTGTTGATGTCGTGGCGATAGGTGAAGCTGCCTGGCGCTTGATCGGGGAAGATTTCGCGCAAGCGCGGCTCGTATTGATCCGGCAAGACGCGATCATCGTACATCAGATAATACGCTTGATATTCGGCATCGCCCGTCAGCGCGCGCTTCGCCCAGTCGTGGTCGTCGGAAGTGTGATTGAAGACGAAATCCAGCACGAGGCTCATGCCGTTCGCGCGGAAAACCCGCGTCAAGTCCGCGAGTTCGCGCATTGTCCCCAAGTTCGGATTGACCTCGCGGAAACTGCTGACCGCATAGCCGCCGTCGTTGTTCTTAGCGGGCGTTTTGAACAGCGGCATCAGATGGAGATAGGTCAATCCAAGTTCTTGGAAGTAGGGGAGGCTGGCGCGCACGCCGCCCAGATCGCCCGCGAACAGATCGACATAAGCGACGCCGCCGACCATGACCTCGCTCTGAAACCAATCGGGCTGCGCTTCGCGGCTGATGTCAAGCTGCTTCAGATCGGCGGCGCGCGTGATATAGGCTTCGGCGGCGGCGGTCAAGATCGCTTCGAGATGATAGAAGAAATCGTACTGATCGCCGTACAACTCGTAGAGCGCCGCGAAGATTGGCTCGATGTGTGCTTCGAGGCGCGTGAAGAACGTGGCTTCGTCCGCCGTAAGGTCAGATGAAGCGACCGACGCGAACAAGCGCGCGAGATGGGGTGTGAGGCGCTTGAGCGACAAGCGCGCTTGTTCAACCAGCCAGCCGGAGTCTGGAGTAGATGGAGACAATACGACCTCCTGAGTGGCAATAGGACGACGCCCAGACAAGTTGTCGGCATCGTAAAACACGAGTATGGCGCAAAACTGTCAATTCAACGAGAACGGACCCTGATCGATTTGCGTCGTCTCCGCCATAAGCGCAGTGAGTAGCGTTACCTCTTTGCGATAGTAACTGTAAACTCGCTGGATCAATCCCATCGCGCTGTCCGTCGCCAACAAGTCTTGTTTTTCCGTCATGGCGACCTTGATCAACGAGGCTGAGAGGTATGCCAGCAGCAGCGAGTCTTGAGGCAGTTGATTCAGATCAAATTCGACGTTTTCGGCGCTGCCCAACAGCGTCAGATACTTCTCCACCCACGGACGGAGACGTCGTGCGGCGCGGTGCGTCTCGGTCGGCGTCTCATTAGCGAAGGGCAGCATCTCGACTTGTCCGACGAGATAGGGCAGATCGGTTTCCAGTTTGAGGATTTGAAAGCGATCTCGCCCCACCGCGACAATGTTCATTTGTCCCGCGATCAAGGGCTGGACTTGGGTAATATGGGCTGTACAGCCGACGGCATATGGTACAGCGTCCGCGCCTAAGCCGTCGACTTCTGCACCGCTGCGAATCAGCACGACGCCAAACGGCTCGCGCTGTTCGATACACTCACCAATCATCAATTTGTAGCGTTCCTCGAAAATGCGAAGGTTGATCGGCATTCCCGGAAACAAGACCGAATTCAGTGGGAAGAGGGGTAAACGCTGCATCGCGCACACATGGATTTGAATTATTCATTATGGTAGATTGTACCGCTAACCCGCCAATAGCGCGCGTTATTCGCGTTCCAACTTATAAGACGCCAATGTTTCGAGGAAATCGGGGGCTTGATCGCGCAAAAACGGATCGACCAGCATCTAGATTGTGACGCGCATGGTCACACCCCTTATAATATGCTGCCAATGGAACGATCTTGTGTCCAACTGCCGCGTGTGCCGCTGATGATCGGGTGAGAAGACGATGAATGATGCTCCCATTCAAATTGGACAGTTGGTGATCGACCTCGCCCAACAGCGCATCACGCGCGAGGGTGCGCCGATCCACCTGACCAAGATCGAATGGGCGATCTTGCGCGAACTCGCGGCGAACCCCAATCTCGTGCAGCGGCATGAGCGGCTGCTCAAGCGCGTCTGGGGCGAGGCGTACAACGACGAAACTGAATACGTTCACACCTATATGCGCCGCTTACGCCGCAAACTCGAAATCGATCCAGCCATCCCGACGATTTTGGTCACAGAGTCGGGCATTGGCTACCGCTTCGATCTGTCGCGCGCGAACGGCACGCCGCGATCCAGCTATGAGCCAGCCGCCAATGTTCGTCTGATCAATGCGCTCCCGCTCGATCTTGGGGATCGCTTCGTCGGACGCGAACCCGAATTGAACCTGCTGCGCCGTTTGTTGAGCGAACACGCGCGTGTCATTGGCGTCTATGGGCGCGCGGGCAGTGGCAAGACGGCGTTGGTCTGCGCGGCGCTGCGCGAAATCATCGCTTCAGAGTCGGAACAGCTCACGAGCATCGTGAGTTTGAACGCGACGAATGCGGCGATCACATTGCGGCGCTTGATGCTGGACATGCGCACGCTGATATCCGTGTCGGACGCTGAGATTGACGCGGCATTCATCGACGCCGAGTCGCCGTCACAGCGCGCGGCGGCGCTGTTGAGCTTGCTCAACGGCGAGTCGATCCTATTTTTGGATGGCATCGAGGCGCTGCAACATCCCGCGACGGGCGAACTGCTTGACGATAATTTGCGCGCCTTCATTGAGGCGATTTTGCTTCAAGGCGGCGGCGTGCGCTTGCTCGTCACCAGCCGCGATCCGCTGATGTTGTCGCGTGAAGTGCGGGCGCTCGGACGGACGATTTCGCTGCACGATGGGCTGTCCGATGGGGAGGGCGCGGAACTTTTACGGCGCGCTGACCCTGATAACGTGGCGCACTTGCGCGCTGCCCCAGCATCCGAACTGCACGCGCTGTCGGCGTTGGCGGCGGGCAATCCCGGTGCGCTGCACGCCGCAGCGGGGCTGTTGATCGAAAATCCGCTGCTCACGCCTGCCCAATTGATCGCGGACGCAGAATTATTTGCAAACGAGATCACATTTCCGTATGTCGAACGCGCGTTCAGACGCCTTGATGCTGATGCGCTTCACGTTCTGGAGATGGCGGCGCGCTTCGAGCGCCCATTCACCGCGACGGCGTTGATGGCGCTCTTAGCGAACTTACCCGACAACGGATTCCTCGCTCGGTTCGTGCGCGGGTTTTATTTGCGCTATGACCGCGAGACGGCAGCATTCGCGCTCGCGCCGACGGATCGCGCCTATTTGCGCGCGCGCGGTTCAGCGGCATCCGAACCCATTCCCGCGCTGATGCGGACGCCGCCAATCGACGATCTGTAGGGGTTTGGCGTGCCAAACTGTGACGCGCTATGCTCAAAATTTTGGCGATCTAGCGATTGACCAGTCGGGGCAGCGACTCGGTAAACGGCGCGCGGGCGATGCCGTGTTCGGTGACGATGCCGCTGAGGTATCGATTCGGCGTCACGTCGAACGCTGGATTGCGCGCATGATAATGTTCTGGCACGAGGGCGAAGCCGTAGGGTTGCAAGACTTCGCGCTTATCGCGTTCCTCGATAGGGATTTGCGCGCCGCTCGTCAGCGCCAAATCGACCGTCGAAGTCGGTGCGACCGTGTAGAAGGGGATGCCGTTCTCTTTCGCTAACACCCCGACTTGATACGTGCCGATCTTGTTGGCGAAATCGCCGTTGGCGGCAACCCGATCCGCGCCGACGAGACACAACTGAATTTCGCCGCGCTGCATGTAGAAGCCAGCAGCGGTATCTGGCAAAATGTCATAGGACACGCCGAGTTGCTCCAACTCCCACGCGCTGAGGCGCGCGCCTTGCAGACGCGGTCGTGTCTCATCGAGCAGAACGTGAATCCGCTTGCCTTGCTCGTGCGCCGCGCGGATCACGCCGAGCGCCGTCCCAAAATCGACGGTTGCCAGCGCGCCTGTGTTGCAGTGATGCAAAATCGTATCGCCGTCGCGCACAAGTTCCGCGCCGATGGCACCCATGCGCCGATTGATCGCTACGTCGTTGTCCGCGATGTACTGCGCTTCGGTCAGCAACCGCGCGCGCAACTCGTCAGGATGGGTGATGGTGCCATTCTCCGCAATCGCCATCAACTTATCGACCGCCCACGCTAGATTGACCGCTGTCGGACGCGATGCTTTCAACACCCGCGCCGCCTCGCGCAAATCCGACAAGAGGGCGTCGATTGTCGCTGCCGTGCTGGTGTGTGCCGCCAGCGCGAGACCGAACGCCGCTGATGCCCCAATCGCGGGCGCGCCGCGCACGGTCATGTTGGTGATTGACTCGGCTACAGCTTGATAGGTGGGCAGATCGACGAATGCCAATTCCCATGGAATGCGCCGTTGGTCGATCATGCGAACGCAATTTTCAATCCATTCAACAGTTCTCATACCGTTCCTACGCTTGCAAACTCACTTTAATCGATGCACAGTATAGCCACTAAACAAGGAGTCTTCACATGGTATTCCCCAAATTTTACGATCCAGCGCATGTCGGGCAGTTGTACGTCCCCGATATCGGCGTGGCGGTACAAGAAGGCTACAAGACCGTCCTTCCGCGCTCGGAAGATGATAAAAATCGCAGCATCTTGGTGTTGGTCGATCCGCAGATCGACTTCATCCACAGCGAAGGCGCGCTGCCGGTTCCCGGCGCGGTGGAAGATACGCGGCGCACGATTGAATGGATTTATCGTTACACGGGGTCGATCACGACCATCGCGGCTTCATTGGACAGCCATGTAGCGATCCAAATCTTCTTGCCGTCATGGTGGGAGGACGAAAATGGGGAGCGCCCGGTGCCGTACACCATCATTCACGATGCAGACGTGAAAGCGGGCAAGTGGAAACCGACGTATGAGCCAGAATGGTCGATGCAATATGTCGAAACGCTGGAGAAACACGCCAAGAAGGAACTGATGATCTGGCCCTACCACTGCATGTTAGGGACGGCGGGTCACGCGATCACATCGGCGTTGGTCGAAGCGATTGCGTATCATTCCGGCGCGCGCCATACACAGCCGATCTATCTGACGAAGGGGCAGATTCCTAAGACGGAGTATTATTCGATGCTCGAACCGGAAGTCAAAGTCCCGAATCATCCGATGGGCGAATTGAACACCTCGTTTCTGAACATGCTCAATCGCTATGACCGCATCTTCATCGCGGGACAAGCAAAGAGTCATTGTGTCCTCGAAACGGTCAATTCGATCATGCGTTACTTCAAGGGGCAAATGCAGATCGTCTCGAAAATTCGCGTGCTGACCGATTGCATGTCGTCGGTGGCACATCCGACGATCAACTTTGACGCACTGGCGGATCGACGCTTCCAAGAATTTGCCAGCGAAGGCTTAAAACTGCTGAAATCGACCGATCCGCTGCGGTAATGGGACAAAGGGTGGCGATGGTGGCGGGCGTGCGAGTAGCGCGCCTCTATGACGGGCAGTGATTTCGAGCATTGCGTCGAAACGCCCCCTAAGGGAAGAAGCGTCGCGTTTTGATCTCCAATTTCGCGTCCTTGCGGAAGCGATAGAGCTTGGCGGGGCGTCCGCCGGTCTCACGATAGCTGCCGCCCGGCTCGACGATGTTGGCTTCACGGATTTTCTTGCGAAAGTTCGCCTTGTCCAGCTTCTCGTCGTTGAGGATCACCATATAGGCATCTTGAAGTTCGCGCAGCGTAAATTCTTCGGGCATCAACTGGAACGCAACCGCCGAATACTCGATCTTGTAGCGCAGTCGGGTGAGCGCGGTACTCAAAATGTCGGCGTGATCCAGCGCCAGCGGCGGCGGATGATAGGCGTTGTGCCAGCGAAAAGGGCTATCGCTGGCGTTAAAGCTGTCCGGCAGCAAGCGATCTTTGGAGACGAGCGCGAAATAGGCGACGGCGATCACGCGGCGGCGCGGATCGCGGTTGGGCGTCCCAAAAGTGTATAACTGCTGGAAGAACGGATCGCCTTCGTCGCTCTCGTCACGGCTGCCGACAATATCGAAGATGCCGCGTTGGGCAGCGTCGTCCAGTGCCTCGTCCGACGCTGGGACAATCGAGGGTAACAACCACTCGCCCGCGCCCGCGCCGAGTCGACGTTGTTCCAGACAAACTTTGAGATCGCGTTGGTGCAGGGTGAAGATGGCGGTATCGACCGTCACCGCGTAACAGGGTTCCGCGTCCAAATGATTCATCTTCCCTTGCTCATGAGTTTGATGCGGGGGCAAGATCAATGACGATCACACCCCCGCTCATGCGCGCGTGGGTACGCGATCAGCCCTTCCTAAGTGCGGAAGTTGATCGAGCGCGGCATGTGAAGCGAATTAGCTTGCATTATAGCTGTTTGTGACCGCTGCGAGTACATCGTAAGCGACGGGACCGCGATTGTAGGTCACACCATTGTAGGTGATCCATTGCGGCGCGCTGTCACCCAGTCGCATCATCACGGCGGGCGTGCCGCTGACGCCGTACTGCTGACCGACGCGCACATCGATATTTACCTGCTGTGCATCGGCGGCGCATTCGAGCAGATCGCTGTAGCTCAGGTTCAACTGCTGCGCGACCAACCGTGACGCTTCGTCGTTGTAGCGTGCGGTAACCGCTAAATCGTAGAAAATCTTGTACGCATCCCAGAACGCGCCCGGCTGTTGATCATCGATGCACTCCCCAATTTGCCCGGCGAAGACCGTGCGCGCTCCGCCCGCCGTCGGGAACGTGCGATATTCAAAATTCGCCTTGCCCGTCTCGACGAAATCCTTGATGAAGCGCGAGATTTCCGGGTGGTATTCCTGGCAGTGTGGGCAGCCGTAATCTGCAAACTCGATAATCGTGATCGGCGCGTCGGGGTTGCCCAACACGAACGCGCCATCGGCGGCGCGCGATTTGGGCATGGCAGTGTAGTCGATATTGGCACCACTGATGCTGCCCGAAGCGGCGATCACCACGCCGACGGCAATCACTGCGACGAAGATGACGCCAAACACGATAGTGAGTTGATTCTGTTTGGGTTTCATGATACGAAGTACACCCTCAATCTTATCGTTAAACACTTCAATGATTTTAGCGCACAGTCGCGCTAAAATCATCGTTTGACCAAGACTTGTAACAACCGTAAAATCAAGTTTACAAATTGAGCGAAGGCAAAAGCGATGATCGGGTTCAAAGTGGGCATACGCAGCTTGGCAGTCGGGGTGATGTTAGTGACATCATCGCTGGCGTGGGCGCAAACGGATGCAACGCTCCCGCAATTACCCGGACAGATCGCCTACATTGGCGACGATTTTAATGTATACACGATCACAGCGGAAACCGATGCGCGCACGCAGTTGACGGACGACGCCGAGATTGGGCAAAACGCGGCGCGCATTTATCGATGGCCCACATGGTCAACCGATGGACGGCTCGCCTATTTCCAGTCGGAATTGACGCCCACCAGCGTAACAACACTCGCGTTTGTCTCGGCAGATGGCGTCGCGGCGGGCGTTGAACGTTACAGTGTGGCGGATAAAAGCATCACTTATGCCTATTGGTCGCCGCAGAACTGTGTCGATGGCGAAAACTGCCGCGATTTGGCGATGTTGATGGGCGTGAGCAGCGGCTTCGATGTCGATATTGTGCGCGACGCCGCCGATCTGGATGGCGAAAGCGTAACGACCATCGGTACGGGCGCGCCATTCTATTACAGTTGGAGTCCTGACGGCGCGCGGATGCTGTGGCATCGGGATCAGGCGCGGATGGACATTTACAGTTTGAACGATACCGACGCGACGGCGCTGGATCAGACGCCCGGCATGTTTGCCGCGCCTGCATGGTCGCCGGTCGATGATCGCTTGTTGTTCGGCGCGGTGGGGGAGGGCGACTCCACCGATTTGATCGTGGTTGAAGGGAATGAAGCGCGGACGTTGGTCGATAATCTGCAAGGACCGGTCTACTTCGCGTGGTCGCCTGACGGCAATCAAATCGCGTATGTGGATCGCGGCAGCGCGCTGTTTGTCATCGACGCCATTACGGGCGATGCGGTCGCGCGTTCGGCGGTCACGGGCGTGTTGGCGTTCTTCTGGTCGCCCAACAGCGAACGGATCGCATTCATCACGCTCTCGACGACACCGGGATCGTTCAACGCCTTCGATCCAAGCAAAGCCAGCGCGAAAGCATTGGCACAGGGCGAAGCGACGGGCTTGGCGTGGTCCGTGATCGACGTGGCGACGAGTGAGACGCGGCGGTATGGGACGTTCGTTCCGACGCGCGATATGATTTATCTGCTCACGTATTTTGACCAATTCGCGCAAAGCCATCGGCTGTGGGCGCCGGACAGTACGCACATCTTGTACAGTGAAGTCACGCCAGAAAATCGCCAAGTGATCAGCCTGCTCGATACGACGCGCGCCGTCTCGGTGCCGCTGTACATCGCGGATGGCATGTTCGCTGTGTGGAGCTACTCGTAGTCTTGCGTAAATTCATTTGTTGGGGGGCGCTGGTATTGGCGATGGTGGCGTGTAATATGCGCAGCACCCCCGATGTGATTGTGATTACGGCGACTCCAATTGCAGCAACGCCGAATGATTTACCGTCGCCAACCCTCAGCAGTGTGCCAATCCAGCCATCGCTTGAGGCTGCAACGCCGTTGATTACGACCGGCGTGCCGCCAACGCCCGATCCGACGTTCGCGCGCGCCGTCGCGGTCGATGCACAGACCTATACCGTGCGCGGGGGCGATACGTTGAGCGGCATCGCGCAAGCCGCCGGAACGACGCTCGATGCGCTCTTGCGCTTGAACGAGATCACCAATCCTGACTCGCTGTTCGTCGGTCAGGTGCTGCAACTGCCTGCGCCACCAACCGAGCAGGGGAGCCGCTTCAAAATCGTGCCGGACAGCCGCCTCGTGCGCGCGCCGGGCAGCGCCGCCTTCGACATCGATGCGTTTATCGCCATTCAGCCGGGTTATATTCGCCTCGCCTCCGATGAAGTGAACGATGTACGGCTGACGGGCGCGCAGATCGTCCGGCGCGTGTCGCTGGAATACAGCGTCGATGCGCGGTTGCTGTTGACGCTGCTGGAATTTCAGAGCGGCTGGCTGACGAATCCTGCGCCGGACGAACGCGCGCGCGATTATCCGCTGAACGCGCCGATTACAGCGTCCGGCTTCGACCGCAAAGGCTTGTATTTCCAATTGGTATGGGCGGCTGACAATCTGAATCGCGGGTTTTACGCTTGGCGCGCGGGCGAACTGACCACCATCGAGTTCGCGGACGGTGCGCGCATCCTCGTCGCGCCCGATCTGAACGCGGGGACGGCGGGCATCCAATATCTGCTCAGTCGCAACCGTTCCATTGCCGATTGGACGAACGCCGTCAGCGCCGAGGGGGTTTATCGGCGCTATTTTACGACGATGGGCGATCCGTTCGCTGCGCCCGTTGAGCCGCTCGTTCCGGTCGGTATCCAGCAACCGCCCCTGACGTTTCCATTTCCGCAAGGCGAGACATGGTTTTTCACGGGCGGCGCGCATGGCGGTTGGGGATCGGGCAGCGCATGGGCAGCCGTCGATTTCGCGCCGCCGGACGATTTGCAGGTGCAAACGACCTTCTGCTATCTCTCCGATTATTTCGCGGTGGCAGCGGCAGCGGGCAGCGTGGCGCGCGTCGATGAGGGGACGGTAATTCTCGATTTGGATGGCGACGGCGACGAATCGACCGGATGGACGCTGTTGTATTTGCATATCGCGGCGCGGGATCGCGTGGCACAAGGCGCGCGGCTCAATGCGGGCGACCGCATCGGGCGTCCAAGCTGCGAAGGCGGCGTCTCGAATGGGACGCACATGCACATCGCGCGGCGGTATAATGGGGAATGGATTCCGGCATCGTGTGCCGATTGTCCACTGACGCAGCCGCGCCCGTCGTTCGTGATGAGCGATTGGACGGTCTTGACGCTGCGCGGTCAAGAGTATCAGGGCTACCTGACGCGCGGCGGCAGCCAGCGCATCGCGGAACAACTGCGCGGCGTGGTCGAAAATCGCGTGTCGTGGTGAGTCCGCTAGTGTGGGGTTTGTAGATAAGTGGTGAGAAAAATCGTGTTCGCGCTGATTGTCTACGGCGCGTTGATGAGTTACACGGTCGTCCATGCGCAAGAAGCGATCACTTCAACGCCTGCGCCCGTCGATCTATCCGGCGCGGCGGCACAACAGCCGCTGCAATCGAACCCGCCGACGCTGACGCGCACGCCGACTGATGCGCCACCCGCGCGGCTCGAACCGTTGGAGTCGGCAAACGTGCGCGCCGAACCCTCGACGGACGCATCGATCTTGGGGGTGATCCGCGCGGGCGAGGTCTACAACGTGACTGGGAGATATTTCCAGTGGTATCAGTTCCAGTATCAGCAGTCGCCCAATGGACGCGGTTGGGTGTTTGCAGAATTGGTGCGCATCGACGGCGATCCCAACGCTGTCCCGGAGATCGATTTGAGCGCCCAACCGACAGTTGACACCGCGCAATTGGGCTTGACCGAGACGATGGCGGTGATTACACAGACTCCGGGCGGGTTGCTCACTGCGACGGCGAACGCGCGGATCATCGCGCCGCCGCCGGGCGCGGGCGGATCGGTGAGCGGGGAGGGGAGTGTTTCGGCGGGAACATTCATGCCGACGTTCACCTATCCGGCGGGTGCCGTCTTTGTCCCGACCCAAGACACCGCCGCAGCACTCGCGCCGGATACGCCCGCGCCAAGTCCAATCAGCGACGAGGGCGGCGGACTGCCACCGATTGTGCCGATCTTGGTCATGGGCGGGATTGGCGTATTGGGATTGGCGATCAGTTCGGTACGACGCTAGCGGCTGGCGTGATGTAGGAACTTGTCGCTGGTACGCCCAAAATAGCCGCTTGAATCAAAACGGGGTTGGAATTTCCAACCCCGTTTTGATTTAGGCGTTAGTTTAGTGGCTGCACGAACTGCAACCGCCGCCGCTGCTCGTCTCTTCACCGCTGTCGTTCTTCGTGCGGAACGAGGTGCCACAGCCGCAGGACGAGGTGGCATTCGGATTCTCAATGCGGAAACCGCCGCCCATCAAGCTGTCGACATAATCAATCGTCGCGCCTTGCAGATACATCAAGCTGGTGGGATCGACGATCAAACGGACACCATCCGTCTCCACGACTGCATCGAAATCTTGTGCGCCCTGCTCGAAGCGCATTCCATACTGCATCCCAGAGCAGCCGCCGCCGCTGACAAACACGCGCAGCGCGTAGTCGGGGATATTCTTCTGTACTAGCAGGTTACGGATCACACTGACTGCCGACGGAGACACGAGGAGAAATTGTTCTTCCTCGACAAATTGCACTTGCGGTTGAATTGCAATGAGCGGCTCATTCACAGCCATGAGATCGCCTTCTTTCTAGAGGACTATCCAAACGAGTTTTATCAAAGATAACATGAGTTTCGAGGCAAGTCAATAAAATAGAGCGAAATCAGCATTATTCGCTGAATTGGGGGATGAAATAGGCGCAGCTTGTGTCACCCTGCGCCATGTGTGCGACGCGGCGCGGCACAATGTCTAATAGGCGCGCGATCAGGTGCATGTCCATTTCGCACAGCGCGACGGTTTCGCGCGCGATCTGGTGATAGGGACAGTTCGCCGTGTGCAGCGTATAGCCGCCATCGGTCGCTTCCCAGCGTGCGTCGTAGCCCTGCTGATTCAGATACTCGACGACCAGCGTGAGCCGTTCGGACATCGCCCCATTCGCCAACAATGGGGAGGGGAGGATAAGCTCGTCCGCGAATTGATCCGCCACGCCTTCGAGGATCACATTGACGCCCGCTGGTGGCAGTGTTTTCTGCAATTGTTGCAGCAGGGACGCCGCGAGGCGCTGATAATTGTTATGGAAGGTGTCTTGCGCTTTTTCGGTCAGCGCATAGACATGGCGCGGTCGTCCGGGCGTGCTGCGCCGCCGCAGTTCTGGCGATGTGATCAGGTCTTCTTCCTGCAAACGCAGCAGGTGATGGCGTACCGTGACGGCGGTGATCGCGCCGCGCCGCCGCTGTAAATCCGTGACGATATCTTCGACGGTCGCTTGACCGCGACTGCGCAAGATTTCTAAAATGTGTTGTCGGGTGGATTGCATTGGCACTTGCCCCAACACTCGAACATTATAATTAAGTTTATCATCATCGTCATAATGCGTCAATTTTAGAATGGGTTGGGTCAAAGGATCGTTATAATGCTGTTTATTTCGTGGGCGAAGGCGGAATTTTTGCGTGGAGAAATTTTACATCGGTGTTATCATGGATGAGCCGTTTCGGGCAATCATCGGAGTACCCTTCAAACCATGAGATCATCGCCCATCTCACTGCTCAACATTAAGCCGGGCGAATGGCAGCTTGCCGTAGGACTATTGGTCTTGTTGGCGATCAACAACACCGTCTTGCAGCTTGCCAACGTGGTAGCGACGGCGGGATTTGTGAGTCAAGTGGGTTCCCAGCAAATCTTATGGCTGTGGATCGTGGACATGATCATCACGCTCGTGGCGTCGTCGTTCTACGCGCTGATTGTAGATCGAGTCAGTCGGCGGCGGTTGTTGGAGTGGATATTTTTAGCGTTCGCGGTCGCCTATGTGCTGCTGCTGCTGCTGTTCACGTTCGAGGCGGGGCGCTATATCGCTTTTCCGCTGTTATATTTGCTTTCAGATCAACAATACTATATGTTCCCATTAGCGTTTTGGGCGTTGGCGGGCGATATCTATACCGTCACCGAATCAAAGCGGCTGTTTCCCCTGATCGCGGCGGGCGCAGCGGTTGGCAATATTCTCGGCAACGGCTTGGCGGCGGGAGCAACCGTTGTCTCGGTTGCCGACAGCCAGCGAACGATTATGCAGTTGATCATCGTCGGCGTGATTACCCTCTTGGTGGGTTATGGCTTGGTCGTTTGGCTGTTCCGCGTGCGTCAGATCAACGCGCGCCGCTCATCGACCAAGCGCGAATCGATGCGCGAGACGATCACCGAAGGCTTTTCGGTCATTCAGAAGGTGCCGCTGTTCACCTTCTTGGCGTTCGCCATGATCTTGGGCGGTTTCGCGCTGACGATCATCGAATTTCATTTTATAGCGACACTCGATGCAGCTTTCAACGATGATCCGCTCGCATTTCAGCGTTTTTATGGCGCCTATCGTGCCGCGTTGGTGGTCGTGACGCTGCTGTTGCAAGGACTGATCGCGGGGCGTTTGTTAAATCGCTTGCCACTCAAGAATACGTTTGCGGTGTTTCCGGCGGTGCTGGCGGCGGCGGCGGCAGTCGGGCAGTTCATTCCCGGCTTGGTCGGCGCGGCGGGCGGGCGCTTCATCGGCTGGTTGATCGAACGCGCATGGAATGAACCCGCGCGGCGTTCGCTGCTCGGACTTGTTCCCGATGAGCGGCGCGGGCGGGTTGGCGTATTCGTCGAGAGCTATTTCTATGCCTTTGCGACCATCATCGCCTGTCTGTTTTTAGGCGCGCTGTTCGTCATGTCCGGGCTGGGAATCGTCCCCTTATGGCATGTGCCGATCATCTATCTGTCGTTCGCGGCGGCAACCAGTCTCGGCGCGCTGTGGGGCACGGTGCGTCTGCGCGGCTTCTACGAGCAGAGTCTGTTGAACTGGCGTTTGTCGCGTTCCCGTCGTAAAAGTGTCCTCGATGAGATCGAATTTTGATGAATGATATCGCTCTGAACACACCTATCAAAACGGTTGAACGTCAAGGACCGAACGGCGTCACCCTCCACGAAGTCGTTGGCAAAGACTCGCCGCTGCTCCCCGTCACGCTCGATTTATTCGCGGCGCTGTTCGATGATTACATTCGCTATGCGCCGTATGTGCGCGAGTGTGCGTTAGCGCGTTCGCCACAGCATCCGGCGCGCGTCGATCATCTCTGGTTGGCGGAGAAAGACGGCGAATTCTTCGGGCTGAACATCTTCTGCTATGTTCACACGGTCAATATTGGCTTCGTCGGCTTCATGGGGGTGCTGGATTCGCATCGGCATCTCGGCGTCGGCACATGGCTGATGACGCATACGCACGAGCAGTTGAAGATCGACGCGGCACAGTTTGGGCGTCCCGTCCCGTGCGGGTATTTGTGTGAGAGTGAAGCGCCCGACGATGCACCGAACGACGCCGAACGGAATATCGCGGAACGGCGGTTGAAATTTTTGACCGAACGCTGCGATGGACATATTCTGCCTGTCGAATATACCGAGCCGAAAATGGTGGGCGGTGTCGATTACATCACCGAAGCGGAATTGGTCGATATCCCCACGCCGTCCATGAAATTGTTGTTTTTTCCATCGGGAGCGTGGATGCCGACGACAGGGGATGATTATGCTTTCTTGCTGCGTGGGTTGTATCTCGATTACTACCGCGTGCCTTCCGATAGCTGGTTGCTCGACAAAGCCCTAAGATCGGCGGCAGCGCATGGCGGTTGAGTGGGTGGGACCCGGCGGCGCGATGATCCGCGAGATTACGGATGCCGAGTCGCCCGATCTCCCAAAATTGGTCAATTTGTTTCAAAAAATCTTTTCGGAGTATGATAATTACGTTCTGTATCTGCGTTTGTCAGCCGATCACGCCCATCCACCCCGTGCTGCGACGCTCGATCATCTGTGGTTGGTCGAGAAAGAGGGCGTTCCGGTTGGCTTTCGCTTGTTCAGCTACTTACCGGCGCGCGGGTTCGGATTTGGCGCGTATACGGGTGTGCTGCCTTCGATGCGTGGATCGGGAATTGGACGCTGGCTGATGGCGCAGACCTTGAATCAAGTATTGGACGATGCGCGCCGCTTTGGTCATGCTGATCCGCTCGGATGCTGCGTTGAGATCATGCGGGTTGAACCGACCCAGACTGAAACAGAACAACAGCGGAATGCAACGAGCTTGGCGTTTCATACGCGGTGCGGCGCCGTCTTATTGGATGTGCCGTATCGTGAGCTGCAAATTGGTTGGGACGATATTCAAGCGGGCGTGACCGATACGGTGGGCGTGCCAAAACACTTGGCGATGTACCATGCGCCGGGACGAACGCGGCTGACAACCGACGAACAATTGACCGTTATCGATGGAATCTATCTCGATGTCTATTTACAGACACCGGATCATTCGGTGTATGATAGAGTGAAGCAGGGGATTTTAGGGGAAGACACAACATGACCACGCTCAACGTCGCGCAGCCGAGCGCGGCATCACCACGACGATTTTCCGTCTATATCGGGCTGCGCTGGAAGCTGTTGATCGTTATTTTGACCTTGTTCGCGCTCGTATTTTTGGGCATCGGGCTGGCGCTCAACAGCTTCATGGACTCGCTCTATAATTTTTCGACCCAAACCGCCATCGATAACCTCAAACGCGATTTGGAATCGACAGCGTTGGCAACATCAGCGGGCATCAGCGGCGATCTCCACACTCAATTGTACGAATCAGGGCAAGTTGGGGATGCGACGTTCTTAACGCTGAACGGCTTCTTGCGGCAAATGACGCGCACGAACCCGAAAGCGGCGGGTATTTACACCTATGTGACCTCGCCAGAGGATCCAGCGGTGTTGGAGTTTGTGGTCACATCGGCGCTCCCGCCGGGCGGGAATATGACGGCGCTCGACAGCGCCATCGACGATCTGCGTGTGTGCAAGGCGCTGCAAGTGGGCGCGGGTTTCCGCGAACCCTACACAGATTATGGACCGAACATGCTGCGTGGTTTGACTCAAACGGCGTCGTCGTCGTCGCTCTGGACGGATGCCTATGGCACATGGCTGTCGGGCTTCGCGCCGATCCGCGATGTCAACGGCAACCCAGTCGGCGCCGTCGGGGTCGATATGTGCGCGCAAGACGTGTTGATCGTGCAAGAACAAATCCGCACTGCTCAGGCGACGCTGGTTCAATCCTTCTTGCCGCTGTTCGCGGGCGGAATCGTGACGATCTTCGTGGTGGTGCTGATCTTCTCGGTCACAATTACCCGTCCGGTACATAACCTGACTCGGGCTGCGGCGCGGATCGCGGATGGCGATTACTCGCAAGACTTTGCAGGTTTGACGACCGGGACGTTCGTGCGCGATGAGGTGGTGACACTGGCAGAAGTCTTCGCCCTGCTGCAAGAGAAAGTTCGGCAGCGCGAGGAAACATTGAAGCAGCAAGTCGCAGAATTGCAGATCATGATCGACGAGACAAAACTTACATCGCACGTCGCGGAAATCGTCGAGTCGGATTTCTTCCGCGAACTGCAAGGCAAAGCGGCGAACATGCGCACGCGGCGGACGACAACCGCAACCGGAACGCATCCTGTCCCTTCACCGCAGCCGTCGAGCGGCGATTAGCGAACTCACCCGTTCCCGTAACGGTTTGTCTGTGTTAAGCTACTGCTCCGACGATTTCGGAGCAGTTTTTTCACCCCGTTGGAGCCAAAACCGTGTCGCAGAAAGTCGCTTTTCAGGGGATCAATGGCGCGTACTCGCAGCAGGCGCTCCGCCAGCATTTTGGCGACGATGCCGATCCAGTGTCGTGTCTCAATCTAAACATCATGTTTGAAACGATCTTGAGCAAACAGGCGCAGTACGCGATTCTGCCCGTCGAGAACGCGCTGGCGGGGGCGGTCAGCATGGCGTATGAACTGCTGATGGACTCCGATTTGCGCATTCAAGCCGAAATCATCCTGCCGATCCATCATATGCTGCTCGCCCCGCGTGGGACGACGCTGGAAGACCTCAAACAGGTGCGCTCACACCCGCAAGCGTTGGCGCAGTGTGATAAATTCCTGAAGCGCAACGGACTCGAACCTGTTCCATGGTACGACACCGCCGGATCAGCCTACGATACATCGGTCGATCATGCCAAGGGTACAGGCGCGATTGCCAGCGAATTGGCGGCACAACTGTACAATTTGGAGATTGTGGCGCGCGAGATCGAAGATTTGCCGTTCAATTTCACGCGCTTTTTCGTGTTGGGCGACGGCGACCCCGCGCCGGGCGAATACAACAAAACGTCTATCGTGTTCGCCACGCGCAATCGCGCGGGCGCACTGTATGAATGCTTGGGCGAACTGGCAACGCGCGGCTTGAGCATCACCAAGATCGAGTCGCGTCCGCGCCGCAATCGCCCATGGGAACCGATGTTCTTTCTCGATTTCGAGGGCTATTGGCACGACTCCGACTGTCAAGAAGCATTAGCACGGCTGTTGCAGCGCGCGTCGTTCGTGAAGATGCTCGGATCGTATCCGGCGGTCAAGCAGCAGTTGGTCGGGATTTAATCGTAGGGGCGTGCCGACGGGACGCTCATAGTGAGGCAAACATGGCACAAAAAATCGATGTCGCCATCTTGGGCGCGACGGGCGCAGTCGGTCAGCGGTTCATCCAACTGCTCGAAAATCATCCGTGGTTTCGCGTTGCTGAGTTGATCGGTTCGGAACGAAGCGCGGGGAAAACGTATGGCGACGCCGTGCGCTGGAATTTGGACGGCGAACCGCCTGCGTCGGTGGTCGATCTGCCGGTCAAGGCGTTAGATGCGCAGATCGATGCTCAATTGGTGTTCTCTGCGCTCCCCAAGGAACCGGCTGTTGCGCGCGAACTCGAACTGGCGGCGGCGGGGCATATCGTCTGTACCAACGCCTCGGCGCATCGGATGGCGGACGATGTGCCGCTGCTGCTGCCCGAAGTCAACGCCGATCATCTGGCGCTGATCGAAGTCCAGCGCGAACGGCGCGGTTGGAAGGGGGCGTTGATCGCCAACTCGAACTGTACCGCAATGCCGATTGTGATGGCGCTCGCGCCGCTTCAGCAGTACGGCGTGAGCAAAATCGGCGTCGTGAGTATGCAAGCCGTCAGTGGGGCGGGGTATCCAGGCGTCGCGTCGTTAGATATTCTCGATAACGTGATCCCGTACATCGGCGGCGATGAAGAAAACAAAGTCGAGACGGAAACGCTCAAGATGCTCGGACGCTTCGACGGCGCGGGTGTGACGATGTTGGATGCTGCGATCAGCGCGTCGTGCAATCGCGTTCCAGTTGTCGATGCGCATCTGGTCGTCGTGTCGGTGACGCTCGATGCACAGCCGACGCACGAGCAAATGATCGATGCGTGGGATACGTGGCGCGCGCCAGAATTGGTGCGCAATCTGCCGACCGCGCCCGAACATCCAACGCTGTATTTGCGTCAGCAAGATCGCCCGCAGCCGCGTCGGGATCGCGCGGCGGGCGCGGGCATGACCACGACCATTGGGCGGCTGCGCCCGTGTTCGATCTTCGGTTACAAGTTCATCGCGCTCTCGCACAATACGGTGCGTGGCGCGGCGGGTTGCGCAATTCTTAACGCTGAACTGTTGACGGCGCGCGGATACTTCGGTGATTTTCAGCCTGCGCGGGCGCTGCAAACGGTATGATTGGCGTAAGGGAATGACACGCCATGCCCCTACAGTTATAATCGGTGCTTAAACTTGTGCGTCGCGTCGATCTGTACGGGTGGGTGTTGTCATCAATGTTGACGGATACTGGAGAGGGAATACACGATGAAGGTTTTCATCGCGGGTATTGACGGCTATTTGGGTTGGGCGTTGGCGCAATACCTGACGGCACGTGGACACCACGTTGGCGGTGTGGACAAGGGCTTACGCCGCGAATGGGTCGCAGAGATGGGCAGCGACAGCGCGCTCCCGATTGCCGATATGCCAACGCGCTTGGCTGCATTCCGCGAGAAATATGGGCGCGCGCTCGACTATCACGAGGGTGACTTGCTCGATTATGCGTTCTTGCGTGATGTCTTGGCAGATTTCCAGCCCGACGCCATTGTTCACCTTGCAGAGATGCCATCCGCGCCGTACTCGATGATCGATCAAGCCCACAGCGTGTGGACGCACACGAACAACGTCAACGGCAGCCTGAATATGTTGTGGGCGATGCGCGAAGTCTGCCCGGATGCGCATTTGGTCAAATTGGGGACAATGGGTGAATACGGCACGCCGAACGTCGATATTCCCGAAGGTTTCTTTGAGGTCGAATTTCGCGGACGCAAAGAAGTGCTTCCGTTCCCGCGTCAACCGGGCAGTTTCTATCACCTGACGAAAGTCCACGATACGCACAACACGATGTTCGCGTGCCGAATTTGGGGGTTGCGCTCAACCGACATCATGCAGGGTGTCGTATTTGGGACGCGCATCGACGAGATGGGCGATGATGTGCGCCTGCGCAGTCGCCTCGACTTCGATCAATGTTTCGGCACGGCGGTCAACCGCTTTTGCTGCCAAGCGGTGATCGGACATCCGCTGACGCTGTACGGGACGGGCGGACAGACGCGCGGCTTTTTGCCGCTGCGGGATTCGATGCAGTGTTTGACCATCGCCGTCGAAAATCCGCCGAAGCCGGGCGAATACCGCGTGTTCAACCAGTTCGAGGAATGCTATAACATCGAAGAACTGGCGCACAAAGTCCGCGAGGCGGGCGCATCGATTGGCTTGAACGTGGAAATTGCTCATTACGACAATCCGCGCAAGGAAAAAGAATCCCATTACTACAATCCTGACCGCGAAAATCTGATCAAGTTGGGCTACAAGCCGACCCATGACGTGGTGGCAGAGATGCGGATCATGTTGCAAGACCTGCTGGAACAGCGCGACCGTATCCAGCAGTACGCGCATATCCTCGTCCCCGATATTCGTTGGGATGGCACGCGGCGGCGTTCGGAAATGATCGGGTCATTGGAGCCAGCGAAGTCGTGACCAATATCCAGTACTTGAAGTTAAACGAACTGACGACAGCGGCGCGCGCGAAGTTGATGCGGCGCGCTGAACAAGATATCCGCGAACTGCTGCCGCTGGCACAATCCGTGATTGACGCGGTGCGCACGCGCGGCGATGCGGCGGTCGTGGAATACGCGCGCCAGTTCGACGCGCCGAACTTCGACGCCGGGATGCTGCGCGCCACGCCGGACGATTTCGTGGCGGCGCGCGCGGCGGTGTCGCCAGAGGTGATCGCGGCGATTGAAGCGGCGCACGCCAATATCGATACGTTCCACCGCGAACAAATGCCCGAATCGATGTGGTTCACCGAAGTGCAGCCCGGAATTATGGCGGGTGAGAAGGTGACGCCCGTCGCCAGCGCCGGATTGTACGTGCCGCGCGGCAAGGGCGCGTTCCCGTCGGTTATGCTGATGCTCTCGACGCCCGCGAAAGTAGCGGGCGTGCCGCGTTTGATTGTGGTCACACCGCCAACGCCCGAAGGCAAGGCGGACGCGGCGTCGCTGGTGGCGGCGCAAGTCTGCGGTGTCGAAGATGTTTATGTTGTCGGTGGGATGCAGGCGATTGCGGCGCTGGCATACGGCACGGAGACAATTCCGAAGGTCGATAAGCTGATTGGACCGGGCAGCAGTTACGTCTCGGCGGCGAAACGCTTGCTCTATGGGACGGTGGATGTTGGCTTACCCGCGGGTCCCAGTGAATCGATCATCTTGGCGGACGAACACGCCGATCCGCGCTTGGCGGCGCTCGATCTGTTGGTCGAAGCCGAACATGGTCCGGAATCGGCGGCGCTGTTGGTCACGCACAGCGAAAGCGTGGCGCGCGCTGCGCTCGATGTGCTGCCCGAATACATCGCACAGCTCCCAGAATGGCGGCGCAATTTTGTTGAAACTGTGCTGTCGAATTACGGCGGTGTGCTGCTGACGACCAGCTTGGACGAGTCGATCCAGTTCATCAACGACTATGCGCCCGAACATCTCGAAGTCCTGACCGCCGAACCGTTTGTCACGCTGCAAAAACTGAAAAATGCGGGCGAAATCCTGCTCGGACACATGACGCCAATTCCGACGGCGAATTACTGCTTGGGACTCAACGCGATTCTGCCGACGGGCGGATTCGCGCGAACTTTCTCGTCGGTCAGCGTGTGGGACTTCCTAAAACGCACCGGAATCGGGTATTTGTCCGCCGAAGGCTACGCCCGTTTGCAGGGCATCACGGCAACGCTGGCGGATTACGAGGGATTTCCAGCGCACGCTTTCGCAATTCGCAAACGCAACGAGATTCTAGGGCTATGAAAGTTACCGCAGCGGCACGCAGACACGGAGAGAAGGGGCAGTATGCTTCTGCGCCTCCGTGCCTCTGCGGTTCGATCTTGTTATGATGAACAATGATTTATTGCAGCACATTCAGCGCCTTCAGTTCAGTGACAAGCCGCAAGCGGAACGCCTACTCCTCGACTTTTTGCGCGCTGCGTTCGATCTATCCGTCGCAGGGGTCGAACTTCGCCCGCTGGCAGTATCGCTCAATTCGTTCAACGGTTTTTTGACGTTGACCGATGGACGGCGGCTGTTCTTCAAGACGCACGTCGAATCCGACACTATGATCGATGAATACTACAACGCACGCCAATTGGAGGACGCGGGCTATTCGATCTCGCAGCCGCTCTATGAGTCGGGCGAAGTTGGCAAACAGGTGTTGATCTACGCTGTGATCGATGATCCGTCGGTGTTCGATGTGGCGTGGATGCTGGAACGTGGTGAACGCCATGATCTCGCCGCGCTGACCGCTGCGCAAAATGCTGCCGATGATGCGCTGTGGGGCATCTATCAACGCACGCTGGCATGGCAGCAGTCCGCCGATGCCGCCAAGGCGCCAATCCATCAGTTGTTCTATCATCGGCTGACGGGCGGACGCCTCGCGCGCTTCTATGCTGACGATATCACGGTCGATCTGCCCGACGGCTCAACGCAGACGATGGGGGCGATCAAGCGTGTTCAATGGGTGATCAACGGGCGGGAATACGGCGCATCTTTGGAGACCACGATTCAAAATGCGATCCGCTATCTCGATCCGACACTGCCCGGTGCATCGGTGATTGGACACGGCGACGCGCACAATGGCAATCTGTTCTATCGCGCTGACGGGCTGATGTACTTCGATCCGGCGTTCGCGGGACGCCATTCGGCGCTGCTCGATCTGGTTAAGCCCCTATTCCATAACGTCTTTGCGATGTGGATGTATTTCCCGAACGAAATCCGTGAAAAATTAGCCATTCGGCTCGAACGCGCGGGCGACGTGTGGCACGTCGAACACGACTACACGCTGCATCCTGTCCGTCGCATGTTCTTCGACAGCAAGGTCGAGCGCGTCCTCAAGCCGTGTATCCGTGAGCTGAAGACGCGCGGTTGGCTGCATGAGGATTGGCGTGCGATCTTCAAATTGGCGCTGTTCTGCTGCCCGTTTCTGACGATGAACTTGGCGGACGCAGCGAAATTTTCGCCGGAAATTCGCTTGCTTGGCTTGAGCATGGCGGTTGAAATGGGTGTGAGGGCGGATGATCCTGATTCGCGCAGCCTCATCGATACGACCCTCGATTTTGCACCATGAAATTGTTGTAAGTTCGCGTCAAGATCATTAAACTACGGTTAGAAGTTGGATTGCGGAATTACGTCCTGGGATGGGTAACCGCTGTTCAAAAACTATTTGATTCGTGATTTGTAGAGGGAGTCTGTTTGAAATGGTAAACAGGAGACTCTTACGCGCCATTCCGCTGCTCGTCGCTTGTGCGCTCTTGGGCATTGTCCTGATTCCGGGATTGAATATCCAAGCGCAAGCGCCGATGCGCCCGCCGTTGGCGGGATGGGCGTCAGTTGAGGGAACCCCTTATGAAGGGATGAAGGCGCATCCGTCCGATCTCTGGGCGGTCGTGTTGCAGCCGGGCGTGGATGCGGCGTCAGTCGCAGCGTCACTCGGATTCGAGCTTGTGGATCAGGTGTCGGCATTGGCGGACACGTTTGTTTTTCGACGCGCGAACAGCGATACGTCGCTGACGGACAAGAATCAAGCCGCCACCGTGCTGAGTGCCGCGCCGCAAGTGTTACGCTATGCGCAGCAGTTCTACATTGAACGCGCGGAACGCGGCGCGACGTCGAACCCTCGACAGGATATGCCCATTGTGTTGGGCGATCCGTTGTATGGCGATCAATGGCATTTGGAGAACAACGGACAGTTCGGCGGTACACCCGGCGAAGATGCCAATGTTCAGCCCGCTTGGAATTTGGGCTTCGATGGGACGGGCGTTCAGATTGCGATTGTCGATGATGGGATTGAATATACGCATCCCGATCTCGCGGCGAACTACAATCCGGTCGGCAGCTACGATTTCAATTACAGCGATGATGATCCGCTTGCCGATTTACCGTTCGATGCGCATGGTACCTCCGTAGCGGGCGTAGCGGCGGCGCGCGATGAATCGACCTGCGGTGTCGGTGTAGCATATCGCGCGAATGTGTCGGGTGTTCGTCTGATCAGCAGTTTCACCACCGATGCGCTTGAGGCAGACGGATTGACGTACCGCTTGGATGTCAATGATATCTCCAGCAACAGTTGGGGTCCCGCTGACAGCGGCACGGTCTTCGGCGGCGTGGGCGACTTGGCGCTGGCGGCGGTCGAGCAGGGCGCGCTGACTGGGCGCGGCGGCTTGGGGACAGTCTACGTGTGGGCGGGGGGCAACGGTCTCCAAAGCGGCGACTATGCTAACGCCGATTCGTATGTCAGTTCGCGTTATACCATTGGCGTTGCCGCCGTCGATAATACGGGTGGTCAGGCGTGGTACAGCGAGCCGGGCGCGTCGCTGCACGTTGCTGCACCGAGCAACGGCGATGGCAGCGGTGACGAAGTAGGGATCACGACGACGGATCGCACGGGCAGCGCGGGCTACAACGGCTATCCCGCGAGTCCTGAATGTACGAATGATTTCGGGGGTACATCGTCCGCGACGCCGCTGATGTCGGGTGTTGTGGCATTGATGCTCGAAGCCAATCCGACGCTCACATGGCGTGATGTGCAGCACATCCTCGCGGAAACCGCGACCCAGAACGATCCGACGGATTCCGATTGGACGGTTAATGAAGCCGGATTCCATATCAATCACAAGTACGGTTTCGGGCGCGTGGATGCGCTGGCGGCGGTCAATCTGGCGCAGAATTGGGTGAATGTCTCGCCCGACTCGAATTATGCGTCGCCTGTCATCCCAATCAACGCCCCGATTCCAAACAATGCCCCCGCAGTCACGGGCAGTGTGGCTGTGACCGTTCCCAATGGCACATTCCGCTTGGAACATGCCATCGTGCGCTTGAATGTCGATCACAGTGAACGCGGCGATCTCGAAATCATCCTCACCGCGCCGTCGGGAACGCAGAGCGTCTTGCTTGCGCCGCGTCCGAACGATACGGGTGATGATATTGTCGATTACGATCTGATGACCGTGCGCAATTGGGGTGAAAATCCCAACGGTATATGGACGTTGAGCGTCCGCGATACCAATGCGCGTGGGACGGATGGCACGCTGATCGATTGGAAGCTGACGCTGTACGGCAACACTGGATCGAGCGGTCAGCAGTTGATGTTCCTCGATCAACCTGCGGATGGCGAAATCGCGCAGACGTTGGGCGGCGCGGGCGGGTTGCAAGTTGGCTTGTTCGACCGTCACGGCGTGCCGTTAACGCTGAACAATGTCCTCGTCAACATCGATTTGTCGGTCAACAGCAGCGGCGCGGCACTCTTGGGAACGTTGAGCGCGCGCACCGTCAACGGCGTGGCGACCTTCCCCGATCCGCGCGTCGCGCTGCCGGGCGATTACATCGTGCGCGCCTATTCGCGCAGCTATGACAGCGACTATACCGATCCGTTCCGCGTCTATCAGCCGGTCGCTGGCTTGGTTTTCACAGTCGAGCCGACGAACACGATTGCAACGGCGACCATCAACGCGGCGACGGGCGTGCGTGTCATGTTGGTGGACAGCGCGGGCGTGGTCGTGCCGCTGGATGGCGTGCCGATTACGGTGGCGATTGGCAATAATCCGAGCAGCGGGACGCTGGCTGGCACGCTGACAATCAATACCGTCAACGGTGTGGCAGTTTTCAATAACCTGAGCATCGATGCGATTGGCACCGGCTATACGCTCGTAGCGACGAGCGGCGCATTCTCGGATACCAGCGTGCCGTTCAATATCTATCCAACTGGCTTGACGCTTGACTACGGATTCTCCGAGATTGATGATCTGCATTTCAATCAAATTCTCGACGAACCTTACGGCGGCATCAACGTCTACGCTATCAATAGCGCGGGCGACGTTGTAGATATCGATGGCATCGCCGTCACCATCACGAGTACCGGACCTGGCACGTTGTTTGGGACGCGCACTGTGACGTTGGTGGATGGCACGGCAAACTTCGATGATTTGTATATCAACGCGCCCGGCACACATACGCTGACGGCAAGCGTGCCGCTGTGGACGGCGGCGACCACCGAGCCGTTCGAGGTGACGACCCTAACTGGACAGTTCTGCGCCAGCGATTTGGACGCCGATTGGACGGGCAGCCTACCGATTATCGACAACGACTTCGACGGTACGGTGTCTACCATCACCATCCCGCCGCTGGCGGTCGATCCGATTGACTCGATCACGGTCACGTTCGATGCGGAACACACCTACGTTGGCGATACCGTCTTCTATCTTGAGCATGATGGCGTGAGTATGTTGCTGGCATCGCCGCCGGGCAATTGCAGCGGCAACGACCTGTCGATGTATTTGGATGATGCGGCGCTGCTCGACTCGTTCTTCGACTGCAACAGTGGTTCAAATCCGACCCAAGCGTTCATCTTGGGCGAAAGCTACGTACCGTATGAACTGTTGAGTGCTTTCTCCGGCGAGAATTTGAGCGGCGATTGGACGCTGTACGCTTATGACACCTTCGCTGGCGACGATGGCTACGTCTACGAATGGTGCATCAACACGGAACTGCCCGCCGTCAAGCTGGCTTTCCCAGTGCAGCCGGAAGATCAAGAACAAGGCTTCATCATCAATGATCTCAACGGTGATGTTCTGACCGTCGAAGTGCAAGATGTGAGCGGCACGGTCGTTCCGGTTGATGGCGTTCCTGTCACCATCGCGCTCGATGCCAATCCGACCTTCGCCACGCTGGATGGGACGCTGACCGTCAATACGGTCAATGGCGTCGCGGTCTTCGATGACCTGTCGATTGCCAATCCCGGCACGTACACACTGCGCGCCACCGCGTCCGGCTACCTTGACGCGATTAGCGAATCGTTCGATATTCAGCGCATCAATCTCATTACGAACGGCGATTTCGCGGACGAGCTGAATGCGTGGAACGTCTTTGACGCCATCACGTGGCGGTTGCAAGGCGAAACGTTCGAGTTCTTCCGCAATCAAGGCGGCGAGAGCGCGGTAGTGTTCCAAGATACGTTCGCGCCGATGACGGCTGATCAAGTGCTGGTGGTCGAAATCGATTTGGGCAATATCAGCCCCGCGCGCAAGCGCGTCTCGCTTCTCGTCCACAACCCCGACTTCAGCGATCTGCAAATCTGCTCGTTCTGGCTCGCGCCGAACACGCCGCTGGATACCTATCGGATGCACCTCTCGACGCCGACCGCGTGGTCGAGCGCCGTCCTGAGCATCTACGGTTCACCTGCCGATGGTGTGGGCTGGATTCAAGTCGATAACGTCGGCATGTTCCGCATCCCCAACGCGCCCGGCTTGACCGAAACGCTGTGCATCGACCCGCATACGCCGAGTGCCGGCGCGGGCGCGGACAGCGCGAACTTGATTCAGAACGGAACGTTTACGGGGACGACTGCGCCCTGGGGGACGTTCGGCGCGATTGTCACGCGGCTTGAAGCGGATGTCGCGGAGATGTATCGCACGTTCGGCACGCCCGCCGGGTCGATCCTGCAAAATACGGGCGTTCCTGCGCCGAATGCGACGCCCATTGAAGTCTCGCTCGACTTGGGCAACAGCAGCAGTATTCGCCAGCGCGCGACGGTGCTGATCCACTCATCCGACTTCAGCGATTTGCAGGTCTGCGTGTTCTGGCTCGAACCCGCGTCGGCGTTGGAAACCTATGTCGTGCGCACACACACCACCACGCCATGGGCGGGCGTCAGCGTGTCGATTTATCCGTCACCCGCGACCAATCTCGGTTGGGTGCGGATGGATAACGTGAGCGCGATGCTCAAGCCGACGTTGAACGTGAACGGGACGGAATGTTACATGCCGGGTTCGGCAGTTTTGCCATCGCTGCCGCCCGCGCCCATCGTCGTCGCGCCGCCAGTTGTCGCGCCCGCGCTGCCCGGTCAACCGCCAGAACAGGCGATTACCGCGCCGATGCAGCCTGTGCCGGAAACAAACAATACTGGCGAAGGGTCGCTGACGGAATAGATACCCCGCCCCTCTCCACGCAGTGGAGAGGGGGTCAGGGGGTGAGGTTCTTGAAAAGGTGTCCTCCCCTCAGTCTCCAGACGGAGAGGGGTCTTTACGAATGGGGCAATCGAGCAGCGAAACTGAATTGGCATATTGTGGGGGCTTGCCAGCGGCAAGCCCCTTTTTTTGCCTAACGATTGTCCAATTGCGCGCACAGCCGCGCGAAAGTCGGGGAATTGTCGAGGAACAGATAGCGCACGGGCGCGGCGATCACCTGCGTTGCGCCGACGGAACGCAGATATTCGACCGCCGGGAGCAGATGTTTCGTCGGAATCGTGATGCCAATCGTGAACCAACCGCCGTCGCCGTCGTCTGTGCCGTAAATCGGTGCGACAGTGGGTCCCTTCAATCCGTGTGTGAGTGCGTTCGCTGCGACCTTGCGTGCGACGGCTTCCGCGCTCTCGCCGCGCATGTTGACCGAGAGCTGCGAGTATTCGCGTCCGGTCAGCGCCGCATCGATACGTTCGGACAGCAAGCGCGCCGCGTTCAGCACAGCCGGATCGCGCAGCGCGCGCCGATTGCCGACGAGGCACGCTTGCGACTCGACCAGCGTGCCATCGGGCAGCGCCTTGAGATGATTTTCGCGCAGCGTCGTCCCGGTTTGCGCCAAATCCACGATCACATCGGCGTAGCCAATTGTCGGCGCGGCTTCAATCGCGCCCTCGGCGTTGACCAGCGTGAAATGGTGAATTCCCCACGCATGAAAATATTGGCGCGTCATGTTGGGGTATTTCGTCGCCACGCGCAGATTGCGCCGCTTTGTATCGCGGAAGTCGAGCGCCACCTCAGCGAGATCAGCGGTCGTCACCACATCGATCCAGCTTTCTGGTACGGCGACCACAAGTTTGCAATAACCATAGCGTAAATCCGAGTGAATCACGATCAGATCGTCGCTTGGATGCTCCCGTACTACATCCAATCCAGTGATACCGAACTGTACCGTGCTGTCGCTGACTTTGTAGACGACATCGGTCACGCGCTGAAACAGCACTTCGACGCCGGGAATCGCCGGGATCGTCCCGGTGTACTGGCGCGGATTCGGCTTATCGACGCGCAAGCCGCAGTCCGCGAGAAAACTGAGCGTTGGATCGGCAATCGCGCCTTTGCTCGGCAGCGCCAATGTGATCGGCTGTTTCGTTGGCTCGTTCATTCGCTTGCCTCCAATCCGGCGATCAGTTGATCGATGTGATAGACGAAACCGACGGCGGGTGTCTCGCGCTCGCCACCCAGAAGTTTGACCAATTCATCGTAGCGCCCGCCGCCGCCAATGTGCGCGTCGTGCGCTGAGCGCAGTTCAAACACGATGCCTGTGTAATATTCCCAATCGCGCGCTAATGTCGGGCGAATGGTGATGCGGCTGAGGTCAATCCCGCTCTCGTTGATGGCGCGCATGGTTCCGTGCCAGCGGGTCAAGATGGCGCGCTCGTGGTCGCCTTCAACGAGGCGTCCGAGTTCATCGAAGGCGCGTTCGACGTTCGTCCATGTGCCGCCGACGTGTTCCAATACATCGAGCGCCGCTGAGACTTGATGGCGTTCGGTGAAACGCTGGCGCTTCTGGATCAAGCGGCGCGCGATATCGGCGCGGTCGCGTCCGCCCATCGTCACGCCGTAATGTCCCGACTCCAACACGGCATCAAGTGTGCGCTCCACATCGTTGATGGTTGGCACAGCGAAATCGACGTCAGGTGGTGCTTGCAGCAGCCGATCCAATTGTTCCAGCACATAGCCTTTGCCCTGTGCGGGATTGGACAATGCCGCCAGATGATGCAGGATGAAGCGTTCGGTACGCGCATCGAGTCGGAAACGCTCCAACACTGCGCGCAGCAAGCCGACATGCCCAATATCGATGTTCCAATCGCGCACGCCAAGGGTATCCAAGCCGCGCGCCGCGATGGTGACGATTTCGGCATCGGCATCCGCTCCGCCCGCGCCGAACAACTCCGCCCCAACGCTCATGCGCTGCTGCGCGCCTGTCGCGTAATCGACAAAGACGAAGCCGCTAAACTGCCAGCGTACAATTGCGGCGCCATCGGGATGCTGTTGGGCATAGGCATAGGCAGCGGGCGCAGTGAATTCGGGGCGGAGCGCAATGGATTGTCCATCACGGTCGAAGGTGAACAGCCGTTTAACGACCTGATCGCCTGCGCGGGTCAGGAACAAATCGGTCGGCTGAATGATCGGCGTATCGAACGGCTCGTAGCCGTAGCCCGCCATGTGTTGTTCAAGCTGCGTGGTGATACGGCGCAAAAGCCGATAATTGACGGAACGCGGCACGGCGCAGATGCTCCTCGTTGACTTTAGCATGGGGAAAGCATCATAGCACGCGGGCGCAAAACGGGGTAGGGGGCGCTCAATTCATGGAAATGGGCGGGGGCATGGCGCACCATGCCCTTGCAAGGAATGACAGCTTAGTCGTATGCGCCGCTGCTGTAGACGTAGACCGCCGCGCCGGTGTCTGCTGGCACGGTCAAATCGATCTCGCTTGACGCCCAGTTGTACAGCCAATTCGAATCTTGGATCGACAGATTGACGCAGCCGTGACTGTGCCGATAACCGAAGCCGTCATGCCAGTACGTGCCATGCAGCCCGATATCGCCGTCAAAGTACATCGTCCATGGGACTTCTTCCAAGAAGTAGAAATCGGGCTGTCCGTCCGCGCCGCTCATGACGGTGCGCGCATAACGAACATAAACATGGAACAAGCCTTCATTGGTGGGCCAATCCGACAAGCCCGATGCTACGAGCGTCGCAAACACGGGTGTGCTGCCCTCATAGGCGATAGCAACTTGTTCGTACAGATCGACGCTGATCCATTTTTCGGTATCGATGGCGTCGGTACGGGTGACAGGCAGCACGCGCGCCGTGTTGCGCTGTTCGACCCATTGATCGACGCCAATCTGATACCATTCCCAACCATCGATTTCAACCGTCGCGTACAAGTTGACTTTCGTATAGCGCAAGATGGCAAGATCGCCGTCCAGCGGCTCGACGCCCGGCGCGCGGCTCGGCACGACATTGACCAAAATCCACGCCATCGGGTAGGGCATGGGGTTGCCGAGCAGGACGCCCGCATAGGTCGATGGGCGCACCGGACGCAGCGATTCGGTACGCACCCATTCGCCGTTGTTGATCTGCGTCCATTCGCCTTCGGGCGACCATGTGGTGACGTAGTTGAAGCCCGCCGCCAGCGTGCGCGTGATGTTTCCGGCGGGCGCGTCGTAGATGTCGATGGCGCCGCTGACGCGCTGGTACAGTCGATCTCCAATCAATTCGGAATTGATCGCCAATTGGGTGACATTGGGCGCGGGGTACGCGGCGATTTCGTTGGGGCTGATGCCGTTGCGTGCGTCGCCACACGCCCCGCCAACGCAAATATCGGTCGCGTTGACCCCGCCGACCATGCTCAATAGCAGCAGCAGCGCGACTCCGCGCCAACCCATCCAGCTTGTGCCGAAGCGTTTCATAGACGCTGTTCCTTTTTAGAACGAAGTGTATTGATCTACAGCATACTTGTCCACTGATCGGCGTGATGGACGCGCATCCTACGCTTGCCAGACGGTCGATCAACGTCCTGTATATGAAAAATATGAATTTTGGGACATTTGGCTTACAGCACCGCGCGCGTTTTTCGCATATACTGGATGAAATTGTGCAGAATTCCCCGTCAAACGGGATTGAGCGAATAAGGAATACGCCATGCGAATGAAACGTCTGCTGTTTTCATCTTTGCTGCTGCTGATTGTGAGTGCGCCATTGTATGTCGTGTTCGCTCAAGCCCAAATTCCCGTTCCTGTGCTGCAACTGGCGACGCCGATTATGGTCGTCAACACCCCCGCGCTCAACGCGCGTTCGGGACCCGGTCCACAATATACCGTTCTCGTCACGCTGCCGGGCGGATCGGAACTCCCTGTCTTGGCATCAAACGCGGATACCACATGGTATCTGGTTGCGACACCGATTGGTAATGCGTGGATCGATGTCGATTTTGTGCTGGCGCGCGGCGATTTCACGTATGTTCCCGTGATCGATGTGCGAGCGCCGTCTCCTGTCATGGCGTTTCCGACGCCGATCACCGTTCAGCTTGTGGGCGCGCCCCAACCGTTTGGAACGCGCGTCGCGGGCGGCGTTCCGGCTTCGAATCGGCGCGCGTCGTTGGATGTGATCTCGGTCAATCTGCGTCCGGGTCCGTTCGAGGCATCGGGCGTGATCACCACGCTTTACAAAGACGTGAATGTTGATTTCGTCGTGTTGGGCGAGGCGTTCGATAGTCGCAATGTCGAATGGGTGGCGATCTTCGTGCCGGGTTTCGGCAACGGTTGGATCGAAAAAGCCAAGACGACGATCTATACTCGTGTGCTGACCGCAACGGAAGCGGCGCAGCAGTCTGCCGTTGAAGTCACCACGCCATCAAGCGGCTTGCCGATTCCGGTGATCGAACTCGCCCCCGTGATCGCCATCGTCAATACGCCGTTCGTCAACATCCGCACGGGTCCAGGACCTCAGTTCGCGCCGCTAGCAGTAGCGTCGGGCGGATCGACCTTCACTGTCGTGGGACTTGCGCCTGATGTGGTGTGGGTCTTGGTCGAAGGCACCTTCGGACGCGGTTGGATCGCCAGCGAGTTTTTGCTGCTGCGCGGCAACCTCGACAACGTGCCATTGATCCTCAACGTCTATTGATTCGACGCTGATGAACGGGCGTGCCAGCGGCGCGCCATACGACGCGCCTTGTCTATGGATGGGGCGCGTTTCGATTCCGTAGGGGATGCGACGTTTTACCGAACAGCGCGCGGAGGGCGAGCATGGTACAGCCGACATGCCGCCTTCGGGCGAATGACTTACATTGAAAACAGCGATTTCTTGATTGTGAAGGCACGTTCTCATGTGGCGATTGATTTTCGCGTTCGCGCTGTCGGCGCTGATGTTCGGCGCGTCTCCAACGCGCGCGCAAGACAGCTATCCCGACGCGATCCCCGAAGCCGTCGCGCTCTTAGACGAGGGCGACTATGACATCACGAATTATCTTTTGCTTGGCAGCGACACCTTCAATACCCGGAACATTGGGCGCACGGATGTGATTGTGATTTTGTCGATCAATCGCACGGCGGGGACAGTCGCCATGCTGTCGCTCCCGCGCGATCTCTACGTTTACATCCCTGATGATCGAATCTATCGTATCAATACCGCGTTCGCGTATGGGGTGCAGTCGGAACATCCTGATGGTGGGATCGGCGCGCTGCGCGATACGATTCGCTACAACTTGGGCATCGAGATCGACCACTACGCGCGCGTCGATTTCACCCGCTTCCGCCAGATTGTGGACGATTTGGGCGGCGTGAATATCGCTGTAGATTGCATCATCGAGGATTGGCGGTTAATCGAGCCGACGCTCGATCCGAGCGTCGAAGAAAATTGGGCACAGTTCCGGCTTGGCGTCGGTGTGCATGAGATGGACGGCGATTTGGCGCTGTGGTATGCGCGCAGCCGCCGCACAACCAGCGATTTTGATCGCGGACGGCGGCATCAGCAGCTTTTGCGCGCGCTGTGGCGGCGGATTCAGTCGCTCAATCTCGTACAGCAGGTGGCGGACGTGTATCCGCAACTGCTCGAAATTGTCGAGACGGATATCGGCATCGATGAAATGCTGTCGCTCGTGCCGCTTGCCGCCAGCCTCGATCCACAGCGGATCGCGTCCTACACGCTGCGTCCCAATGTCGAAGTTTACTCGTGGTCGTCGCCAGAAGGATCGAGCGTGCTGGCGATCAATTGGGAGGCACTGCGCGCGCGCTTGGAGCAGTTTTACACCCCGCCTACGGCGCTGCAAACGCGCGAACAACGCCCCACGGTCGAAATTATCAACGCCACAGGGTACAGCGATCTCGCGCAAGTGGCGGCGGAGCGGCTGGCATGGGACGGCTTCATTCCGATCATCGGGGATGCCGCCGCAATTACCACGTCCAACACCGTGATCTACGATTTGGCGGCGCGGTCACGGGACAGCAGTCGTGGCTTGCTCCAGCGTATCTTGCGCGTGGATGATGCGAATGTCGTGGTCGATCCAAACCCGAATCGGGCGGCAGATTATCGCGTTGTGTTGGGCGGCTCGTATGGGACGTGTAATTACAACACCGCACTACCAGCGCCGCCGACGGATGGCACGACATAAGCCAATAGCGGAACGTGCTGAGGACTGAGTAAAACCCCCCATCCTAACGTGCTTTTTCTCTCAGTCCCTCGTTGACAAATGTCGATGCGGCGCGCCATTCTTTTACGAGAATAAGACCGGACGCACGACGCCGTTGGATGTTTCGATCACGGCGGCGACGAAATCGGCTTCGCGGTGGACGGGCAGCGTGACGAAGATCGACACGTCCCCCGCGAAGGTTTCTTCGTCGATGATGCCCTCGTGCTGATCGATCAGCTTCTTGATCGGCTGATAAAAATGGTAGGGCAGTTCGATGCCCCACAAATGCCGCTCGATCTTGCGGATCGTCGGCAGCGTCGCCAGCACTTCGCGCGCCGAATCACCATACGCCCGCACGAGTCCCCCTGTGCCGAGCAGAGTCCCGCCGAAATAGCGGGTCACGACGACGACGATATCGCCAATGTCCGCGCCGCGCACGACCGCCAGCACGGGCGGACCCGCTGTGCCGGACGGTTCGCCATCGTCGCTCATGCCTTCGGTCACGCTGTTCCCGTAACCCGCGCGGAACGCATGGACGTGATGGGACGCATCGGGCATTTGCGCGCGGATTGACGCCAAGAACGCTTTCGCGTCAGCGGCGGTTGGTGCTGGCGCGGCGTGCGCGATGAAGCGCGAGTTTGAGACCATCAGTTCGATCCGGTGAACGCCCACCGGAATGAGATATCCGTTTGCCATTGCTTCCCTTGAGAAAATCGTTGCCGCGTGCGACAATTTGCCGCTCATGGACAGGTGTCGAGGGCGGGGATCATGCGTAGAGATTATCGATACTTCGATTTTATCATGGCGATGTTCGTGACCGTGCTGCTGTTGAGCAATTTACTCAGCAGCGCCAAGATCATCGATGTGGGGATCAGCTTGTTCGGACTGCCGCTCAGTTTCGATGCCGGAACCCTTGTATTTCCAATTGCCTATATTTTTGGCGATATTTTGACCGAAGTTTACGGCTATCAGCGTTCGCGCCGCGTGATCTGGACGGGCTTTCTGGCGACGGTGCTGATGGGGCTGTTCGTGTGGGTGGCGGGTGTACTGCCGGGCGAATCGGCGTGGAATGGGTATGCGGGACAGTCGGCGTACAATGTCATCTTGGGCGGTGTGAGCGGCTTGATCGTCGCCAGCTTGATCGCGTATCTTGCGGGCGAATTCAGCAACAGCTTTGTCCTCGCGCGGCTGAAAGTCGCTACCAACGGGCGCTTTTTGCCGCTGCGTACGATTGGATCGACCTTGGTCGGGCAGGGCGTCGATACGTTGATTTTCTTCCCTATCGCGGCGGCGCTCGGCGTGTTTCCGTGGGAAATTGTGCCGTCGCTGATGCTGACCAATTACATCCTCAAAGTAGGGCTCGAAATTCTGCTGACGCCCGTCACGCTGACCGTGATCAGGGCGCTCAAGCGCGCCGAAAACGAGGATTATTTCGACCGCGATACGAACTTCAATCCGTTTCGCGTCGGGCTGTAAAAAAGGACTGCGGGTAAAGGTAAAAGGACTGAGTAAGAACGCTCAGTCAATTTGTCTGTCGGTTCTTTAGCCGCAGTCCTTTTGCCTTTAGCCTAAAAGAGACCCCAATCGTAGCCTTCTGCCGCGCCTTCTTCCATCATGGTTGGATCCCACATCTCCAAGCCCATTTCGATGGTGGTTGGCACGCCGAGAAATTCTTGGCTGACGCGGCGCATCGATTCCAATAACTGCGGCGCATACGGGCAAAACGGCGTCGTCATGATCACGACCAAATGCGCGCGCGTATCCTCGACCTCGATACGACGCACCAAGCCCAGTTCAACCACGTTCATGCCAATTTCGGGGTCAATGACCTTACGCAGTTCTTCGCGCAGTCCAACTTCTTTATCGATCACCATCTCGCTCATGTTCGTTTTCCTTCATTTCGCAATATTTGTGAGTAGATTAGCACATGGGAATTTCTAAGTCAATTTTTATCATTTTCATCTTTAAAATGTTGACTTTGCCCGATCCCACTGCTATACTCGTCCTCATTGATGACGTAGGGTACGAATTAAATTTAACAGGTGTTACACCTCAGAGAGGATAAAGCCGTCGATGGTGGCTGCGCTCGAAATTAAGGACCTGCACGTATCGGTTGAAGAGAAGCCGATTCTGCGCGGGGTGAATCTCACGGTCAATCAGGGCGAAGTCCATGCGCTGATGGGTCCCAACGGCTCTGGAAAAAGTACGCTGGCAAATGTGCTGATGGGCAATCCGGCATATGAAGTCACGTCAGGCGAAGTCATTTTCGATGGTCAAAACGTGCTGGAGATGGAAGCGGACGAACGCAGCCGCGCCGGACTGTTCCTCGCGTTTCAATATCCGGTTTCAATTTCGGGTGTGACCGTCGCCAACTTTCTGCGCCTTTCGATTAACTCACGCATGAAAGCGGTCGATCCTAACAGCAAAGGCATTTCCATCAACGAGTTTCGCAAGCTGATGCGCGAAAAGATGGAAATGCTGCAAATGGACAGCAGTTTCGCCGGGCGCTACCTCAATGAAGGTTTCAGCGGCGGCGAGAAGAAGCGCGCCGAAATCCTGCAAATGGCAGTGTTGCAGCCGAAGATCGCCATCCTCGATGAGACGGATTCGGGCTTGGATATCGACGCTCTGCGCATTGTGTCCGAAGGCGTGAACCTGCTGCGCAGCAAGGACACGACGCTGGGCGCGCTGGTGATCACGCACTATCAACGCATTTTGAACTATATCAAGCCGCAGTTTGTCCATGTGATGTTTCAAGGACAAATCGTGGAGAGCGGCGGCGCGGAACTGGCGCTGCACCTCGAAGAAGCGGGTTACGATTGGATCCGCGAAAAAGTCGGTGTGTAAGGGATTAAGGACGAACAATGGTCGATGAATTGGTTGTGGGCGAAAAGCTGCTCACTCAACAAGAGTCCTCGCTAAAAGGTGTCAATGAGTCCTATCAGGAAAAATATGGCTTTCACGATTCCGAGAAGCTGTACGCTTTTAAGAGTCGCAAGGGCGTTGATCCTGAAATCGTCCGCCAGATCAGCGAGATGAAGAACGAACCCGCGTGGATGCTGGAATATCGCCTCCGCGCGTATGAAATCTTTCGCCAGAAGCCGATGCCGACATGGGGCGCTGACCTGAGCGGAATCGACTTCGACGATATTTTCTACTTCGTCCGCGCGTCGGACGGGCAGGGTAAGTCGTGGGACGATGTGCCGCAGGACATCAAGAACACGTTTGACCGGCTTGGCATCCCCGAAGCGGAACAGAAATTCCTGCAAGGCGTGACCGCGCAGTATGAATCCGAAGTGGTCTATCACAGCATTCGCAAAGACCTCGAAGCGAAGGGCGTAATTTTCACCGATATGGACTCGGCGCTGCGTGATTACCCTGATCTTGTGCGCCAGTATTTCGGTACGATCATCCCGTCAGACGACAACAAGTTCGCCGCGCTCAACAGCGCCACATGGTCGGGCGGCTCCTTCGTGTACGTGCCGAAGGGTGTCCACATCGAAATGCCGCTGCAAGCGTATTTCCGCATCAACACGCAGAATATGGGGCAGTTCGAGCGGACGCTGATCATCGTCGAAGATGGCGGCTACGTCCATTACGTTGAAGGCTGCACCGCGCCGACGTACAGTTCGGACAGTCTGCACAGCGCCGTTGTCGAAATCATCGTCAATGAGGGTGGACGCTGCCGCTATACGACGATTCAGAATTGGTCGACGAACGTTTACAATCTCGTGACCAAACGCGCGATTGCGTACAAAAATGCGACGATGGAATGGGTGGACGGCAATCTCGGCAGCAAGGTGACGATGAAGTATCCAGCCGTCATCCTCGCGGGCGAGGGCGCGCATGGCGAAGTGTTGTCCATCGCCTTCGCAGGTGCGGGGCAGCAGTTGGACGCAGGTGCGAAGATTACGCATCTCGCCCCGAACACGACCAGCACGATCATCAGCAAGTCGATCAGCAAAGACGGCGGACGCGCCAGCTATCGCGGGCTGCTCAAGATCGTTGAAGGCGCGGACAACGTAAAAAGCAATGTCGTGTGCGATGCGCTGCTGCTGGATGATCGCAGCCGCTCTGACACGTATCCGACGATGGAAGTAGACGCGAAAAATGTGACGATGGGGCATGAGGCGTCAGTGTCGCGCGTGGGCGAAGATCAGTTGTTCTACGCCATGAGTCGCGGCATGAGCGAGGACGAGGCGAACGCCATGATCGTCAACGGCTTCATTGAGCCGCTCGTGAAAGAACTGCCGATGGAATACGCGCTCGAACTGAACCGCTTGATCCAGATTCAACTTGAAGGATCGATTGGCTAATGGGAAATACCCTACGAAAGGCGCGGGCAACCGCGCCCATCTTCACTCAAGCGGATGTCGAAGCATTGAGCGCGGCGAACGCCGAACCGCTGTGGCTGCGCGAGAGCCGACTCGCCGCTTGGGAACTTTATGTCGGAATGCCGATGCCGGGCAAGAGCGATGAAGAATGGCGGCGGACGGATTATCGCGGTGTGCGCTGGGAAGAAGCCGGACGCTTCGTGGCGAATGGTGCGGGAACCATTGATGTTGTCCCCGCCGCGAACCGCGAACCGCTCATCGGTGATCATCAGGGCGGAACGCTGATCTTTGTCGATGGCAACGTCGTCCAAAGCGAATTGGCAGACGAACTGGCGGCAAAAGGCGTCATCTTCACCGATTTGTTGACGGCGTGCAAAGACCATGAGTCGCTCGTGCGCGAACGCCTGATGACGCGCGCCGTCCCGCCAAGTGATGGCAAGTTCGCGGCGCTGCACGCGGCGTTGTGGACGCATGGCGTGTTCCTGTACATACCGCGCGGCGTGGCGGCGGAACTGCCGTTCCATGTGGTCATGACCAACACGCACGACGGCGCGACGATGGGGCATGTCCTCGTGGCAGTCGAAGAAAACGCGCAAGCGACGGTCTTGGTCGATTATCTGTCGACGGCAGCGATTACGACGCAAGCGGGCTACATCGGCGGGACGGAGCTGCTCGTCGGCGCGGCGGCTAATTTGCAATATGTCGCTTTGCAGGATTGGAATCGACAGACCTACGAGTTCAGCCATCAACGCGCGTTGGTCGAGCGCGATGGCAACCTCGATTGGATCGTTGGCACGATGGGCGGGCAGATGGTCAAGCTGTTCATCGAAGCCGATTTGGTCGGGCAAGGCGCAAATGCGCGCGTCACGGGCATGTTCTTCGCGGACAATGACCAGACGTTCGACCATGATACGCAGCAGAATCACAATGCACCGCTGACGCATTCCGACTTGCTTTTCAAGGGTGCGGCGAAAGATGAAGCGCGCTCGGTGTGGCAGGGCATGATCAAGTCGCTGCCGCAGATGCAGAAGATCGACGGTTTTCAGGCGAGCCGCAACCTCGTCTTGAGCGACGATGCGCGCATGGACGCGATTCCCGGCTTGGAGATTCAGGCGGATGACGTGCGCTGTACACACGCGGCGACCTTCGGCACGCTCGAAGAACAGCCGATCTTCTACCTGATGAGTCGTGGCATCCCGCGTCCCGACGCGGAATTGACGTTGATCGAAGGTTTCTTCGAGGAACTGCTCGACCGTGTGCCGTTCGAGCGTGTGCGCGACCGCTTGCGCAACGGACTCGAAGCCAAAATCGTTGGCACGAATCGCTGACGACCAGAATCCATCCAATTCAACCCCTTTTCCGCTTGCGGGAGAGGGGTTTTTGCTAAAAGGGGAAGCAGTATGACCCAAATCGACGCGCCCTATGATGTGAGCGCAATCCGCGCAGACTTCCCGATCCTGCATCAAGAGCGGCGTCCGGGCGTGCCGTTGGTATACCTCGACAATGCCGCGACCAGTCAAAAGCCGCTGGCGGTGATCGAGTCGATGAACGACTACTACCGTCGCTACAACGCCAATGTGCATCGCGGCGTCCATAAACTGAGCGAAGACGCGACGAGCGCATATGAAGAAGCGCGCATCAAGGTGCGCAAGTTCATCAAGGCTGCCAGCAAGCGCGAAATCATCTTCACGCGCGGCACGACGGAGAGCATCAATCTCGTGGTGCAAACGTGGGGGCGCGCGAATCTACGTCCCGGCGATGTGGTCGTGTCCACGGCGATGGAACATCATTCCAACATCGTCTCGTGGCAAATCCTCGCGGCGGAAAAGGGCTTCACGATTCGCTATGTTCCCGTGTTGGACGATGGCACGCTCGACATGGCAGCATTCGCGGCGTTCTTGCGCGCTGAGTCGGTCAAACTGGTGACGGTGATGCACGTCTCCAATGTGTTGGGGACGGTCAATCCGGTGGCGGAGATGGCGCGCATGGCGCATGACGCGGGCGCGCTGATATTGGTCGATGCGGCACAGTCGATCCCGCACATGCCCATCGATGTACAGGCGCTCGATGTCGATTTTCTGGCATTCAGCGGGCATAAAATGTGTGCGCCGACGGGCAGCGGCGTCCTGTACGGCAAGCGCGATCATCTCGAAGCGATGCCGCCGTGGATGGGCGGCGGCGACATGATCTCGCGCGTTCGCTTGGAAGGCAGCACATGGAACGATCTGCCGTACAAATTCGAGGCGGGAACGCCGTCGATTGCAGAGGCGATTGGCTTGGGCGCGGCGGTTGATTATCTGACGGCGCTCGGCTTGGAAAACATCCATCAGCACGAGCAGGCGCTCACTGCCTACGCGCTGGATCGCTTGTCGGAAGTGCCGGGTTTGCGGCTGTACGGACCCGACGCGGCGAAAAAGGGCGCGGTTGCGGCGTTCTCGCTCGACGATATTCACGCGCACGATATCGCGCAAATGCTTGACAGCGAGGGCGTAGCGGTGCGGGCGGGGCATCACTGCGCGCAGCCGCTCCATGATCGGCTTGGCGTGACGGCGACGGCGCGCGCGAGTTTCTACCTGTATAATACATACGATGAAGTAGATCGCCTCGTGGACGCGCTGTACAAGGCGAAAGTGACGTTTGCGGGCTAGAAGGTGAACGATGGACGATTTTTACCGCGAGAATATCCTCGATCATGGCAAAAATCCGCGCCACAAAGGGATTCTCGATCCGGCGGATTTCGATCATGAGGGCAACAATCCACTGTGCGGCGACCGCTTGCGGCTGACGCTGCGCTTGGACGACGACAAAAAGCGCATCGTCGCGTTGGCGTGGGACGGCGACGGTTGCGCGATCAGTCAGGCGTCGGCGTCGATGTTGGGCGAGGAAATTCTGGGCAAGACGCTGGACGATGTGGCGAAGATCGGCAAACAGGACGTACTGGACATGATCGGCATCCCCCTGTCGATGAATCGCGTCAAGTGCGGCTTGTTGTCGCTGAAAGTGCTAACGGTGGCGCTGTACGGCTTGGGCGTGTGGCAGCAGCACGAACGCGCGGACGAGGATTGAGCATGGCTGATTTTGTCACCGTCGCGCAGACGGATGAGCTGCAACCCGGCGACCGTGCGGTTGTACAGTTGGGGCGCGATTTCGTTGTTCTGTTCAATGTTGACGGCACATTCTACGCGGTCGAAGATATGTGTTCGCATGAGGATTATGAACTGTCCGATGGCGAATTGAACGGCTTCACGCTCGAATGTCGGCATCACGGCGCATCGTTCGATGTGCGCACGGGCGACCACCTCACGCCGCCCGCTGTACGTCCGATTCGCGCGTATGATGTGCGCGTCGACGGCGGCGCGATCCAAATTGCGCGGCGGAAAAAGTAAGCTGTGTCCGTCGTAATGCGCGTATGGGTCGGACTCGTCCGCTTCGGCTTTCGGCTGTTGTACAACGAGTTCGCCTTCACCTATGACATGGTGAGCAAGGTCGTGTCGCTCGGCGCATGGCGTTGTTGGCAGCGCGCGGCGTTGAAGCATCTGCCGCCGCCGTCCGAGGGCGCTATCCTCGAAATCGCGCACGGCACGGGCGATTTGCAGCTTGACCTGCACGCGGGCGGCTGGCGCGCGGTTGGGTTGGATTTGTCGCCGACGATGGGGCGGATCGCGCGGGCGAAACTGGCGCGGCATGGCGTCCCTGCGCCGCTGGTGCGCGGCAGATCGGATGCGCTGCCGTTTGCGGATGGGACGGTCGCCGGAGTGGTCAGCACGTTTCCGAGCGAGTTCATTTCTGCGCCGGGAACGCTGCGCGAAGTGGGGCGGGTGCTGCGTCGCGGCGGCGTGTTCGTGATCGTTCCGGGCGCACGGTTTACGGGCGGCGGCGCGGCGCGCGCGGGCTTGGAATGGGCGTACCGCGTGACGGGGCAGAACATCGACGGCGCGGCGGGCGTGGACGCGCAGTTGCGGCGCTTGTTCGAGGGCTACGACTTCGAGGCGGAAATTCACGAGGAAATCTGTCCCCGCAGCGCGGCGGTGGTGATCGTCGCGCGCAAAAAGGGCTAGACTTTCGGTATAAACCATGCTATAGTTTTGGTCGTAACATGGTGGGTATAGCTCAATTGGTTAGAGCATCCGATTGTGGATCTGAAGGTTGCCGGTTCAAGCCCGGTTACCCACCCTAAACGAAAATCGTCCTCACTTGGGCGATTTTTCATTTGTACAACGGCGTTAGAGCTATAAAATCGAACCTATGAATCGCAATCGCCCAAAGAATGATGTATTCATGCAGTGCGTCTCTGCCCATGAACAGGGTTGGGGCAAAGACACGTATCGTGGGCGTCCTACGCTCAAACAGGTTTTAGAGGCGAAGGTTATTTCGTTTTGGGAACCCGTCAGCGATGAACTTCCGCCGACCATCACGCTTCACCCGAATTTGAAAGATGTCGAGAAGTATTTACTTTCGCTCGTGATGCATTCGACCAAGCAGATTCCCCGATTGCGCCTCGCAAAAGTGTTTCTCAATCAACGTGAAGTGAAGATAAAAAACGTTCGTGTCGTGTTTGATTTCGATGATTTAGAAACGTAATGAATTATGGTTCCACCAGCCGATACCCCACGCCCGGCTCGGTCACGATGATGCGCGGCAGCGACGGATCATCCTCGATCTTCTGCCGCAACTGCGCGAAATACACGCGCAAATAGTGCGTCTCGTTCTCGTATTCTTTCCCCACACCTCGCGCAAAATCTGCTTGTGCGTCAGGACGCGCCCCGCGTGCTGAATCAGCAAACGCAGCAGGGCGTATTCCGTCGGCGTCAGCTTGATTGGCTGATCGCGCACGGTGATGATGCGCCGCACCAGATCGACTTGCAGATTCCCCGCACGGAAGATTTGCTGTTCCGGTTGGGGACGGGCGTGCCGCAGCGCGACGCGCATCCGCGCCAGCAGTTCGTCCGTGCTGAATGGTTTGGTGAGGTAATCGTCCGCGCCAAGGTCGAGCGCCGCGATCTTGTCCCGATCCGCGTCACGTACCGACAGGATGATCACGGGCGTCTGCGTCCATTCGCGCAAACGCCGCAGCACCTCTAAACCATCGATATCCGGCAAGCCCATATCGAGGATGATCAGATCGGGGCGCATCTGCGCGGCTTTGGTGACACCCAGTAGCCCCGTATTGACCTCGTGAATCTGATAGCCGCTCGCCTCCAATGCCACCTTGAGGAAACGGCGGATTTGCGCCTCATCATCGATCACCAACACTTGCAGCCCCTCGGTGTTCATAGGGATGCCTCATGGACAGGGGGCGGCGCACCGTTTGTCGGGAGGCGAATCGTGAAGCGCGCGCCGCCTTCCAGTCGATTCGCCGCCGCCAATGTTCCACCATGCGCCTCGACCAAGCCGCGACAGATCGACAAGCCCAAACCCGTTCCGCCCGTTGCCGTGCCGGGAACGCGATAAAACTTATCGAAGATGCGATTCAATTCTTCGGCTGGAATCCCTGTGCCGGCGTCGGACACGATGATTTCAACGGCAGAGTCGCGCCGCCGCGTCTCGATTTGTACCGCCGTGTCGGGCGGCGTGTAATGGCAGATGTTGTCCAACAAATTGACGATCACCTGTTCCAATAGAACGAAATCGACCTCGACCAGTGGCAGATCGGGTTCGTGCGTGATGGTCAACGCGCGCGGCGTCATGCACGTCTCAAAGCGCGTGACGGCGATGGCGACAATCTCGCGCAAATCGCACCATTCTCGCTTCAATTGCAAGCGTCCGCTTTCCAAACGGGACATGTCGAGCAAATTCTCGACCAACCGATTCAGGCGGTCAGCGGCATCGCGGATATCTTGCGTCATCGCAGCGCGCACGTCCGGTTGTGCTGCTGTCGCTGGATCATTCAAGCTGCTCGCCGCGCCCGCAATCGTCGCAATCGGCGTGCGCAGTTCGTGCGAGATCGAATTGAGCAGGGTGGTGTAGAGGCGCTCCGATTCGCGCATCATCATCGATTGTTCGCCCGCTTCGTCCAAAAGTTCGCGTTCGACGGTGAGCGCGACTTGCGTCACGAAGGTTTCGAGCATGACTTCTTGATCGTAAGCATAGCGTTGGCTGTCGTTGGTGCAGATTCCGATCACGCCGACGGTGCGCGACGGCGTGCGCAGGGGCAAATAGGTTGCGGATGCGAGTGGCAGCATATCCGTGAATTTGCCAGCGGGCTTGTTGTTGGCGAACACCCACGCGGCAACGCTGGCGTCCTTCTCATCAAATGTAAGCGTGCTGGCGGGATGGGGCTGTGCATCGAGCTTACCCTCTTTGGGCAGCAGGATGGCGATAGAGGCATCGAACACGCGCCCGATCTGGGTGACGGCGGTATGCAGCACGTCGTCCATGTTGACAGCGGTCGCCGTCTCGTGCGCCAGCGTATACAGTGCCATCGTCCGTTCAGCGTTGTACTGGGCTTGGCGTTCTTTCGTGCGCAAACGCGCCGTCAGGTTGCCCGTAAAAATGGCGATGGCGAAGTACATGATCACTAGGATGACATCCTGGACTTGCGACATTTCAATCGTGAAGCGTGGCTCGATGAACAAATAATTCCACGACAGTAACTACTCAGCCGTCATTTGAGGGAGAAATAGGTTGTTTTCGACAAAAACCCTCAATCTTTTGAGGGAGAGCCTATTCTCATCGCAGACAAATTTGGCGTTTCAATTTGCCAAAATGAGGGGAAAAACGACCCCTGAGTAGTTACCCACGACAATGCGCTGATCGCCGCCGCTAAAATTGCTGGACCCCGCCCGATATACGCGGCAATCAGCAGTACCGCCATGAGTTCGGTCAAGCCAACAACTTGGTAGCCAATCCATGGAATTTGATTGTAGATGAGGAGATCGATGGCGGTCATGATCGCAATGATCGACAGCGCCAGCAGGTATTGGCGCAGGTTTGAATGGATGGTTGGCTGAGGGAGGGTAAACGCGGGGCGCGTATCACCAACCGTCTCGTCGCCCGTGACGACATACACATCGATATCGCCGCTGGCACGAATCATGTGATCGACCAACGATCCGCCGCGCAGCCACATCTGAAACCGCGTGTGCGTCGGCTTGCCGATCACGATCTGTGTGACGTTGCGCTGGCGCGCTGTCCGAATCAGCACATCGGTGATGTTTTCGCCTGCCGCGATCACGACTTCGCCGCCTAGTTCACGCGCGGATTCGAGGTTGCGCTCCAACTGTGCTTTGGCATCGGGCGTGAGGGATGCAGATCGGTCGATGTAGACTGCGATCCACGGCGCTTCGAGGTTGTACGCCATGCGCCGGGTCCAGCGGATCAGCCGCTCCGAGAAGGGGCTAGGGCTAATCGCTACCATCAGCCGTTCGCCCGATTTCCAAGGTCCCGCGATGCGCTTGACCTGCATGTAATCTTGAAGTTGATGATCGACGTGTTCAGCCGTCAGGCGCAGCGCCATTTCGCGCAGCGCCGTCAGGTTGCCGACGCGAAAGAAGTTGTTCGAGGCGGTTTCGACGCGCTCCACCGTGTAAACCTTGCCTTCCGCGAGGCGGCGGCGCAGATCGTCGGGCGAGAGATCGATCAGTTCGATCTCGTTGGCGAGATCGAGGATGGTATCGGGAACGGTCTCATGGACGGTGATGCGCGTGATTTCGCGCACGGCGTCGGCGCGGCTCTCGAAGTGTTGGACGTTGACCGTTGTATAAACGTCAATGCCCGCTTCGAGCAGTTCGGTCACGTCTTGGTAGCGTTTGAGGTGGCGCGAACCGGGCGCGTTGGTGTGTGCCAGTTCATCGACCAACACGAACGCTGGCTTGCGCGCGAGGATCGCATCGGTGTCCATCTCATCGATGAACGTGCCGCGATATTCGATCTTGCGGCGCGGCATAATCTCTAGACCCGTCACAAGGGCATCCGTTTCGGCACGCTTGTGCGTCTCGACGTAACCGATCACCACATCGACGCCATCCACCTGAAGACGGCGCGCGGCATCGAGCATCGCGTAGGTCTTGCCAACACCTGCCGCCATGCCGAAGAAGATTTTCAATTTACCGCGTGCTTGGCGGCTTTCCTCTTTTTGGATCGCCGCCAACAGCGCATCAGGATCGGGGCGGAAGTCGTCTTGTTGGCTCATAGCTGCCCTGCCTCTATGGGCGTGCCAGCGGCGCGCCTGTTTGCTTATTGTAATCTGAGTTTTTCATCGCTTCACCTCACCCCTAAATCCCCTCTCTACGCAGTGGAGAGGGGGTTGGGGAGTGAGGTGAACCCGAAAGTCACGCAAAATACCTATCCGAAACTCAGGTTATTGTAATCCGTCGAGCGCCAAGTTGAGCAGCAGCACATTCACGCGCGCCTCGCCCAAAATCGCCAACTGCGGTGACTCGATCTGTTGCTCCACTAACGCGGCGATTTGCGCCTGATCCAGCCCGCGTGCCATCGCCACACGCTCGATCTGCAAGCGCGCTGACGCCGGGCTGATGTGCGGGTCAAGTCCGCTCCCAGACGCGAACAGCATTTCTGGCGGCACAGCCACCTCAGCGGGGACGTTATTGGCGGCACGGAACGCTGCTTCACGCTCGGCGACTGCCGCCACCAACGCGGCGTTCGTCCAGCCGATATTCGTGCCGCTCGAAACGGCGAGCGCGTCGGATGATGAACCAAGCATATAGCTGACGCCCGACGGACGCGACCAGAAATAGCGCGGGTCGTCCGTCGCTTGCCCGATCAGCGACGAGCCGACGATCTCTCCGTCGCGTTCGATCAGGCTGCCGTTGGCTTGCGCTGGGAATGCCGCTTGTCCCAAGACGGTGATCAGCATGGGATAAAGCACACCTGTGATCACGGTCAGGAGGACGAACATGACGACCGCTTGTCTGATAATACGCATGATCTGTCCTTTTACGCCAGCCCAACGGCACTGACGATGATATCGATGATTTTGATACCGATGAACGGCACCATTAGCCCGCCGACGCCGTAGATCAGCAGGTTGCGCTGTAAGACTGCCGCCGCGCCCATCGGCTTGTAGCCGACGCCGCGCAATGCCAGCGGGATCAGCGCGATGATGATCAACGCATTGAAGATCGTCGCGCTGAGGATCGCGCTCTGGGGGGACGCCAAACCCATGATGTTGAGTGCGTTTAAGGGGCCCGGTTCGCCCGGAGTCGCGGCGTAGAGCGCGCCGAACAGCGCCGGAATAATCGCAAAATACTTCGCCACATCGTTAGCGATGCTGAAGGTCGTCAGCGCACCGCGCGTCATGAGAAGCTGCTTGCCGATCTCCACAACTTCGATCAATTTGGTTGGATCGCTGTCGAGATCGACCATGTTGCCGGCTTCGCGTGCCGCTTGTGTTCCCGTGTTCATCGCCACACCGACATCGGCTTGCGCGAGGGCGGGGGCGTCGTTCGTGCCGTCACCCGTCATGGCGACAAGGTGTCCGCCCGTCTGTTCGCCGCGAATCCGGCGCAGCTTGTCCTCCGGCGTGGCTTGCGCCATGAAATCATCGACGCCTGCTTCGGCAGCAATCGCGGCGGCGGTTAACGGATTATCGCCCGTGATCATGATTGTGCGGATGCCCATCGCGCGCAGTTGAGCGAAGCGTTCGCGGATGCCGCCCTTGACGATATCTTTCAATTCGATCACGCCCAGCACATCGGCGCCTTCAGCGACGACCAGCGGCGTGCTGCCTTTGCGCGCGATATCATCGACAGCGGTCTGGACTTCGCGCGGGTATGTCCCACCAAGCGCCTCGATATGCTTTTTGATCGCGTCCGCCGCACCCTTGCGAATGCTGCGCGCGGGGCGTCCATCGACCGCCGGAAAATCTGCGCCGCTCATGCGCGTTTGCGCGCTGAATGGGATGAACTCCGCGCTCAGGTCTTTGAGTTCGCGTCCACGCAGTCCGAATTTCTCTTTTGCCAGCACGACAATCGAGCGTCCTTCGGGCGTCTCGTCCGCCAATGATGAGAGCTGCGCTGCGTCCGCCAAGCGGGTCTCGTCAATGCGTGGCGCGCTCACAAACGCCGTCGCCATCCGATTGCCGAGCGTGATCGTCCCCGTTTTGTCGAGCAGCAGCACATCAATGTCGCCCGCCGCTTCCACGGCGCGCCCGCTGGTGGCGAGGACGTTACGCTGAATCATGCGATCCATGCCGCTGATGCCGATGGCGCTCAATAAGCCGCCAATCGTCGTCGGGATCAAGCACACCAACAGCGCCACGAGGACGGGAACAGTCGCCGTCGTCGTCGTGATGCCCGATTCGGCTTCACTGTACAACGCGAACGCGCGCAGGGTGACGACCGCGAGCAAGAATACAATCGTCAAGCCGGACAGCAGAACGGTCAGCGCGATCTCATTGGGCGTCTTTTGACGTTTCGCGCCTTCGACCAACGCGATCATGCGATCCAAGAAGGTGCTGCCTTGTTCAGATGTGATGCGGATCACAATCCGGTCGCTGAGGACGCGCGTTCCGCCCGTGACGGCGCTGCGGTCGCCGCCGCTCTCGCGGATTACCGGCGCAGACTCGCCCGTGATCGCGCTTTCATCGACGCTGGCGATGCCTTCGACAACTTCGCCGTCGCCGGGAATTTGATCGTTCATTTCGCAGACGACCAAATCGTTGCGCTGGAGCGCCGTCGCTGAAACCTTTTCTTCCTTGCCGTTCACCAGCCGCCGCGCGATCAACTGCGTGCGCGTCTTGCGCAGCGCATCGGCTTGCGCCTTACCGCGCCCCTCCGCCATCGCCTCCGCGAAGTTGGCAAACAGCACCGTGAACCACAGCCAGAGCGCGATCTGGACGTTGAAGCCGATATCGCCCGATTGTTCGCTGATGGCGTCGGTGATGGTGAGCATCGTAGTAACGAGTGCGCCGACGGCGACCACGAACATGACCGGATTCTTGAGTTGTTGGCGCGGATCGAGCTTGCGGAACGCATCACCGACGGCGCGACGCATGATGGCTGGGTCGAACAGGGGACGCGATTTTACTTTGGGTTCCATTTTCATCACCTCTTAAAAAGTACGTCCGGCGGCGGTCAAGAGCTGTTCCACGATGGGTCCCAATGCCAACGCCGGGAAGAATGTGAGCGCGCCGACGATCAAAATTACGGCGATCAACATGCCGACGAACAAAATACCATCGGTCGGGAACGTGCCAGACGAGGGTGGCGCGACTTTCTTGCCGACCATGCTCCCGGCAATTGCCAGCGCGGGCAAAATCACGCCGAAGCGTCCGACCCACATCGCAATCCCAAGCAGCACGTTATAGAACGGTACATTCGCGTTCAGTCCGGCGAAGGCGCTGCCGTTGTTGCCCGCCGCCGATGTGAAGGCGTAGAGCATTTCGCCGAAGCCGTGCGCACCCAGATTGGCGCGGCTGGCGCGTCCGACATCCGTTACGGATGCTGCGGCTGTGAAAAGCAAAATACACGCGCTCGGCAGCAAGATGGCGATGATCGCCATCTTGACCTCGCGGATTTCGATTTTCTTGCCTAGATATTCTGGCGTGCGTCCGACCATCAAACCAGCGATGAACACGGTCAGAATCACGAACACCAGAATGCCGTACAAACCCGCGCCGACGCCGCCGAAAATCACTTCACCGAGCATGATGTTGAGCATGGCGATCATGCCCGCCAACGGCGAAAAGCTGCTGTGCATCGCGTTGACCGATCCGTTCGAGGCGGCAGTCGTCACGACGCCCCACAAGATGCTGTTGGCGACGCCGAAGCGTGTCTCTTTGCCTTCCATCGGTAAGACGCTGTTGAACGCCGGACTAGAGGCGTATTCGCTGATCAGCATGACCGTCAAGCCGACAACGAGCAAAATCATCATCGCGGCAAAAATCACCCACCCCTGCCGCTGCGATCCGACCATCACGCCGTAGGTATAGGTCAGCGCCGCCGGGATGAGCAGGATCGAGAACATCTGCAAGAAATTGCTCAATGGGGTGGGGTTCTCGAACGGATGCGCGCTGTTGACGTTGAAGAAGCCACCGCCGTTCGTCCCCAACTGCTTGATGGCGATCTGTGACGCGGCGGGTCCTTGCGGCAAAAGCTGTGACTCGCCCGAAAGGGTCGTCGCGGGGAGGTAAGCGCCAAAGTTCTGCACGACGCCTTGACTGACCAAGATGAGCGCCAAGACGATACACAGCGGCAAGAATACATACAGTACACAGCGGACGAGATCGACCCAGAAATTGCCCAGTGTCGAGGCGCTGCGCCGCGCCAAGCCGCGAATCAGCGCCAACACGACCGCAGCACCGGTCGATGCGCTGACAAAATTCTGCACGTTCAAGCCGATCATCTGCGTCAGATAGCTGACAGTGATTTCGCCCGCATAGGACTGCCAGTTGGTATTGGTCATGAAGCTGGTGGCGGTGTTGAACGCGAGGAATGGTTCGACGTTCGATAAGCCAGCCGGGTTGAGTGGCAAACTGCCCTGCAGGAGTTGCAGGATGAACACGAACGCGAAGCCGACGAGGTTGAACGCCAGCAGCGCCAGCGCATAGGCTTTCCAGCCCTGTTCCTGATCCGGTTTCGTGCCGACCAGCGCGTAAATCCCGCTTTCGACGGGGCGCAACACCGGCGTCAACACGGTGCGCTCACCGTTGAAGACGTGCGCCATGTAGCGCCCCAATAAGGGGGTGCAGATGATCAACAGACCGATGTAGAGCGCGATCTGCAAGAGTTCGAGCGACGACATGATTAGAATCTCTCCGGGTAAATCAGGGCATAAACGAGATACACCAAGAGGGCAAGGGCAATCAGCCCAACCAGCACCATATCTAATCCCATGGCTGCACAATCCGTTTCTTGATTCGATACGCCATCATTATCGGCTTGAGGGGGTCAAAAGGGGGTCAAAAATAATCGTATAGATATCAGGAAGACATCAAGACGATGGGGAAAAAGAACAGAATGGGGGATTTTGTGTGGAGATGTGCAGAGCGACTTCAACGCCGAAATAAACAGAGATACGGAAAGCGGAAAAGGATTTTCTCCGCCACTCTGCACTCTATTTCAGCCGTCGATCAATAGTCTTTATTTAGATCATGATCAAAATGCGTGATTCGCCGTGCGAGGTGATGGGCGTCCCACTAGGACGCCCATATGACACTCGATTTGAATCTGAGACTTGTGTTTAATCGGTGTGGAACACTTCTTCGAGTTCCATCATCATCTGATCGGGGCGTGCGCCGGGAGGGAGTTCAAAATAATGCGACATAGCAGCTTGCCAACGGGCGTTGACTTCTTTATTCGCCATCTCCGCTTGCGCCTGTTGCAGCGATGTGGGTGTCTCAAAATAGCCGAACAACATTCCATCGTCGCGCATGAACAGCGAGTAATTGCCCCAGCCTGTCTCGCGCAAGGCGTCAAGCATGTCTTGCCAAACGCGCTCGTGGTCTTTTTTGTACGCGACGATGTGTTCGGGTTTGACCTTGAGGATGAAGCCGATCCGTTTCATAGTACACTCCAAGCTGAAAAATTAAGCAGGTGGACGACGCAAACGCGCCATATCGCGGCGGCGGCGCGCGCGCAACCCCATGCGTCCAGTTAAAATCATATAGGTGGTCGTATCGCCCATCGACGGCGGCGCAGAATCCGTGCGCGTTGGCAACCCATCGGGCGCGGGTTCGTCCTGGATGGCGTTGACGGGTTCGGGCGCGTTCTCGGCAGGACGCGGCACGCCAAAAATCTCCCAGATGCTCTTGGCTTCAATGGGCGGCGGCGGTGTAGCCTCAGACACGACGGGTGGCGCTTCGGGCGTCTTGGGCTGCGTCTTCTGAAAGATGGGCGTCGCATCCCGATCCAGCGGTTCAGGCGGCTGGATCAGTTGGAAATCGAGCGGGACACGCGGTTGTTCGGTCGTGCGTTGGAACGACTCCGAGTCGGGACTTGTCGGCAGGACGACAGCGGGACGTTCTTCGGTGGCGCGTGCGCTCGACCGCACGACCGTATCCATGATGGCGGAGGACGGTTCGGCGCGGAGGCTTTCGATGGTTTCCGTTGCAGCGCGTGGGAAAATATCCGTCTCGGCAATCGCTTTGATTGCAGACGTGGGTTTCGTGTCCTCTTGCGAGATGGGCGGTTCGAAGGTGGAGAGGTCAATTGCTGCACGTTCTTCAGTGGCGCGAATCGCCGCGAAATTCGCCAAGAAATCAGGCTCTTCACTCGACACGTTCGGCAGCCGTAAGCGCGAAGGCGTCGCAGCCTCGTTCAAGCGCGGCGTTTCGGTGCGCGTTGGCTGGGCGTCGGGCGGCGGCATTGGTACGGGCGGACGTGGGCGGGTATCGCTCAGTTGAATCGGCGGCTCGATGATACGTGCAGAGGACAATTGAATTGGCGTGAACGGTTCGAGATCGCCGGATTCGATGGGTGGCTCAACGAGGATGCGTTCGCGCTTTGGGGTGGTTGATATCGGCGTCGAAGGCGCGCGTTCTGGAATTTGCGACGCATGGCGCGGCTTGTAATTTTCGCGGCTCTCTACGTCGGGAGCTTCTTTAATCAGCGATTTTGATTCAAACGTGCGCGCCATCCCGCGCGACTGACTGAACTGCTTTTTGAGGTTCTGCAAGTTTTCTTCGATGGCGAGTTCCAATTGCCGCCCGATGCGCCGCCCGGAGAACATGCTGGCGGGTTCGTAGCTGAACGTCCATTGGACAATTGTGCCTTCGGGGATTTCTTGCAGCCGCATCCGTCCAAAATTCTGTTTGAACGGCATTCCATCGACGAAATGATACTCGTAGCCGAGACGGTTGTACCACGCGGTTGCCTCGACGACGCAATCATGTCCAGTCGGCGTGGTGTAACGCCAACGGACGCCGGGACCCTCGCGTCGTGGCGTGATGAACGAGACGTTGGCACAGTCTACCTGCCACGTTGGATTGCGGGCGATATCCCGCACCGTGTCCCACACAACTTCGGCGGGGACTTGGATGAGTATGCGCTGGTCTATGATTTGCATATCCCGATTATAACGGTTTTCAAGCGGTGTTCAAAATGGAGAATTGCCCGTATAATCACGAATATGATGGCGGGAGCAGTCCAGTTGCCTACTCCGACTTTGATCTTTGCATGTTTGCTGGCAACGCTGATCGGCGCGGGGTTTCATCTCGTCGTCGGTGGCAGCGGGCGGCGCTTGGCGCTGTATCTGCTGGCGGCGTGGGTCGGGTTCGCCGTTGGGCATCTGGTCGGCGTCGTCCTACAAATCAATATCATCAACGTCGGTACGCTGCGCGCCGTGAGCGCGGCATTTGGCGCTTTGATCGCCCTGATCGCCGCGCGTTTTTTGACGGGGACACCTCCTCGATCCGATGCGCGGCAAGTCCAACGTTGAAAGGGTACGAATGACCAATGTCCCACAGTTGACCCCGCCCGCCTTGGTGACGCCACCCGCAGAAGCGCCTTCGTCGGGCGGTTGGAGCTTGCGCCGAATCTTGATCGTCGCCGTTGGCGGCTTATTTGGCGTGTTCGCGCTGCTGTTCATTGTCGCGCTGCTGCTGTCGGGCGTGAGCGACGTGGAGGGTATCGGGTCGGTCGTGCGGTTGGCGCGCGATTTGGTGATCATTTTCCTTGCCCTAGAGGGCGCGCTGATCGTGTTGGCGCTGGCGGTGCTGATTTTGCAAATCGCGCGGCTGGTCAACTTGATTCAGACCGAAGTCAAGCCGATTTTAGAGAATACGCAAGAGACGCTCAAGACCGCTCGCGGGACGGTCGAGTTCATGAGTGGCAACATCACGCAGCCGCTCGTGCGCGCGGGTGGATTCTTCGCGGCGCTGTCGGTCATGCTCAACAGCGTGTTTGGCTTGCGACGCGCCGTCAAGAAGGGGCATATTGCAACGGATGATCTCGATGAACCTCTTGGATAATCTCTTTCCGCGTCCAAAGCCGCGCTTTATGATCGATATCGGATCGTTGTTGGGCGGTGCCGTCGTTGGCGGGCTGATCAGTGCTGGGCTAACGCTGCTGTTCTCGCCCGTCAACCGCGAGCAGCTTCAGCGCGCGCTGCGTCGGCGTTCGGATGCGCCGCGCATGTCAGCGCGCTCGAACGATCCGGCGGCGGAGCGAATCGCAGAAGGCAAGGCAGCGGCACGGCGGATGCGCGCGGAGTTGGGGCTGGATCGGGAGTAGCGCTCGGCGCGTTTTTGATTGACTTACGCGGGCTGTAGCGGCTATTTCTAGCACCAACGTCGTTTCCAGCCACAGCCGTTTGGCGTCGTCAATCAGCTCCAACGCTTTGGCACGATCCGCGCCATTGATCGTCCACTCTTGCAACAACGGGATGCGCGCGAACCAATCGCCGTCGCTGTCAGGGATGATTTCGATGGGGTAGGGCAAGGATAAATAGTATTCAAGCGTTTTCGTCGTCTCGCTCACTGAAATAACCCCCGCGCTACGTTCGCCACATCGCGCGCCAACGTCCCGCGTTCCCCGTATGTCTTGCCCGCGCGCACGCCCGCTGCGCCGTGTAAGTACGCGCCGCAGACCGCTGCATCGAACGGTTTCAATCCGCCCGCCAGCAAGCCGACAATCATCCCCGCTAACGTGTCGCCCGTTCCCGCTTTCGCCAGCGCCGACGTTTTGAACGGCATGACTGCGATTTCTCCCGACGGCGACGCGATCACGGTGTGCGCGCCCTTCAATACGATGATGGCGTTCCACGCGGCGGCTTTTTCGGCGGCAAGCGTCCAGCGCTGCGCGTTCACGTCCGCCGTTGAGACTCTGCACAGGCGCGCCATTTCGCCGGGATGCGGCGTGAGGATCGTCTCGGCGGGGAGGCGCGTCCACCATTCGCCCATTTCACTCAGGATGTTGAGCGCGTCCGCATCGAGAAGCAAGCGCAGCGAAAGGGTAGGTGGATGCGGCAGCAGGGTATCTAAAAATGTGCGCGTGCTGTCGGTTGTCCCCATGCCGCATCCAACCGCGAGCGCGTCATAATTGGACATTTCTTTCAGCGTCAGCGCGGCTGCATCGGCATTTAAGTCGCCGTCGCTATGCGCCAACGGCAGCCACGTCGTTTCCAAGAGTCCCCCTGCCAACGCAAACGCGACGGGCGCAGGCGTCGCTACGCTGACCAGTCCCGCGCCGACCGCATACGCGCCGTTCGCAGCCAGCGCGGGCGCGCCCATGTAGCGCGTCGATCCGCCAACGATGAGCGCCTTGCCATACGTGCCTTTGTGTGTGTCAGGTGTGCGCGCGGGCAGCAGCGGCTCGACATACGCCGCGTCCGCGAGGAAACGTTTCGCGCCGCGTAAATCTGGGAGCGTCGGCGGCACACCCAACGATGAGATGCGCAGGTCGCCCACCGCTGTCGCGCCGGGAAAGGTGAGCAAACCGGGCTTGGCGGCGATGAATGTGATGGTTTCGTCGGCGTGCAGCGTATTCTTGTCCATTGCGCCGGTGTCGCAGTCCAGTCCGCTCGGACAATCAAGCGCGATCACGTAGGGACGGCGGCGCGGCGGGGTGGGGGACGCCGGATCGCGCAATGGCGGCTCATCGGCTTCGCCTTCGACGGCTTGCGCGGCGAAGCGCAAGATTTTTGCTGCTTCATCGCGCAGCGGGAGGGTGACACCGATGCCGAACAGCGCATCGATTACGACGTTGGCGCTGGCGATCATGTTGATCAGCACGCGCTGACGCTGATCGTCCTCCGCATAAGCGACGGACAAGCCCGCATCCGTCACAGCACGAAATACACCGTCGTCGTCCGCGCGCCGTGCCAGCAGATAGAAACGCACCAGCGCCGCGTTTTGCTCCGCGATGATCCGCCCCGCGACCAAGCCATCGCCGCCGTTGTTGCCGCCGCCGACCAAGATCGTCACGGCTTTGTCGCCCGTTGGCAGGTGTTCGAGCAATTCGAGCGCGCGAAATGCCACGACGCGCCCGGCGCGCTCCATCAGTTCGGTATAGGTTAGCCCGCCCGTATCGGCTGCGGCTTCAATCGCGCGAATTTGCTCCACCGAGACGATTTTAATCATGGCGTGCGTCCTCCCACTCAATGAAAAAGCGTCCCAATGGGGACGCTTCGATTATACTGCGATGGCTGATGGTTGGGGTAACGATGTATCGTTCGCGCGGACTAGAACTCGCGGTCAATCACCGAGTACGCCAAGTCGATCAGCGCCGATTTTGCCTCCGAGTTGGGCAGTACGTCGAGCGAGTCGATGGCGCTATCGACCAACACCCGCGCCTTGATACGGGCATCGTTGAGCGTGTCTGTGTTCATCATCTTGCGCTTGATCGCTTCCATCGGATCGCCATTGTCCACGACGACCGGTTCGGCGTTGTACGCCGCCGCAAAGCCGCGCCCTTGCGCGAGGTCGATGCCCGATGTTTTGCCGAGTTTTTCTGGTTCACCGACGATATCCAGCACATCATCGACGATTTGGAACGCCAAGCCGATGTTGAAGCCGTAATTGCTGAGGGCGTCAGCGTAGCGTAGATCATCGTTGGACATAACCGCGCCCATGTACGCCGCCGCGCGGAACAGCGCCGCCGTCTTGCGCGCGATGATCTGATAGTAGACTTCGCGCGTGAAGTTGTTGTCTTTCACAGCAGCAGCTTGCAGTGTTTCGCCTTCGACCAATGCCATCGTCGCTTCGGCAAACGGCACGTTCATCTCGCGCAAGGGTGCCATCAATTCATAGACTTTGGTGAACAGGAAATCGCCCGTGAGCAGTGCGAATGTCCGCCCCCAAATCGCGTTCACCGACGGACGCCCGCGCCGCAGGACGCCGTGATCGTTGATGTCGTCGTGGACGACACTGGCGGTATGCACAAGTTCAACCGCCGCGGCGACGCGCAGAATATCATCGTTCGGTTCGCCGCCAACCGCCAAGCAGCTCAACACCACCAATTTCGGACGGATGCGCTTGCCGCCCGCTGCGAGGATGTGGCGGCTGGCATCACGCAGAACGTGAACATCGCTGTCCACGACGCGCAGCATCAATTCTTCGGCGCGCGCCAATGCCGTTTGTGCTGCTTCAGGTAAATCCGCCGTGTCGGACATGACGGACAGCGTCTGGGTGGCTTGTGGCAGGGTCATGAGATCATATCCTATCGTTAATCAGCTCAATTTTGCATTCGCTTGTAAAATTCAGTACAAATTAAATTTATTGAATCTATTGTATCGAAATCTGCCCTTCGAGTCAACGAAGCTGCATGAACATTCGCGTAGCGTCATCCATGAGCTTGGATGAAGGCTGATTATAAGGCGGGGGCGATGGGGAGGGCAAACGCAAATATGCTGCCGCTGCCAAGTTCACTTTTGAGGGCAATCTGTACGGTATGATTCTCTAGGATCAGGCGCACAATCGCCAAGCCCACGCCCATGCCGCCGTATTTCTTGGTGACGGAGCTGTCGATTTGAAAGAATAGATCGAAGATGCGTTGCTGATATTCCGATGCGATGCCGATGCCGTGATCTGATACGGACAGCATGATGCTGTTTTCCGTATGCGTCGCTTTGACTTCGACCGTCTCGTGACTGAACTTCAGCGCATTGTCGATGAGATGATGGAGGACAATCCCAATGCCCTTACGATCTCCCAACACGAGCGGGAGGCGGTCGCCAAAATCGACATAGACGCGATCTAGTTTGTTTTTCGTCATGCCGCTTCGTCGCAGACTGCCCAATGCTTGATCAACCGAGTCGCGCGCGACCATTGGTTGGGTTTGAATGTCGAGCGTCTCTGCCAATTGGGTCAGATTTTGAACTTGGTTCGTCAGTCGTGCGGTGGCATCATTAGCGAGGCGCAGCAGCGTTTCGCGGTCGCGCTGTGAATCTTCAGCCAGTAAATGGATCGAGGTTTTGATCTGCAGCAGCGGCGTATTGAACTCGTGCGCCACCGTGCTGACAATCATCGCTTTAAGTAGTTCAGCGGCATCGATCTCACGGCGCTGTCCATCCAACTGATGCTGCAACCGCGCGAGCTTCTTACGCAAGCGACGATTTTCAGCGCGCAAATACACTTCGGTACGGGCGCTCCCGTTCAAGGGAAGGGTGAGGGGAGGCAGTTCATCTAAGATGGGCTGCCAATGGCTGCATTCGATTTCGGTAACGGTCGCCGGCAGGGTCTCCCACAGTTGTTGGCAGACGACTTGTAAGCGTTCCAAATCCACCGTTTCACCCGTATACAAATGGCGCTCACCGTATTCTAAGAGGGTAGCCCGTTGGCTAAGTTGGGCGATCAGCGCCTCGACAGAACCCGAAGCGAAGATGCGCTGCGGATGAGCGCGCTGAAACGGCTCGATGATGGCGCTCAAGGCGCGCGCTTCGTACAACCCGCCGAGAGTCCAGAGCTGAAATATCGAAGCCGAAACGCGATCATCGATATGAAAATATTCGCGCAGCGCCAGCGCGCGCGCAGCATCGATCACGCACACCAAACGCAGCGTCGGATCGGTGGTCAGCGCCGCGATCAGGCTGTCGATGAACCAATCGCGGTCACGCCAGCGATGGGGCGCGCTGTCGAAGAGGCGTTCGGCTTGATCGAAAATCAACGCGCGCGGCATCATGTCGCCCGTCGCATTGATTTGACGCGGATGCTGGTCGAGAAAGCGTTCTACTGTCCAATCGCCCGCGCTGCCCCGTCGCCAGCGGCGCAGTGTCTGGATGGCAAAGACGTTGCGCGGTTCGGATTGCGGCGCGTTGATGGTGGGGGCAAACGTCACCGTTGGAAGGGTTTCGATGCCCAATTTTTCGAGCTGCGGCGCAATAATCGTGTTCAACAGCGAGGTTTTGCCCGTTTTCGCTTCGCCCGCGATCATCAAAATGCGCTGGTTTGCGATCAGCGGCGCAAGTTCATGTGCTTCTGATGCACGTCCGAAGAACCATGCAGCGTCGGCACGCTCGAATGGACGCGCGCCGACGAATGGCGATCGGGTATGGGGCGAAACGGTCTTGAGCGACATGACGATTTTCCTGAAGATACTGTATCAGTATATATCAGTCATCGCATCGACACGGATAGAGTTCAGTTTGGGGTTCGCTTGATCCATTTAACAGCGGCATCTGCCAAGGTGTTCAATGCCCCTTGCTGCATCGTACAGTCGGGCAGCGCCTCTAAGAAGGTTGCACCGTATTTCTTGGAGCGAATACGGGTATCGAAGATGGCAACCACGCCGCGATCCGACGTGGAGCGGATCAGCCGTCCGAATCCCTGCCGAAAATGCAGTACCGCGTCGGGCAAGCTGAAATCGTTGAACGCATCGGTATAGGTATTGCCGCGCGCCGATAGGATTGGATCGGTGGGCGGCGCGAACGGCAGGCGCGGGAGGATAATGGCGCTGAGGGTTTCGCCCGGAATATCCACGCCTTCCCAAAAGCTTTTGGTGCCGAGCAAGACTGCTTTTTCGCTCGATTTGAAGCCGTCGAGTAACGCTTGGCGGCTGGTGCCGTCACTCTGATCGTAGACGGTGATATCGCCTAACGCCAAGCGTGGCGTAATCACGCCAGATGTCTGCCGCAAATGCGTATAGCTGGTGAACAAGACCATCGTTCGCCCGCCAAGTGCCGTCGCCAATTCAATGATGCCGCGCTCGACCATCGGCTGATAGCGATCTTTATCGTTGGGTTCGGGCATGTCGGTGGGGATGAAGATGAGCGCCTGTTCTCGGTAATTGAACGGCGATGCGATCTCCAACGTAGCGACGTTTTGCGCCCCCAATCGACCTTGAATGAAATCGAAATTCCCATTGGTTTGCAGCGTTGCGCTGGCGATGATCGCGCTGGCTTTGCCACTCCACAACAGCTTGTCCATCAGCCCACCGACATGCAGCGGCGCGCTGTGAACGCTCAAGTAATCGGGTTCATTCTGTCCAAGCGTGAGCCAGTAGATAGTGTTGTCGTCGGGCGTGCGCAGCAGCGCGTCGAAGAATGCTTGTGTTTCGGTCAGATAGCGCGCGGCGTCGTTCAACCGTTTGATCAGCCCATCGTATTCCGCATTCGTCCCGCTGGACAGGCGACGGATTGCGCCTGCCGCGCGCCCCATCGAGACGCTGATCGTCTCCGCGAAATCGCGCAGCGTCGTCCATGTATATTGGGCGGGTGCGAAGCTGTCCAAGTTGCGAATCGACGGATCGAGGCGAATTTGCGCGTAATAATCGCCGTTTTTCATCGCTTCGCGCGCGACATTGCGCAATGCCGTGAACAGCGCGCCGACATGCGACGCCATTAGCCGGATCGCGGTGCCGACTTCCGTGCTGAAGCTCGAAAACCGCTCGATATCGCGGTCAGACGCGCTCTGGCGCGTGACCGTGACCACCGTCCGCAATAGTCCAGTCATGTTGTCCAGCCGACGGCGCACGCCGACCTCATCGAGTTTCGCGCTCATGCTGCCCGTAATCGACTCTTCGAGATGGTGTCCTTCATCCAAGACGACCCGGCTGTAGGCGGGCAAAATCTGCGAATCGGACAGCGCATCCGCGAACAACAGCGCATGATTGACGACCACGATATGCGCGGTCTCGGCGCTGCGGCGCGCCTTGAAGAACGGACAAACGCCCTGCATCGCGGCTTCACAGACGTTATCTTGGCAGTCGTGCGAGTCTTCCGCACTGATGTTCGCCCATGCGATTTGTTCGTCTTGCCCGCGCAAGTTGATCTCGCCGCGATCCCCTGTGCGGCTTTCGGTCAGCCATACGAGAATCTTGGCGATCATGCGCGCATCGTCGATGCTGGCGGGGCGTGCGCGCAGTTCGTTGAAACGGCGCGGACACAGATAATTCGCGCGTCCTTTGATCATCGCCGTGTTCAACGGCGTCCCCAATGCGGCTTCCAGCAGCGGGATATCATGCTGCAAAAGCTGCTCTTGGAGGTTGATCGTGTTGGTCGAGATGACGACGCGATCCTGATTGCGCAGCGCCCACAATGCCGCTGGAACGAGATAACCGAGTGATTTACCGACACCTGTCCCCGCTTCGATCAGCAGATGGAACGACTCGTTGAAGGCATCTGCGACCGCTTCTGCGATGTCAAGCTGTCCGCGTCGCTGTTCGTAGCCGGGCAGTGTTCGCCCCAACGCACCATCCGCGCCTAAGATCGCCGTCGCTTCGCCACGCGCAACGGTCTGCGCGCCCCCTTGTGGAAGCATAGGCGGCACGGCGCGCTGCGACGCAGGGAGCGGATCGAACATCGCAGTCGGTTGCATGAGCGCGCGCTCGAAGCGCGCGGGGAGCGTCTGGATGCCATGCTCGCTCAATGCCGCGTCGAAGATCGGGCGCACATCCCACTCGAAATCGCGCGCCAACGTCGCCATCTCCATCAGCATCGGCACGGGGAGCGCGATCAGCCGTTCCCACAGCCACCAATACAGCGATGCGGTTGCGCGCGCATCGTAGAGCGCACGATGCGCTGACTCAATGTTGAAGCCGATCATCTGTGTCAAGTTCGTCAAACTGTAGCGTGCCGCGCGTGGCATGAGAATCGGCGCGAGATCGAATGTATCGATGCGCTGATTAGCTTGCGCGATGCCATAGCGCGTCAAAAATGCGCCATCGAAGGTGGCGTTATGCGCGATCCACGGCGACTTTCCGATGAATGCTTGAAATGTCGGCAGCACAGCATCAATGGACGGCGCGTTGTTCACATCATCTTGTACGATGCCCGTGATTTGCGAGACGATGTAGGGTATCGGGCGTGTCGGCTTGACGAATGTAGACCATTGTTCGACGACGCGGCTGCCCTCGAAGCGAACGGCACCGATCTCGATGATGTCATCCTGTGAGGGATCAAGCCCTGTGGTTTCTAGATCAAGAGCGATCAGTTCGCCGCGCATCGTTTGCCTTTGCTATTGAAGGGGACACGTTTTGTACGTGTCCCCGTTTCAAGATCGGATTTTAGGTCGAGGGAGTGGGCGTGACGCTGGTTTCGCCTTCGGTCGTCGTGCCTTCAATGCTGGCAGGCGTTGACTCTGGCGTTGCTTCAGTTTCAGGTGTGGCTTCGGCGTTGGGTGTTGCCTCTGCGCCGGGTTCGGGCGTGGATTCCGCTTGAGCGGCGGCATCAACGGCGGCTTGAGCGACTTCGGCAGTTGCTTCTGTGAACAACGTCTCCAACGACGCGCGCAATTCCGGCACCGCGCTGATCGGCAAGCCGACCAAGCCCGCGCTCTGGATGATGCTGTAGTTCGCATCTTGCGCGATGAACCACAACAACGCTTGCACATCCTGCCGTGCCAGTGCCGCACGGTTGATCAAAAGCTTGACCGGACGCGCCAGCGGATAGGTGCCGTCGGCAATCGTCGCTTCTGACGGCGCGATGCAGCCGCTGCCGCCATCGACGGACACGGACGCGATGTTGGCTTGATCGCTCGCCGTCACGGTCACGAAGTCTGCCCAATCGTAATAGCCCAACGCACCTTCGACGTTCGCCGTCGCAGCGGCGCGGTAGCCGGAGTCGTCGTTCTGATCAGCGGTGTCCGCGCGATCTACGGCGGGTGTCGCTCCACTTTGCAGCAGCAGCACATCCGTGTAGAGATTGCGCGTGGAGGGTGCGAACAAGGTAATCGCCGTCTCTGGCAGCCCCTCACGGACTTGATTCCACGTCGTGATCGTGTTTTCGGACGCCGCGCCCCACGTCGTCGCCAATTCTGCCGTTGTCAAGCAGGTCAGGTAATCGCTCTGGGCATTGGCGATCAGCCCAACGGCGTGCTTGCCCAGTTCCAACGACGTGACAACGATGTTATTGAGTGAACAATTTTCGACTTCAGCGTCGGGTAAGTTATTATACGCGACGACTAGATCGACTTCGCCGTTGCACAGCCGCGCGAAACCATCAGGTTCACCCAATAGCGTCGGCGTCGCCGTGACCGTCGGATACGCACTGGCAAACACGGATGTCCACGCCGACAGCAGATTCAAGCCGGATGGCGATCCCGCGATCAAGACTTGTCCAGTGGCACTCGTCGGCACGTTGAAGCTCGTATCCGCGCCGCTGAACTGGCGTCCAGTAATCAGATTGGTCAAAACATCGGTGTTGCCCGCGAAATCATCTTCCGACGGCGCGATCAAGCCGAGACCAACAAACACGTCACTGTTGGCTACGTCCGCGAGGACGTTGAGTGTCTCGGTCAAGCCGGGCTTGCTCAAATTGTCCGCGTTGACGTAAAAGAACAGTGGTTGTGCGCCACCGTACAAACCGGCGTTGATGTTTTCCAACGTCGGCGCGAGGCAGCCCGCTTCGCCCGTGTTGTATTCCAGTACGCGCACGGCATCGCCCGCGCTGTTTGCTGAGCCTAAGCGCACGATGCCGAGCGCACCCGGCGTCTCGCTGACTTGGGCGATCACAGCCGCGTCATCCGCTGCCAGCGCGAGATCTTCGCGCAGACCGCCTGTGCCGACCAGCCCATTCAAGATGTTGTAGGCGGCGGTATTGGCGTTCGGAACGACCAATGTCAGCGGTTGGAACGGCAGTTCAGGGTTGATCTGCGTCCAGTTGACAATTAAGCCCGTCGATCCCGGCGCATAGATCAAGCGCAGATCGGCGCTGGTCAAGCATTCTGTTAGGTTATCGACAGGATTGGCGATCAACGCGATCCCATCGTAGCCTGCCAGAATTTCAAGATACGATACGGCGCTGTTCGCACACGCCGCTTCATCGCCGGGCGTAATCGCGCGATTTGCCAGCGCGATATCGACTTCGCCACGACAGAACAGATCGATGCCCGTGTTGGTTCCCGTGATCGACACGTTGATCGCGGCGGCTTGCGGCGAACCGCTCCGCTCGATCAGGGCATTCAGGACAGGCGCGACGGCTGCGGAGCCAGCGGCGCTGATATTGTCGTCTTGCGCAAACAAAGAAAGTGGGGAAAGCACAAGCGCAAACAAGAAAAGCAGCCCGATTCGGCGCTGCGTTCGACTCATTGTAGATGCTCCTCGCGCGTGGATGGCGTATAATACAGTGTCATTGTACGAACGGGCGTGACCGATTGCTAGAGAAAGTTTCGCGCATGACTGAAACCACGCTTTTCGATGTGGTGGGCGGCGAACCCACGTTCAAGAAATTGGTCGATGCGTTTTATACGCGCGTCGAAGCAGATCCGGTTCTGCGCCCGATGTTCCCGGACGATCTCGAACCCGGTAAACGGTATCAATATCTATTTTTGATGCAATACTTCGGCGGATCGACTCAGTACGCTGTCGAGCGCGGGCATCCACGCTTGCGGATGCGACACAATCCATTTCCCATCGATCAAACGGCGCGCGATCACTGGCTCGGACACATGCTGATTGCCATCGATGAAGTGGGCATCCCCGAACCCGCGCGTACCGAGATGCGCGCGTATTTCGAGCGCGGCTCGGCGTTTATGATGAACGTCGAGCTGGACAGTAGAGGGGGGTAGGGGACGCCATGACCGACAAAAATACTGCTTCGACTCGCAAGGCGCAGACGCCACCGATTCGCCGGACGCGATTGGATCGCCTGATCGAATCGCTGGTGGATCGGGTCTTGGCGTTTCCACGCATGACGCGCGTGATTCTGGCGGGCGTGTTCGCTTTATTCGTGATTTTGCTTGTGCGCCCGATCATCGATGTGATCTATCTCGATAATTTTTACGTCGCCAATCCAGAGACGAACATGCTGCCGACATGGGTGGCAACGGTCATTGGGTTGATCATGTACGGCGCAGGTTGGCGGCTGATCGTCGGTGTGCCGGGCGAACCGCTGACAAAACGGCGCGCGGTGTTTTATTATCTGTTCATCGGGATCGGATCGCTGTTGATCGTGATGGCGCTGATTGTGTATGGATGGATCACAGTGAATATTGAAGTCTAAAAGGGGTCAGTATGCGGAATGTCGTAGCGATGTGGCGTTGGAGAGGGTTGATGCTGCTGGGTGTGGTGCTTATGGTGGCAGCGTGCGCCCCCCAAGTCCCGATGGCAACCGCGCCGCCCATCATATTTGTTTCTGCGACCCCGCGCGCGACGAATGTCCCCGCGCCAAGCCCTACGCCGCTCACGCGCCGAACGCTCCCGCCGTCGTGGACGCCCTCTATCCCAACGGCAACGCTCGATCTGATTGCGCTCCCGCGTGAAGCGACGAATGTACCGGAACGTTGCGACGCATTCACGCCCGATTTTGACCGCAACCGCCCGACCTTCAATTTCGGCTTTGCGCCAGAAATTTACTGGCGGCTCGTTTCTACAGCGTCGCTTTATCGCGTGCGGCTATACAACCCGCGCGGTGAGGTCGTTTTTGGAGACGATACGCCCAACGATGTGTATGTTTTCCCACCAGAACTGTTCAGTGAAATTGAACCCTATGGTTGGGAGGTGATTCCACTGGACACCGAACGCAACCAATTGTGTCAGCCGATTGGCAGCATCCTGATCGGCAGTTTTGGACCCGGCAATACACCATCGGGGACGTGAGCGTTATAGCTCAATGGTGTCGTCAAAGAGATATTGTTCGCACGCTTCTGCCGTCCAAGGGAGTGCGGGCTTGAAGAAGTGGCGGTAAATCGCCTGCGCATAGACACGAATTTCGTGCTGGGCGTCCTTCGCCATGCGGAGGCGTAGGAAATTGATGAGATTCCAAGCGTCGACTTTGATCACCCATGTGTAGTAGACGCTGAAACCGGGTAGGAACAGCCGCGCCATCTCTTTCGCTACGCCCGCTGTCAGCGCATCCTGATAAAGTTTGTAGCTCGTCGCATAGAATTGACGCAGATTGTCAGTGAGTTCGGCGCTCACCGCCGCGTCGATTTCGCCCTCGCTGGCTTGCTTGTTACTGGTGGACTGCTGGCGCCAGACCGACGGCACGTAGAAATCATCTTCCTCGAATGGCGTATACCGTCCTGATTGCGCGTTCGCGGATTGATAATGAAAGGTGCGATGCCGAATCCACTGCCAATAAGTGACGACGGGCGCGTGCAGCCGAAACTTGAACTCGACCATCTCAAACGGGGACGAATGTTGGTTGCGCATGAGATAGAACAACAATTTTTTGTCGGCATCCACGCCCTTGCTCTCGCCCAAAAAGCTCACGCGCGCCGCGTTGACAATCGCTAGATCGCCGCTCATGCCGCTGGCAGGGTGGGGCATCAAGTCGAGCAGTTCAATGAAGCCCTTGTCCAAGACATCGATCCGTGCGCCGATCAATCCGTCCGTCATGGGTGTGTCCTCTATACGAAATATTGCAGCGCCATACGCAATCGTTCATCGAATAGCTTAGGCGCGTCCTTCGGCAGGGCGCTGAGTGCGGTTTGGGCTTCGGTGATGCTGTAGCCAAGCCCGATCAGCGCGTCGATCACATCTCTGTTGTAATCTTCGAAGCCTGTACCTGCTCCAATCAAGCCGTCTGCGCCTTTGAGCTTGTCGCGCAAATCCAATATCATTTTTTCGGCGGTCTTTTTACCGATGCCCGGCACGCGCGTCAAAACTTCGGGCTGTCCACTGGCGACGGCGTTACGCAGATGATCGATGGTGAGGGTACTCAGGATCGCCAAGCCTGTCTTGGGCCCGATTCCGCTCACGCTGATCAGAAGTTCAAATAAATCGCGGTCAGCGGGAGTCGGAAAGCCATACAGGGTGAGCGAATCCTCGCGCACGATCATCGATGTGTGCGCGAAAATGTCGTCGCCCATCCCCGCCGCGAACGCGCCGTGTGCGACGAACACTTTGTAGCCGACGCCGTAGGTGGCAATCACGAGGTAGTCGGTGGCGACAAGCACCACACTGCCTTGAATGCTGGCAATCATGATTCGTCCAATAGCAGATCGAAATGCGCATTATAAAGTGTGGTGATGGCAATGGCGAGCGCGTCGGCAGCATCGTCGGGGCGGGGGATCGTCTCTAAACCGAGCAGCATTCGCGTCATTTCTTGCATCTGGGGTTTTTTCGCCGCGCCGTAGCCGGAGATCGACTGTTTGATAAAATTCGGCTTGAATTCGCGGATCGGGATGTGCGCTTGTGCCAGCGCCAACAGGATTACGCCGCGCCCTTGAGCGACGGTGATCGCTGTCGTCACATTTTTGCCGAACATCAATTCCTCGACACCAGCACGATCCGGCTGATGGAGCGCGACCAGCATCGTAATCCCGTCGAAGATCAGGCGCAGTCGTTCCCACATTGGGAGCGATGGCGGCGTGGTGATCACGCCGTAATCGACCGCCTCCAACGCGCCATCGCTCAATTCGCGCACCACGCCAAACCCAATGGTTGCCGTTCCCGGATCGATTCCTAATGACAGCATCAGGCGCTCTCGAATGCTGCGACAACCTCATCGTTGATCGCCAGATTCGAGGCGACTGCCTGCACATCGTCCAGTTCTTCCATGTCGCTCATCAGCTTCATGTTGGCGAGGGCTTTATCGATGGCGACTTCGGTTTCGTTCTTGGCAATCCACCGTAGTTCAGAATCTTCGATCTGGTAGCCGGCTTGATTGAGCGCATCCTCGACCGCGCCGAAGGCTTCGCGCGGCGTCCACACGGAGATGGCACCGTCTTCATCCACGACATCATCCGCGCCCGCTTCGGCGGCGATCATGAAGAGCGCATCGAAATCGAGTTTGTCCCCGCCCACCATGATCGCGCCTTTTTGCTCGAACTGCCACGCGACCGATCCCGCTGACGCCAGCGCGCCGCCAGCGCGGTTGAACACATACTTGACCTCTGCGAGTGAACGATTCTTGTTGTCGGTAATGATATCAACCAAGAATGCCACCCCGTCCAAGCCATAGCCTTCGAGCGTGAACTCGTCCAACGTCTCGCCTTCGCCCCCCTTACCCGATCCGCGCGCCATCGCACGCTCGATGTTGTCTTTGGGCATGTTGCCCGCTTTCGCCTTTAGGATGGCGAGTTTGAGTTTGGGATTGGAGTTTTCATCAGCGCCGCCCTCGCGCGCTGCTGACGTGATATCGCGCGCCAAACGTGTGAAAATCTTGCCGCGTTTGGCATCTTCCGCGCCCTTTTTGCGCTTGATGGTCGACCATTTGCTGTGACCGGACATGGCGTTGCCTTCCTTTAAGACTGTCCGCGATTGCCCGCCATTATACTGAAATCGCGCTTGAAGGGCATGGTATAATCACGCCGAGTTGTCAAACTATGAGGGAAACGCGCGTGGCAAATGCAACCGGAACGGTTCCTGCCGCGCCCATGGGTATCGAACCCCACCGCGTGGCGTGGGGGATACTGCTGCTGGCGTTCGCGGCGTTTTGCGTGTTATGTCTGGTCGTTGGATTGGGCTTGCAATATTTCTTCTTTCAATCGACCATCCCCATGCCGTCGATGATCACGGTCGCGCGCGGCACTGCGGGGGTGACGGAAGCCGATCAAGTTGCACAAGCGGTCACGCGCGGACGCGAACTTTACAATCGTGCGCGCGTCGGCACCGACGGGGTATCGCAAGCCACCATATCGTTCATGGATCGCGCTAATGATGGAAAATTGGTCGCGTCGGTCACGGTGCGCAGTAATAGTTCGCTTGATGTCGAGCGGGTTGAGCGTCCCCGATTCAATTGGAGTGTCGAAGACTACAACATCGATTTAAGCGATGTGATGGGCGATATCAGTATCCGAGTGAATGATGATTTGGGGCGTGGGCTGCGGTTTGTCCTTGATATGGCGGACGGGACGCGCATCGTGATTGAAAGAGCGGGTCGCTATACGGTGAGCGCCGGGCTGGAGCAGGTTCAAGTCTCCAATTTTGACGGTGCAGCAACGTTGATCTCGTCCACTGGCGTTGTCCAGCCCATCCCCATTGGTGATCGCGCTGTTCTGAATTATGCCAGCGGTGAGATGGCGATTTTGCCCGGCTACGTCGATCTGATCCTCGGTGACAGCTTTTTGCCAACCAATGTTGTGAACATGGATACCGACACCGATGCGTTGGGACGCTCTGTTTGGCGCTGTCGCAGCACGCAAATTGGCTTGCCGGATGGGCAGTTCGACCTAGCGATTGCTGACGGGCGGTCGTCACTGCACATGTGGCGCGGCGGCGGCGCGGACTCGCATGGCGAGACGTTTTGCATTCAAAATCTTGGCGAGACGGGACAAAACGGCTTGGACGTGTCAATGTACGATTATCTCGCGTGGCGCGCTAGTTTCAAGATTATGGGACATTCGTTGGGGACGTGCGGCGTTGACGGGAGTGAATGCCCGATGACTCTGCGCATGGATTACATCCCCATGGTTGGTGATCCGATATCGTGGTATCACGGCTTTTACGCTTTCCCAAGTACCCAGTTTGAATTTCCACCGCGATGCAATACCTGTGCGCAAGATCATCAAATCATTAACGATAACGCATGGTATAACTATGACAGCGGCAATTTGTTCGCTCTGATTCCGCCCGATCAGCGCCCGAAAGCGATCTTAAACGTCCGCTTCTATGCGTCGGGACACGAATACGAGGTGTTCGTCAACGATGTATCGCTGTTGGCGGGGCAGGGGACGACCACACCCGCCTTTGTGCCGACGACTAGATGATTGCGTCGGAAGATCGACGGCATTATACTTTCCGCATGATCAAGGGGCAGGGTAAGCAATGAATCTCAACGAAGCAAGCGGCATTTTCACGGGCGTGCTGATTTACGGCGGCATGATTCTCGCGGCAGCATGGCTGGCGATGGTCATTTGGACGTTCCGTGATATGCGCGCCCGCTCCCGCGACAAACTCGCGCCGGTGTTGGTTGCGCTCATGGTGGCGTTGCTGACGTTTCCGGGCTTGATCATTTATTTGTTCTTGCGCCCGCGCGAAACCTTGTCCGAAGCCTACGAACGGTCGCTCGAAGAAGAAGCCCTGCTGCAAGAGATCGAAGAAAAACCGACCTGTCCCGGCTGCCGCCAGCGTGTGCAGCAAGAATGGCAGGCGTGTCCAAGCTGTCACACGCGGCTCAAGCGTCCATGTACGCGCTGTGGTAATTTGCTCGAACTGAGTTGGGATTTGTGTCCGCATTGCGCGACGCCCGTGGCGCAGTACAGCGATGATCGTGCAGCGCGCCCGGCTGCAACGCCGCCGATGGCGCGCCCCGCACAAGATTGGGGAACGTCGTCGCCCTACGAGGCGCGGCGGCGTGGCGAGATCGAGTTTGTGGACGGTGACGACGCCAATACTTGAGTAGAAAGGTGAAAGGACTGAGTGAAAAGTGCTTTTCGCTCAGTCCTTTCGCTCAGTCTTACTGCGCTTCGGGGTCGTCGAGTTCGCCCGCTTCGCCCGCCATGTGAATCTTCAAGAAATTCGTCTGTCCCGCCATGCCAAACGGCACGCCCGCGATGATCACAAGGCTGTCGCCGCGCTTGATCAGCCGCGAATCGTGTGCCGCGCGCACCACGACCTTAATCATGTCGTCAATCGACTCGAACACTGGCACCATGATCGGCTGTACACCCCAGACGAGCGCCATCCGGCGGTATGTCAGTTCGTTGGGCGTGACGCATAAAATTGGCGTGCGTGGGCGTTCTTTGGCGATTTGACGTGTGGTGTAGCCGGACATCGTAGCGGTAATGATCGCGCGGCAGCCCAGTGTCTCTGCGACTTGGACGGTCGCCTGACTCACCGCATCGGAGATAATTTCACTTTCGGAGCTGTTTTTCTTCGTGCGCATCTGGCGATCTTTGGGCAGCAAGATGTTGTTCTCGGCAATCGACGCAATGTTGACCATCGTTTCGACGGAGCGTGCCGGATAGTGTCCGTTGGCTGTTTCGTTGCTCAACATGACTGCATCGGTGCCATCGAGGATCGCGTTATAAACGTCGCTGGCTTCGGCGCGCGTCGGACGCGGATTATCGACCATCGACAGCAGCATTTGTGTGGCGGTGATCACGGGCTTGCCCGCTGCATTACACAGTCGAATGATGCGTTTTTGATGGAACGGTACTTCTTCGGCAGGGATTTCGACGCCCAGATCGCCGCGCGCGACCATCACGCCGTCGGTGGCATCGATGATCGCCTCGATATTTTCCAGCGCCTCGTGCTTCTCGATCTTGGCGATGATCGCGGTGTCCATGCCGCCCAAATGCCGCAGCAGCCAGCGCATCTCGCGGATATCGTCGGGCGAACGCACGAACGACATGGCGAGATATTCGGTTTTCTTGCTGACGGCGAAGATCGTATCGTCGCGGTCTTTGTCCGTGATCGCGGGCATGGTCAGGCGCGCAGTCGGCGCCATGATGCCTTTGCGGCTCGTCAAATCGCCGCCGATCACGACTTCGCACACCATCGACCGACCCATCACGCTCAGGACGACAAATTCATATTTGCCGTCGTCTAGCAACAGTTGCATCCCCGGTTTGAGGTCTTTGACGAATTCGGGATGCGGCAGTTGGATCACGTTGTTCGTGCCGTCCGCCGGGTCGAGCGTCAGCGTGAGCTTGTCGCCGGGACGGAGCGGGATCGGTTCGTTGGCGATCTTGCCGATGCGAATTTTGGGACCTTGGATATCGCACAGGATAGCGATGACGACGCCTTCTTCGGCGGCGATGCGGCGCACATCGTCAATGGCTTTGCCGTGCGTTTCGTGATCGCCATGCGAAAAGTTGATGCGCGCTACATCCATGCCGTTGCGAATCATCTGGCGCAGCACGGTCTCGTCGCGCGACGAGGGTCCAATCGTGGCAACGACTTTCGTGCGTTTGCCGTCGATGCGTTGGCTCAAGGCGATGCCCTTTCTATCCGAGTTAGAGGTCGAGGTTCAGATTGGTAAACGCATGGATGCCCGCGTAACGCGCCGCGCTGCCCAGTTCTTCTTCGATGCGCAGCAGTTGATTGTACTTGGCGACGCGATCCGTGCGCGCGGGCGCGCCCGTCTTGATCTGTCCGGCGTTCATGGCGACGGCGAGATCGGCAATCGTCGTGTCTTCGGTTTCGCCGCTGCGATGGCTGCTGACGACTGTCCAACCGTGCCGCTGGCTCAATTGGGCGGCGGCTAACGCTTCGGTCAGCGATCCGATCTGGTTCAGCTTGAACAGCAGCGAATTGGCGGCACGTTCTTTGATCGCACGCTTGACCTTTTCGACATTGGTCACGAGCAGATCATCGCCCACGATTTGGACGCGATCCCCGACAGCGGCGACCAAGCGCGACCAATTTGCCCAGTCGTTCTCCGCCAAACCGTCTTCAAGCGAGATGATCGGGTAATGGTTGATCCAATCTTTCCAGAACTCGACCATTTGCTCGCCGGTCAAGATACGTCCTTCGATATCGAGATGATAATTGCCGTCTTTGTAGATTTCCGACGCGGCGGGGTCGAGTGCGATCCGGATTTGTTCGCCCGGTTTGAAGCCCGCCTTGACAATCCCTTCCATGATCAGATCGAGCGCGCCCTGATTCGAGCCGAGACTGGGCGCAAAGCCGCCTTCGTCGCCGACAGTCGTGGCGTAATTTTTACCATGCAGCAGTGACTTGAGCGCTTGATAGATTTCGACGCCCCACTGCAAGCCCTCGCGGAACGAGGACGCGCCGACGGGCATCACCATGAACTCTTGAAAGTCGGTGCTGTTGGCGGCGTGCTTGCCGCCGTTCATGATGTTCATCATTGGGACAGGCAGCGTGTGGGCGTGTACGCCGCCAACATATGTATACAGCGGCAAGCCCGCCGCCGCCGCGCCCGCCTTCGCCACCGCCAGCGAGACGCCCAAAATCGCGTTCGCGCCCAAGTTTTTCTTGGTCGGCGTGCCGTCGAGGGCGATCATCTTCTCATCGATCTCTTTTTGCAGGAAAACGGACATGCCTTGCACAGCATCCGCCAACTTCTCATGGACGGCGGCGACGGCTTTCAACACGCCCTTGCCGCCATAACGCGCCTTGTCACCGTCGCGCAGTTCGAGCGCCTCATGTTCGCCCGTCGATGCGCCGCTGGGGACAATGGCGCGCCCGATGATGCCGTTGGTTAATTTGACTTCAACTTCGACTGTAGGATTGCCACGCGAGTCCAATACTTCGCGCGCGTGAACCGATGCGATAGTCGTCATGTTTTGATCTCTCGTCGTGTTTAGGACGCAACATGCTTGATGATACCGATAAATTGGCGTGCGCGCACGGGTCTTCCAATGACTTCTGCGCGGGTTTCGGATAAAATAGACGATAATTGGCATAATTCGGTGATTCAACATGGCTCAACGCCGCTTCGTCTATCTCGATCATTCCGCCTCAACGCCAACCGATCCGCGTGTGTTGGAAGCGATGCTGCCGTACTTCAGTGACAGCTACGGCAACGGCTCATCGGCGCATTGGGCGGGGCGCGCGGCGGAACGCGCAATTGAAGCTGCCCGCGAGTCGATGGCGCGGCTTTTCAACTGCCAGCCGTCGGAAATCATCTTCACGTCGGGCGGCACAGAGAGCGACAATCTGGCGCTGCGCGGTGCGGCATGGACAGCAAAAGCGAACGGACGCGGCGCGCACCTCATCACGACGCCCGTGGAACACAGCGCTGTCGGCAAGACGGTTGACCAATTGGCGTGCGTGATGGGCTTCGAGGCGACGATTCTCCCGGTTGATGCGTCGGGCATGGTCGATGTGGAGGATTTCGCGGCGGCGATCCGCGCCGATACGACTGTCGCCAGCATCATGTACGCGAACAACGAAGTCGGGACGATCAATCCGCTGCCCGCGTTGGCTGCACAGGCGCGCGAACGTGGCGTCTTGTTCCACACGGATGCGGTGCAAGCGGCGGGACAGCTTACGCTCGATGTCAGCGCGCTCGGCGTGGACATGTTGAGTATTTCGGCGCACAAATTTTATGGACCCAAGGGCGTCGGCGCGCTCTACGTCCGCGCTGGCATCGAACTCGTGCCGTCACAGTCGGGCGGCAGCCACGAAGAGGGACGGCGCGCGGGGACGAGCAACACGGCGGGGATTGTCGGCATGGCAGCGGCGCTGGAAATCGCTTATGCCGAACGCGAAACGCGCATCGCGCACTATCGTGCCATGCGAGACGCGCTGATCGACGGCATTTTGGTGCGCGTTCCCGGCGCATACCTCACCGGACACGCCGAACAACGGCTGCCATCGCACGCGAGTTTCGTCTTTGAGGGCGTCGAGGCGAACCGGCTGCTCATGCACTTGGACATCAAGGGGATCGCGGCGTCGAGCGCGTCCGCCTGCAAGACGGGCAATCCTGAGCCGTCGGGCGTGCTGCTGGTGATGGGCTATACGCCGGAACTCGCTTCAAGCGGTCTACGCTTGAGCGTGGGGAAAGATACGACGGCTGACGATGTGGCGTATGCGGTGGACGTGATCGCGGAGTCGGTAGCGAAGTTGCAGCGTGTCCCATGATGGGATCGATGTGAGGTGAAGCATGATCGCAGAACAGAAACAAGTCTATACCGCCGATGAATTTGAAGCGATTGCCGACGCGGCAGACGCGGATGATCGCTTGTTGGAATTGATCGATGGAGAGACCATCGAAAAAATGCCATCGGAAGCACATGGACTGGTGCAATCCAATTTTGTGTTGGTTTTCAAGCCGTTTGTCCGCAAACATAAGCTTGGACGAGTGACGACTGAACCGCGTCATCGCACGAAAAATGACAATCGCAACGTGCGCTTGCCCGATGTGGCATTCACCAGCACGGAACGCAAGCTGCCGCTGACGACCAAAGGCAGCGTACCGCAGATGCCCGATCTGATCGTCGAAATTCAGTCGCCAGATGATTCAATGGCATCGCTGCGCCGAAAAGCGGCATATTATCTCGCCAACGGCGTGAAAATCGTCATTCTTGCTTATCCGAGCAAGCGACTGCTCGAAGTCTACCGCGACAATGGCGACATCGATATTTTGCGGGAAACCGACACGCTCGAAGGCTATGATGTGCTTCCGGGTTTCACGATACCAGTCCATGAGTTGTTCGAGGACGATTAAGATTGAATACAACGAAGCGTGTGGTCGTCGCCATGTCCGGCGGCGTGGACAGCTCCGTCGCGGCGGCGCTGCTGGTCGAACAGGGCTATGACGTGATCGGCATGATGATGCGCTTGTGGTCAGAGCCAACGGCGGCGGGCGGCGCGCACAATCGCTGCTGCACGCCGGAGCAGATGAGCGACGCGCGCCGGATTGCGGACAAAATCGGCATCCCGTTCTATGTGCTGGACACGAAAGATGTGTTTCGCGGGACGGTCGTGCAGTATTTCATCGACACCCACCGCGCTGGCTTCACGCCCAATCCGTGTATCGAATGCAACCGTCATATCCGCTTCGAGTGGCTGTTGAATAACGCGATGGCGCTCGAAGCCGACTATCTGGCGACCGGTCATTACGCGCGCATTGCCCAAGCGGACGACGGTAAATTCTTGCTCAAGCAGGGGTTGGACGAGGCGAAAGATCAGAGCTACGTCCTGAGCGTGATGGGGCAGAGCGAACTGTCGCGCGTGATGTTCCCGATTGGCGAGTATGAAAAGCCGCGCGTGCGCGAACTGGCGGCGAAATTCGGCTTACCGACTGCCAGCAAGAAGGACAGCCAAGATTTGTGCTTCTTGGGCGACGGCGATTACCGGCGTTTCTTGCGCGATCACGCGCCCGAAACGATGATCGAGGGGCCCATTGTACGGCGCGACGGCACGATCATCGGGGAACATACCGGACTTGTGAATTACACCATCGGACAGCGCAAGGGACTCGGCGTACAAGCGCCCGAACCGCTGTACGTGATCGGCGTCAACCCCGTGCGCAACGCGCTGATTGTCGGCACGGCGGACGAACTCGGATCGAGTGAATTGACGGCGAATCGGGTGAACTGGGTGAGCGGCGTGACGCCGAGCGCACCGTTCCGCGCCGATGTGAAGATTCGCTACAAGGCGAAGCCCGCGTCCGCGTGGGTCGAACCGTTGGGCGCGGATCGCATCCATGTCACGTTCGATGCGCCGATGCGCGACATCACGCCGGGACAGGGCGCGATTGTGTATGACGGTGACGTGTGCTTGGGCGGCGGGATCATCGAGCGCCAAACGCCGTGAAGCTCGAAATTGCCCGCACAACGTCCAGCGCCCGTATCCAGCAGCATTGAAATTGACATTGCGACCGCGCTTAGATGATTCAAATTGTTTAGGTGATATCCGTCATGCGTTGATAAACGACATCATGAACAGCATCTTTGATGCGCGAGGATGGTAGCTTATGAAAATCGTAAGATGGGCATGGTTGGTTATCACCATTTTCTGCTTGGGTTGTCTGACATGGGCTGTTTCAGCTCAAGTGACACCTACTGGTATATGGCAAATGAATTGGAGTCCAGATGGCGAACAGTTGGCGATGGCTGACTGGAACAGTCTAGTTTACGTTTTAGATGCTTCAGGCACGCTTCAGCATACGTTGAGTGGACATTCCAGACGAGCGACATCGGTTGCATGGAGTCCGGACAGTGAAATGTTGGCGACGGGTGGTGCTGACGACCGATTTGTCAACCTTTGGAACCCCTTGACAGGAACACTAATCAACCAAATACCATCAAGCATTGATGCACTCTACGAGGGTGTCTTTAATCTTACGTGGAGTCCGGATGAGGAATCCCTGCTCGCAACCTCGTTTGATACGTTTCAGTTCTGGGAAACCACCTCGTGGACAGCCTTAGAACCGTCACGCAGCGGTACGTTGATCGATGCCGAATGGAGTCCCGATAGCTCACTGCTTGCCGTCAGCGATATTTATTATCTTTCGTTCTTTAATGGTCAAACGCTTGTACGCGATGATCTCGACAATGACGTTATTTCTAACCTTGAGGAGCATCCAGGTCCACTGAGTTGGAATTCCACTGGGCAACTCCTTGCAGTGACAGATCGCTACGATCCGCTCGTGAGCATCTGGGATGTTCCCTCGCGGACGCGCATCACGACCTTCACACAGGGCAGCGAAATTTTTACGGATGTGGTGTTCATCGCGCCGGATCGTGTGGCGACGATTACCGAAGGCGGGACGCTTTACATTTTGAACACCGATGGAGATGTGATCGCGGTGACAGAGACGGGCGTGACTGAGGCGCGCAGCTTGGCATGGAATCCGCAGTTGGGGATATTCGCCATTGGCGGCGCACAAACCTTTGTCAGCGACACGGGCATCTCTGGACTGCCGTTGATCGCACTCAATGATGTACTTCCGCCCGGCAGCATCGAGATCAACACCACGACCGCGCCCGGTCTGACGCTGACCGACGCCGACACGTTCCTCGCGGAGGGCGCGACCATCGGCGATTAGTTCTCCGTAGTTTTGTTACAGCGGCGGCGCGGGCGCGCGCAGCAGCCGCGAAACTTCGATGCTGAAGAGCAACATCAGCAGTGTTCCCAAGACGATGTAGGGTCCATACGGCAGCGGCGTAAACATACTGTAATGTTTGCGCGTCAGCCCACGCACGATCAAATACAGGATCGCGCCCGCAGCGCCCAAGAATACGGTCACGAACATGGCGATGATCAGTGGTTGCCAGCCGAGAATCAGCCCTGACAGCGTGATCAGCATCACGTCGCCATAGCCGAACGCCACTTCATCGATGTCCTCTCCGCGCGCCTTGCCTAACAGATATGTGAACACGAAGCCGCCGAGATACAGCAAGAAGAACACGCCGAAGCCGAGTGCGCCGCCCAGCAATGCTGCACCGATATCCGCGCCGTAAGTGGTCGTGAGCGCGTCCAACAGCGCCACGACGCAGCTTGGGATGATCACGACGAACAAAATCAGCCGATGTTCGAGATCGATCACGGTGATCAAGACGAAAATTGGCATGTAGATCAGCCAGAAGATGAATTGCAGCGTCGTCATGGTCATTTCGACCGTGCGATCATCGTCCGTGACCAATACGACGATCACCATGAGCGCGGCGGTCGCCAGTTCGGTCAGCGGGTAGCGCCAACTCAGTTTGATGCCGTTGGGCGAACGCCGCTTGCCGAACAAAAACGCGGTCAAGCCCAACCATGCGCTGAGTGGGCGCGGCGTGCCGTCGGGGTAATGGGGCAAACGGGGGCGCTCACGGCGCGGCAGATCATCCGATAGGGCGTTGACGACGCCACCCGCCAGAATACCAATGAAGATGATGAAGATGATGAGCATTCAAGACTCCGCTGTACGACGCCTAGCGTGGGATCATCGGCGCAGGCGGCAGCAGTGACAAGGATAGCAGAATGAGGGCGGAAAATGCCAACAATGCGGCTACGACGATAGCGACTTTTTGCGCAGTTGTCTGTTCGGCGCGCAAGTTTGGCGGCGTGCGGTCGATATGCAGCGAGATTGGCTCGACTTGCCCATAGCGAATGTGCCACGCCGCGAGTCGTGGTTGCGGTGGCTTCATGCCGACGATCACATAGGCGGTATCAGGATAGAACGCCAGCGCGATATCGTCGGGTGACGGGAGTGGATCGCCGTTGGGATGCGAATGATAGATGCCAATGAGCGAACAACCGCGCGCGTCCGCGTCGGTCAATGCCGCCGCGAGTACGCGCTCGTCCATGCGATAGCTGTGGTCGGGATCGGCGGCGGCATTCGGGATCGGCACGATCTCGACCGCGTGGAAATCAGGCGTGCCGATGATCAATCCGCAGGCTTCGCGCGGTACTTCCGTCTGTGCATGGGCGACGATCTGATCCGCGTGGGCGGGCGTCAACCACAGCGGATTCATGGTGCGACGCTGCCCTCGTTCGCTTCTGGAATCATGAAACTTTCAATCATCCGGTCTTGCGGCGGATTGCGCGTCTCGTAGAACAATTCGGCGGTCAAGGTATAGACGCCTGCGGGTTCATCGCGGTTGCGGATGTGCATCGTGAATTCCATGTCATGGTGCATGGTCTCGATGATGTTGAGTTCAGTCACGATTTGATCGGCGTCGTCATGGGCGGTCAAGACCAAATTCGGGCGCTCTTGAAACGGTGTCACCAGCAGATGGATGTACAGACGGAAGCGATCCGGGTAGGGGACTACTTCTAATAACTCGATTTTGACCTGATCGGGCGGCTTTTGCGCGTTTTCGTCGTCGAAGTGAACAGGAAAGCTCATATGCGACCTAAAAAATCTGACATTACGATCATAATGAACAGAATTATACACCAATTAAGGCGCGGTTCGCAATTTTTCTAACGTTTTCCACGCAGTGTCGAAGTGTTCGACGGTGACGAGCAGATGATCGCGTTGGAACGCCGCAAACGGCATGATCGTCACACTGGCGGCTGCCAATGCGGCGCTCACGATTGCCATGAAGCCGATCACACCTTCGCCCAGCGCAATATCGAACGTAATGAGCCGATAGACCGAGTCGCTGATGCGCGCGTCGCCTAAGCGTTTGCGGAAATCTTCGACATCACCTTCCGTCAAGACGAGCGATAGTTCGTCTTTGTCCATGATCAGCACCGCGAACGGTTCGCGGATTTCTGCCAGCACGCCCGCCGCCGCCGTCAAGCGATTGAGTGGCAAGCTGACATAACGATAGCGTTCTTCGTCGGTGAAAAGCTGCATCTTTTGGATGGCGTCGCGGGCATCGAGCGGCATACATTGTCCTTATTCATCGAATTGATAAGTCGTTTCGGCGTAATAGCGCATCTGACGTTTGGCGATCTTGTCGTGCAGCCAGTGTTGCAGCGCGGCGTTCTTCTGTTCGAGCGTTGGCGTCGGGTCGCGCAGCGCGTCAAGCGGATAATTGACGCGCAGCGCCCGCCCATGCACGATGTGGCGGCTGATTCCGGGCGGCAAATACGCGCGCTGCTGTGCCGCTGCGATGATATCATCGGGGCGATACGCTGGAAAGACGATCAGCGCCGCGCCGTCCTGAAATGTTTCCCAGACTTGCGCCGGATCGCTGAGTGCCGTCCGCTGCAAGATGGCGCTCCGCTGATAGACTGCCACGATTTGACGCAGGACGGCGCTGCGCTCATGGTTATCTTGTGTGTGGGCGCGCAGTGCCAGCAGGCGCCCATCGCGGCAGGTCACATGCGCGAGGGCGTCAGCGTGGTGTCCGTATAAAATTTCAACGTTGGGCAGATCGACGAGATGTTCGATCAGTGCGTCGGCGCTCCAGTTGCAGACGACATGCTGCCACGTATCGAGTTCGACTGTCCCTGCCGCATACGACACGACTTGAATCAAAATGTGGGGATAATCGAGTAATGCAAACGCATTGGAGCGGTTCGCGCCGTCTAACACGACGTATTCCGTATCCGATATCGGGGCGACAATCGGCGGATTGATCATCGTCGGTTCGGATTGGATGCGTTCGACCAACGGTTGCAAACGCTGACTGTCCGTTTCCTCATGTGGATGTAAGGCGCGCGTCATGACGATGCGTAAAACTGGCGTGGGCGCGTTGGTTGTGGACATCATCACCTTGCCTAGCGCGGATCATGGGGTTGCCAGCGGCAAGCCCTACATCAGATCAAGCTTGTTTCGATTCTTCATTAGCTTAACATGCGCGTTGAGAATCTGCATCAATGGGGGAGGGTGAATGATGGGTGCGAATGAACAAGGTGCGGACGCGACGGCGGGGCGCTGGCTGACGATCCCGCGCACGCTGTGTTTCGTGCTAAATGGCGACGATGTGCTGTTGATGAAGCGCGGCGCGCACAAACGGGTGTTTCCGAAGCGCTATAATGGGGTGGGCGGGCATATCGAGCGCGACGAAGACCCGCTAACGAGCGCGCGGCGCGAAATCCACGAGGAAACAGGTTTATCTGTGCGCGATCTGCGTTTATGCGCCGTCTACAACATCGACGCGGGCGAAGCGAGCGGAATCGTGTTGTTCGTATTCACCGCCTTCAGCGCTATCCGCGACGTGATCGCCAATGACGAGGGGACGCTGCATTGGGTCGCGCGCGCGGATGTGGGGACGCTCGATCTGGTCGAAGATTTGCCCATCATCCTCCCGCGCGTGCTGGCAATGCCGTCCGATGCCGCGCCGTTGTTCGTCCACGTCAGTTATGACAGCGCCGATACGCTGCAAATGCGCTTTGCGGAGGACATATGACCAGCGCACAGTATGGAAAACCAGCGGATGTATTGAACGATGGTGGCGCAGCGGCGGGGATGCCGTCGGCAGATATCGCGGCGCGGCTGCGTCTGGCAATCAATCAACTTGCCGCTGACGGAATTGACGTTGAGCGTGGCACGGTCGATTACGCGCGCTTGGCGGGGACGAGCGCCTATGCTGAGTATGTCGAGGCGGCGCGAATGCTCTGGTCATTCGATCCGGCGAGTTTGGAAACTGTCGCTGAAAAAACGGCGTTCTGGCTCAATCTGTACAATGCGCTGATCATCCACGCCGTGATCGCGTTCGGCGTGCGCCGTTCCATCAATGAGACTCGGCGCGCCTTCGACCGCGCCTCCTATGTTGTTGGCGGCGTCCGCTACAGCGCCAATGAGATTGAACACGGCATTTTGCGCGCGAATGCCGGACATCCGCTGTCCATCGGCGGACAATTTAAGCATGGCGATCCACGTTTGGCATTTGCGCTGGAGAAAATTGACCCGCGCGTCCATTTCGCGCTGGTGTGCGCGGCGCGTTCGTGTCCGCCGATTGCGTTCTATCGGGTAGAGACGCTTGATGCACAGCTCGATTTAGCGGCGCGGCATTTCGTCGGACGTGGGAATCTGGTCGTGGATCACGGTAAAATGAGGGTGAGTCTGTCGCGGATTTTCTCGTGGTACGCCCATGACTTCGGCGGCGCGTGGTTTGGCTACCGCCGCGCAGATCGCTTGTTGAAGCACATCGCACGCTATACCAACGACATTGATTGCGCCTTCATCGAGGCGAACGCCGCGCGCTTGAGTGTGCGCTTTATGCGCTACGATTGGACATTGAATGACTGAACAAATCGAAATGCCCGCTGCGTCCCCGCCGCGCCGCCGCAGTCCGATCCGGCGTGCGGGCTGTGTGCTGGCGCTCATCGTTTGGTTTATCGTGCTGCTGCTGCCATGCGGGTTGATCGTCATTGCGACGCAGGGCGAGATTGCGATCTCGCAAGGCGAGCTGCCGGGACAAGCGATCCGCGTTTGGCTGATTAACGAGGCAGATCAACGTGGCTTCGGGACGGCAGCAACCTCGATTTATCAGCCGTCGGACGCGAATACTGTGTGTATGCAGACGGACAACCGCTTCTTGTTCTGGTATGGTCGTGCGCAAGCGGCGGTGAGCTACTGCGAATGTTTCATCCGCGCGGCACCAGCCGACGAATGGGGCTTTTTGAGTGTATCGGAGGGCGTATGCGGCGCGGCGTCACTTGAAGCAGGAGAGCGGATGCCGTGAATATTGATGGGGGAACGGCGCTGCTGATTGGCGTTGGCTTGTGTGGGTTGTGTGTCGTCGGGATTGTGTTGAGCATCGGCTTACAGATTTTCGGCGTGGTGTTCGATTTGATTGGCAGTGTGTTCCAGCTTGTGTTTGGCGCAGCGGGCGGCAGTCCGTGTGGCTGCATCGTCGTGATCGGCGCGCTGGTGGTCTGCGGCGGGGTGACATGGTTGGTCATCGCTGGCTTGTCAGCGTGCGGCACGCCAGCGGCGACCAACTTCTGTGCGTTGATTGGGCGGTAAAGCGATCTACACCCACCCGATCATAGGATTTCCGTCGCCTCGTTGACGATCTCCAGGTCGGGATAGTGCTTTTCGATCCATTTGACGACGCTGCTGATCACTTCGTGGGCGTGTTTGGTCGAATTCGTGACGACTCCAACAGCGATCACCGCCGACTGCCAGATGTCCTGATGATCGACTTCGGCGGCGCTGACATTGAAGGTGTTGTGCAACCGCGAAAGCATCGACTTCAAACGACTGCGCTTGTCTTTCAATGACTCTGCGCCCGGCAAGTGCAGTTCAAACGTAAACAGACCAACAATAGCATGAGACATGGGTTTAAGTGTCGGCGCTCGATTGCCGACGAGTACGAGCGTGCGCGTCCTTCGATGGACACGGCGTAAAGACTTGTGGTAGACTGTGACCAGACTGCCACCCAACGAAATTGTAACCTCTAGCTCGCGCCAGTGGAAGGTCAAGCGATGCCAGAAACGCGGATCGTATCCATCGAAGATGAATCAGACATGATTGAATTGATTCGTTTGATTCTCGTTCGGCGTGGCTACATTGTGGTTAGTGCCAACGGCGGGCGGGAAGGGTTGCGCGTTGTCGCAGCGATCAAGCCTGATCTTGTTCTGCTCGATCTGATGATGCCGGATATGGATGGTTGGGAAGTTTACGCGCGTCTGAAAGATAACGATGCCACGAAATCGATTCCAGTGATCATTGTTACCGCGCGGGCGCAGTACAAAGAACGATTGATTGCGATCCACGAAACGGGCGTCGATGACTACATCATCAAGCCGTTCGGTCCCGCCCAACTTGTCGAGATGGTTGAGCGTATTCTCACGCGGGAAGCTTGATGGTTTAGGACTTTTTGGGCTTGCCGCATTGGGCTGAATCGGTTAAACATGAGCGCGTATTAAACACAAGGTTTTTTCTTTGCGCACAAGGGGAGCAAGTGATGACTAGGTCTAACGGCAGTCGGCGCGTCCTTTTCTTATGTGTCCTCTTATGGCTGGCGGTGTCGGCAGTGTCCGTCAACGCGCAATCGGGCAACTTGCTCACCAATCCAGGCTTTGAGCCGCCGTTCACGTCGGTAGCGGGCGCACCACCGCGCGAAGTCGCACAGGGTTGGACGCCGTGGCACGTCGCGGCGACGCCGGATATGTCGTCGTCGGAGAACATTCAGCCGGAATATTACCCCGCGTCGGATGTGACCAACGGACTCGGTGAACCGCGTATCCGCAGCGGCAGTGATGCCCAACAGTATTTCAGCTTCTTCGCTACGCACGTCGGCGGCGTCTATCAGACCGTCAGCGGTGTGACGCCGGGCGCTGCCCTGCGCTTCAGCGTATACGCCTATTTGTGGTCATCCACTTTCGATGAAGCAGACGAGAGCGCCGATGACGGCGGGATGGTACTCCAAGTCGGGATCGATCCGACAGGTGGCACCGACGGCGAAAGCACGGACATCATCTGGTCGATTGCCGGACAAAATTACGATACTTACACGGAATACACGGTGAGCGCGGCAGCCGCCGCTGCATCGGTGACGGTATTCGTTCGGTCGAGCGTGAGCTTTCCGGTGAAAAACAATGTCGTTTATTTGGATGATGCGGCACTGATGCTTGACACGGGAGACGTGCCGACCGCAACGACTGAAGCGCCGACAGCAGTTCCCGTAACGACTGAAGCGCCGACAGCAGTTCCCGCAACCGATGAGCCAACCGCGGTTCCGACCAACGTTCCGCTGACGGATGTTCCGCCCAGCGCGACACTTGTTCCCCCGACAACCGCCGCGACAGCGACGCCGATCACGGCAACAGTTGTTCCGCCAACGGATGTCCCACCGACAGCGACACTCATTCCACCGACAGCGACACTCATTCCATCGACAGCGACACTCATTCCATCGACAGCGACGCCCATTCCATCGACAGCGACGCCCATTCCATCGACGGCAACCCCAATTCCGGCGAGTCCGACGACGGCGAGTACGCCGCTGCCAAGCCCGACGCTGGATCGGACGCAGTTCCCGCTGCAAATCATCTATCAGGTGGCAACGGGCGATACAGTGGGCATGATTGCGGCGCGTTATGGCACCACCATCCAGGCGATCATCATCGCCAACGGCTTAAACGAAAACGCGCTGATCTTCGCCGGACAGCAGTTGATCATCCCCGTGAATACCATCCCGACGATCACGAATACGCCCACGGCGACAGCAACGGGCGCGACCGCGACGAACACGCCAGCGCCTACAGCGACCTTGTTCACCGGACCCGTGATCATTTATGTGTTGCAGCCGGGCGATACGGTTTCCACGATTGCACAGCGGTTCGGGACAACTGTGCGCGCGATTGCGCAAGCGAACAACATCCTGAATTTGCAACTCGTGTTCGCTGGGCAACGCCTGATCATCCCATCGCGTGGCGTTGTGCAACCGCCGCGCCCAACTGCGACGCGCACGGCGACGGCGCGTCCCGCCTCGACAGCAACGCTGCGCCCTGCGCCGACGGCAACGGTTCGCCCCGTCACAGGCGGCATCGTCTATCGGGTGCAGTCGGGCGACAATTTGTACGGGATTGCGGTACGCTTCGGCGTGACGGTCAATGCGCTGGTACAGGTTAATCAAATTGCCAATCCGAGCCGGATTTTCGTCGGACAGTTGATCACGATCCCCTAACGATGGTGACTTGGCGACGGTTACAGAATGCCCAGACGGGCGCGGTGATTTTGCCCCGCGCCCGCTGGTGTGCGAGTTTTTGGTGTCATTTGCGCGGGTTGCAATTCCGCTCGCATTTGGATGAGGACGAAGGACTGCTGTTCGTCTTCGACAAAGAGAGCCGCTCCAGCACATCGATCCATATGTTCTTCGTGTATTTCGATATTGGCGTCGTATGGCTGAATGCGGCGGGCGAGGTGGTCGATAAACAATTGGCGAAGCCGTGGCGTCCGATGTATGCGCCGCGCGCACCTGCCCAATATTTCATCGAAGCCAATCCCAGTCTGCTCGACCGCGTGACGATTGGTGACCGAATTCAGTTCGATGAGTTGACATGACCTTCACGCGCTTCAAACGAACCCTTATCATCATACTGGCGGCGGGCATGATCGGAATGCCCGCCGTTTTTGCGCAAGACGCGACCCCTGTGCCGGAGGCGACGCCTTCTGGCGTGACGATTCATGTTGTGCAGCGCGGCGAGAACCTGACCAACATTGCCACCGCCTACAGCATGACGGTGGAGGCGCTGGCGGCGCTCAACGGCATCGCCAATCCGAACAATATTGCGGTCGGGCAGCGATTGCTGGTTCCGAATGCGAACGTTGATGTGGTACTCATGCCCGGCGATGCCCCGGCGCCAATCTTCTACACGATTCAGGCGGGCGAGACGCTGTACCGGATCGCACTGCGCTACAACATCAGCGCCAGCGCGCTGGCAGCGGCGAACGGGATTGCTGATCCGGCGCTGATTTATACTGGACAGCGGTTGACCATCCCCTTGTCGAGGGCTGCCGATAGCGAGTTGGTCTCGGCGTCGGCATACCCCGCGCCTGTGACCGCTTTCGCCATGCGTCCCGTCAATCTGGTCGAAGGGCAGACGGGACGCTTTCGGCTGACTGCCAGCGCGCCGATCACCGTGACAGGTCGCTTTCTCGACCGCGCATTCGTCGCCGGAAGCGATGCAGGCGGCACCAGTGCAGTGATCCTTGTGGGTATCCCCATCGACACGCAGAGCGGGAGCTATCCGCTCGACCTTACCATCACCTCCGACGCCGGACAGACGACGATGCAGGTGGCGATCCCCGTCGTGGGCAAGGTATATCGCAGCGAGGTGATCAACGTCCTCGCAGATCGCTCCAATTTGCTCGATCCTGCTATTGATGAAGCTGAATTGAACATCTTGCGCGGCGTGATGAGTGCGTTCAACCCGGAACGTTATTTCGTCGATCTGATGGGCTTGCCCGCAGCAGCAGGCATCAGTTCGCCATTCGGCAGTTCGCGCGTCTACAGTGGCAGTGATATTCAGCGCATCCATACGGGGACGGATTTCGCAGGCGCGCCGGGCAGTCCGATCTTTGCGCCCGCGCCGGGTCGCGTCGTGTTGGCGGACACGCTGAATATTCGCGGCGTTGCCACCGTGATCGATCATGGCTGGGGCGTTTATACGGGTTACTGGCATCAGACCGAACACTATGTCAGTGTTGGCGATAATGTCACAGCAGGGCAGGTCATCGGCGCGATTGGCAGTACGGGGCGCGTGACGGGCGCGCATCTGCATTGGGAACTGTGGGTCAACGGCGTTCCTGTCGATCCCATGCAGTGGGTGAGCGTGTCGTTCGTGGATTGATGGGGTGGAAAGCAGATCAGGGCATGGTGTGCCATGCCCTTACAACGATGCTCGTTGCGTTTACGACTTTGCGCTACCGTAGGCGTCGTCTAACACCTCGAAGTTGGTGAACAAGAAATGGTCGTGATAGTAGTGAATCCACAGGAATGACAGGATCGACGTGTAATACGCCACATCGAAGCGCCAATTCGCCAGTGCGCCCGGTACACTGAGATCGACTGTTCCCGGCGTAACCAGATGCGCCAGCGCATACGTGATGATGAACACAGCAATCGAGCCAACGAGCATCAGCGTACAGAGGATGAATAATCCGGTCGAATTCTTGCCCTTGCTGAAGCGGGCGACCAGTGGGGCGGTCTTGTCCAGTGTGCCAACTTGCTGGCGAATCTTGATAATGTAGAAGGTAATCGCCAGATATTGGAACGAGTGCCACGTATTCAAGCCTTGAAACGCCGTATCGAGGTTATCGAGCGCCGGAATTGTGAACGCAACCGCAATCGTGAGCAGGATGAACACGGTCTTTGGCGTGTTGAGGTAGCCGCCGCGATATTCCTGCACCGATTTGGCGATGAACGCCAACAGTGCCGCCCCGAACATCGCAGACATGGCGACGAAGAACCATGTTTGCTGGAAGAAACCGGGAATTACGCGCGCAAGGTCGTTTGTGCCGATATCGAACGAACCGGTGCTGATCTTGAGCGCCGCGAATGGGAACAAGCACGTCAGGATCACGGCGTAGTCGATGATGCGGGCTTGCAGCGTGACCGCACTTCCTTTGCGAACGAAATGATGCTCTTTGTGGTTGTAGAGTTCGACGATATACGTCACTTGGTGGAGGACGTGCATCGCTGCCCAGAAGAAAAAGACCGTCAGCAGTAGATTCAGATTCAGGAACGCCAGTGAGATCACGACAATCGGGATGATGATCGACGAGCGGATCAGCATCGGGTAGCGCGTGGAAAAATCTTTGTCGAACCTAGTGCGCAGGAAGGTGGACATCATGTGCGGTCCACCGATGGCGATAGCGACGAAGCCATTAATCACATTGCGCGCTACATCGGTTTCGATGGAGGTGACATTGGTGATGATCAAATAGATCAGATACGGCAGCGGGACGAGTACCACGCTCATCGTGATGAACGCCAAGTCCCAATTGCGATTGCGCAGCCACAACTGCGACTGTTTGACCTTCGGTTGTGATTGTGCAGATAATCTAGCAGCAGCGACGCCCATAAGCTCTCCGTATGGTAATTCGTTTAGCTGAACAAAAATTTAGCGATGCTAAACAATTATAGCGCGAAATCCGCGCCGCGCTACCAGTCAATCATGACGAACAACATGATGATTACGACAGCGCGCCTCATAAACCTCGTGCGCACCCACGAGAATGACAGGATCATGATAGCGGGCGGGCTGTCCGTTGACGAGGCGCTGTGTTCGGCAGGCGGACTCGCCGCAGACCACGCAGATCGCATGGAGTTTGACGACTTCTTCCGCCACACACATCAGTTGGGGGATCGTACCAAACGGTTCGCCGCGAAAATCGGTATCCAGTCCGGCGACGATCACGCGCAAACCGCGACTTGCCAAGTCTTCACACATGGACAAGATGGACGTATCGAAAAACTGCACCTCATCGATGCCCACCACCGTGGTTGATGGCGCAAGGCTCATACGCAGATCGCTCGGTGTGGCGACAGCTTGCGCCTCGAAGTTTTGCCCATCGTGGCTGACGACGCGCTCAAGGTGGTAACGTGAATCGAGGATCGGCTTAAATACTTGGACGACTTGGCGGGCGATCACCGCGCGGCGGACGCGGCGGATCAATTCCTCAGATTTGCCCGAAAACATACTGCCGCAGATGACTTCGATGCGTCCTGAATGATGAATCATTGTTGGTTCTATTCGCTGTGTCCAGTGTCCACACAAAATGAAAGGCAGGCATATGGTGTATGCCTGCCTTTGCAGAATCCGATGCTTCGTGTTTATTCGACGGCTTCGGCGGCTTTCGGCACGTCGTAACCGCGTGAACGCAGCGACTTCTTGAGATCACTCAAGACCTTGCGTCCGATGCCGGGAATCTCCAACAGGGACTCTTCGCCTTGTGCCAAGCGCGCGAGGAAGTCGCCCGCCGTGCTGATGCCATTTTCGTTCAACGCCGCGATTTGGCGCGAATTCAAATCGAGATCGCCCAACGGCAGCGTGAGCGGCGTCTTGGCGGCGGCGCGTGCTTGCGCATCCATCGTGCGCTGTTCGCGCGCTTGCAGACGCTTCTTGAAGCGGTCAACCTGACCCTCAGTATCGACGATGCGCTGTTCGCCCGTGTAGAACGGATGGCACGCCGAGCAAATATCGGTGCGAATTTCCGCGACGGTCGCGCCCGTTTTCCATGTATTGCCACACGCACAAACGACATTCGCTTCGGCATACCATTGGGGATGAATAGCTGCTTTCATGTGGAACCCTTCGCTGCGGTTTCGACCGCGTTAATCGGCGCTTCCATCCGTCGTCACTGGGACGGTGGTGCTGCCGTTCGAGCCTTTTTTGGCGGGCATTTCGGGGTAGACGCTGATCTGCTTGCGTCCGACGCGACCCCGAATTTTCTCAAACACCACATAGCCTTCAATCGTGGCGAATAGGGTGTGATCCTTGCCCATCATGACGTTGATACCGGGATGAAAGACGGTGCCGCGCTGGCGCACGATGATCGTCCCTGACGAAACGAGTTCGCTGCCATACCGCTTGATGCCGAGACGCTGCGAATTACTATCGCGCCCGTTGCGGCTGCTGCCGCCACCTTTTTTGTGAGCCATGTCGTTATCTCCTCAAGGTCGTCTTAAACGACCGCGATGTCGTCGATGCGAATGCGCGTGTAATAGTGGCGGTGTCCCCGCTTGCGCCGGAACTTCGTGCGCTGGCGGTACTTGAACACGATCACTTTCTTGGCGCGATACTGCGAAACGACCGTTGCCTTGACCGTCGCGCCGCTGACGTTCGGTTGCCCGATGACCGTCTGATCGCCATCGGCAATCATTAACACGTCGGTGATTTCGATCTTGTGATCGAAGGGTAGCGGGTCGCCGTTAGCACTGTTTAGGCGTTCGATGTCGATGATCGAGCCAACCTCGGCACGATACTGCCGATTGCCCGTCCGAATGATAGCATACATGGAAAGGGGATTCTCCAATCTTCGCTTTTCACCGCGCTCGTACCGAAGTCGAGACAACGGGGAAAATTGGTACCAAAATGTGGTACTGCTCTACGATTTAGACCCAGAATTATACGGGTTCTTACGGCGGCGGTCAATCCAAAGTTTCGGTCAGATCGGTCAGGAACATCGCATCTCCGAACGAGAAGAAGCGATAGCCTTCCGTTTTCGCCGTTTCATAGGCGCGCAAGACGTTTTCACGCCCTGCAAATGCGCTGATCATCATGATCAGTGTCGATTTGGGCAGATGAAAATTGGTGATCAAGCCGTCCACCACGCGCCAGCGGTAGCCGGGATGAATGAACAAGTTGGTGTCGCGCTCGAAGGCGATCACCGGACGCCACGCGCACGCCTCGCCGTCTTGCGGCTGCGCGGGATCGCCGCCCTTGCTCAAAATTCCGGCGGTTTCCAGCGTGCGCGCGGCGGTCGTGCCGACGGCGATGGCGCGTCCGCCCGCGAGTTTTGCCTCGTTGATCGTGCGGGCAGTGTCAGCGGATAGGATCGCGCGTTCGTGGTGCATGATGTGATCCGCGAGTCGCTCGGTTTTGACGGGCTGGAACGTGCCAAGCCCGATATGCAGCGTGCAGTAGGCGAAGCGGACGCCGCGTTCGCGCAGCGCAAGCAGCAGGTCGGGCGTGAAGTGCAGCCCGGCGGTCGGCGCGGCGGCAGAGCCGGGATCGCGGCTGTAGACGGTTTGATAGCGTTCCGGGTCGCTGACTTTCGTCCGAATGTATGGCGGGAGCGGTGTTTCTCCGAGCGCGTTCAGGCGCTCGTCCAGCGGTATATCGAACCGCACGATGCGCTCACCGTCGTCCAGCGTCTCGATCACTTCCGCGCCGATCTCGCCAATTTTCAAGCGCGATCCGACGCGAATCCGGTTGCCGCCGACCAACGCGCGCCATGTCGTCGTGTCCAAGCGGCGTAAAAGCAAGATTTCGACCGCGCCGCCCGTTTCCGCTTTGATGCCGTGCAACCGCGCCGGAATCACGCGCGTATCGTTCATGACCAGCACATCGCCGGGACGGAAATAATCGACAATCTCGCGGAAAATGTGATGCTGGATGGCGCCACTGTGTCGATCTACCACCATCAGCCGCGACGAATCGCGCGGTTCAGCGGGCGTCTGCGCGATGAATGAGTCGGGCAGTTCGTAATCGAAGTCGGAGACGTTCATATCAGCGTATTCTGCGTCGGCGGGCGCGGATCGTTCAAGCCAAGATGTTCATAGGCGCGGGTGGTGGCTTCGCGTCCGCGCGGCGTGCGCTTGAGGAAACCGAGCTGCATCAAATACGGTTCGTACACATCTTCGATGGTCGAGCTGTCCTCGCTGATCGACGCGCCAATGGTGGGCAAGCCGACGGGCCCGCCGTTATAGTTCTCGATGATCGTGAGCAAGATGCGGCGGTCGATATCGTCCAAGCCGAGATAATCGATATCCATCAGGTCGAGCGCCTCACCCGCGACGGGACCCGTGACGATCCCTTGCGCGCGTTCTTGCGCATAGTCACGAACACGCCGAAGCAAGCGCAGCGCGATCCGGGGTGTTCCGCGCGCGCGGCGGGCGATCTCCGAGATGCCTTCGGGACGGACTTCGACTTTCATCATGGTGGCGGCGCGATTCAAGATGTATTCCAGCGCAGGTTGATCGTAGAAATCGAGCCGGAAACGCGCGCCGAAACGGTCGCGGAGTGGACCCGCCAACAATGCCAACTGAGTCGTCGCGCCGATTAATGTGAAGCGGGGCAGGGGAAGGCGGACACTTTTTGCGCCGGGTCCCTTGCCAACCACAAGGTCTAAGGCAAAATCTTCCATCGCCGGATACAAAATTTCTTCAACGGCGCGCCCCAATCGGTGAATCTCATCGATGAACAAGACTTCACCCGTTTTCATGATGGTGAGCATTGCCGCCAGATCGCCCGCGCGCTCGATAGAGGGACCCGCCGTGATGCGAATGTTGGCGTCCATCTCATTGGCGATGACATGCGCCAGCGATGTTTTGCCCAAACCAGGGGGTCCGTACAATAAGATATGATCGACGGGTTCGCTGCGCTTCTTTGCTGCACCGACGATAATCTGCAAATTTTCGCGCACCCGATCCTGCCCGACGATATCGCGCAACAGCTTGGGGCGCAGGGCTATATTCTCGCGGTCGTCGCGGCGCGGCTTACCGCTGACCAGCCGTCCATCATCCGCCATGACGCGCTCCGTGTAAAACAATCTGAAACAATGTTCTATACACAAGTATAAAACGCGCCGCGCGCGAGGGCAAGGCGCGCCATGCGCTATCCGACACCTTTTGACATTAGATCGCGCGGGGCGTAGAATCGGCGCACTTTTGTCCTGTCTGGGAGCAAACACACAATGGCATCTGTCCATGTATCCGATCATCCGCTGGTTAAGCACAAATTGACACTTTTACGCGATAAAAGTACTGATTATCGTAGTTTCCGCGAATTGATGCGCGAATTGGCGCTGCTGCTGTGCTATGAAGCGACGCGCGATCTCAAATTGTCGCCCAAGTCGGTGCAAACGCCGATGGGCGCGACGGAAGGACACAAAGCCGATGAGGTAATCGGTCTCGTCCCCGTCTTGCGTGCGGGGTTGGGTATGGTTGAGGGCGTTTTACAACTTTTGCCGAGCGTTCAGGTGTGGCATATCGGTTTGTACCGCGATGAACACACGCTGCGTCCTGTACAGTATTACAATCGACTGCCCGAAAACACGGGTGTGCAAATCTGTATCATTCTCGATCCGATGTTGGCAACCGGTGGATCGGCGGTGGCAACGGTCGATATCCTCAAACGCGCGGGCGTGCCGCATATCAAGTATATGGGGCTGATCGCCGCGCCGGAGGGCGTGGAAAAATTGTCGAGCGCACATCCCGACGTGCCGATTTACTTGGCTGCGTTGGACGAGCGGTTGAACGAGATCGGCTTCATTGTGCCGGGATTGGGCGACGCCGGAGATCGCCAGTTCGGGACGTGAGATGATGGCGTTCTTTCTGGTCTTTGCGCTGGCGCTGATCGTGACACTGCTGCTGATCCCGCTGACGGATCGACTCGGCAAGCGACTGGGCATCACGTCCAAATTTGGCGGACGGCGCATTACCGACGGCGATACGCGGCGCGTCTCGAAACTCGGCGGGATCGCGCTGTTCGGCGGGTTCGCGGTGGCGGCACTGGCGGCGCAAGTCTTGCCCGTGCCGCGTCTCGATCCGTATGAGTTGATCCGCTTCGTTGGGCTGATGCTTGGCGCGTGCGCGATCTTCGTCGTTGGCTTGCTCGATGATATCAATAACTTCGGATCGCTGCCGCAGTTCATCGGACAATCCATCGCGGCGGGGATCGCCATCGCGTTTCAGATTTTCATCGAATATTTCAATAATCCGATCACAGGCGCGCAGACCGATCCGTTCCCGACGATTGTCACGGTGACATTGAGCTATTTTTGGCTCGTCGGCATGATGAACACGATGAATTTCTTGGACGGCTTGGATGGCTTGGCGGCGGGTGTGACGGTGATCGCGGGCGTGATGTTGTTTCTCAACAGCGCGTTTCGCGTCGAACCCGCGCAAACGAGCGTGAGTTTGCTGCATCTGGCGTTGGTCGGCGCGGCGGCGGGCTTCTTGCTCGTCAACTTCTATCCGGCGCAGATTTTCATGGGCGGCGGCGCGCATCTGCTCGGCTATCTGCTCGGCGCGTTGAGCATCATTGGCGGCGCGAAGATGGCGACCATCCTGTTGGTGATGGGGTTGCCATTGTTGGATGTTGGCTGGCAGGTGATCAACCGCCTACGACGCGGACGCAACCCCTTCGAAGGCGACCGGGGGCATCTGCATTTTCGGCTGCAAGATTTGGGCTTTACGCAGCGGGAGATCGTCTTGGGCTACTATGCTTTTTGCGCCCTATTCGGCGCGTTGACGCTGATCACGACCAGTCAATTCTTCAAATTTGTTGCACTCGGCGTGATGATGGGGCTTATCGCGGGCGGATTTGTTCTCATCGGTCGCATGGGACAGGCACAGCGTCAAACCGGTTCAGCTTCGGCGGGTTCGGGCGACTCGTCCTGACTCGCTGATAACCTGCCCGGACCCGGCGGAATCGGGAGGGGAAGGTCGTAGATACTGGTAACGGCGGCGCGCGCTGCCTCTTGCTTCGCCTGTTTCTCTTCCTTCTCGCGCTGCTGCTGACGTAGTTTGAGGATTTCATCGCGGCGCATGGCGATCAGTTTGCCGTTCTGAAAGGTGGCGCTGTCGCCCGTGATGCGCTCGTAGATCGATTCGATGCCGCCGAGGACGCCGATAGCGATCAGATCAACGATGATGATCACAGCGAACGTCAAACCGAGACCGCTTAAGACTTGCGCAAGCGATCCGCCCAGCAGCGAAATCATGATCGTATCGCCGACGCCGAGCGCATAGATCACCCCGACCACCACCACAACGCCGAGCAAGATCGGACGCCAGCCGCGCAGCGACTTTCCGTCGGGCATCATGGTATTGGCAATCGTGACGATCAAATACAGCCACAGCCACAAATCGGGGATGGCGAACAGATGCTCGAATGCGACGCCCAACGTGACCGCTGGATCGCTTGTATTGAGCGATCCGAGTGGTGTGGGAGCGGCAGTTGCACTCACAAGGGCGACGAACTCGCTCACGTTCAGGATATTATTGGCGATGACGGTGATCACGGCGATGGCGACGAACAGCGGCGCGATGCTGATGATCGCCAGCTTGATCGACCCGACGCCGCGCGCGAGTTTGACGAAATTCAGCTTGAGTTCCGCCATCTCTTGCGTTTCGGGCCATGTGAAAGCCCGCTCTGCGCGCACGTTCAAGAAGCCCGCTGTCAGCCAGTAGACGAACTGATTGAGCGCGACGCCGGGCGCAAAGAGGCAGTAATAAATAATGGTCGTCCGGCGCATGTTTTTCGTGAACAGCCAGCCGACTTTAAAGATATGCTGGTGAAACACCCGCTCCAATTGGCGGATCGGGTAGAGCAGGGCGATCACCAGCGCCCATGGGATGAGGAGATCGATCACGTTCATGCGCCGTGTGCGCTCCGATCAGACGCCTTTGGTTTGGGCGGCAATCTCGATCAATTGGGTGAAATCGTCCAGCTTGAGCGCCGCACCGCCCACCAGCGCGCCATCGACATCGGGCAGCGCCATGTATTCCGCCATATTCTCTGGCTTGACGCTGCCGCCATACTGGATGCGCACGGTATCCGCCACAGCGCCCCCATACAGCGCCGCCAATGTCGGGCGGATGATGCCACCGATCACCTCGTTGGCGATCTGCGCGCTGGCGCTCTTGCCCGTGCCAATCGCCCAGATTGGCTCGTAGGCGATTACGACCTGCGCCATGCCCGCCGCCGTCACGCCATCGAGCGCAGCGCGCACTTGCGCGGTAACGACCGCTTCGGTCTCGCTCGCGCTGCGCTGGGCGTCGCTCTCCCCAACGGCGATAATCGGCTTCAGCCCGCTCTCCAGCGCCGCTTTCGTGCGCTTGTTAACGCGCTCATTGGTCTCTGCCAAGTTGGCGCGCACTTCCGAATGTCCGATGATCACATATTCGACCAAACCCTGAAGCATGTTCGGCGCGATCTCAGATGTGTATGCGCCGTTCTTCTCCCAGTGGACATTTTGCGCGCCGACTTTGATCCCCGTATCTTTTAGCACGTCCGCGACGGCGGCGAGCGCAACAAATGGGGGGCAAACGATGCGCTCGACGCCTGTAAATGCGGCGAGGCGCGGAGCAAGTTCAGTTGCGAAGGCAGCCGACTCAAGAATCGTTTTGTTCATTTTCCAATTGCCAGCGATGATCGGTTGACGCATCATGTCTCCTTTAATTGAGCGAACGAATCAGTTCATTAGCGCGTGCTGTTATCCACGCGGGGGCGTCCGGCACGTTGAGCGCGAGTTCATATTCGAGGCGGGCGCGCCCCGGAATGCCATCGGCTTGGCGCAGTTCCCCCGTGATTAAATGGATTTCCGGCATGGCACTGTCGCGCACGTCGGGGCGGCTGAGTACGATCTCCGCGATAATCAGCCGATTATCATTCATCAGGGCGCGAGCGATGAGGGCTTTCACCAGCGGCGAATCGTCAAAACGTTGATTACTGTTTATACGGCGAATTTGCAGCGGATTGAGCGCGTCGGGGTCAATCGCGGCGCGGTACATATATTCGCCCGCCGTCGCCCGAATCGCCTCGTAGAAGTTGCTGTCTTGACCGCGAATGAGCGCCTCCGCATACAGCGCGAATGCCTCGTTCGGTTTGTTGAGACCGCGTGCCAAATCTGCCGCACTCATCAAGAATATGATCGGACTTTCCATGTCGGGGAGGGCGTTGGTGATGATCCGTTCACTGGTGAAGAATTGTTCCGACTCGGTGTAATTGGGTGACGAGAGGACGGCGCGCAAGTACGCCAATTGGGCGCTTGGATTGGTTGGATTGGCGGCGGCATTGGCGCGCGCCGTGTCCAGATTGGAGATTGGCACACTGTAAAGGGTGGGCGGTGGCGGACGGTTGTCGGCACGTCGTAGCACGAATAGGCTGACGCCGATGAGCGCGATCACCAGCACAATTCCGGCGCTCCACGCGACGCGACGCGACAGCCGCCGCCGTGGATTGGTGCGCGTGTCCGTGCGTGGGAGCAGCGATGTATCCGAACCGGGTGTGAGCCTCATGATGGGTGTTTCTGCGCCCGGAAAGCCGGGCGGAATCTGTTTTTTGACTTTCAGCGCCTTCATGCCGGAAGTGTTCACAGCGTCGCGCAATGCTGCAACCAGCTCGGCTGCGCTGGCATAGCGTTCCTCCGGTTGCTTCGACAGCGCCTTGACTAAGACGTATTCGACCGAGGGCGTCAAATTCGGATTGAACAGACTCGGCAGCGGGAGGGGCTTATAAATATGATCGTGAATCACCGCGAAGGTCGTTCCGGCGTTGTATGGCACTTGCCCGACCAGCAGTTCGTACATCACGACGCCGAACGAATACAGATCAGCGCGCGCGGTCAGTGTTTTGTCCCCGCTGCCTTGTTCGGGCGAGACATAGAAGGGCGTGCCGATGAAAATATCGTGGCTCAGGCTGCTTTCACCCGCCATCACAAAGCGCGCCAAGCCAAAATCCGTCAGATAGGGCGTGATACCCTGTTCGAGCAAGATGTTCGATGGCTTGACATCGCGGTGGAGGATGCCCTGCGCGTGGGCGTAATCGAGCGCCGATGCGATGGGGTCGAGGATGCGAAAGATCGCATCGAGTTCCAGCGCGCCTTTGTTCAAGACTGCCTTGAGCGATACACCGTCGATCAACTTCATGACCAAATACGGCTGATCTTGATGCTGGGCGTAATCGTACACGGTGAGGATGTGCGCATGAGTCAGCCCGCCGACAATCTGCGCCTCACGCTCGAAGCGCTGCCGCAGGATGGTATCGGACAAATAGGTCTGATGCAGCATCTTGATCGCCACGTAGCGATCTTGCTCTGGCTGATAGGCTTTATAGACCGTCGCCATGCCGCCTTGCCCGATGCGCTCCATAATTTCGTAGGCACCGATAGCTTGACCTTGTGCCAATGTCACAATGGCAACTCCGATGGATGAATCACTGATGGTAGATTATAGTGCGCGCGCCCAATGGATGCGAGGATGATACGTTGTGGTAGCAAGGCTACAACCGACATAAAATGGGACGGACATTGACCGCCCCAATCTAGAGCGTGTCTGCAAACGCTGAAACCGCACCCCCCGACCTCCTCTCCGTACCGGAGCTGAGGGGGAGCGAAGCGCAGCGGGGGTGAGGTCGAACAAAACAAGCGAAAATCGAGTTTGCAGACACGCTCTAGATCGCTACTTGTCCTTCAGCGCCGCGACTCCGGGCAACGTCTTGCCTTCAAGCATTTCGAGGCTTGCACCGCCGCCCGTCGAAATGTGCGTAACTTGATCAGTAACACCCGCGTTCTCGATGGCTGCCACCGAGTCGCCACCGCCAATAATCGTGGTCGCGCCGGCTTTCGTCAGGTCTGCCAGCAGATGGGCAACCGCCGTCGTCCCCGCGGCGAACGGCTTCTTCTCGAAGACGCCCATGGGCCCGTTCCAGACGACGGTTTTTGCGCCGTTCAACTTCTCCGCGAACAGCTTGATCGTCGCTGCGCCGATATCGTAGATCGCCCAGTCGTCCGGTACGCCGTCCTCAAGCTGGATCGTGCGCACTTGCGAGTCGTCTTCAAATTTGTCGCCAATAACAGCATCGATGGGCAAAATCAGCTTGCCGCCCGCGCTTTCCAACAGACCGCGCGCGGTATCCAATGCGCTGTCTTCGACCAGCGATTTGCCGAGCTTGTGTCCTTGCGCCTTGAAGAATGTATTTGCCATGCCGCCGCCGATCAACAGCCCGTCGCACTTGCCCAACAGCGCCTCGATCACGGCGATCTTGTCCGACACTTTCGCGCCGCCCAAGATGGCAACGAACGGACGCGCGGGGTTTTCCAATGTTGTTGAGAGGTATTCGATCTCTTTTTCCATCAGCAAGCCGGAGACAGACGGCAAAAAGCGCGTTACGCCGACGGTGGACGAATGCGCGCGATGCGCCGAGCCGAACGCATCGTTGACGAAGATGTCACCGTGCTTCGCCAACTGCTCGGAAAGCGCATCATCGTTCTTCTCTTCGCCCGCATGGAAACGGGTGTTTTCAAGCAGCAGGACGCCGCCAGATGGGAGATTGGCGGTGGCGTGATCCGCGATATCGCCAATCGAATCTGCCGCGAACTGGACATCAACGCCCAATAGCGCCGCCAATGCGGGCGCGACGGGTGCAAGCGAGAACTTCGGATCGGGTCCCCCCTTCGGACGCCCGAAATGCGACATGAGGATGATGGATTTCGGCTTCTGTTCCAAGATCGCTTTCAGCGTTGGGACGGCGGCGCTGATGCGCGTATCGTCGGTGATTTTGCCGTCCTCAATGGGGACATTGAAATCGACGCGCACGAGGACGCGCTTACCGCGCAAATCAACGTCGCGGATGGTCATTTTGGTCATGGTGAACTCCTAAAATACATGCGAAAAAGGGCGTCCCGCGGGGACGCCCCTACGCGAGGACATGGTTCTAACAGGGAGGCAGACTTGACTACAGCTTATCACCCATCAATTTCGCCAAGTCGGCGGTGCGGTTCGAGTAACCCCATTCGTTGTCGTACCACGTCACGACCTTGACCAGCGTGCCGCCAATCGCCATCGTGGATTCCAAATCGATGATGCTGGAACGCGGATCGCCCTTGTAATCGACGGAAACGAGCGGTTCATCGGACACGCCGAGAATACCTCGCATACGCGGCATCTGGGACGCTTCGATGAAGGCGGCGCGCAGTTCGTCGGTGGTGACGGGGCGCTCGACCACAGCGACGAAATCCGTCAGCGAGACGGTCGGTGTCGGCACGCGCACGGAGAAGCCGTCAAATTTGCCCTTGAGTTCTGGGATGACCAGCGAGATGGCTTTCGCCGCGCCAGTTGTCGTCGGGATCATGCTCAAGGCGGCGGCGCGGGCGCGGCGCAGGTCTTTGTGCGGCAGATCGAGGAGCTGTTGATCGTTGGTATAGCTGTGGATGGTCGTCATCAGCGCGTTGACGATGACGAATTTATCGTTGACGACCTTGGCGGCGGGCGCGAGGCAGTTGGTCGTGCAAGAAGCGTTCGATACGACGTGATGGATCGCAGAGTCGTATTTATCCTCGTTGACGCCGATCACGATGGTCAAATCTTCGCCCTTCGCGGGGGCAGAGATGATTACTTTCTTCGCGCCACCATCGAGGTGCTTGCTTGCGGACTCTCTATCGGTGAAACGCCCCGTGCTTTCGATCACGATATCGCAGCCCAGATCGCCCCAAGGGAGCTTCGCCGGGTCTTTCTCTGACAGAACGCGCAGTTCGTCGCCATTGACCACGAGGCTGTTCTCGCGCAATTCGACGGTGCCGGGAAATCTGCCGTAGGTCGAGTCGTACTTGAACAAATGCGCCATCGTTTTGAGGTCGCCCAAATCGTTGAAAGCAACCAGATCGATTTCGCCCTTGTACTTTTCGAGGATGATGCGCGTGACCTGCCGACCAATGCGACCGAACCCATTGATGCCAACTCGAATTGCCATGTTCGTTCCTCCAAATGCTGTAGCGTGTGCTTGACGCGCGGCGTCGGCTGTAGACGCAGCGCGCGGGCTAAACGGTGTTGAGATTGCGGGCGACTGTCACTGGACGGACAGTTGAGACGCGATAGACGCGCTCTGCTTGGCAGGCTTCCATGATGGCTAACCCCAATTTGTGCGGATCGTGTCGCCATGGGCGCTCATCATCAACTAGATCGGCGTAGCGCACTTCGTAACGCTGCAAGATTTCGTGATGCGGCGGCGCAAGCTGAACATAGCGCGTGATGCCCGCGTTTTCGCTCGGAAAAGCGCTGTTTGCCAAGATGAGTTGAAAGACGCCACGCCCGATGTGCTGCTCCAGCGCCAAGACATGATCTGCGACGGAATAGCCGGTCGTTTCGCCCGGCTGCGTGGCGATGTTGCAGATGTAGATTTTGTACGCATCGGTCGCGCGGAGGGCGTCCGCGATGCCGCCGACCAAGACGTTCGGGAGGATGCTGGTATACAGGCTGCCGGGCCCAATCGTCACGATCTCGGCTTCGAGGATCGCGCGCACGCTGCCCGCGAACGCCTCGACGCGCTCCGGCAGAATGCCAATGTGGACGATGCGTCCGCCCGCCTCGCTGATCTGCGATTCGCCGCGCACCGTGATCGCCTGCGATGAGTCGAGCAGCAAGATATCGGCGGTCAGGGTGACTTCTTCGAGCGTAGCGGGGAGGACACGCCCCTGAATATTGAGGACGCGCTCCGTCTCAACGAGCGCCGTTTCTAAGCTGCCCGTGACGCCGGATAGGGCGGTGATGAACAGATTACCGAAGGCGTGACCACCCAAATCGCCCTTGCTGAAGCGATATTGGAACAACTGGGTCATGAGGCTTTCATCGTCCGCCAGCGCAGCGATATTGTTGCGTAGATCGCCGGGTGGTAGCACGCCAAACTCGCGGCGCAGCCTGCCAGAACTGCCGCCATCGTCTGCGACGGTGACAACCGCCGTCATATTGCTGGTGAATGCCTTCAAGCCGCGCAAGACGGACGGCATTCCTGTGCCGCCGCCGATGGCGACGACCCTCATCCCCTTGTTGCGGCGGCTGTGCGAGACAACCGCATCGAGGACGGGCGTTGGCATATGCCGACGGTAGGGTGCAAGCAAGCTGCGCGACAGTTTGAGAAAGCCCACCATCACCGCGATTCCGCCAACGAGGGTGATCAGCGCGATTTCGAGCCAGCCCGTTTCGAGAGCGGTATTGATCAGCATGTCGCGCAAGCGCATCAGCCGCAAAATGCCGAGCGCGAAGCCAAAGGCGGTCGCTAGTAAGCCCACGAACAACAAAATGAGCCAGCGCTTTACGCCGATGCCGGGAGTCAGGAGGTTACGAAACCACTGCGGAAGAGTCATGCGCCACCTTTCGCGTCGCTAGCCGCGCCACCGCGTCGGAGATCGCTGGATTCGCGCAACAAAAAAATATGTTCAGGCGAACCGATTCAAAATGTTAACACTGAAGTCCAACGGTGTCAAAGGCGCTGGGGCGTTCGGCACGAGATTTCATTGACCCTTAACGATGGACGCGAGGGGTCGTTAAAGGCTTACCGATTCGGGCGGCGATGAACAGCAGCACCAGCGCCCCGATGAGTGCGAAACCGCCGATGAACAGCGCGGCATCGAACCAGAATCGCTCCGGGAATAGGCGAATCAGCGTGTCGGAAGTCAGGAACAACCAACTGCCGCCCGTGAAAAAAATCTGATGGAACGCCGTGAAGAACACATCCCACGCCAAGACGGCGGCGACGATTACGACGCCGATCAGCCCCAACGTGAGCCACGCGCCGCGCTGGAGTGCCGTGCGCAGTTGATAGGGGGCGCGCTGTGCCATTGTGACGATGGCAATGATGGCGATCAGTCCGGCGGCGAAGGCGATGCGATACGCCCATTCGGTGACAACCTTCACATCGACCATATGCTGAAGTTCGCGCGAATTGAACAGCGGATCGCCGTTGGGAAACGTGAGATCGCCCAAATAGTCGATGCCGCTGCCGTTGAGCAGATAATCGACGGCGTAAGGCGCATACTCGCGGCGTTCGTCTTGTGTGAAACCGTAGAAATCGGACGGGAAATCGGCACGCCCGTACTCGAACAGCGCAAAGGCGGGCGTCATAGCGAGGCGGACGCCGCTCAGGATCAGCAGCGGCGGGATCAAAATCGTGATGATCCAACTCAACAGCGGCGCAAATGTCAGCCCGCGCGGCGTAGCAGGGGCGCTTAATGGGGTATCGGTCATATCAGTTTCCTCGTAGCTGTTCAGCGCCGCCGGACAGCACGAAATTTAGCACGAGCGAATCGATCAACGTTTCGACGGGCGCGCGGTCGTCGGTGAACACGATGTCGGATGCGCCCGTCGGCACGCGCGCGGCAACGGCAAGCGTCAGCGTGTCGCGCAGAAGCACGGACGCATCGGCGGGCAGCGCGGCGAGATTCGCATCGAGGTTGGTGGCGTCCGTCGGTTGCAACGTCGCCACCAAGATCGTATTGAACGAGCGCGGCACGTCCAGCGCGTGAATCGTCGGATAGACCTGGCTCAACGTGTTGGTGAGCGCATCGACCAAACGCCGATCCGTACTTGTGCGTCCGACGTTGATCACGACCACGCCTGTATCGCTCAGATGAGCGCGCACTTCGCGGAAAAACTCGACGGTCGTCAGATGCCATGGGATGTACGGCGGACGGTAGGCGTCGATGGCGATCACGCTGTAGCGGCGCTCCAAGCGATTGAGCATCCAGCGCCCATCGTCGGCGTAGGCGGTCAGATTCGGCATCGTCATGTCGAAGTAGCGGCGTCCGACGTCGATGATTTCAGGGTCAATTTCGATGCCATCGATGGGAAGCGCGCCGTAGACGTGCGTGTATTGGCGCGGGATCGTCCCGGCGGCGAGTCCAATCACAGCCAGCGACTCGACATCGGCGGGCGCGAAATTGGCATTGAAATACGGCGCGACGAGAAAGAAATCCCATGTCTGTCCGAAGCCGATAATCGTGGGGTGATAGCGGCTGTGGACGCCTTGACGCTCGTTGAGATACAGATAGCGATTGCCCGCGCCATCTTCCTGTACTTGGATGAAATTGTAGGCGCTCTCGGTCTCGTAGAGGATGCGCGATCCAGCGGCGGCGGCGCGGAACGGCTGCGACAGCACGACGACCGACAGGATCGCAATGGCGGCGGGCATCCACAGCCAGCGCGCCGCGCGCACGCCGTCCGTGCGCCATAAGCCGATCAAGGCGACGATGAACAATAATCCGGCGAACAACAAGAACGTGCCGAATGTGCCAAGTTCGGGGATGATCAACAGCGTTGGGACGAATGTGCCAATCAGACTGCCGAGCGTGCTGATCGCGTAGATGCGCCCAGAGACTTTGCCCATCGATTTCACGTCTGTGACCGCCAGTCGAATTGCAAACGGCGACGCCGTGCCTAAAAGCGTTACAGGGATGGCAAATAGCACGAGGACGGAGACGAACGATCCGATCACCAGTCCTGCCTCTAACTGCGCGAACGCTGTCGCCGCCGCCGCCAATACCGGGCGCGCCGCCAACGGGATCAGTGCGGACAGGAACGCGCCCCAAATCAGGATGCGATAGAATGTCTCGCGGCGCGGCGACCGATCCGCCCACCAACCGCCAACGAAATAGCCGACGGTGAGGTAGAGCAGCATCAAGCCGATCACGTTTGCCCAAATCAGGTTGCTCGTGCCGAAGATGCTGCCCAACAAGCGCGAGGCGGTCAGTTCCAGTGCCAGCGTCGTCATACCGCTGGTGAACACCGCTAGATACAGATAGCGATTACGTGTGGTCGATGGTTCTGGGGATGGAAGATTCATCCGTTTTGGGAGTCACTCGCATGATGATTCGACGGGCTGTCCCCGATGATGCGCCGGAACTGGCGCGCTTGATCGGGGCAATTTGGCACGATGATACCCCGAACGCGGACGCTCTCGCTAGAGTCATTCGGGAGCGCGACGGTGGCACCCTGCTGGCACACGTCGATGCGCGGTTGATCGGGTTTGTGGATGCATTCCTGACGCTCCGTGCGGATGGGGCGCTGCGTTGGGAGGTCGATTTGCTCGGCGTGTGTCCCGACGCGCGCGGCAAGGGCATCGCCGCTGACCTCATCGCATCGGCGTGTACGTTCGGGGCGGCGCAAGGGGCGCAGATCGCGCGTGCCATCGTGCGCGGCGATAATCTCGCGGCGCAAAAGACGTTTGGGCGTGCGGGTTTCACGACGGATGGGACAGTGTATCGGCTCTGCGTCGCATCCCCTAGTGATAGCGCCGTCGATGTGACGACACACGACGACAGCTATCTGCTTCCGGTTGCAACGCTGACCTATCGCGGTGTGTGGATCGAAGGGACGCCAACGCCGCGCGGGTTGGCAGCGGCGCGCTCGATTTGCGCGCGGCATGGTTGGGAAACGGCGGGCATTTTGCTAACGGAAGATCGGGCTATACCGGAAGGATACGCGGAAATCGGCGTCTATCAAGTTTGGACGAAATCGTTCTAACGGTTATAGCGGGCGTTGCGCCAGCGCCAATGCGATATCGTCGCCCTGTCGGATGATCAGCGTCGGGATATGCGCCGCGCTCAGTGCTGCGCGCGTATCGTCAAGGCTAACGGGCGCGCCGAACGATGTAGGGTCGATCAGGATGCACATTGGACGGATGCCTTTGCGCGCGATCAACGATATCTGTGCGATCCATTCGCGGTCGAGCGACGCCGTAATGATCAACATCGTCGTGCCGCGCGTTAGGTACGGCGTTTCGAGCAGCAGCATTTGTGCTAGCGACAAATTTGCTTGACTGCGCGCGATAGCGAGGGCTTCGAGGATGCGCGTGAACTGGCGCTGACCACGTTCAGGTTGCAAGATTTCGCGGTAGGGGACATAGGCAGCAAATCCGAGTGCGCGCTCCGACTCGATGAAGAATTTCGTCAGCGAAGCGGCAATGACGACGGCGTATTCCTCCGTGGACGGCGGAATAGTGTTCCCGTTCGGGAGCGCCGCGCCCGCAACCCCTTTGATCGGGTCAAGGCGGCGTAATCCGGGCGCGTCGATGAGCGACGACGCCGAAAAATCGACGAACAGCCAAACATCGACCTGCGGATCGAGTTCAAACTCTTTGACCATGAACTTGCCGCGCCGCGCCGACGATTTCCAATGGATGCGGTTCAAGCTGTCACCGGGCGTGTAATCGCGGACGCTCGCCGCGTTGGTCGTCACATAGGGCGTGCGCCGCCGCTGTGCATCGCCGCCGGAGAGGATACCGATGGGTAGTTCGACATGGCGCACAGGTGCAATCGCTGGATACACGACCACGCGGGTGATCGCGCTAATGTGGCGCGGCGACAAAAACAGTCCGAACGGATCGCCGCTCACCAGCGTAATGGGCCCCAACTGAAATTCGCCGCGCGCGATGCAGGGGGTGTTAACCTGCCAGCCATAGGAACCGCGCACGCTGATCACGGGGGTAACGTGGCTGGCGCGGTGTCCGGGCAGCGTCGATTCATCGCGGATTTCGAGCCACAATTTTGGCAGCAATGCGCGATTGGTGACAACAAATTCTTCTTCGAGCGTGCTGCCGACCTGCGCGCGGCGCGAGCGCGTCCGCCGTCCAATGTTGATCCAGCGCACAGCAGTCCATGCCCATCCATACGCGGTGGCGATCAAAATGCCCAAGACATAGGCAATGGTGAAGAAGACCGCGCGTCCGGTGAACAATCCCGCGAGCAAGCTGAGGATGATCAGCAGGTAGATGGCGTTGCGACGATGTGACATGGATCGAAAAGGGGTGGCGCTCAACGCGCGGATGCGCCCGGAATGGGCGTAGTGGCGATCACCTCTTGCACAATCGCGCGCGACGATACATCTTTGACGCGCGCCGACGCGCCGACGATCATGCGATGCGCCAATGCGACTTCTGCCAGCGCCTTTACATCGTCGGGGACGACGTAATCGCGCCCTGCCATCGCGGCGCGTGCTTGCGAACAACGAAACATCGCCAGCGATCCGCGCGGGCTGGCACCCAAATACACGTCGGGATGCGTGCGCGTCGCGTTGACAAGCGCGATGATATAGTCTTTGATTTCTTCAGCCACATACACGTCGCGCACCGCGCGCTGTGCCGCGACCAGTTCTTGCGCGCTGACGACCTGAAATGTGCTTTGAATCGGGTGTTCATGCTGCTGGGATGTGAGGACGGCTTTTTCTTCCGCCGCGTTGGGGTAGCCCAAGTGGATGCGCAGCATGAAGCGATCCAACTGCGCTTCGGGCAACGGGAACGTGCCTTCGTACTCGATGGGATTTTGCGTCGCCAAGATTAAAAACGGCTCGTTGAGGGTATAGCTCGTGCCATCAACGGTGACTTGTTTTTCTTCCATCGCTTCGAGCATCGCGGCTTGCGTTTTTGGCGTCGCACGGTTGATCTCGTCTGCGAGGACGATCTGTGCCATGATAGGACCCGGACGATACTCGAATTCGTTGCTTTTGGGATTGAAGATCGAAACACCGGTCACATCTGTGGGCAGCATGTCGGGCGTGAACTGGATGCGACTGAAGGTACAGCCGATTGAACGCGCCAGCGCCTTCGCCATCATCGTTTTACCAACGCCGGGAATATCTTCGATCAAAATATGTCCCTGACAGATCAAGCCCAAAACCGTTAGGCGGATTTCGTTGCGTTTGCCGATGATCACTTGCCCGACGCTGTGCGCGATGCGCTCTGCGACTTGCTGGACGATTTCGACCGATGCGGCGCGATTATTGGCGCGGCGCGTCTCGATTTGCGGATCGGGCATGGGGCGTCCTGTAACTCTGTATGCAAGATCATGCGCCAAGTATAACAGAACGGCGCGCGAAATCGACGGTTCTACTTGTTGATTCGATTTACGCCCGTATAATAGAACCAGTTTAACATCCGGCAGCGCCGCGTTGGGATCGCGCCGGGATATCGTTGATACAAGGAGCGTGGCAGATGCCGAAATCGCGGACAGATTTAATGGTGGATCGCCTGCGTGAATTACAGGCAACGACGCCCGAGGTCGAAGCCTCTGCGGTCGTGAGCGTGGACGGCTTGACGATTGCCTCGTCGCTGCCCGCCAGTTTTGAGGAAGACCGCGTTTCCGCGATGTCCGCCGCCATGCTCTCGCTGGGCGAGCGCATCGCCAACGAACTGGGACGCGGGGCGCTGGATCAAGTCTACGTCAAGGGTGACGATGGTTATGTTATCCTGATGTCGGTCGGAGAGGAAGCCGTACTGACCACGCTCGTCCGCGAGGGCGCGCGCTTGGGCTTGATCTTCCTCGACATGCGCCGCACCGCCGACGATCTCGCGCGTCTGGTCTAGGCGCGGCGTCGCTCAAACGACGGGCAAGGGGACGCCGACGAATCGGTAGCGGCGTCGGATTTCGACAATTCGTTTTCATCGCGGGGCGGGGAGTGACTCACAATCGTGGGGCAGCCTCCCCGCCTTCGCTTGATTCGGTAGGTTGAGCAAGCAGGAAAACAAGGTGACACAACCGAAGTATATTTTTTGTACGGGCGGGGTCGTGAGTTCCGTCGGCAAGGGCGTGACCGCCGCCGCGATTGGGCGCATCCTGAAGGCGCGCGGTTTGAAGGTCGCCATTCAGAAACTCGATCCATACTTGAACGTCGATCCGGGAACGATGAGTCCTTATCAGCATGGTGAGGTGTTCGTGACCGCCGACGGCGCGGAGACCGATCTCGATCTCGGTCACTACGAACGTTTCGTCGATGAAAATCTGAATCGCGCGTGCAACGTCACGGCGGGGCAGGTCTACAGCCGCGTGATCGAGCGCGAACGGCGCGGCGATTTCTTGGGCGGGACGATCCAAGTGATTCCGCACATCACCAACGAGATTCGGCAGCGAATTGGCATGGTCGGCAAAGAGACAAACGCCGATGTGGTGATCGTCGAAGTTGGCGGCACTGTGGGCGATATCGAGGGACAGCCGTTCCTTGAAGCGATCCGGCAGATGCGCATGGGCTTGAGTCGGAGCGATACGCTGTATTTGCATGTGACCTTCTTGCCCTACATTGGCGCGACGGCTGAACTCAAGACCAAGCCGACGCAGCACAGCGTCCGCGATCTGCGCAGCATGGGCATTCAGCCGCAGGTGATCGTCGCGCGCACTGATTATCCGGTCAGCCAAGAGGTGATCGATAAGATGGCGCTGTTCTGCGACGTCGATCCGCGCGCTGTCGTGCCGCTCGTAACGACCGATTTGGTCTACGAAGTGCCATTGGTGTTGGAAGATTTCGGATTGGGCAATTACATCGTTGAACATTTCAAATTGGAATGCGATCAGCCTGATCTGGAAAGCTGGCGCACGATGGTGCAGCGGATGCGTTCCGCGCGGGAACACGTTCGTATCGCCGTCGTGGGGAAATATGTTGAGCTGCATGACGCCTATATGAGCATGAAAGAGGCGCTGTATCATGCTGCCAGCGCGTGCGACCGCCAGTTGGAAATTGTCTGGATCGACTCTGGTGATCTCGAAAAAGAGCGCGCTTGGGATGATCTGCACAGCGCGGATGGCGTGGTTGTGCCAGGCGGGTTCGGATATCGCGGCGTCGAGGGCAAAATCCTTGCTGGACGCTACGCGCGGGAGAATAAAGTCCCGTATTTGGGGCTGTGTCTTGGAATGCAAACCATGTGCATCGAGTTCGCGCGCAACGTCGTTGGTCTGGAAGATGCCAACAGTTCGGAATTTGAGGTGAGCAGCGATCATTACGTCATCCACATGATGAACGAACAGCGCAGCATCACCGATTTGGGCGGCACGATGCGCTTGGGTGTCTACCCATGTCATTTGCTGCCGGGATCGAAGGCGCAGCAGGCGTATGGTCGTGAACTGGAAGTCGAGGAGCGTCATCGCCACCGCTTCGAGTTCAACAATACGTATCGAGCGGCGTTCGAGCAGCATGGGATGGCGTTCAGCGGCGTCAGCCCGAATAAGACACTGGTGGAGATCGCGGAAGTCGTCGATCATCCGTATATGATTGGGACGCAGTTTCACCCAGAGTTTTTGAGTCGTCCTAACGCGCCGCATCCGCTGTTTCTCGGCTTAATTAAAGCGGCGATTGAGAAGCGGGCGCATACGCCTATGGTCACGCAACCCGGAGAAAATCATGACGCTCGCTAGTTACCTCGAAGCGATGCCGAAAGCTGAACTGCACGTCTATCTTGAAGGCGCGATGGGGCGCGACGTGCTGGCGATGATCTCGGATCAGAACGAGATTTCGACGACCATCAAGCATTTTAACGATTGGATGAACCTGATCGGCAAGCCGGATTTCAAGCGCCTCGCTGATTTGGTCAAGATGACGTGCAGTTGGCTGCAAACCGCCGATGATCTCACGCGCGTGGTCTACGAATTGGGCGTCTCGCTGCACAAACAGAACGTAAAATATGCCGAAGTCAGCGTCAACCCGATTCTCTATCCCGCGCTCACGCTCAATCTTGAAGAGTTTTTCGCCGCGCTCAACGACGGACGGGATCGCGTTCAACGCGGTTGGGGCGTGGAATTGGTGTGGATTTTGACGCTTCCGCGCGATGAACCACGCCGTGCCGACGAAATTGCGCGGTTCGTGGGGACTGCCAGCGCACGCCGCTTCAACATCGTCGCGCTCGGCTTGAGCGGCAGCGAAAACGCGCAGCCCGTTGGACAATTCGAGCGCGCGTTCAAGACGGTCGAGAAGAAAGAGATTGCGCGCGTTGTGCGAGCGGGCGACTACTTGCTGGCGGACGGCATAACCAAAGCGCTCGATGTCCTCAGTCCAAACCGCATCGCGGATGGACGCGGCGCGGCGGACGCGCCAGAACTGGTGGAGCGGTTGGCGACGGAACGTATTCCGCTGTGCATCAGTCCACAGCGGGCGCTGTCACATGGGTGGACGCCCAACTTAGCCGACTATCCGCTGCGGCGGTTGTACGATGCGAATGTCCCGATTGTGATTGGCGCGGATATGCCCCAGTTCTATGGGACGCTCACGGCACAATATCGGGCAGTCGTTGAAAAGGGTGCGCTCGATATCGATGAACTGAACGACATTGCTTTGAACGCGATTCGCTTCAGCTTTTTGGCGGATGAAACGAAGCAAACGCTCGAAGCGCAATTCCGCGACGACTATGCACGGCTGCGCGCCGAACATCAAGTTTAAGCGGTATTCCGCTTCAGGGGACTCGGCGTCCTCGGCAGGGGACGCCGCGATGAGTCACGATGATTTGAGCATCGACAAAACTTCGCGTAGAACTTGGCGAATGCTGGACTTTTGCGTGGCGTTGCACGGCATAATCGTCACCGTTCCGCCGAGCCGCGTGCCGCGCTGTATCTCGGAGATTTTGGCAGCGGTCGGCAGGTCGCTCTTGTTGGCGACGACGAGATAGGGAACACGCGCATAGCCCAAAAACTGTTCGATAATCTCGGCGGCTTCTGGGAATGAGGGTGGATCGCTGCTATCGACTAAGACGATAAACGCCTGCATCTCTTTTTGCAGAATATCACGCATAAAATCGAACCGCGCTTGTCCCGGCGTGCCGTACAGATACAGCGTGTCGCTGTCGAGCGCGACGCGCCCGTAATCCATGGCGACAGTGGTTTCCGCTTTAATACTGCGATCTTCAGTGGTTACGGCTTTTTCGGTCGCCACGACTGGAATATCGGAGATCGTCTTGATGAACTGCGTCTTGCCGGAGTTAAATGTCCCCGTAACAATGACTTTGTAACTGCTCATGATCTTTGCCCCGTCAAGACGTTTCGGTCTGATGTTTGAAATCGACAAAGCGATAGCCGACGCCGCGTTCGGTCAAAATGTATTTGGGATTCGAAGGGTCTGCCTCGATTTTTTCGCGCAGATAATTGACATATAAGCGCACATAATGCGCCTCGTCGCGGTATTCGTAACCCCATACTTTCGCCAAGAGCTGATCGTGCGGAACCGTCCAGCCCGCATTTTCGATCAAATGATACAACAGGCGATATTCCGTCGGGCGCAGCTTGATGCGGTCGCCGTTGACGATGACCTCGCGGCGGTTGAAATCGACACTCAGACGCTCATCGACACGCAAGATCGCTTGATCCGGCGTGGATGAGGGCATGTCAGTTCGGCGCATGACCGCTTTGATCCGGCTGGAAAGTTCGCGCATCCCGAACGGCTTGGGAATGTAATCGTCCGCACCCAATTCGAGACCATAGACGACATCATTTTCCTCACTCTTCGCCGTGAGCATGATGATTGGGATGTTCGAGAACTCGCGCAGCATTTTCAGCGTCTCGAAGCCATCGAGTTCGGGCATCATCACGTCCAACAACACCAAGTCGGGCAGGCGTGTGCGCACGACATCGAGTGCCTCTAGCCCATTGTGTGCCTCGACAATCTGATGTCCCTCCAACTCGAGGTTGCGACGGATCATGCCGATCATACGCGGCTCATCGTCCACGACAAGAATACGTTTGCCGTCGCGTTGGGAGGAGGTGGGGAGTTTGGTACTCATCGGGGGATATCCGTTATCAATCGTTACGGAACGGCAATGGGAATTCTTCTTCTTCGGCTTCACTCGGCAAGATTTCGAGGAAGGTGATGCGCCACCAAGGGAATACAATCGTTGTGACGCCTTCTTCGAGCCAGCTTACCTCTCTATCGGCACGGTCACGCGGATTTTTCCCGACGACCGCGATGTCGGTCACGCTTGGCATCTCTTCGAGATCAAGTTTGACCGCTTCGGCGTTGGCAATATGCATCAAGATAGTAATCATGGACTCTCCGCAACCTGTTTGAAGTAGATATGTGCGATCAGCTTGCCCAAGCGAATCTCGTCGCCATCGCGCAAGACGCGCGGTTGATCGCGCATCAGGCGCTGCCCATTGAGATGGGTGCCGTTAGAACTGCCCATGTCCACAAGCGTGAGCGTGTCGTCGGCGCGGTAAATCGCCGCGTGGATACGCGAGACGCCTTTTTCCAACGCGCCGTAGGGTGTTAAGTCGAGATCAGGCTTTTGTACGCCGCTACCGTCATAACGTCCCAAAAGGATACGTTTATCCGGCGAAAAACTGAGCGGATCGCTGACGTCCCGAATGTGCAGCATAATTCTGGTGTCTTTGTCGAACTTGGCGTTGCCCCACGAGGCAAAACTGGTCAGTTCGTTGGTGCTATTGATTTGTTTGGTCGAGACTGTGGCAGTGACAGCCAACAGCAGATTTTGACCACATTCTTCGCAGAATAATGATCCTTCGCGGTTCTTGTGCGCGCAAGTTGGACAGAGTCTCATTGGTTTTCCTTCCCCCCTGATCCTAACAACAAACTGCGTGTATGGTACTTAAGGTCTTTGCGTCCTTTCTCGGAGAGGGCATTCGTCATCGAGACACGCTGCGATTCGGCGCGGGCTTGCAACGACAGTTCCTTCTCACCCATCTCAAACAGGCGCGTGGCGAGGAAGTCGAGGCGGCGCGTCGCTTCACGCACATCACCGCTTTCAAGGGCTTCTTGCGCGCGTTCTTGCATCCGATACAGCGTCAGCTTGCCTAATGCCTCCAAGATGGCGGGCGGTGTTTCCTCATCGGTCAGAGTCGGCGTAATTTCAAACGATAAATCACTCACTGCCATGTGTTTTTGTTGGCGATTCGCCAGAATATCGCCCACAACGGCGACGCGCGCTAAGGAACGAAAGCCGATGGCGATCTTGGCTGGAATTTCTACTTGGAGTAGGACGGATACGGAACGATGCGCCTGCAAATTGCCGAGCGGAATATAGCCATCTTCAATCGACAAGCTTTGTGGACTGGGGGCAAGTTTGAACGCTGATTCGAGCCGGATATCGGGGTCAGGGGCAACGGAAAGCTGTAATCGTTCGGCGAAGACGTTGGAAAGGTTGCGCACATGGTCGTTGAGAAAACGCACGACGCCGCCCGGTGTATTGATATACTGCGAATGTCCGCCCGTGAGCGACGCCAATTCATCCAAGAAATTATCGTTCCAGTCTTTGCCCAAGCCCATCGCGCTCACGCTGATCCCTTCTTTGGCGATCTCGCGCGCGAGTTGCAGACACTTTTCCTCATCACCATACGTGCGCCCATCGGTCAACAAAATGACATGGTTGACCAACTTGGGCGCAATATAGGTGCGATTTTGCGCGACACCCGCGCTCAGTCCGTGAAAAATCTCGGTGCCGCCCGTCGGATTCATCATGCTGATGCGCGCCTTCATGGCGGGCTTGTCGGTCGCGGCAGTTGCGGCGATCACCACATCAGCATTGTCATTAAATGATACGACCGAGAAAATGTCATGGCTCTTCAGTTGATCGATGATTTGATGGGCGGCAATCTTCACTTTGTCCATGCGCGTGCCATTCATCGATTTGCTGCGATCCAGCACCAGCGTGAGATTGAGGCGTGCTTCAACCTGCTGCTGCTGTTGAGCGCGCGGATCTGCCGTAATGTCTGCGAGCAAATAGATCACTTGCGGCTCGTCCAGCGGTACAATCGACCGGCGACTGGTTGACGTGCGCAGCGTGAACAGCACTTGATCGTCGAGGTGCGCTGATTTTGCTTGGTGGTCATATTGTTTGCGTCGCTCTGGTGCGATCAACAGCTCATATGCCACTGTAATATCTTGAAACTGCGTACCGGCTCCAGGATTGGCTTGATTGACATCAGGATGCAATCGTCGTGCGGCGCGGCGATAGGCAGTTTTGATATCTTCCGTCGTCGCATCAGGGGCAATCCCCAATACTGCATACGGATCAAGGTCTAAGTTCATCACGATATTTGATTTCCTAACCGGACAACTAGCCCGGCATGTAGAGCAGGACGACGGTGATATTATCAACGCCACCGCGCATATTTGCCATCGCAATGAGTTTGTTACACGCTTCTTGTGGATTATTGAACTGGCGGATCACATCGAGGAGTTCATGATCCTCGACGAGGTTCCACAAGCCATCGCTGCAAATGAGTAAGCGTGAACGCGGTGGCAAACGCCGTGTAAGCGTATCGACCTCGACAGACTCGTTTTGTCCAAGCGCGCGATACAGCACATTATGCTGGGGATGATCGCGCGCTTCTTCGGGCGTGAGTTGATCCAGTTCGATCAGGCGCTGGACGAGCGAATGATCGCGCGTGATCTGTTCAATAGTGTCACGCTGTGCCAAATAGATGCGGCTGTCGCCCACATGCGCGACGTATGCCATGCCGCCGATCACCAGACAGGACGACAAAGTGGTGCCGCCTTCAGGAACCTTGACGTTGAGATCGGCATTGGCTTTTTCAACCGCGTTGATCAGCAGCTCGCTGATCGGATTCTGACTAATGTTGTCACCTTGGATGATCGGCATGAAAATACTCTTGGTCACTTGCGCCGCGATAACACGCGCAACCAACGCCGATGCTTTTTCGCCATCATGGTGTCCGCCCATCCCGTCGGCAACAATGAACAACCCGAAATCAGGGATTTCGTCCGCGCTGCGTCCGGCAGAGAAGAGCGTGAATGCTGCATCCTGATTGTTGCTGCGTACAGCACCAACATGTGAGGCAACGCCGAAGGTGAGATGATTGTGGAGCAGGTGTCCATAGAGTTGATCAGGTACGAGTTCGCGGGTCGCACCTTCCAGATTTAACGACGATACGCTGTCTGGATCGAGTGGTTTGGTCACGATGGCGGTCGCAACAGGCGCGTCTAAGGGATCGTCAGCCCGATCATTCGTTATGTCGGTGGTGAGAGTATCGGTATTCAGAGCGATCTCGCCCGTCGAGGTAGCGAGGCTAACCAACGGGGGTGGCATCGCATTCGGCAGGGTTTCAGGCGCGATCAGCGGTTCGGCTGTCGGCTTCAATTCTTCGTTCGTCGGATTGTTGAACAGGCGACGAATTATATTCATGACCACAACTCCAACAGCGCGCGCAGAGGGCGCATCTCAACTGACCAGCGGCAGCGCATACAACTTATGATCCATCGATCCGATTAGCAACAGGTCGCCCGCGATATAGGGCGTCGCCGTAATGGCACCGCCTGTCTTGAATTTCCAGCGTTCTTTACCCGTTTCGGCGTCTAAACAATACAGCATGTGATCGGTACTTCCGAAGTATACCGCGTCTCGATGCACGATGGGGGATGCGACAATCGGCTTATCGGTCTTGAATTTCCACTTTTCACGTCCACTTTGGGCATTGAGTGCGTACAGATTGCCATCGGCTGACCCAAAGACGACGAGATTCTTATAGGTCGTGGGCGACGAGATGATGGGCCCATTGGTACGATAACGCCATGAGTTATAGCCCGTATTTGCATCGAGCGCATACATGAAGTTGTCCGACGAACCAATGAAGCAAATACCTTCGTTCATGTCTACGAACGGTGAGGACATGACACTTCGTTTGGTGCGGTAGCCCCATTTGCGATTGCCTGACAACGTAACCGCAACGATTTCGCCAGACTCGCCGCCGGCGATAATCAATTCGTTCGTCACAAAGGGGCGAGAGCGGATGGGTGTTCCCAACTCAAACGACCAGATTTGGCGTCCGTTGAGCGCGCCGAGCGCGTAGAGTTTACCGTCATCACTGCCGAAGAACACATGATCGTGCGCCAGTCGCGCGGTACTGCGAATGCGATCCTTCGTCTGGAACGTCCATGTCACGCGCCCATTACGATAATCAAGCGCATAGAAGGTGTTATCTTCCGAGCCGAACAGAACGCTGCGGTTGGTTTCGTCCATGATTGGAGACGATGCGATCCCGCCGTGGGTGGCGAATTTCCACACAAGTTCGCCCGTATCGACCTTGACCGCCCACATATTGGTATCATACGAGCCGATGAAAGCAAAATCTTTGTAGGCGACCGGACTGCATCGAATCTCGTCCTCCGTCTTGAATTTCCAGCTCGGTTGGATGCTGCTGGTGGCGCTGACATCCTCGAACAGACTGGTTGGAACGAGGCTCGGACCGACGCCCATGTTTGTGGGATTGATACTGGAGGTATTGCCATTGGTATTGGGAGCTGACGCGCCAACATTCATGTTGAAGGATAACTGCGGGCGGTAACGAAGCGCCTGCAAGTCGGCTTTCATCTGCGCGCAATTGGTATAGCGTTCGTTGGGATTGAAGGTCAGCGCCTTGTTGACGACCGCGATTAAGCCCGGCGGCGCGGAGGGATTCGCGTCCCCGATGGGGCGCTCGTTGAAGCTGAACGGCGGCTCTAGGCGTGGGTCTTTGCGCGTCAAAAGGTGATGGAGCGTCGCGCCCAAGCTATACACATCGCTTTGCGGCGAGATGTCGCCCTTATATTGTTCGGGCGCGGAATAGCCTTCCGTGCCGATCATCGTATTCTTGACGCCGCTGACGAACGATTTAGCGATGCCGAAGTCGATGAGGCGGACTTTGCCCAAACTGTCGATCATGACATTGGAAGGTTTCATGTCTCGAAAGACAACGGGTTGGGGTTTCTGATCGTGCAAATATTCCAACACGTCGCACAGTTCGATTGCCCATTCGATCAGCTTGTCGATGGGGACTTCTTTGGTCTTTTGGAGAATCAACTCTAAATCGCTGCCGTTGATATACTCCATGATGATGTAAACGCGATCATACAACTCGAAGAAGTCGAAAATCTTGGGGATCGCCGGGTGGCTGAGCGTCGCCAAGATGTTGGCTTCCCGCTGAAACGTCTTGATCATCGAGGCGCGCAGCGTGGCATCGGGCGCGATGGTGTGCATCTCTTTGACGGCGACGAGCTTACGGACTTCGATGAAATTGAGATCACGAGCTTGATAGACGGTACCCATCCCACCGCCGCCCAACACCCCCATGATCTTGTAGCGATTATGGAGAACGTCGTTCGACTTGAGTGAAGTGTCCAGTGCTACGTCTTTTGCTCCGACTTTATCCGGGAGCAGATTGGTCTCAGGCATACAATTTGCCCTGTGAATTACAGCGAACGATGATGAAATGAAGATAAAACATGATGATATGTCTTGAAATATTATAGTGAAGCTGACAGAATACTGCAATCACCCATGTTATCCATCCATGTGTCTTAATTCTATGACAATTCCCAATCCGCTGTCGATCTATCTGCATATTCCATTCTGCGCAGTCAAATGTACTTACTGCGCATTCAATACCTACGTCAGCATCGATCACTTGATTCCGGCATTTGTGAACGCGCTGTGCCGCGAGATCACTTACGTCGCGCATCAACGTCCGCGCCAACCCGTCTGGACGATTTTCTTCGGTGGCGGCACGCCAAGTTTGCTGACGCCCGCCCAGTTCGCCCAGATTTTGGACGCGATCCGCGCGGGCTACGATTTGCAACCCAACGCCGAAATCACATTCGAGTCGAATCCCGCTGATTTGGCGGCGGGTGGACGCGACTATTTGCGTCAATTGCGCGATATCGGGCTGAATCGCATCAGCATCGGGATGCAGTCCGCCAATGCCAGCGAATTGACGCTGTTCAATCGCCGTCATAGTAACGACGATGTGGCAGCAGCGGTCAGGGCGGCACGCGCGGCAGGCTTCGACAATCTAAATCTCGATTTAATTTACGGCGTGCCGCATCAGACCCTAGCGATGTGGCGAAATACGCTCGAACAAGCCGTCGCGCTCCAGCCCGAACATCTGTCGCTCTACGCGCTCGGCATCGAGGACGGAACGCCGATGCAGACATGGGTCGAAGGCGGACGCCTGCCCACGCCCGACGATGATCTGACGGCGGATATGTACGAGGCGGCGACGGATGTGTTGGCGGCGGTCGGCTATGACCAATACGAGATCAGCAATTGGTCGAAACCCGGCTTGATGTGCCGTCACAATCTACAATATTGGCGCAATTGGGATTATCTCGGCTTCGGTCCCGGTGCGCACGGCTTTGCGGGCGGCGTGCGCTACGCAGTCATGCTCTCGCCGCAGAAGTATATTCGCGCGCTGGAGCAGGCGGGCGACGCATTGGATTATCCGCGTTCACCGGCTGTTGAGACCGCGACCATTTTAACGCAGAGCGACGAAATCGCAGAGACGCTGATCATGAGTTTGCGGCTGTTGCATGAGGGGGTAAGCCTCAGCAATTTTCGTTCGCGCTTCGGCGTCGATCTGGGCGATTTGCATGGCGCAACGCTGCAACGCTATGCCGACGGTGGGCTGCTGATGCAAGACAGCGAGCGCGTTACGCTGACGACGCGCGGACGGCTGTTGAGCAACATGATTTTCCGCGATTTGGTGTAAAAGTATCGCCGGGCGCGCCAATGAGCATATGCGCTTGGAATTTGTATGGGTAAGGGGCGCTATGCCCCCCAGCGGTCAATACGCGCGTTGGAACAACCATTCTGACAAGCGCCGCAGCCCATCAGCCGCATCGCCGCGCACGCCCGTGCGTTCTAGCGCAGCAAGCGCGGCGCGGAAATAACGTTCTTCCTGCTCGATGGTATACGCTTGTGCGCCAATCGCGTCGAGCAGGGCGACGGCTTCCGCAACGTCGAGCGCCGCGAACGGTTCGCGGGCATAACATTCGACCAATTCAGGGCTGCGCTCCAAGCCGTACAGCACGGGCAGGGATTTCTTGCGCGAGAGGATATCCGTCGCTGCTGATTTGCCCGTCTGCATCGGATCGCCCCAAATGCCCAAGATATCGTCGCGGATTTGAAACGCCAACCCAAGATTCAGCCCAAATGCTGCGAACGCGCGCGCTGTATCCACGTCGGCACCGCCGACCAGCGCGCCGATTTGAGCGCACGCCGAGACCAGCGCCGCGGACTTGCCCGCGATCATGGAGAGATAATCTTCGGTGGGGACGACGGACAGCCGCTCGAAACGCATGTCAAGGTGCTGTCCGCGCGTCAGTTCGAGATTCGTCCGGTTGAAGATCGCCCACACCTCAAGCATCGTGGTCGCAGGGATGCCCGTCTGTGTCAGCGCGTGCAGAGCGGTATATGCCAGCGTGAACATCGCATCGCCCGCGTTGATAGCGTTATTGCGCCCCCAAATCGCCCAAACGGCGGGGCGTCCGTGTCGCGTTGGGCTATCGTCTTGGATATCATCGTGAATCAGCGAGAAGTTGTGCAGCAGTTCGACTGCCGCCGCCGCTGGTAACGCCGCTCGCCAATCGCCGCCCGCCGCCTCCGTCGATAGCAGTAGCAAAATGGGGCGAATACGCTTGCCCGTTGGATGATTGTAGGGCAAATCGCGCTCATCAACCCAACCGAGCGGATAACGCAGCATCACGCCATAGTCGGGCGCATCGATAATCGTGTCGGCGGCGCGACGCATTGCGCCGTCCAGTTCGGTTAGATAACGGGCAGCGTATTGGGCGATCATCTCACTCCACTTTCAACAGCGGGGTCTTTTGCAGCGCAGCAATGCTGTCCGCACCGCTGCACAACATGGCGATGCGCACTTGGGCGATCAGTTCGCGCGAAAGTTGATCGAGTGCCTCTGGCGAGTCGTCAGCGGCTTTCAGGAATGGGCTGGCAAGTCCGCCCATCATCGCCCCAAGTGCGATACACTTAGCGACATCGATGCCATCGCGCAAGCCGCCGCTGGCGATGATAGGCAGATGCGGCGCGCCGTTGACGGCGTATTGGATCGCGTCGGCGGTTGGGATGCCCCAATCTGCGAACGCGGCGGCGACGCGCGCATGGAACGCCGTCGGTGCGCGGTGATACTCGACTTCGCTCCAGGATGTGCCGCCCGATCCAGCGACATCAATGGCGGCGACACCAGCGTTCGCCAGATTGCGTACATCGCGCTCGCAGAAGCCCCAACCGACTTCTTTGGCGACCACTGGTACAGCGAGCGCGCGGCAGACGGCTTCGACTTTGGACAGCAAGCCCGCGAAATTGGTGTCACCTTCCGGTTGGACGGCTTCTTGGAGGACGTTGAAATGCAAAATCAGCGCGTCTGCTTCGATCATGTCGATGGCGCGTTGGCACTCATCGACGCCGTAGCCGTAATTAAACTGTACCGCGCCGAGATTAGCAAACAACAGCACATCAGGGGCGATATCGCGGACGCGATAGGTGTACGCTAGGTCGGGATTCTTCAGCGCGGCGCGCTGCGATCCGACGCCGAGCGCCAGTCGATGCGTTTGTGCTGCTTCTGCCAAGCGTCGATTGATTTGAAACGCCAACTCTGCGCCGCCAGTCATGGATGAGATCAACAGCGGCGCGCGCAGCGTCTTACCGAACAGCGTGACCGACGTGTCGATCTGATCCAGATCGAGTTCCGGGAGCGCCTGATGCAAGAAGCGATAGCGTTCTAATCCGGTCGTTAAATGTGGAAATTGGACGTTTTGTTCGAGATTGATACGAATGTGATCAACTTTGCGATCTTGAAGCAGCGAGTCACTCGTGACTTTGGTCATTGGTCAGTGTTCATGTTGATAACGGGCGCTGATGGTAGCGTTTCGCGCCAAGACTGTCAACGGCACACTGGCAGCATAGATGATAATCTGTATAATCTTCGATTCGTGAATTGAACCCATACAAGATAGAAGGGGACTGACGAATGGCAACGACCTATGAGCGCATCCGCGATATCACCGTGGAACTATTGGGACAGGATGCCGACAAAGTAGTGCTGGAATCGCGTTTCCGCGAGGACTTGGAAGCCGACTCGCTCGATCTGGTCGAGCTGATCATGGCGTTTGAAGAAGAATTCGGCGGCGAAATCAGCGATGAAGACGCGCAGCGGATCACGAGTGTGGGACAAGCGGTCGAATACATCGACACGCGCATGAAGCCGAACGGCTGATTGTAGGGTGGCTGATCCTAGCCCGTTCTCATCGAGTTTTGATAGGGTAGAGGCAGTTTCTCTATCCTATTTATTTCCCCTCCACACGCTCAAGGCGGCAGCGAAACAGCCTGCCGCACATACGAACGCCCCCGCGCCCATCGTCAGGGCTACACCGTAAACGGACATCAATTCAAGTCCGCGCAGCACGCCACCGATCACGGTCACGCCGCCGAAGATCGCCGCGACTATCCCGACAATGCGAGGCGACACCACACGACGAATGAACGGAACGAACAGCACCCCCCCGATGATCAACGTAAGCAGCGACAGCGCCGCCTGCTGGCGATAGTTGGGATTGCCGAGATAATCGATGAACTCGAACGGCGGAACCAGCCCGGCGGTGAGCGCAAGCCACACCAAGCCATACACCCAGCGCGATCTACGCTGTTGTGCGGCATAGGCGGCGGCATAGATGCCGATGCCCATCAGCGGGGCGCGCAGCAAGAAGGCGCTGAACAGCGGTGGCGTCTCGGCGTTCGACGCGGGATTGAGCGTGACCCATTCTGCCAGATCGTAGGCGTTGAAGGTCAGCGCCGCGCCCGTCCCAATGGCGGACGGCAGCGCGTAGCCGACAAGCGCGGCGGCGATGCACGCCAGCGGCAGCCATGCGCGCACGACGCTAGGGTTTGACCAGTTCATCGATGCGGACGCCGATCTGGTTGTCTTCGGCACGTTGACTGTCATAGAAATTCACCATGAATTCGCTGCGCCGCTGCCGCAGTGCCATTGGCGCGACGGCGCGCACATCGTTGACCGTTGCCTTGTCGCGTCCGTCGGCAGCGGCATGGGCGCGGGCGGCTTCAAACATTGTGTATTCGGCGCGGTGCGAGTCGATATCGAGCGCCTGAATCAGCGCCAGCCCGATTTGAACGGCATCGTCGTCCAACGTCGTCGTTTTCAAAATGTCGCGCGCGTCCAACACTTCGTCGCGCGTTTCGGCTGTCACCTGTTCCCACTCACGGACAAATTGGTTCGCGTTCTGCCGATATGCCCGCACGCGCGTGTAAACTTCGAGCCGTTCGGCGCTGTCCATCAGCCCGCGCACGTTCACGCGCAAGCCGAAGCGATCCATGATCTGCGGGCGCAAGCGTCCCTCTTCGGGGTTCATCGACCCGATCAACACAAATCGAGAGCGATACGTGCCGACCATTGCGCCGCGCCGGACGGTATAACTGCCTTGTGCGGCAGCGTCGAGGATCGCATCGACGATATCATCGTTGAGCAAATTGACTTCATCGATATACAGCAGATTGTTATCCGCGCGCGCCAAGATGCCTTTTTCGAGCTTGACGCGGTTCTGCGTCACGGCGACGCGCTCATTGACCCCGCCGACAACATCATCTAAGCGGGCATTAAGCGGCAGTTCCACCAATTTGACCGACTCGTAGTGCGAGATTGGCTCTCCCGCATGGAATTTCTCGTAGCACTCGGGGTAGAGCATTTTGGCGCTCTCCGCCTTGAGATCGTCGGGCAGCGCGCCGTCTTCGCAATCGCTCACTTCGCCGTCGGGCAGAATGTCGATCAGGCTGCGGACGGCGGTCGTCTTGCCCGTGCCTCTGGGACCAATCAGCAGCACGCCGCCAATCGCCGGGTTGATCAGCGCCAACAGCAGCGCCGTCCGCATCTCAATTTGTCCGACCACTGCCATGAACGGATAGGGACGGCGATCTGACAAGCCGAGATCGGGCGCGGTGGCGTTTAGCACACGGCGCGCGCCCGCTTGATTCAGGATGCGCAGCAGCGTCGATGGCTCGGCGCTCTGAGAGAGATCGGGTAAGAACGGCGCGTCGGTCATGGTATTGGTATCATCTCTTGAGTGAAGTGTTTTTCGCGTTCGCGCTGCTGCTTGCGGAAGGCTTGGCGTTCGCGTGCTTGTTCGGCGCGCAGTTGTTCTTCGCGCGTCTCGTACAGCAGTTCTGGTACGACGGATTTATTTCCGTGCAGGTCGAGCGCGACGTAGACTAAGTACGCGCTGTTGGTGACTTTCGACGCGCCCGTGAGCAAGTCCTCCGCGATTACCGCGACGCGCACTTCCATCGAGGTGCGCCCCACATACGTCAATTCGCCTTTGCAGGTGACGAGATTGCCGACGCGGATCGACTCCATGAACGTCATGGAGTCGATGGCGACGGTCACGCAGAGCAAATTGGCATGGCGGATGGCGACGAGCGCGCCCGCCTCATCGACCATCTTCATGATCACGCCGCCATGCACGTTGCCCAACACGTTCGCATCTTGGGGCCCCATCAGGACGCTGGTCGCAGAACGAGAATCTGCGATGCGCTTGATCGGGCGGGAATGCGCGTCGATCATTCTTCGCCCGCGTCGGGGAGCAGATCGGACAGGCGCTTGAATACTTCGGGATCCCACTCCAGCACATCGATCTTGTCGAAGCCCAAATCCGCGATCTGCGGTGGGAGCGGCGCCCGTCCGGGAAAGTTCTTCGGTTTGACTTGTTTCGCCGGGAGCGGCTTGTAAAGCGGGCGGCGATCCGATGTGCGTTTACGGACGATGCGCCCGTCGGGGATCAGATAGCCGATCCATTCGCCGGATGATGAGGTGTAGACATCATAAAGTTCCGGCTTTTCTTCGCGGATGAAGCCGATATAGTCGCCGCGCGGGTCGAAAATGAAGCCGTTGAACACAACACCGAGCCAATCGCCGGGCGTGTCGTAGATAAAGAACGGTTTTTCGGGGTTGATGGTGAAGCGCCGAGACATCGTGACCATCCTCATGTTGAAATATCGATATAACGAATAGTATATCCGACTTGGCGCAGGTTGCGTTAAGCCAACAGATGGCGGTAGATGGCTGCCAAATGCGCGGCTGATGCGTCCCATGTAAAGCGCCCAGCTTGGGCGATCCCGCGCGCGATCAACGTTCGCCGCAAGTCGGAGTCATCCAGCAGACGCATGATGGCAGCGATGATCGCGTCGAGATCGGTTGGTGTGACGATCAGCGCGGCGTCGCCCGCGACTTCGGGCAGCGATGAGATATTCGACGTGACAACAGGTGTTCCGCACGCCATCGATTCCAAGACCGGAATCCCGAAGCCTTCGTAAAGTGAGGGCAGGGCGGTCAGCGCGGCGGCGCTGTAGAGCGCGGGTAGATCGGCGTCGTCGGCGAAGCCAGTGAAGTGAACATAGTCGTGTAGGTTGTGCGTTTGAATCGTGTCGTAGATCGGGTCTTGCAGCCAACCGCGTCCGCCAACGATCACCAGTCCAACATCGCGCCCACTGGAGCGCAGTTGAGCCAACGCCTGAATCAACCGGATGTAATTCTTGCGCGGCTGCACCGTGCCGACGGACAAGATAAAGGGGCGCGCGGGAAGGTGGTATTTGCCGCGGACGGCATTCTGCACCGTTTCATCGTCCACGCGGCGGAAACGCGCTTCAACGCCGCTCAACAACACCGTAATTTTGTCTGGCGGCGTGTTGTAGAGGGCGATCAGATCGTCTTTCGTCGCTTGCGAATCCGCGAGAATATGATCAGCGCGGCGAACGGAGCGCGGTACGACTGCATCAAGATAGCGTTTGAGGCGTGGACTGGCGGCGTCGGGTACGCGCACGAATGAGAGATCATGCACGGTCAACAGCGTCCGCGCGCGCGTTGGCGGGAGCGTGAAATCGGTGGCGTGGAACAGATCGACGCGCCCGGTAAAGATTTCGACGGGGAGGGGCAGGCGCGCACGATGCCAGCCGCGCGCCAACCAAATCGGCGGGATGCGCGTCCCCATCCATGCGAAATTCTCGCCCGGTGGAGAGAGGAGCGTTTTCGCCCCAGAGACGAACAAACGATAAGATGTTTCGGTATCCAGACGCGACAAAGCAGCGACCAATTCGCGCACGTAGCGCCCAATGCCGCCGCCTTGTTCAATCGCAGGGGTATAGTCGATGGCGATAGTCAACGCGCGCTAGTCCACGTCGTTGTACGTCCAGTAACGATTCGCCAAGAAGTTCCAGATCATGATAATGACTACGCCGATTAGCCACGCTGCCATCGTACCAACTTTGGCTTCGGCGCTGGCGGACGGGATATAGCCGGGACGGAAAATTTGAATTTCAGGGAGCAAAAGCGGCATCAACAGCGCGCCCAAGCCCGTGTAGGCGGTTGTCAACCAGATGCTGCGTCCAACCCAGCCGATAAAATTGATGGTTGCAAACTGGACGAGCTGGCGACGCATCGAACGCGAACGCGAGTCGGGGTATGTCCAGTAGCGATTCCAGGTGAAGTTGCTGATCACAGCGGCGAGGAACGCGATGGTGCTGGCGATCACGACTTTCACATCTTTGCTTGGATCGACCGGCGCGAGGATCGTGGCTTGCAGGATGAACAGCGTTCCTGCGTCGATCACTGCGCCAATTGCGCCGACGGTAGCGAACTTGAGAAAGCGTTCGACTTCTTTAGAACGCTCCCCAAAACGGTTGGCAATCGCGCTGATCGGCAAATCGAGCGGATTACGAACCCCGATTTTGCGAATCTTGAGGGTATTAGAGGGTGTCATATATTCCTCGTGAGCCATCGGATTTCCTGCCGCGTCTGTTGATCAAGGACAGCCAACAGCCCCAATAAGACGCCGAGATGCAGAAAAGCGTTGTTGACGTACAAATTGTCGGTCAAACTGTGGACAGCGAGATAAATCCAACTGCCCAATAATCCCACCACCATACAGCGCGCGAGGGGATCAGGATGTCGGCGCGCGCGCCACGTGAGGACGATGATTCCACCCCACAGAGCGAGATAAGCTGTTAGTCCAATCATGCCAGCCTCGCCAAGAACATTCAAGTAATAGTTATGAGCATGACCGAGCGCAAATTTCCAGTTGATGAGCCGGAAATCGGCGTAGGCGACTTCATAGTTGCCGAAGCCAACGCCCAAAAATGGGTACGCTGTCGCCATGTTGACGGCGGTTTGCCAATGCGCCAAGCGTTCGATGTTGGCGTAGTTGATCGGGTCGATATCGACGCCGCGCACATCTGTAATGGAGAACGTGTCTTGCGTCGCGCTCTGAATCCGGCTGACAATGGATGCAGGCAGTCGTTCGCTCACCCACAGCCCCGCGAACGCCAGCACCGCCACCCCTACAAACGCGGCGCCGACGATCCAACGGCGCGGAAACGCTGCTACCATCGCGCCGATGCAGATGACGAACGCCAGCCACGCCCCGCGACTCCACGAGAGGTACAGCGCCACTGCCATGATCGCGCCTGACGCGAGATAGAACACCGCCAACACCAGATCAGACACGGTTTCCGCACGCTGACGGCGCGCGCGCGCCCATTGCAACGCATGACCGACGCCGGACATCAGCGCGAGCGGGGCGATCAACCCCATGAACCCGCCAAACGGATTGGGCTGCCCAAACGTGCCGAACGCGCGAAACTTATCGCCGTTCACGATCAGATGCAGCGCGCCGCTGCCGCCGAAATACTCGTAAATGCCGATCAATCCGTTCGCCAAGCCCGCTGCTGCCAGCGCGAACGGCAGCCAGCGCCAATCGCGCGCCATGCTCAAGCAGACCAATATCAACAGCGCGACCTGTATCCACTTCAGCCATTCGCTCAACCATGCCGTCAATGACCAGGCGTTGAACGCGGTCAACCCCGCTGCCGCGATGAATGCGATCAGCGGAACGAACACGGGCGACCATGACAATCGGATCGCGCGGCGCTGAATGATGAGCGTCGTAAGCCACGCGCCCAACAATCCGGCGAGGCTCAACTGCCCAATGTCGAACGGAAGCAAGCCGGGCGCTTCGGTGGCGATCAACGTGCGCAGCGGTGCAAGCGTCAGCAGAACGACCAGCGCTGCCATCGGCGTGATCGCCGCCGCGATGCCGACCCCGATTCCGAACAGCAGCACGCCCGCGCCTTCCAGCGGCAAGCGCACGATTGCCAGCCCCAAGATCAGCGCCGGAATGCCCCACAGCCAACCTGTATCGATGGCGAAACGTCGAAAGACGCCCGTCAACGTGACGCCGATCACACGAAATCGCGGAAATACGCAATCGTGTGCTGCAACCCATCGTGCAGCGGCACACGTGCTTCCCAGTCCAACAGCAGCTTGGCGCGCGTGGTATCGGGGCGGCGCGTCTGTGGATCGCCTTTAATCCGTTCGTCCTTGAATAGGATACCCGCAGTATTGCCTGTCAGTTCATTGACGATCTGCGCAAATTCGAGCATCGATTTCTCGAAGATGGTGCCGATGTTGACAGGTTCGTTGAATTCGCAATGCAGCAGGCGATACACGCCCTCGACCAGATCATCGACGTATTGGAAGCTGCGCGTTTGCTGTCCATCACCGTAGACGGTCAGGGGTTCGCCGCGTAGTGCTTGTCCGATGAAATTGGGGACGACGCGCCCATCATCGAGCCGCATTCGGGGCCCGTAGGTGTTGAAGATGCGGATGATGCGCGTCTGTACGTTGTGAAAACGGTGATATGCCATCGTCATGGCTTCGGCAAAGCGTTTTGCCTCGTCATAGACGCCGCGAGGTCCAATCGTATCGACGTTGCCGACATAGGTTTCGGGCTGTGGATGCACCAACGGATCGCCATACACCTCGGAGGTGGACGCCAGCAAATAACGCGCGTTCTTTGCGTGCGCAACGCCGAGCGTGTTATGCGTGCCAAGCGCACCGACTTTTAACGTTTGGATCGGGAACTTGAGGTAATCGATAGGGCTGGCGGGCGAGGCGAAATGCAGCACCGCGTCGAGTGTGCCGGGAATATCGATGTGTTGAGTGACATCGTGGTGGACGAACGAGAATCGGGTATCATCCGCCAGATGGGCGATGTTGCGCATCGCTCCAGTGAGCAGATTATCCATGCCGATGACGGTGTGACCTTCCGCGAGGAACCGATCACAGAGATGTGATCCCAAAAATCCGGCGGCGCCGGTGATTAAAACGCGCAATCCTGCATCCTCTCATCGCGGATCATCGGTCACTGTCCGGCTTGCGCACGACGCGCTAGACTTGGACTTTGCCTTCGCCGCTGGCTTTTAAGTCGTTCAATTGGCGCGAAAATTCACGTTTGAAGATTTCAAACGCAATCGCATCATCAAGACAAAAAATGATCTTGGTCAGAAATTTCAATTCTTCAAATGTATAGTCAATCGCCTGCTCAAGCATCGTCTTGGCACAGTTCTCGACGGGGTAGCCGAGCGCACCCGTTGAGATTGGCGGGAGTGCCAACGTTTTCTGATGGTTGATTTCGGCAAGGCGCAAGCATTCATGGGTCGCGCCCGACAGCTTGCCGCGCTCGCTGCCTTCGCCCCATCGGGGTCCGACGACGTGAATCACCTTCTCAATCGGTTCGGGCAGATCGCCTTTGCCCGTAATCACCGCCGAACCCACATCACACCAGCCAATGACGGTCGTTTCGCGCAACAGGTTCGGTCCCGCCTTCGCCAGCAAGCCATCATTCAACGCGAGGTCGGTATTGGTCTGCACAGCGATGGCAGAAGCCTCAGTCGAGTAAATGTCGCCCTGATGAATTTGGATGGTGACTTTATTGACCTTCGCTTTCATGACGACCAATCCCCCATCACCGGATTTAATATAGTTTACGCGACTTCACGCGCGGAGTCATGTCCCCAATTTGCAGATCGCGCCGCTAAGCCAAGCAAGAAGGCGAAGATTAGCGCCAGATCAACCACGAACAGGCTGTTATCGACCATCCCATGCGCCAAAACGTTGGTCATGCAGCCCATCGCGCCGATGATCAAGGCAAATCGGATCGAATTGGCGCGCTGCGTTTGGTAGGCACGGCGCAATGAGCGCCAGAACGCGATTTGCAGCCACAATATTACCAGCAATCCAGCGATGCCCAAGCGCGTCCACACATCAAGAACAAGATTATGCGGATGCGATAGGTTTGGCTCTTGCCACGCATCGGGCATCATCGTGCGCCCCTGAAAGGCGTATAGGAATTGATCCAAGCCCAATCCGGTCAGCGGACGCGCTTGAATCGACTGCCACGCGCTTGCCCAAACGCGAATCCGAAAGAACGTGGTGCCTTGAGCGAAGTCCAAAACACGCTCGAAGCGCGCTGATTGCATGGCGAACGCCAAGCCCGCCGCGCCCATGCCCGCCAACGCGATCAACGGGAGCAGGGCGCGCCGTCCATAACGCAGCATCAGGACGGCGGCAACAGCGACGGGGACGCCGATGAACAGCGCGCCCTGCTC
>Ga0163154_10000041_pt1 | contig 169628 bp, 202 predicted proteins | sample OliLakLV19MP9P1_FD_148649 | JGI IMG/M metagenome (GOLD analysis project Ga0163154, IMG submission 148649) | Freshwater microbial mat bacterial communities from Lake Vanda, McMurdo Dry Valleys, Antarctica - Oligotrophic Lake LV.19.MP9.P1 | ecosystem: Environmental > Aquatic > Freshwater > Lake... | reverse complement strand
AGGTATCCACCATCGGAGAACGTCGCATGAATGACACCAAAGCCAGAGCCGGAACCGGCGTCGTCTGTTCACCCATTCCGGACGGAATCTGCGGTCCAAAACCAATATGGTCCAATAACTGCAACATCGCCGCCGACAATAAAAGCCGAGCCCGTTCCGGCGTCAATTCCTGCGGCAACTGCGACACGCCCTGAATCAACTCTCGCAATAAATAAAAAATCCGCGCATCCGGAATTCCCTGTCGCGTCAATCGCATCACAATATCCGCAAAAGCCCCACACACGGTCATCCCCGACAATGTCGAAGGCGTTGCCCGCCCCGGCGAAAGCCGCTTCGCCACCGCCAATTTATCAAAAGCCACCCCTTTCGCAATCATCACCTCCGTCTCCGAAAAAGGCTCCAAATGCCCTGCCTGTTTCGACAAAGCAACGCTCGCCCCTCGCGCCACCGCCGACATGAGCCCATATTCCACCCCATACATCCAATACCGCCGATCCTGTTCCCGGAAAGGCTCTTTCTTCAAAACAATCACGCGATCACGAAGGTAGGACATTAAAGATATCTAAACATCCCACGCTTCGCTTGTCATCCCTTCCGATCAAACCAACTCTGTAAAATCACCGCCGCCGCCAAATCATCCCGCTTCCCCTTTTCCCCTTGCTCTCTCGATTGTCTCGCCGCCAATTGCGAACTCATCGCCTCATCTTCTTCATACACGGGAAGACTCAATCGCTTCAAATCCTCAACAAACTTTTTTACATGCAGAACTTGTTTATTCTGTTGCGATGAATCTTTGAGCGGACGCGGAATCCCCACCACAAATCCTTCAACCAAATCTCGCTGCGCCATATCATGCAGTCGCGCCAGTAAAGCCAAGCGATCCGGCTCGCTAATCACAGCCCAAGGACTCGCAATCCGCGACTCCGTATCCCCCAAAGCCACACCCACCCGAGCATCCCCAAAATCAATCCCGAATAATCGCATATGCAGAGCATTATCTGCTATCATGCCGACATATGCAAAATCCGTTCGCAGCCATTACCGACGACGACATCAAAGACCTTGATGTCAAAACGGTAATGCACGATATCCACGCTCCATTTAGCAGGTATCAAGCAGGCGTCGTCAGACTCAAAACAAGTCTCGCAAAACTTGCAGATTATCAGGAGACAAAAAACGTACGAAAAAATATCGATAAAAACTAGATATCTATGAAGAATCACAATACCGCCTCAAAACGGTCCACCGAACTTACATCAACCAAAGCGGAGCGATCTGAAAAAAAACCAGACCAACAATTAGATCGCATCGGAGAAGTCATCTATCTCAAAGATCGTCTGTCTTTTATTGGCGATAGAATCGAAACCGATACTAAAGACCTTCAAGCCGCCGCTGAAGAAGTCTTAGGAACACAAGACGAGCTAAGCCCCACCGAACAAAAATTAACTGAAGAAGTCCGACAAGCCGCCATCGAAGTAAATCTTTCCCTCAAAGACCTAGACGCTTCTCTCGACGGAGTCATGAAAAAATTAGCCAAAAAATTCCCAAAAATCAGCGCCGCCATCCTCGGTCTATCCTTCGCCCAAATGGGCGCCGGAGGAACCGCCGGACTCTACATGCACGGCGCCGACCACCCCGACACCCTCTCCGAGAAATTCCACAATCAAGTCAATAAAGTCGCCGATGACATAGATAAAGACCGAATGGACCGAGCCGTAAAAGAAGACACCGGCGTCCAACAAGCGATTGCGGAATACGAAGCACTGAAGAAAAAAACAGCAAAAATGCAGGCGCAGGCACAAATGATTCAGGCCAAAACAAAGTAAAAAAGATAAAAGATAAAAAAATCTCCCCACCCGGGGAGATTTTTTTATCTTATTTCTGATCCGGCCAAGGCGTCAACAATTCATACCCATCCTTCGTCACCGCTACCGTCACCTCAAAATGCGCCGCCAGTGATCCATCCTTCGTCACAATCGTCCAACCATCATCTTTCATTTTCACTTGCCAATCTCCAAGCGACACCATCGGCTCAATCGCCACCACCATGTTTTCTCTGAACTTCACCTTTGGAGCACGTGGTTCACGATAGTTCGGAATTTGTGGTTCTTCATGCACGGCATGACCAACCCCATGACCCACCAGGTCTTTAACAATCCCGTACTTGTTTGGTTTCAAATATTCTTCAACCGCCACACCAACATCAAATGTCGTTCCACCTTCTTTGATCGCTTCAATCCCCTTTACCAAGGATTCACGCGTATCTTCAACCAATTTCCGAACCTTGTCTGGAACATTTCCAACAATCACCGTCGTCGCCATATCGGTACACAAACCCTCATACCAACAACCGATATCAAGACCAACAATATCTCCATCTTTGATCACACGCGCCGGCATCGCTGGCCCATGAACAATTTCTTCATTGATCGAAATACACAAGGTGGAAGGAAAAGCCGGATCCGAGGGATCAATCCGATATCCCAAAAAAGACGGCTTTGCGCCCTCAGCGACCATCGATTCCCGAGCCGCGGTATCGATCTCTTCGGTCGTCGCACCCGCCACACAGACCTTCATTGAGGCCTGCAAAGCACGCGTCAAAATAGCCCCGCCCCGACGGAGTTTCGCGATTTCTTCAGGGGTTTTAATCAAGCTCATGCAGGATTTGTACCAGAAAGAGCGGAAATTGTCGACCAACGACCGCTATTCCGCCCCTCCCTAACTAAACCCCAATTTCGCCATCTTCTTCGTTAAATCCTGAAACACCTCCCCAACGGGCTGCTCGGCATTAATCGTAAGCAAGGTCCCCTTCTGCCGATAATGAGAAACCAAAGGTTCAGTAATAAAATGAAAGGTCGCTAAGCGACGCACAATCGTCTCCTCCTCATCATCCACACGTCTCATCAATGCTCCACCACACACCGTACAAAAACCACCCTTACTCGATGGAAGATCCGTTCGATGATATTGCGCCTTACACTGCGTACATTGTCGACGACCCAAAAGGCGCCGCATCGCTTCCTTATCCGACATTCGCAAATAAATCGCCAAATTGATTTTCAATAATTTATCCAAATGCTGCGCCTGCTCCACATTGCGTGGATACCCATCCAAAATAAATCCTTTCGATAAATCAGTTTTCTTCAAACGATGGGTAATAACCGCATTCACCAATTCATCCGGAGCCAAAGATCCATGGTCAACATATTCTTTCACCATGAGCCCAAGCCGCGTCCCATCCGCGATCTCCATTCGAAATAAATCCCCCGCCCCAATCAATGGAATATTAAAACGCTCCGCAAGCAAATGCCCTTGCGTCCCCTTCCCAGAGCCCTGCGGCCCAAAGATAATAATCCGAAGTTTTTTATGACTCATGCAGAAAGATATCCGATCAAAAGAAACACCACGAAAGGTACCGTAACCCCAACAGCCAAAGGAGGCAAAGCCGCTCGCGGATGCATCGATCCACGACCCAAGATCACCGCCCCAATCAATAATCCAGCTAAACAGGCCAAACCCAAGCGAAGATCGATCAAGGCTGCACGCATGAGCATCGCCATCGGCAAAATCACATCACCCGCCCCAAGCAAAGCCCCATTGCTCCGAATCGCCGTATCCACGGTCTGAAACTGCCCTGAAAATGAACTCGGAACAATAAACCCCGGCACCAATCCCCAACGAATCAAACGTCCCGCCACCGCCACAATTGGTCCATCAGGATGCGCCGCGAGGATATCATAGGCGGTAAAAGCTACCAAAAGGACGACCAAAAGCTCAGATTGAAAGGTCCCCGCAAAATCCAATGCGATCCCCAGAGCGCCCACCAGATAAAAAAGGTTATGAATGATCACGGTCCGCAATAAAACATGCGCTAAGGTCAGCGTAGAGGCTAGGAAGAGCGCTATTTTCCAAGGCAACAACACCAAGCCCAGATACCAGCAACCTAAAAACAAAGCCGCCAAAAACACCCCCTCCCAAACCACTCGCCGATTCCCCTTCATAAACAAGGCTACAGCAATTCCTAATCCCAACATAATCGTCACCACATTCTGCGCATTCGAAATAATCGTGACCGGAACCGCCGACAAATTCATCGCCACAAACCGGGCAATCAAAATTCCTAAGCTCCCTGCCACGAAAAACAAAGAGACCACAAAACGACGAGGAAAATGGGAGGAATGCATGCAAGGTGCATGTTACAATAAAAACCATTGATATGGCCAAAAAAGACAAGCGCCCTCCACTAGCCATCAACCGCCACAAAATCTAGATCCCTCGATTCAGCCAATACAAAGCCCCATTTAGATATGTCGCAAAACTCACCCAAGCCAAATACGGCACCAATAACGATGCCGCCGGACGAGAAATACGAGCAAAAACCACTATCGTCCAAACAATCGCGAGCAACAGCAAGACAATCCAAATCAATGCAAACAAAAGCTGATGGGCATTGAAGAAAATAATGGACCAAAGCGTATTCAAAACCAGTTGAATCCCAAAAATCACCAAAGCCTGCCGAACCTGAATCCGATCCCCTCCCCGACGCCACACCAAAAACGCGGCCACTCCCATCATAAAGTAAAGAATCGTCCAAACCGGCCCAAACACCCAAGAAGGTGGGTTTAAAGCCGGCTTCATGAGCCCCACATACCAGGTCGGAATTTGGGACATGGTAAACACCGAACCAATAATCCCCGCCAACTCAGACAGAGTCACCGCAATAATGAATCGAGAAGTATTCGTAAGCCTCATAAAACCAGTATACCTCATCCAAATAAAAAATCCGCCCATGAAAGGACGGACTTTTTATCGAGAATTTATTTCTTCTTCGAAGACTTCTTTTTCTTATCGTTTTTCTTTTGAGCATTATTACCTTTGGCCATATATGTTTGAGGTTAGGAATTAGAACAGAGGGAGTGTAACATTTTTTTGAGAGATAAGAAATATTTCATACTCATTTTCCTAACCGTTTCCTTCCCTCCATCTTTTCATTCTTCCCCCTCCATCCAATCCCCAACTTCCTCTTCATCACCTTCTGTATATGCTCCTGCGCCGCCAACTCCTCCGGCATCGTCCCCCCAATTTGTTTTATCGTCTCCCGTACCTTCTTCCCCACCTCATGATGCGCAATCTCCGCCTCCATTTCCCCCTCAATCCCCTCCTTCTTAATCTTCGCATCCGTCTGCGTAATTCGAAATAAATTCGCTGCGAGTTCCGTCGATCCCGCGCGATCAAGAATCTCATCCTTTCCAATCCCCTTATGCTCCCGAATCTCATCCGCAATCATTTCATACAATCCCAAATACCCCGCATTATTAAATCCACGAAAATCCTCAACCCCGGCTTGCTGAGCGGTCTCAAATAATTGCTTATTTGAAGTAGAAGCCTGCTGCCGCTCGATAATCCGCCGATCATCCTCCATGAGCTGTTGCAACTCCTGACGACGCGCCTGAACCACGAAATAGGTCTGGGCGAAGGCGATCTGCGGCTTCCGAGGATCTCCATTCTGCGCAATCAAATAACAAGCCAAACGCGAGAGTTGATAATCAATTCTTTGATGCGACCCCTCACGCTTCACCCGGACATTCCGAATCGGTTCATGCACATGCATGAAATGGTCCAACACCGCTTGGCTCGTCGCTCGACAAGCCGAACGTGCACGCTGGATGACACGCTGAAAATTCTGCCATTTCACATAACCTAACAATTCCATCAATTCACGCGCTTCCCAATATTCAATTCCATGCGCGTCCACCTTCCGAATGGACTCAAAATCTCGATGCAAAGACACAGACACCAGGGCATGTTTCATAGCATTTTCGCTTAGGAATGAGGGTCTTCCTCTCTACCATATACCAAAAACCCCCAGTTTTCACGGGGGGTTTGGTTTTTTGGCTGTGTTTAGACAGCGTCGTAATCGTTCATGGTGAGCTGAGACTCAACCTGTTTCACACTTTCGATAACCACCGAAACGACAATCAACAATGAAGTTCCACCAATCGCGAGCAATCGATTGCCACCCGCGCCCTGGGCGAGAATAGGCAAAATTGCGATCACGCCGAGGAACAAAGCACCAATCAAATTGATGCGATTTGTCACATAGGTCAAGTAGTCGGCCGTTGGCTTCCCTGGACGAATCCCGAGAATAAAACCACCCTGCTTCTGCAAATTCTCGGCAATCTGTTCTGGATGAAACACGATCGAAGAATAGAAGAAGGTAAAGGCGATCACGAGCGCGAAGTACAATCCTCCGTACACAATCTGATTCTGCATGACCTGAATAACCCATTGGGCAGAATTCGCGAGCCATGCCGAACGGGCATACACGAAGAATTGAGCCACCACGGTTGGGAACATGAGAATCGAAATCGCAAAGATGATTGGGATCACACCAGACATGTTCACGCGGAGCGGAAGATGGGTTGAAACCCCACCAATCGAACCCGTCGTACCACGCACTTGGCGCGCATACTGCACCGGAATATTACGTTGACCTTCCGTGATAAACACCACACCGACTACCGTCGCAACCGCAATTGCCGCGTAGATCAAGTAGGTGAAAAATTGGGAGGAATCATACGAAGCCAATAATTGGCTTGCGCTCTGTGGCAAGTCGGCCATAATTCCAGCAAAAATCAACAACGAAATACCGTTACCGACTTTCTTTTCTGAAATCAATTCACCGATCCACATGAGGAACACGGTACCAGCAGTCACCGTCGCAATCAGCGTCACCATGTGAAGCAGATCCGTTCGCGTCAAAATATTGAACTGTGATTGACGCAAAATTTGGATCAACCCAAATGATTGCAAAATAGCGAGCGGAACGGTTGCAAGACGTGTCCATTGATTGATGCGTTGGCGACCAGCTTCACCATCCTTCTGAATTTCTTCCATGCGCGGGACAATCATCGCGAGCAATTGGAAAATAATCGAAGCCGTGATGTATGGAGCCACACCCAAAGCGACAACGGCGAAATTACGCACCGTGCCACCCGAGAACAGGTTCAACAAACCAAGAACTTGGTTGGCTTGAAAATAACGATGCAAGGCATCCAAATCAATACCAGGCAAAGGAATGTGTGCGGTAATTCGGAAGATAATCATCATCGCGAATACAAAAAACAATCCATTCCGGACTTCTTTGACGCGCCACATGGCTTGGAGTTTTTCCCACATAGTGGAGTTGTGCTCAGACATGCCGACGGCCCGGAAGTTCATTCCGGGCCGCAGCTGGATTTATTTCTTTTTGGAACCAATCTTATCTGCACGTGCAGCCATCTTCGCAGCTTTCTTCTTCAAACCCTTTGGGGCGAGGAAGGATCCACCGGCCTTTTCAACGGCAGCTTTCGCAGCCGCTGAAGCGACGATGTTCACGAAGGTCAATTGCGTCTTAAGGTCGGCACTGCCAACCAATTTCGCACGCTGAGCTGACTTCGGGATCAAGCCCTTATCAATCAACATGATGACGTCAACCTTCGCTGGAGCCTTAAAGACATCAACGATACGTTCAAGCGGCAAGCTATACACTTTCGTGAAGCCACTGGCAAAACCACGATTCTTCGGAAATCCGAGAATCATTTGCTTCAAACCCTTGAGTTTGAGGTTTTTGCGGCCACCCGTACGTGAGCGCTGACCCTTGGTACCCTTACCAGATGTTTTACCGCGTCCAGAACCTTCTCCACGACCGACGCGGAAGCTCTTGATGCGTGCACCTTTGTTCGGTGCAATGTTATTGAGGGTAAGTGCCATATATTAGTGTTTCGCTTCATCCGACTTCGGCGCATCCGTCTTCGCAGCTTCCGGTTTTTGAACCAAGCGAAGTTTCTTCAGCGCAGCAAAAGTCGCTTTCACGTTGTTGAGTTTGCTGCTTGAACCAAGGATCTTAGAGACCACATTCGGCACACCAGCAAATTCGAGCACGATACGCACAGCACCACCAGCTTTGACCCCAGTACCTTTCGGAGCTGGCTTCAAGAGCACATGAGCCGCGGAGAACTTCGCTTCCACCGGATGTGGAATCGTATCGTTCTGCAAAGGCACGGTCAGCAAAGCCTTGCGAGCTTGAGCTGTTGCCTTTGCGGTTGAAGCAGCCACGTCCACGCCCTTTGCGAGACCAAAACCGACACGGCCCTTGCGGTTACCAATGACAGTCAATGTGCGGAAGCGCATGCGCTTACCACCTTTGGTCACACGTGTAACACGAGCAACTTCAACATTCTTTTCCTCGTAGTCTGATTCAACGGCCATGTCACCAGGACCTCCTGGACGACGTGGACCGCCACGACCAGCACCACCTGGACGGCCACCCATTCCTGGGCGACCTCCCATGCCCGGACGACCACCCATTCCAGGACGGCCTCCCATCCCCGGGCGACCACCCATTCCTGGGCGTCCTCCCATTGGACGGTTAGCTGCTGGAGCGGCTGGCTTTGGCGTAACAGCCGAAGCTGCTGCGGCAGGTGCAGCAGCTGCAGGAGCTGCGGCTGGTGCAACCGGAGCTGCTGGTGTTACTTCTGTGTTTTTGGATTCGTCAGTCATACTCGTTTAAAATTGGAGGCCGGCTTCACGAGCGGCGTCGGCTAATGCCTTCACGCGACCATGATAGCGCTTATCGCGACGGTCAAAAACCACTGCTTTTACCTTCTTTTCGATGGCACGTGTGGCAACCATTTTGCCCACTTCCGCAGCGATCTCTGTTTTTTTCAAACCCGTAGCCTTCACGTCTTTGTCAGACGCAGCAGCCAAGGTTTTTCCGGTCGCGTCATCAATAATCTGCGCGTAAATATGGGCGAGTGTACGAGCCACCGCTAAACGCGGACGAGCTGTCGTACCGGACACCTTAGCACGCACGCGTTTCACGCGACGGGCACGGGCGAAATTCTTTTGGTCTGTTGTCTTCATAGAAGTGAGAATTACGCGCCCTTCGTGGCAGCCTTACCGGCCTTGCGGCGGATGACTTCCGTTGTGTATTTAATACCCTTCCCCTTATATGGCTCTGGCGGTTTGATACGGCGGACTTGAGCGGCGGTTTCGCCGACCAAACGCTTATCAATCCCAGACAAAGTCAGAATTTGTTTCTCAACCTTTGCTTCAACGCCTTTTGGCAATTGATAGGCCACAGGGTGGGAAAAACCAACTTCAATGTTGAGCTTATCTGAACCAGCCATGGCGACCTTAAAGCCAACGCCGACAAATTCGAGCGCTTTTTCAAACGGCTTTTGGACACCAGCGACCGCGTTCGCAACAAGCTGACGCGTCGTACCCCAAAGGGCACGTTGCTTCGTGTTTTGATCATCCAACACCGTGACCACGAGCGCTTTCGGCTCACCTGAGAGCTCGACGCGCACGTCCGGGTGGACCTCCACAGTGAGAGTCCCCTTTGGACCCTTCACCGATACTGTCTGGCCATTCACGGACGCTTCGAGTCCGGCTGGCACTGGAATGGGTTTCTTTCCGATACGTGACATAGAATTAGTAGACTTCGCAAATAACTTCACCACCAAGTTTACGACGACGAGCTTCTTTGTTCGTCATCACACCGGCGGAAGTAGAAATAATGGCAATGCCGATATCAGACAACACACGAGGCAATTCCGTTGCTCCGCGATACACACGACGACCCGGTGTCGAGATACGTGTGATTTCACGAATTTGTGGCTCTTTGCCTTGATAGATAAGTCCGATAACGAGCACTTTCTTTGAACCTTCCTCGCGTTCGGAAACTTTGCCGACATATCCTTCACGTTGAAGGATTTTCGCGACAGAGTATTTCATCCGCGATGAAGGCATCTCCAACTCATCGTGATGCGCGCGTTGCGCATTACGAATACGGGTAAGGAGGTCGCTAAGTGGATCGGTATGCATAGGGTTACCAGCTAGATTTCTTCACGCCAGGGAGTTCAGCGCGGTTTGCAAGTTCACGGACGCAGATGCGGCACATGCCGAAGTCGCGGAGAAATCCGTGACGACGACCACAGCGCCAGCAGCGGTTGACTTTCCGTGTGCTGAACTTTGGCTTGTGCTTGAACGTCTTGGCCATTTGAGATTTGGTTGCCATAGGGGTCTAGTCTTTGAAAGGAAAACCGAGTGAGCGGAACAAAGCTTCACCAGCTTTTTTGTTCTTGGCTGTGGTGGCCATTGTCACCTGCAAGCCATGCACGCGCTCGATTTCTTCCGGACGAATCTCCGGAAATGGGAGAAATTCGCGGAAGCCGATCGACATATTGCCATTCTTATCGAGATGCTTGATCGAGATACCACGGAAGTCGCGAACGCGAGGAAACGTGACATTGACCAGCTTATCGAGGAAGGACCACATGCGTTCGCCACGGAGAGTCACACGTAAACCAACGACCATTCCTTCACGAATTTTGAAGTTCGAGATCGAAACTTTCGCTTTGGTTTTCACTGGCTTTTGACCAGTGATACGTGTCACCACGCTTTCAGCGTTTTCCGTAAACTTTGGATCCTTGAGACCATGGGACAAGCCGACAGCGACCGTCACAGACGTAATCTTTGGCAAAGCCATCGGATTTTTCTGTCCAAGCTTTTCCGTAAGCGCTGGACGGACAACGGTCTTATACTTTTCTTTGAGGGTCATAATTAGGATTTCTTGTCGACGAGCTGGACATTAGAGGCATGGATTGGCATGGAGAACTCCACGACATTTCCGGCCTGTCCCTGCTGCTTCGTTTTCAAGTGACGCTTAGCCATGTTCACGCCTTCGACGACGACGCGATTGAGTTTTGGAAACACTTGGAGCACCTTGCCTGTCTTGCCTTTGTATTTTCCAGTGAGGACTTTGACCGTATCACCGGACTTGATGTGGAGTTTTATCATAGCAGTTACACCACTTCCGGCGCTAAGGAAATAATCTTGGCATATCCTTTGCTGCGCAATTCGCGGGCGATTGGTCCAAAAATACGAGTGCCCTTCGGGTCCTTCGTCTTTCTGTCGATAATCACTGCAGCATTGTCATCAAAGCGGACATAGGTTCCATCAGCACGGCGCGTTTCCTTATGGGCACGCACGAGCACCGCATGAACCACATCCGATTTCTTGACCACACCACGTGGGTCAGCTTCTTTCACCACACAGGTGAGAATATCAGCCAAACCACCACTACGTTTTTGAAAGCCCCCAAGTACGCGAATAACCTGAAGCTTTTTGGCTCCGGTATTGTCCGCGACTTTGAGCATCGTTCGATGTTGAACCATATGGGTTTAGGCTTGAGCCGATTTCAGCGTGGAGACATAGCGCCAACGCTTTTCCTTCGACAAGGGACGGGTTTCTTCGATTTCGACGAAATCGCCCTGCTTAGCCGCACTGTTCTCATCATGCGCCTTGAGCTTTGTCGACACAGTGAAGTACTTGCCGTACTTCTCATGCGGAATGCGACGGTCAATCTTAACCACGATGGTTTTCTGCATCTTGGTGGACACGACCGTGCCTTGCAGGCGACGATGTTGAGTTTGAGTAGGAGTAGTCATAATTAGGTTGAGGAGGCGAGAGCGAACATGACACGAGCGAGGTTCTTACGAGCCACTCGGAGTGTTCGCACCGCGCGGAGGCTGCGCATCTGAGCTTTCGTACGCAAGTCGCGGACTTCAATGCGAAGTTCATCGGCAATCGTGTTGAGCTCTTGAGCATTCTTTTGGCGGAGTTCCTTGATATCCATAGGCTAGGTCTGAGTCGTGGACACGTATTTCACGGTACACGGCAATTTATATCCTGCATTTTGCAATGCTTCCTTCGCCACAGCTTCTGGAATGCCATCCATCTCGAAGATAACGGTTCCGATCTTCACTGGGGCGACATAGTGGTCAACACCACCTTTACCGGAACCCATCGGCACTTCGTTTCCCTTCTTAGTGATTGGCTTATCCGGAAAAATACGGATCCAGATTTTTCCACCACGCTTCGTATAACGAGTGAGCACACGGCGGCAGGCTTCAATCTGGCGAGACGTGACCCAGGCTGGGGACGTTGCCTTGAGGGCAAACGATCCGAAGGCGATGGAAATCTTGTCTGTCGCGCGGCGAATGTTGCGAGCACGGCCCTTATGCCACTTGCGATGTTTGACTTTTTTTGGCATCAACATACAGGTTGGGCTTAAGCTTTTTCAGGAGCCGAAGTCGGGGTCGAAGTCGCGCTCGGAGCAGGAGTAAAGGTCATCGGACCCGTGTCTTCACGACGTGGGCGACGATCGCGGTCAAAACGTCCTGCGCCACCAGCTCCACCTGGACGACGGTCGCGAGTTGGCGTTGTTGGCTGATAAACCGAGAGACGATCTTGTTCAAAAATGTCTCCACGATAGATCCACACTTTCACACCAATCGTTCCGGCCATAGTCTGAGCAAAGTCTTGCGAGTAGTCGATATCCGCACGAAGGTTTGTGAGTGGGATCTTGCCCCAGCCCAACCATTCGCGACGGGCAATTTCTGCACCGTTCAAGCGACCCGACACTGCGATCTTCACACCAAGAGCACCAGCCTTTTTGACACGTTCAATCGCCATCTTGAGGACGCGACGAAATGGCATGCGACGTTGCAAGTCTTGAATGACTTGCTGGCCGACAATGGCGGACTCAAGAGTTGGTTTCGCAACTTCGGTCACATTTAATTGGAATTGAATTTTCTTACCTGGGAAGAAGGCCTTCATGAATTTCTTCTTGAGGTCTTCAATCCCCGCACCACCGCGACCGATCACGAGACCAGGCTTGGCAGTTGCAATACTGACGCTAAGGGCACCACGTGAGCGCTCGATCTTGACTTCGTTCACCGCAGCTTCTTTCAAAGCCACTCTGAAGAAATCACGAATGCGCAAGTCTTCACGCAAGCTGGAGCGATATGCCGCACCGCGAGCGAACCAACGCGAAGGCCACGTTGTTGTGGTACCGATGCGAAATGATTTTGGGTTTACTTTATGTCCCATAGGAATTAGGCTTTGGATTTCTTCGCGCGAGGTTTGACCTCGGCTTTCTTAGAGGACAATTCGTTTTCAGCGTGAAATGTTGCAGCCTTTGCCTTATCCGTTTTCTTCATCGGAACATCCGTGAGGACAAGGTTGATATGCGTTGTACGCTTGCGAATTGGCGCGGCACGACCCATCGCACGAGGGCGGGAACGCTTGAGCGTTGCACCACCATCAGCAGTGATCGATTTCACAAACAAGTTCACACGGTCGAGCTTGAAATTATGTTCGGCATTGGCCATGGCTGACTGCAAGAGTTTGAGCACAGGCAATGAAGCGTCGCGTTGCACAAAACCCAAACGAGTTTCAGCATCGGTTGCTTTCATGCCACGAATCAAGTCGACAATCAGTCGGACTTTACGTGGGGCCATACGGAGATGGCGAAGAGAAGCTTTGACTTCCATAGACATTATTTCTTAGCTGGCGCCTTAGCTGCCGGAGCAGCGGCTGGAGCAGCAGTATCCTTAGCTAGCTTCCCACCATGGCGCGTAAACTTACGCGTTGGCGAAAATTCACCAAGCTTGTGACCGACCATATTTTCCACCACCACGACTGGGAGGTGTTGGCGTCCATTGTGGACACCGAACGTATAGCCAACCATGGCCGGAGTGATGGTTGCAGCGCGCGACCAAGTTTTGATCGGCGTCTTATCACCCGGTTTGGCCTTGGCAACTTTGGCCAGGAGGCGCAGGTCCGTGTATGGACCCTTTTTGAGGCTACGAGACATAGTTAGTTTTTCTTGGAAGATTTACGACGGGTCAGGATAAGCTGGCTTGATGATTTCTTTGTATTACGCGTTTTCACACCCAGAGCATGCTTACCCCACTTGGTCTTCGGATACTTCATACCAATTGGGTGCTTACCTTCACCACCACCATGTGGGTGGTCAACTGGATTCATGACCTTACCGCGGACCGTCGGACGGATACCGCGATGGCGCATGCGACCAGCTTTGCCGTAACGGACGAGATGATAGTCAGGGTTCGATACGGTTCCAATCGTGGCCATGCAGTCTTTCGACACATTGCGCACTTCGCTAGATGGAAGACGCAATGTTGCATATCCACCTTCGAGAGCGAGGAATTGAACCGAGTTACCTGCACCGCGACCGATCTGGCCACCCTTTCCAGGGGAGAGCTCAACCGCGTGGACCATCATACCGACCGGGATCTTGCCAAGTGGCAAGCGATTGCCGACCTGGATTTCAGCGGAGTTGAGTGAAGAGACAATCATGTCCCCCACCTTCATGCCGTCTGGAGTAATGATGTAGCGCTTCTCACCATCCTTATAGATGACGAGCGAGATACGAGCACCGCGGTTTGGATCGTATTCGATCGAATCGATCTTTCCAGGAATCTCATACTTCTCACGACGGAAGTCGATCACGCGGATAAATTGCTTGTGACCACCACCCTTGTGACGCACCGTGATTTTACCGCCGGTACGACCTGCAAATTCTTTGCGGGTCTTGATCAACGATTTCTCCGGTTCATTGCGAGTGATATCTGAAAAGTCCTGCACGGAGGAAAACCGGCGGCCTTTGGTAACTGGGCGATATTTCTTGATCGGCATATTGGTTTAGACGCCTTCGTAAAGGTCGATCTTTTGACCAGGCTTGAGTTGAACCAAAGCCTTTTTCCAGGCATTGCGGCGACCGGCCACGCGGCCACGCAATGATTGTTTTCCGTCACCACGAATCGTGTTCACCGAAACCACATTCACGCCATATTGCGCTTCAACGGCTTTGCGGACATCAATCTTGTTGGCGGTCACCGGAACATTAAAAACAAACACATTCTTTGCAGCCAACATCGCAGCTTTTTCGCTCACACGAGGAGAGACCAATGTGTGTGCAAAACGCGCAGCCTTGGCAGCATCAACCTTCGCAGCCTTTGGAGCAACGACTTCAGCTTTTGGAGCAGCAACCTTCTTGGTCACAACCTTCTTAGCAGCTGGTTTCTTTGGCTCATCCGTCGATGCGGCGGCCTTTTTGGATTCGATAGTAGCCATAGGATTTATGCGTTGCGATACAGTTCTTCGAAAGCTGGAATAGCGTCCTTCCAGAACACGATCTGGCGAGCCTTCAAGACTTCGTTGAGACTAAGGCTATTGACGGAGGTCAATTGAACTTCCGGCAAATTACGCACCATGAGCATGAGTTCAGGCTGAGAAGAACCAACCACAGCAAGAATGCCGCGAGAAATCTTCAAATTGCCAAACAATTTTGCAGCATGCTTGGTCTTGGCCGCTTGCGGAGCAAACGATTCAAGCACCATCACCTTTTCGCTTTGAACCTTGTCAGACAAAGCCATGAACAAAGCCTTTTGCTTCACACGGCGATTGACCTTCACGGTAAAATTGCGATCTGAGCGTGGACCAAAAGCGATACCACCACCAACCCATTGCGGATTACGTGTGGAACCTTGGCGAGCACGACCTGTCCCCTTTTGTTTCCATGGCTTCTTACCACCACCACGAACTTCACCCTTGGTTTTCGTATGCGCGATCGAGTGACGAGCATTTGCTGCTTGAGCCACCGATACATCATGGACTAAAGCTGGATCGACCTTCACGCCAAAATGCGCGGCATTGAGCTCGAGGTCTCCCGTTACTTTGCCCTCTTGATTGTAGACATTCACCTTGAGCATATGTTTAAGCAGTTCGGATCTCAAGCACCGTGTGACGGGCACCAGGCACCGCGCCTTTAATAGCCATGATACCGCCTTCGCGGATTTCAACGACTTCAAGATTTTGGACAGTAACGCGTTCCATACCCATGTGGCCAGCCATACGGCGACCCTTTAACACGTGTTGGACACCACCAGCACCGATCGAACCTGGCATACGCAACTGGTCTTTGTGACCGTGCGTGCTTGGATGACCAGCAAACTTGTGGCGCTTCACGACACCTTGAAAACCCTTACCTTTAGACATCCCAGTCACGTGAATCACGTCACCTGGAGTAAAGAGAGTAGCTTCCACAGCATCACCGCGCTTCACATCCGTTGGTTCTACGCGAAATTCGCGTAAGACCTTCATGGCAGGCAAGTCCTTCAAATGGCCTTGCTCCGACTTGGTAAAATTCTTACCTGGTTGAAAACCAAGCTGCACGGCAGCGTACCCATCTGTGTCTTTTGTCTTAACTTGCGTGATAACGCAAGGACCTGCTTGGACGAGCGTCACCGGAATAACGGTGCCGTCGGCCTTGAAGACCTGAGACATTTCGAGTTTTTTCGCGAGGATAAATTTCATAAACCCGATGGTGAATAAGGAGACATGGCATTAAGAACGCCATTGGTCTCGCCTGGCTACGAATCCGATCCCTCGACAATATCGAGAAGAAGATCGAAATAACGCAAAAGCCAGAAGTCCACTGGTGAAAAAATACTTTCTCACCAACAAACTTCTGGCCTCTCGAGCGAAAGAAAGGCACGTCAATTGTGAGCAATACAACGCATTATTATTACACGACAAGGAGGTTATGCCATAGTCCTTCTTCGCTAGAAGGGGTTATCCCGATGAAATATCGGGAGGCAACTTACTCCGTGGGAATAATTCTGCGTGGAGCTGAATCAGATCGAGCGCCGATAGGCACTGGAGACCCCGCCCCTCAAAAGAGGCGGGAAGATCCAATGTCCGTCGATTACATTTTGATCTCGACATCGACACCTGCTGGAAGGTTGAGTGACGTAAGTGACTCAATCGTCTTTGCATTCGGGTCGAGAATATCGACGATACGCTTATGAATACGCATCTCAAATTGTTCGCGAGAATTCTTGTCAATGAAAGTAGAGCGGTTTACCGTCCACTTCTTCTTGATCGTAGGCAACGGCACAGGGCCGACCACGCGTGCGCCGGTGCGCACCGCCGTATCGATAATCGTACGCGTCGATTGATCAGCAATTTTGTGATCGTACGCGCGGATCTTAATACGGACGCGGGACGCGGTGTCCTTTGCCGGTGTTGCTTTTTTGGTCGTCGTGGCGTCAGCCATAGCCGTTTATAAGATAATTGGATCGTTTATTTAACAATTTTTGTAACCACACCTGCACCCACTGTGCGACCACCTTCACGAATTGCGAAGCGCATCTTGTCTTCCAAAGCGACTGGAGCGATAAGCTTGATCTTCATCGTGGTTGTGTCACCTGGTTGAACCATCGCGACACCGTCTGGCAAAGTGATTTCACCTGTCACGTCCGTTGTACGGATGTAGAACTGAGGCTTGTAACCTGTCACAAAAGGCTTGTGGCGACCACCTTCTTCCTTGGTCAAGGCGTAGATTTCACCTTCAAATTCGGTGTGAGGAGTGATGGAGCCTGGCTTACAGAGCACCATACCACGCTCAATGTCATCCTTCTTGATACCGCGGAGGAGCAAACCAGCATTGTCACCAGCGCGACCTTCGGTCAACTGCTTGTTGAACATTTCGATACCTGTGACCACGGATTTGCGCGTGTCGACGAAACCGACAATCTCGATTTCTTCGTTGATCTTGATAATACCACGTTCACAGCGACCTGTGACGACCGTTCCACGACCTTCGATCGAGAACACATCTTCAACTGGCATGAGGAATGGCTTATCTGTTTCACGCACTGGCTCTGGAATGAATTCATCAAGCTGTTTGACGAGCTCCATGATACATTTTGAAGCTTCTTCATCACCTGGTTTCTCGAGAGCCTTCAAGGCTGAACCACGGACGATTGGCGTTGTGTCACCAGGGTAGTTGTACTTGGTGAGCAAGTCGCGAATTTCTTGTTCGACGAGGTCGATCAATTCTGGATCATCAACCATGTCACACTTGTTCAAGAAAACGATAATCGAAGGCACACCAATCTGACGAGCCAAAAGAATGTGCTCGCGAGTCTGAGGCATTGGACCATCTGTAGCAGAAACGACCAAGATTGCACCGTCCATCTGGGCGGCACCAGTGATCATGTTCTTGATATAGTCGGCGTGACCAGGACAGTCAACGTGAGCGTAGTGACGCTTTTCGGACTCGTATTCAACGTGGGCCGTAGCGATCGTAATACCGCGAGTGCGGGATTCTGGCGCTTTGTCCAATTTATCTTTGTCTGTGGCAGATGCCTTCATGCCGTGGGCAGCTAGAACCTGCAAAATAGCAGCTGTGGTTGTAGTTTTGCCGTGGTCAACGTGGCCAATTGTGCCGACATTGACGTGCGGCTTGGAGCGATCGAAATCCGCCATAGATGTAAATTTAGACGTTAAATAAACTTTTTAGAAGTGCCGGGAATATAGCAAGGTGCCAGAAATATTGCAAGTCTTAGCCTAATCGCCCCGTTCGGCCTCGGTAGAATCAACGTAAAACCGCTCTTCCATTGAAAGCTCGTCCTTTTCAGGAACCTCCACCTTTAAGCTCTCTATATAGGAGGAATTTTGCTGCTTTTCTGCTCTACCTAGCAAAATTTCGTCTTTTATAACCTTTTCCAGAAGCTCAGTCGGAACCGGTAGGGGCAATTCATGAATTGCCCCTACCGGTTCCACGATGGCAGTAGGCGCCTCAGAAGCCGAAGCATCCCCCCGGACTTCCGCCGGCGGCCGAGCGGGAGCGACAGCCCCCTCCCCCATCATGGCCTCAAATTGATCCAAAGGCAGCAAAACGAAAGGCTCTCGGCCGGTCACATCGGTCACCACAACCGGCAAACCCATCTTCCGAGCCATCTCAAAAACGCGCTGCATCGACATATATATGAAGTTGACCATGCCGGAATCCCACAGACAAGGCATGAAACACGGCTGCCCCCAGCCTTGACTTTTCAACTCATCACCCGTAACTTTGGCCCTATCGTCCTTTTCTTTCAGATTCACTTATAAAGTTAAGTCTCCCCGGGACATCGCCTAAGCGGCTCATTCCGTCTCATTAATGCCTCCCAAAGGAAGCTGAGAAATCACAGCAACCTCGCATGAGGCATTGAAGACGAAGTGCTCCTGGCTCAAAACCAGGTGTCCCGACCGGAGAGCGCGAGCAAGTGGGTTTTACCCATTGAGAAGTTATAAACGGAGGACTCGTTCGAGCCTTTTCATCTCCGGACATGAGAGTCAGCCCATCGTGAAAACGATGCAAGACTCTCGGGGTAGCACAAGCTATACCCGACATCACGTCAAAGGCCACCTTCTCGTGGAACAGTCTAATCAGATTCGAACGTCGGTCTATCGGTTCCCCACCGTAGCGACTCGGTCTCATTATTCGTGTCCATACTCTCACTCTCCCCTATTTTTTCCGCCTCCGCGCACCGTGCTCGGAGGCTTTTTTTGTTACATCATCTTTTTCAAATCCTCCAACACTTCTGCCGTATGCAATTTCGGCTTCACATCTTCATAGATCTTCGCAATCTTCCCTTTCGGATCAATCAAAAAAGACCAACGCTTCGTCCCCATATATTCGCGTCCCATGAATTTCTTCAAACCCCAAACACCATAAGCTTCAACGACTTTCTTTTCTTCATCGGCCAATAAAGGAAATGTCAGATGATATTTCTCGACAAACTTTCCATGGCTCTTCACCGAATCGGTACTCACACCCCAAACGACCGCTCCTAACTTCTTAAAATCCCCCCAAGCATCCCGAATCGAACAAGCCTCGGTCGTACAACCCGGCGTATCGTCCTTTGGATAAAAATACAACAGAACCCACTTCCCACTCGCTTCTTTCAAAGAATGCAGTTTTCCTTCCTGATCCGACAAGGAAAAATCTGGAGCTTTTGAACCGATAGTAAGCATATAGAAACAGAGTAACACGTAGGAAGAAAAAAATCCGAAAAACCTATTGACGTCTAAAACAAAACAGAGTAGCTTTCGATCTTGTTTGATCCCGTTCCTTCTCACAACAAGCTGGAGGTCACTCGTGGCTGATGCACATCTGCAGAGACTCATCGAACAGCGTGGACTTATACACGCCATCCGAGACTGGAAGCGCAAACACCAAGGCGTTCACCAAGACGAGCTCCCCGTGTTCGATATGAAGGGAATGACATTCCGTGGACTCGATGTCCGGGCCGGAACGAATAAGCTCGTTCTCTCCAAGGCGGATTTGACAGACACCATCTGGGAAGATGTCTACCTAGACCAACTCGATATCCTGAATACCAAAGTCCACGGTTGCAAGATGCTGAATGTCCGCATCAACAACTGTCGAATGGAAGATCTGGAGGGAGATGGTTTTTATCTCACAGACTGCCGACTCAGCAAGATAACGCTGAACCGAAGTCGTTTTCGTACAAGCTGCTGGCTACGCGTCTTTGCCGATATGCTGGTCTGGGAAAACGGGGCCTTCGTCAAAGGCATCCTCAGAGAATGCAATTTCTCAGGAGCTAAGCTCAACGATCTCGTCCTGCAATACACGACGATGACACCAGCCCTCGTAGATGGACAGAGAAATCTCTTTGCTCGGGCCATCCTGGCCGGTGCGGATCTGAGTGGCGCCAAGATTGATCCCGATGATTTCAAAACAGCGGACATGACGGGCGCGATGATCCCCGTCAAAAAACCGCGCAAAAAAAGCGGGCGCTCAACTCAAGCTCCCGCCTCTGCTCCTCCCTGATATCTCGCCTCGCTCCCCTTGCTAGGCGAGTTTTTTGTTGAGGAATTTTTATGCTTTCTTTCCTTCTTTTGAACCGATAAACAAACCGTTCACGATCCAGGAGGTGAGCCAGTACACAAGCGCTCCCAAAAAAGCCGCACTGAATCCTGTCACATCAAATCCTTTCGCAATCCCTGAAGCCAACCAGAACATGAGCGCATTGATAACCAGGGTGAACAATCCAAGTGTCAAAATATTCACTGGAAGCGTCAACAGCAAAACCAATGGACGGATCAATGCATTCACTAAACCAATAATCAAGGCCGCAACCAAGGCTGCGCCAAAACTACGAATGGAAACCCCAGGAACAATATACGCTGCGACCATAACCGAAGCGGCAGAGATAAGCCAACGAAGAAGTATGTACATATATAGATATTATAACCGATAATCAAACTAATTAAACTTTTCCTTAATTTCTTTAACCCGATTTTCTGCAGCCACCAATTTCTTTTTCAAAGCATCTGCAATCACCATTGCACGTTCAAACTTTTCCAAACCCGCATCCAAGTCCGTCTCTCCACGTTCAAACCAAGCTGAAATATCTTCAAGCTCAGCAAATCCCTTCGCGACATCAACTTCTTTATCTTTAACTTCTTTTTTTGGAGACATATCATTAGGTTCTACAATAACTGAGATTGAGAAATAACTGGTGCAATTTCCGTGATCTTTGAATGAACCACTCCATCAGAAACTTGAACCCGGACCTCCTGCCCCACTCCGAGCGAAACCACCGAAGACAATGGCTTTCCGCTGCTATCTAAAAGGATAGCATATCCTCGAGCAAGCACCCGTCGTGGATCCAAACTCACCAAAACACGACATTGATTCTCTAAACGTTCGCTCAACATTCTCACCCAAGACTCTGTATCTGAAACCAGACCATCTACCAAGTTTTGAAGCTGCGCCCGACGACTAGACAGCCACACACTTGGCACAAACATCGCTCTTTCCAATAATTGACGGCCTGCGTCGATTCGATTCATCAAGCTCTGTTCCGCCCGATCCAAAATCGTAGATAATTCAAACAACACATCCTGTCGATCTGGAACCAAACGCCGCGCGCAATCCGTCGGCGTCGAGCCACGAATATCAGCAACTTCTTCCGCCAAAGTAATATCCCGCTCATGACCAATCGCGACCAAAGTCGGAAAACGCGAAGCATGAATCGCACGCACTAATTGCTCATCATTAAACGCCATCAAATCTTCAAATGAACCTCCCCCACGCGTAATCACAATCGCATCATATTCCCCCTCCTGCGCCGCCTGCAAAGCAGACATGACCGACTGCGGAGCTCGCTCACCCTGAACAACCACATGATAGCTATCGATTTCCAACCCACCCCAACGCTCGCCCAAGATTCGAAGGAAATCCCCATACGCCGCACTCTCCCGCGAAGCAATCAAAGCAATTCGTTTTGGAAAACGCATCAACTCACGTTTGCGCGAAGGATCAAATAACCCTTCCTTCGACAAACGCTCCCGCAACAACATCAAAGCTCGACGCAATGAACCCTCCCCCGCAATCTCGACCTTCTCCGCTGACAAAGAAAACTTCCCATACTTCGGATACACCCGCGGCGACCCATACACCCGAACCCGCATCCCATCCTCAACCGGCACCCGCAAATTCCAAACCGTCATAAACACATTCACCAAAGCCTTATCATCCTTCAAATCAAAAGACACCCACTGCCCCTGAGAAACCCGAAAACCAGAAACCTCCCCCTCGACAGCGATGTCAGAAGGCCAAGTTTCTTTCAAAGTCGCATTCACGACCTCAACAAATTCCGAAACGGGGATAACTCGGGGTTCCATAGCGATTCCTAAAAGCCTATCGCATTCGTAAGATCAACTCCAGACTAAGGCTTCTTCACCACTCCCTTCGACTTCGCCAACTCATCATCTTGCAAATCCGTGGACAAACGTGGACTCAAACCCACAATCGGTTCCCCAATATTTGCATCCGTCGCCTCCAATCGAATTTCGCCTAAAAGTTGACCAAAACGCCCGACATCAACTTCTTCTGGAAGAAAGCGCACATCAAATGACACCATTTCTTCGGAGATATCATTTGGCATTCGATTCAAAGACCAAATCACCATGCGTTTACCGACATCATATGTTAATTGACCCGCCGTACTTGTTGATACCGCAACCCAATTCACACGCTTTGGAAGCTCAGCCGAAATCTTCACATTTTTCAATTCATGCACCGTCTTTGACAGCACCCAATTAATCCGATATTGCGTCGCCTGACCAATGACCGGCGGCAATGGACCCGTTCCAATCGGCGCACCTTCTTCGGAGGAATATCGAGCTTCACTCAATACCTTCGCATCTGTTCGAAATCGAAATTGCATTGGATTTGTCCGTATGGTCCGCACAATCTTGGTATCTCCAAGCGTCATTTTTGCTTCTGCGATCAAATGATATCCAAGCAATCCACCCGTGGAGGTATTCATTCCAATCACCGTCCCAGACGCATTTACAATTACCAGCGACAGAGCTGGAACACTGAACTCCAAAATCCCCTCCTGTTGCGGCGTAAGCCTTTCAAAAGAAGGCGATGATCGCTTATCCCACACAATCGTATTTCCAGACACCGTTCCCGAAGAAGACTGCTCCATACGCGACCAATCAACCGGCGAAGGCAAAGGCTTCTTTCCTACCGTTGACGAAGCACCCACCGCATCCGGCTCGAGCAAAAGACGAATCGTCACATCCTTCAATTCTTCTGGAGATGTATTCTCATAAGCCAAACTCACATGTTGAATTTCGCCATATGGGATGGAACGATCAACCTCCAGTCCATTAACCACCAATTTCAAATTCAAATCCCCTGCCAAAACAGACAAATTCGCCTCCGACTTTTGCGAAGGCAAGAAAGCTCCGGATTCAGACAGTTTCCCCGTTTCGGCATGCACCACCGCATCTCCCGAAAAACCGGTTGAGAATGTCCCAGACAAGGTAATCGTCGTTGAAGCACCCGCCGCTAACTCCGGAAGTGAAACCCGCAAAACATCACCCTCAAATTGTCCGATAGTACTCGTCGTATCCCGCACAAATCCCGTCGGAATCGTCATACGAGATTCTAAGCCTTTCATGGGAACAGTTCCTCGATTCAAGATCCCATAAGTCAAAACGATACGATCACCCGGCAAAGCTTTGAGCGGTACATCTAAATATCCCTCAATAACACTGCCCGTATATTCAATAGCTCGCGTACTGAGCGCTTCAAAATCCGAATTAAAACTTGCCGGACGATAATTCCCGACCACCTGTATCGCCGTCTTCGTCCCCAAAGCACCCGTAAATATCCCACGAACAGTAATCGTTCCATGCCCTCCATACGGCAAACTCCCAAATGAATAATTCAAAAGCCCAGGTGTCACCGGGTCCGGATCAATCCCCATAATGGCAAAATCCGAAGGGAAATTAACGCGCAAATCTGCTGCCGCCAATGGCTCATCCGCCATATTCTGCCAATTGATAAAATACGTATTCTCCTGACCCAAAGCGACCTTATCCGGCCCATCAATCGTAATCCGCAAGCCTTCACCCTGAAAACCTCGAAAGGGTTTAAACAATAAAAATCCAACCCAAACCGCCGTCACCAACATCGCTACAAATGTAAAAATTCCAGCCAAAACTAATAATAGATACGGCCGACGATGCGCCTCGATCGTCGCTAAGTCCGGCATCTTCCCATCTTCTTCGTAAATCGCCTCCAGACTTTTTTCTATCTCATCCTCACCAGTCTTCGATGTACGTTGAGTCTTGGCCTCGGAGAACTTCATAGAGCAGGTGTAAGCAAAGCCGCCATGACTCGATCGCGATCCCACAAGCCATCAAAAGTTAAACCCGCATCACCCTTCGTCCAGGTCGCCTTCCAAGAAGCTGGAATTTCGATCGTCGACGTAAGATGACGATTTGATTTACCCGATTGGCTCGTCAACAATAAAAGGTATCCTGCACGCGAAGCATTCGCCTGTTCTGGCGACGATTCTGTTCGTGTTAACAATTCTTGCGCCGTAAATGGCAAACGATAGGTCAAACGAATCGTTTGTGTTTCGCCCGGGTCAAGCTGCATCCATCCACCAAATACGGTTCGATCATCTTCAGTAAAAATATCGACATCACCTTGTTTCTTCGCTTTTGCTTCCGTCGCTTCAACATCAATATCCAAAGCATCACTCTCAAGCGGGATCTTGAACAAACCCGCATTCGGCGGACGAAAACCAGCCGCAGCAATCAAAGAAGCTCCCTTTGGAACATAGGCCCGAAGATAAGATACATTTCGGACACCACGAAACAGCTCTCCCTTATTTCCCTTATGCGTTCGCGTGAGCTCAACCGTATCCTCAATCGATCCATCCTCCGCAATCCGCACTGTATGCTTCACATCTTCTTCAACCACGCCGTCTGTCTTCTGCCCAGCAATATTGGTCTCGATCAAAGCCAAAGCATCGCCCGTTGTCGGCTTCATGCGACCACTCCAACCATACCGTTCGACAATCTGCTCCTCCTCCGAACGAACTAAAGCAATCTGAATATCTTTCACATCCAATGATTCAGACACGATCCCAGCCACGTTCAACCATTCTTCTTTTGAAAAACCCTTAATTCGCTCTTGAAGCTTCACCGCCAAATCTCCAATAAACTTCTTCGGGGAATTCTCCACGCGATCATATTCAAGCTCCACCGCCTTTTGCGTTTCCATCATGAAATTCGACGCATCAATCGTCTTTCCATACTCAGGTAAATCGATCGGACCCGTGACCGCCAATAACTTTTCAACAAAAGTCGCATTCACCGCAATCACCCCATCCAAGGTTGGCTGACCAGACTTGCTCCAAAACCAACGAAGCTTCTCCGCGCTTTTCGGAAAGTCCGGAAACCAATTTGCATCTTGAAATTGCCACTGAGCATTAATCAACTGCAAAGGTTTTGGAGACTGGACACGAGCCGTCAGCTGACCCTTCAAATCATAAGTTCCACCTTGTGGAAAACGAAGATCTTGTATATTCCCTTTATCAAAAGTCACTTCAGCTAAAGATCCCATAAAGCCCCCCGTCGCACGAAGCTCCGTTGGATTTTGAAAAATAACCAAATATTTCCGCATGCTTTCTTTTCCAACCAGAGCTGACAATACATCAGCCACAGCCGAAATTTCTTGCACCGCCTGTGTCGACTGTTCCAATTTTGGCAACAATTCCTTCACCTTTGTCCGCTCCGGTTCTGGAATACTATCAACATCAACCGTTGCTGCCGCTTTCCGCGCATCCGACAAAAGAAGCAAGGCACTGCGCGAATATGCACCTAGCACATCAAAACGCTCATCTAAACGCCGACCTGGATCGGCATACACCTTTTCATATCCCAAAGCGACCAAACGCGCTGCCTCTGAAGACTTGTCTCCAATTTCAAACAAAGCACGAGCACTTCGATATTGCTTTGGAAGCACCGAAGCCGCACCCAAAGCCAAAGCTCCCGTTTGAGACATGAGCGCATCCGCTTCACGAAACTTTGAAGAAGCCGCACGCAAAGCATCAACCGACCCCGGAACCGCTCCCGCATTCTGAATCGCCTTCAATTGGTCGACCGCATCTTGACCTTGAACAGAAACCTCATCTTTCTGATCCGAGGCCGTTCGATAAAACACGACCGCCTGGGCAGGCAAAGTCACAACCAAAGCCAAAACCGCAAATCCAGTCAACGCACGAGACCAAGATAAACGCGGCGGCTCAACCACCCCAAGCGACTCTTCCATTTCAACAACCGTCTCTACCACATGTTGTTCAGCCCGCTCAACACGACGAAAACCTGTCGCAAACGAAGTCCGCAATGAACCTAAGGCATGAGAAAAGCGCGCCAATGGATGATAGGCTTTCCGATACGTATCTTCAAAGGATTCACCCGTAAACTGCGAAGAGTAAACGGACTTTTGAGGAACAGGAAGTTCAGCAATCAAATCCCGACTCAAAGTCGCAAACACATCAACCGGCACCTGCGAAGCCGGAGATCCAAAATCTACAGACAAAGCCTCATGAACTGGCACACGCTCTTCAACCCGAGTTGCCGCTTCAGACAATAAAACCTGCTGCAAAGACACAACAAAACGACTCGGTTCATGCACCGCATGCTGAATCGCAATCGGCCGCTCACGTCCACCATCCGCACTCCGTACCACAAACTCCACGGTTGCCTTATCCATCGAAGCCATCGGATCCTCATGGCTCAAAGCAAAAGTCGGTTCAAGTTTATGAACATGTACATCATGTCGACGAGCTGCGCGTTTACGCGTGCCCATTGGGGTTTGCATGGTAACACCATCACGCTCCATCACCCGCTCCAATTGTTCTTCGAGTGCTTCAAACGAAGCCCGATCACGCGGTTTTGATTGATCCATCGATGAGTGAAAGCGTCCCTCCATGAAACCGGAAACTGTTATGCATTGCGTAAGGCCTCGAGCACATGTCGTGCAGCCTCTTCCCACTTATGACGCTCCGCCAACTTGAGCGCAATTTTCGCCGTCCGTTGACGCGCACCATCCGGGTCAGCAATCAGCTTCCGTATGGCATGAAGTATAGCATCTGCAGACCCAGTGCGGAAGAAAATAATCCCCTCCTCACCCAAAACCTCGGGAAGCGCCGGTGCATCTGAAGATAAAACCGGACATCCATAAGCAATCGCCTCAAGCGGAGGCAGTCCGAACCCCTCAAAATGCGAAGGATATAACAGTCCAAGCGCCTGCGCATACAATTTCTCCAGCTCCTGATCCGAAATCCGACCAAGAAAACGCAAACGTTGCACTCCAGACTGTTTCACCTTGTTTTCAAACTGCGCCATAAAGGCATCACGCTCTCCCACCACCCAAAATTCAAGCTCCGAAAATTCTTTTTCCGCCATTTTCCAGGCTTCCAACGCTTCATCCAGACCTTTATGCGGATACGCTGACCCCACATACAATAAAAACTTCGGATTCCCTTGATACGGAGCGACTTGCTGCGGCGAAACCCGCACAATCGGCATCCCCTCACCCACGACCTTCGTCTTTCCCAGGATCAAAGGAAAAAAATCCCCAATATCTTCCCGCACAAAATTTGTCGGCACCAAAACATCTTCAGCCTTCTTCAAAGCTCGTCGTACCACCACCCGATGCGCAATTCGCTTCACCCAAGCAATCACCGGATGTCGCAAAGAGGTCTTCGCGCTTGTATGTACATGAAACAACAACAAGTCATGAACAAAGACCACGAAACGATTCGGCATAAAAAACAAAGGGACATTCCAATGCGGTACAAACACAATATCCGCTTTAACAGAACGAAACACCCAAGGCATCCGAATCTGCTCGGCCCATCCATACCAAGGAATATCCGCTATGACCGTATCAATTTCCGGATGAGTCACAAAAGGATGATCCTTCGTCCGCGTAATCAAAATCAAACGCTGATCCGGCGCCACCTTCAACATCGCTCGCACGATCTCCTCAATAAAACGCCCGATCCCACGCGTATTCGTTGGTCCCATCATCCGTGCATCAATACAGATACGCATATGCCTTTGACGGTAACGCGGGATGGGGAAAATAGCAAAAACACCGATCGAAATCGGTGTTTTTGATGGTCGGGCTGGTGAGACTCGAACTCACGACCCTCTGATCCCAAATCAGATGCGCTAGCCAACTGCGCTACAGCCCGATGAACGTTTTCACTTGTGCCGAGAGGTTATCAGACCCGACCAATTGAAGCAAGGCTCCTTAAACATAACAAAAACACCGGCAACTAGCCAGTGTTTTCGTTGGAGCGGGTAGAGGGAATCGAACCCTCCTCTCAACCTTGGAAGGGTCGCATAATAACCACTATACGATACCCGCATCAATCAATTGTGCGGAAATCTTAGCGAAAAAGGCTGTAAGATGCAACCCTTACCTCTTTTCAAGCCCTTTCCGAACAAGTGCCTTCGTTTTTGGAGTATACGGACACCACTTCGCGACCGGACATTTCCAACATCTCGGGGCGAATCCGCTCACACAAACCTCCCGACCAAATTGCACCATGGATCGATTCACGTCGATCCACAACGATTTCGGAACTAAATTCAACAAGTCTTGCTCCACCAACTCCGGCGTCTTTCCTTTAGACCATCCCAAACGATGCGCGATTCGAAACACATGCGTATCAACCGCAATCGCCGGAACCCGAAAGCAAGAAGCTAGCACCACACTTGCCGTCTTCCGTCCGACGCCAGGCAATCTAAGAAGCTCTTCCATCGTCTTCGGAACTTCCCCAGCAAAATCAGACTGAATTTTTTGCGCTAATCCTTTCAAAGATTTCGCCTTTGCGCGAAATAAGCCGATGGTCTTGATTGATGATTCAACTTCCTGAATATGCGCCTTTGCAAGCGAACTCCAATCCGGAAACCTCTTCCGGAACCTCGGAAACGCTTTCAATACCTGGACATCCGTACTTTGCGCTGACAATAAAGTCGCAATCAGCGTATCCGCCGGATTGCCAAGATTCGTAGATTCTTTTATTGGATATAGAGGTACAAGGGTCTGAATAACCTTTGTAGCAATCTCAGAATTCGGTTTCATGGCCATAGCATGCCTATCAAAGTCGATTCAGGCAACTGGCAGATATCAATCCTGACACTTCGGACAAAAATGTGTCCCGCGTTGATTCAATACGATCTTTTTAATCGGCATCTGGCAATTCCGACAAGGCTCATCTTCGCGGCCATACACCCGAAGAAATGACAGAAATCCACCCTTCTCACCTCGCGTATCAACATAATCATTCGCGCTCGTCCCCTGCTGAGCCACAGACTCGGCCAGAATCGTCTTAATCTCCTGAGCCAATTTCAAACGCTCCTCAGGCTTAATCCGTCCCAGTCTCCGCGTAGGCCGAATCCCGGCACGATGCAAAGCTTCATCTGCATAAATATTTCCAACACCCGCGATCACTTCCTGATTCAATAAAGCCGCTTTCACCACACGCGTTTTTGGCAAAACCAAACGCTCCGCCAAAGCCTCCGCCGAAGTAATCAAAGGCTCTGGACCATATGCTGACAAAATCAATTCCAATTCCGCCGCATCAACCAATTTCAAAAATCCAAATTTCCGAATGTCAGACCAAACCAATTTTTCCTTTCCGGAAACAAATTCAAATATCGCCCGATCATGTTTTCCAGGAACATAATCTTGATCCACAAACACAAACCGTCCCGTCATTTTCAAGTGTGCCGTCAAAGCCTCACCGTCTTCAAAACGCCAAACCAAAAGCTTCGCACGACGATCAACGGAAACAACTCGCTTATTCAAAAGACGCCGAACAAATTCATCACCCAAAGGAGATTCCCGGCCTGATTGAAGTAGCTGAAAACCACAGACAACTTGTCCACGAACTCGTTCATCTAGTTGACGACGAACCGTTTCAACTTCAGGCAGTTCAGGCATAACAATATCTAAATTCATATCTCCCTCCTTAACAAAGAAGGGCAAGGGGAGGCCCTCGGCATACCGATCGAATCGATCCGTTTCGATCTTGGCTGTTAATTCAAACGAGACCCCCTCTAACTCCCCCTTGCTAAGGGGGAGAATATATCGTAACTAAATCAAAGCCCGTCCTGTCATCTCCGACGGCTGCGGCAATTCCAACAATTTCAAAATGGTCGGGGCGACATCCGCTAACATTCCAACCGGCGTCGTTAATGATAAATCTCCTCCAACCACATCACCCGTCGGCGCACGCATTCCTTCAAAACGTTTTCCAATAATCAACAACGGTACCGGATTCGTTGAATGCTCTTTATCCATATCCCCCGTCATCAAATTTTTCACCTCTTCTGCATTTCCATGGTCTGACGTGATGAGACAAACTCCATCAACCGCAAGCGCCGCATCAACAATCATTCCAACAGCTCGATCTACCGCTTCATTTGCAAGCACCGTCGCCGCTTCATCTCCGGTATGTCCAACCATATCCGGATTCGCAAAATTCAAAATCACCAAATCATATGTACTCTTCACAATTTCTTGAACAACCCGCTCCGAAATCAGCATCGCCGACATTTCCGGCGCCTTGTCATAGGTCGAAACTCGCGGACTCGGAATAATAATTCGATCCTCACCAGGATATTCTTCTTCAACCATCCCATTCATAAAAAATGTCACATGCGCATACTTTTCTGTTTCCGCTATATGCAATTGCTTCAAACCACCTTCAGAAACAACTTTCGCTAAACAATTCGAAATCAATTGTGGTGGATATGCGACAGCGACCGGTAAATCTTTTTCATATTCCGTCATGGTCACAAAAAAAACATCCTTCAAATATTCCCGTGGAAACTTTTCAAACTGAGGCAATGCAAAAGCTTTCGTAATTTCGCGCGCACGGTCTGGACGAAAATTAAAGAAAATAACCGAGTCGCCCGGCTTAATCGTCGCAACAGGTTTCCCACCTTTCGTAATAACCGTCGGCGGGATCTGTTCATCGTAAATCTTTTGATCATACCAATGCTGAATCGCCTCCGTCGCCGACGAAGCACTCACCTCTGATTTTGCTAAGACCATTCCTTCATAAGCCTGCTGAATCCGATCCCAACGATTATCACGGTCCATCCCCCAATATCGACCAGCCATCGTCGCAATCTTCCCCGTTTTCAATCCTTTCATCTTGGTCTCAAGATCTTTAATGAAGGACATCCCGCTATTGTAAATCGAATCACGTCCATCCAAAAAAGCATGAACAAATACCCGGTCCATCCGCTCGCGTAAACATAAATCTAACAAGGCATAACAATGCGCATCACTTGCATGAACATTCCCCTGCGAAATCAACCCCATCAAATGAACCGCCCCACCGGTTTTCTTCGCATGGGCAATGGCCTCCAAAAAATTCTTATTCTGAAAAAACTCTCCACTCTCAATCGAGAATGTAATACGCGGCAAACTTTGAAAAAAAATACGCCCAGCTCCAATCGTCAAATGACCCACCTCAGAATTCCCCATTTCACCCCAAGACAAACCCACCGCTGACCCAGAAGCCAAAACCGTCATCGCCGGATAGCTCTGAATATACTGCTGAAAATGGGGCATTTTTGCCCGAGTAACGGCATTTCCTTCGGCATCTGGCGCAATACCAAAACCATCCAAAACCATGAGGATAACGGGCTTAGGTCTGGCCATATTGGATGTGCATTCGCAGCTTTAGAATACCCGGCAAACAAGACCTGAGCAAGCCAAAAAACGTAAAGTTCAATCTTGACAAAATCATCATTTTATGGTATCCCCACTCATGCCCCACACCGTGCTATCTGCACGGCTCGTGGTATGATTCTTCACACCTTTCTAAAAAAGAGGATAACCGTGAGCAAAGACAACGAAAATAAGCTCCCTCAGGTCCCAAATACCCCTCCCCTGTCTCCAAGCGCCGGTCGGCCAATGGGCCGCTCAACGAGCCTTGGACCTACCAGCATCGCTCCATCGAGTGGCGGAATCGTTCGGAGCCTGAGCTCTGCGAAAAAGACACGGAGCGGAGGAACAGCCTCCCCTCCCTTGGGAGCCCCTGCCCCAACAGAAGCAGAGGCTACGCCCCTTGGAAATCCGAACAACAGCCCCACCCAGGTTTCACCTGGAGCAGGTTCGCCCGGTTCAATAATTCTCCCCAGTCCTCCCGTCGTCGGGCTCAGGCCTCCGCCTCTTCCAGAACCCTCCTCCTCGCAACGTTTGCCGGAGGCTGCGAAGCCCGTGGCTAAAAGCGACTCCGATCCAATGCGCGCCATGAAGAAAATGGAGCCAGATCGTCTCGCGGCAGCTGAACGTGGCTCTCGGAACAGTGCGGCCACGATCGACACGGATCCTCCCGCTCCCACCCCCCAGGAACAAGAACTGTCACAGCAGAAAACCGTTGGTCCAATTTCCTGGAAACGAATCGGATTTGCGGTCCTCGCTGTCCTCCTCGGTATGATCACCGTGTTCATCTGGAATCGCTACTCTAGCGGTGACAAAACCGATCCGGTGCCGGCATCTGGACCAACAGTCTTGGCACCCGATGCTCCATCAGCTCCGACGCCCCTAACGCTGAAGCCGCTCGCTCCGCCATCAAAGGCGACGACCGCGAAAGCAACGACAACGATCCCGGCTCCAGCACCGACAACCCCTCCGTCAAACGGCGGATGCGTCAAAATCACGCAAGACTGGGTCGATATCCAACCCTGGGCGACCAAGAGGGGCGTCTCAGAAAATCAAATAAACTCTTTTCGACGCGACCCCGCTCTGGCCAATAGCATCGATTGCAAAAGCAACGGTGCGAAAACCAAATGGATCGACGCGAATACCCTCGATATCAGCGAATGCTGTATCAAGTAATCTCTCGATTTGTCCTCGGACAAATCACAACGGCCACACCAACTCAGGTGCGGCCGTTTTTTGTTAAAGAAAAATATCCTGGCGGCGGCTTCGTCGAAAGCTCCATCACAACCTTCATATCATCATTCGCCGCAATCCGATTCTTTCTTTCATGGCCACAGCTCACACAACGCTGCATGACCGATGTCACATCACGAACAATAATAATCCCGGTAGGCTCCATCAATCCTCCGCAAGTCGCTAAACGATCACCCGGTTCAATGTCCACATGCTTGCTCCATAAACAGTTGGGACAATGATTGGTATACCCGCTTCCTTTGATCGCAACTCCACATTTTTCGCAGGTAAAATCTTCAACATTTTTCGTAAAGCTCATGTAGGTATTTCAAGCCGAGGGAATAAAGGCGGAACCGTTCCAATCTTCTGCCCAATGCGAATTCCACCCCAAGTTGAAACTTCCTCAATCGTCATCTGTTCACGATCACCGGAGACATTAAGCACATCCAAAATCCGATCAGAGGTAAACGGCATAAAAGGCCGAATCATCCAAGCGATCTGACGAATTGATTCTAACCAATCATACAAATGGTCAGCTAATTGATCTGTCTTTCCTTCTTTTGCCAAAGTCCAAGGTTTTTGGATATCAATATCTTGGTTCAAATCCTGCATCGCTTTCCAAGCCGCTTCTAAAGCACGATCATACTGAAAACGGTCCATCGCCAAACGATAGGCTGTCCAATATCCGTCCATATCACCTTCTGAAGTCCGAACAATCTCACCACCAAAATATTTCTGCAACATGCTGGTCGTCCGATTGACCAAATTTCCAAAATTATTTGCGAGGTCGGCATCATACCGTTCACGAAAACGCTTTTCGGAATAATCTCCATCACTCGAAAAAACAAATTCACGCGCCAATAAATAACGCATTCCATCCAAACCAAAATTCTGGCGCAAAAATTCTGGCGCAATCACATTCCCAAGCGATTTGGACATTTTTTGACCATCGGCCGTAATCCACCCATGAACCGCAAATTGCTTTGGAGGCTCAATATCAGCCGCCATACACATTGCAACCCACAAAATCGAATGAAAGCGATTAATTTCTTGGCCAAGGACATGCGTCACCGAACCCCACCATTTCATCCATTCCGCTTCAGATTCCGTTCCAAAACCAGCACCGGTTAAATAGTTCACCAAAGCATCAAACCAAACATAGATAACCTGAGTGTCATCACCAGGAACAGGCAAACCCCAAGGCAAACGCTCTTTTGAGCGAGAGATACTCATGTCTTCAAGACCATCCTGAACCAAGCGCTTCATTTCATTAAAACGCGATTCTGGAATCACATAGTCAGGACGCTCGGCATACAGAGCCAATAAACGATCACCAAAAGCCGACAATTTAAAAAAGTAATTTTCTTCTTCAATATATTCAGGTTTCACGCGATGATCTGGACACACTCCATCCACCAAATCTTTTTCTGTCTTAAACTGCTCACAACCTACACAATACAAACCTCCGTATTTCTTTTTATAAATCCAACCATTCGCATCAACCCGTTTCCAAAACGCTTCAACCGCACGCGCATGTCGATCTTCCGTCGTCCGAATAAAATCCGTATTCGACATTCCAACCAATTGCGCCATCTCACGCACCGTCTGCGAAATTTCATCTACAAATTCTGTCGTCGTTTTTCCAAGTTCCGCAGCCTTATTCGCAATCTTTTGCCCATGCTCATCCGTCCCTGTTAAAAACCGAACATCCTTCCCAAGAAAACGCTGATAACGCGCCGTAATATCTGCATAGACAAACAACAATGCATGCCCAATATGCGGAGGCGCATTGACATATGGAATTGCCGTCGTGATATAAAACGGTGTTTTGGATTCTTCAGTCATATTACGGAGCAAATGATGCGCCAGTAAATGGATTCTTTTTCGTCCCAGAACCTGAACCTCCCGGCTGCAATGAAGGATCAAGACTAACCGTGAATAACAATGTTCCATTCGCGGTCACGCTATTTTCGGTATAAGCACAAATCGCGCTTACTGTTCCATATCCCTGCAAATGTTGAAATACATTCCCATTCATGATCGCCATACGCGCATCCGAAGTGGTCCACCTGCACTGATACGTAACGGTTTTCGTTGAACCATCAGAATACACAGCCGTCGCCTCTAAAGGCGCACGTTGCGCCGTGGTAATCGACGTCGAACCCGGAGTCGTCACGCGAATGCTCGTCAAACTCAATCCATTCGTCGAATCCGCAATCGTCAATAGACCCGTCGCGCTCAAGACGCGTCCATCAACCGTAACGCTACCCGTAATCGTCACCCGACCATTCTTTTTTGGATACACCATCGAACCACGAATATCAACAATCGTTAAATCGTTTCCATTAAAGACACTCTTCGCCGTCACATCTTCCGTCTTTCCATCAGCACAACTCTTCAACAAACTAAGAGAAGATGTTTGTGACAAAGAAATTGTCGTCGGCTTCATAAACAAAGTCACACGCGCTGAACTACACACGATTGGCGCAGGAATCGGAGTCGTCGGAACCGGCGGAGTCGTCCCGGTAGGAACGGGACGAGTCGTCGATGGTGGAGTCGTTGGAATCACAGGTGCGGTACTCGTCGCATTGTCTGTTGATTCAACTGGTTTCACCGACTCAGGCAATTTTTGACCGATCGCACGCAAACGCTCACGCATCGCTGCAGCCTTTGCGGCTAAACGATTCGCTTCATCGGACGACACCCCATCACGAGAACCAGCCTGCCAAGCATCGACCTCTATCAAAAGACCGTCCGCACGACCACGGTCAATCACCGGATCCGCTGGATATAAAACCACATCATCAATACGGTCATCGATATTCAAAGCCAAAGCATATCGACGCTCTGCAGTGGAAGAACCTAAAGAGTACTCACGCACACCCCATAACACCTCACGCATATTGCGACCCTCATCCGTCGTCACGTCGACTACAGCCAAAGCATCACGCAAACGCGCCAGATATCCCTGCCAAGCTTTCGGCGAGCTCTTCGAGAGCTCAATCAAACGACGAAAATTTTCCGTCTGCACTTCTTCTCCATGTCCGGATAAAGCCGCTTCTAAACGACGAGTCGCATATACTGCAGCTAAATCAGCATTACGCTCACCCGAAACCGTCGACAAATGCAATTCCTCAGACAAGGCCGCCAACCATCGTGGGCCATGACCTGCCTGCTTTTTTAAACGATCTTGAGCGACGCGACGAAATTCTTCATTAAAAACACGATCCTTCACGATATTTTGCTGAGGCCATGTATCCTGATCCGTTATATCGCGCAAAAACTCTGGCGTCCCATCATTCGCAAATCTCCCCCAGCGTCCTTCACGAACCAAAGTCGATGCTGTGCCACTCGATGTATGGATATCGACCACCGAATCCGTTACCGCCGTTTCCATGCCACCTTCTACCGCCGCAACCCCAAATGAAGTCCCACGAACGGTAGCGACGACCGTATCCGTCCGGACCTCTGTCACACTCTGAAGATCCAACAATTTCAACATACGATTCCACGTACGACCACTCGCCACATGTAACTTTAATGAAGCATTCGTTAAAGATGTCGCATCAGGCATCGCCTCAACCACAATTTGAGTTTTTGATTCCAATCGAGTCACCCCACGATCACCCCAATAGATCCGAGCCTCACCATCCTCCCCAACACGAATCGCATCACTAACCGCAATAGGCTGAGAAGCCGTCAAAACCTTCCATTCGCTAGAACCCCCCTTATTGTGCTCAACCTTGCCCGAAACCACATCCACACGGATCAATGGCGCTACTCCAGGCGCAATCGCACCTAAAGACCAAAACCACACACTAAAAACAGCCAAAATGACAATAAAGGCAAGAGTCCCAATAAGGATCGGTTTTTTCATAGATTGAACTTCATTTAAGCGGATTTAACCCAAACTGGCAACCCTCAGATCTCGGTTTTCGCAATCTTCAAAATCTGCAGTGCCTGAGCCTCCGTCATCGAACAAACCGATAAACGGCTATGGCTCACCAAAGGCATCACCGATAATCCATGTGTATTCCGCATTTCATCCAAACCAACCGGGCGCAAACAAGATTTCACAAACGCAATTTCGATCGCCGCCCAATCCCCGCTTTCCGCCGTCGGATCAGGAAATGCCGCTTTCATAACCTTCGCAATCCCAATGATCATCTTCTCTTCACCAGAATGATAGATAAAAGCAATATCCCCAGGCTTCATTTCACGCAAATTGTTTCGCGCCTGAAAATTCCGAACCCCACTCCACATCGTTTTGCCGTCCCGCTCCAACATCTCGAAAGAATATTCGCTCGGTTCGGTCTTGAGAATCCAATAGGACATAAGTCAAACAACAATAGCACGTCCAAGAAAAGAGCCAAAAATGCTATGCTGAACAAAACTCTATGACATCCCTCGACCAACAACACTGCGTCCCTTGCGAAGGCGGTGTTCTCGCCATGCAAAAATCCGACGCCCTCAAACTCGCCGCCGAAGTCAATCACTGGAATCTCTCCGAAGACGCAAAATCCATCTCGCGTGAATTCTCTTTCGGAGACTTTAAACAAGCTCTCATCTTCATCAATCATGTCGGAGAAATCGCCGAAGCCGAACAGCATCACCCAGACATCCATTGTTGGTGGAACAAAGTAAAACTAGAATTAAGCACCCACGCCATCGGCGGACTTTCAAACAATGATTTTATCCTGGCAGCAAAAATCAACAAATTACTTCCGACGACGACGTGAACCAACTTTCCAATGACCAAAACCCAAAGCAATAACAATCACTAAGGCGAACAGTAAAAAAACCATCACCAAACGCAATATCGTATCCGGTTTCCCTTGCGCTGCCATCTCCTCAGCCGAAACAACAAATGGAAAACTTAGGAGCAAAGAGATAAAAAGGAACTTTAGAATACGCATAAATAAAAGATTTCAACCATAGGATAACATAAAAGACCCTCACCTATCGAGGCCTTTTTTGTATTCGTTAGATTTCAGTTCCCTCCCCGTTTCTGCTAAGGTATCTATGAATATGCGGCGTTTTCTTCAAATTGCTTCAATGTGGATCTTGACCCTTACTCTCACATTCATTGGCAGCATCTTATACGCAACTCATCTAAATCCTTCCTTTTTCCTGTTTCAAACAACTCCACGCCTCCGTATTCCCCAAATATATTCCATCCATGACGAAAATCAGAATGGGATCAATGATACACAGGACTTGATAGATGGCGCTCGATTTGAAGTCAAAAATCAACCCGTCTATGCCAGCGCCTACTATCAAGGCGGCTACCCGCCTGATGCAGAAGGCGTCTGCTCCGATGTTATCTGGCGAGCTTTTAAACATGCTGGATATGACCTCAAAAAGCTCATCGACCTAGACATCCAAAAAAGAACGAAGAGCTATACCCGTGTCGACGGAAAACCTGATCCAAATATCGATTTCCGTCGTGTGCCCAATCTCCTCGCCTTCTTCAGAGCGAATGCGACGATCCTCACCAATGAGATCCACTCTGGAAATCCAGAAAATCTTTCACAATGGCAAGGCGGCGACATTGTCCTTTTTGACGCTCCACATCCCCATATTGGAATCGTTTCCGATAAAAGAGACATTATGGCGTCCCACTCCTCATCCATAATAGCGGCCCCTCCCCACGCGAAGAAGCAGCGATCCTCTACTGGAATGAGCATCTCTCCCCAATAAGCGACCATTTTCGCTGGCCTAAAATAATTCCTGGAACTGTCATATCCCGTTAAATCATGCGTTATAGAACATGAATACCTTCACCTATATGCCTACATCAAACACCACCAAAGCCGCCATCGGTATCGGAGCCCTCGCTCTCATCGCTATCGCCTTTTTCATGTTCCGCTCCCAACCTACACAAACTCAACCGACCGGCGCCAATCAACCCATCGCAACAGCTCCATCCATTCCAAATACAAATACTCCAAGCACAAATACCAATCCAACAACTCCAACCGATACCGATCCAACACCAAACGAACCAACGACTTCAACACCAAATACCCCAAATCCAAACATCTCGCTCCCCGTCATCGACGAAACCTGGAAAACCCATACCAATAGCGCTCTCGAATTTGAATTCCAATGGCCAATGCGTGGTCGCTATGCCCCAATCTGGGAAGTCACCTTCGCCAAGGAGGAACCTTGCAACAATGGTTCAAACTTCACAAACAATGACATCACCTTTTGTCATCAATCTACAAAAACTGAAAACGGAGATACAAAAGAATTCACCGACTTCTACTCAACAAAAAAAGGTTCACAATATATCGTCATGAATTTCACCAAGAAAACTTCTCTAAAAGATTTCGACGAAGCGACCTATACAGCTCATCTTGATCAAATCGTTTCTACCTTCCGCTATACACAAAACTAAATAAAAAACCGTCCCGACATCTGTCGGGACGGTTTTTTATTTCAAGAAATATTATCGCGCCGCTGAAGAACCCACCGTGCTAAATTTCACCGAAACCGCACCGTTTCGTTCGTCGACCACTGCAGCATCCTTCGCTTCAGCAAATTTTCCATCGCCATCATCCGCGCGAAGCTCAGCCCAATAACTCATTCCTGCCTTTGTTACCGCCATGACGGTAACACCGTGCATCTCACCAGCCTGCAAAAAAGCACTCGTCCCAATAACTTTCCCCGGCTTACCCGCGACATCCTGACGAATCACCACAAAACCAGGCTTCGCCAAAACCACCGCGTCCAAACCAACCCGTGTCCCAGCATTTTGAGCACTCACATTCAAAGAACTATACAGCTGAACCCCCGATCCCGTTCCGGTCGCCTGAGTTTCTCCCGTCGAATTCTGCTCAGAATTTGTCATCGGCAAAGTCTCCGTCGGAGCATCAGACTCCCGAGACCAGCATCCAGCTCCAACCAACATCATCAATACAGCAATGAATAGGAGTTTTTTCATAACACAATTGAGAGATATGACGAATAAGAAGATAGAATAAGCATACTCTTCGACTGAAAAAGCACAACTATTGACCCACAAAATCAAAAACCTTTTCCAATACTTCATCGGCTCATGTTGATTTTCCAGCACCCGAAAAACAAAAAAGAGGTCCACCGCTAGGGCGAACCTCAAAAAAGATATTACTTCACCAGGTACAAATGCCGCTGCGGCTGAGCTGGCTTTGGATTCCAATGGGCCGCTTCCTTTAGACGAACCTCTTTTGAAAAAAAGCGGTGCGCAATCAGATCGCGATATTCAAGACCACATGTAGTCAGGCGAAAAACCCGATCGTCCAAATGAATCAAGCCCTGGCAAAAAAGCTCCGCGATCTCCTCAGAAAAGACCGTCTCCAGAGCAATGCCGAACAAACGGGAAAACTCATCAAGACAAAGATGCTCGAGTCGATAGATGACATACCTCCGCATCTGCTCATCTGCAGACAGCGTAGCCACATCCCTCACCGCAAACCTTCCTCCAAGCAAAGTCTCCATATAATCCTGCGTGGCACGTCTGCCATCAGAGGCTGAATACACATTCCGATAATGCATATTCTGCGCATAGCTCCGTGCTCCGACACCAAAGCCGATCAAGCTCTGGCCCGCGAACACATTCGCCTGCTGATGATAGGCACCCAGAGGCGGGATAACAAAACGCAGATGTGCGTCTTGAACATATCCAACATCCAGCAAAGATTTCTGAGCGAAAGCAAAAGCCTGACGCTTCTCCGCTGATGTCATGAGATGAGCCTGACGTCGAGCAAAAACCGTTCCAGGAATCGCTGTCGTCGAGTACAGCTCAATCGTCTCAGGCCTGAACTCAATCAAACACTTCACCGAAGTCTCCCAGCTCTGGGGCGTCTGCCCTTCAAGGCCATACATCAAGTCGCAAGAGATATTCGGGACACCGATCTGTCTCAGTATCTCCAATGTCTTCATCGAGACCTGCGGAAAATTATTTCGCTTCGCTTGCTTAATCTCATGCTCATCAAAACTCTGGATGCCAACGCTCACTCGATTAAGACCAAGCTCCAACCAACGCTGAATCTTTCCAGAAGCAATCGATTCCGGCGTAGCTTCAACACTGATTTCGCGGGATGTATCGAGCAGATCAGGACAGACAGAGATCAATACATCCAACAACAGCTGGAATTGAACCGTTGTCAGCAAGGAAGGCGTTCCGCCGCCAAAATTAACTGACTGAACACAATGCCCTTCCAATCGCCGCCGATACAGCTCAATCTCCCTGATGACACAATCGACATAGATATCCTGCGTATCTTCAGCGGCATTCGTCACCGTCAAATATCCGCAAAACGAGCATTTCTGTCTGCAAAACGGAAAATGCACATAGAGATTCACCTGAGCAGTGAATTCCGGATCGGCTAGGTCAAACCCCGCATTCGATTGATACATCCGGGTTGGTGGATACGTATACACATACGGAACCCCATCCATATCAAGAATCTGTTGGGCAAGCGTTTTCATGCCTATCTCCTGGGGTAAAATTGGAAAGAACCAGAAGTCTAAACTAAGGCAAAAAAGGAGAATTGTCAATCTGAGACCCGAAACAAAAAAGCATCTCCCTTAAAGAGAGATGCTTTTTATCTACCCGATCCCCTCCTTACAAATTCGCATCAATCGTCGTTGCCGCTGCCGTCTCTCCTGCTGGATTATAGTCAGAGATCAGATTCACATCTGTCCCAAAACTATAATTCGTAAAGAAGGCATCCGACAAATCATCGATCTGCTTATTCCACGTTGAACCATAATACGCGGTCGCAATGGCTTCTGATGTCACCCAACGCAACACCCCATATTTCGAAACGGCATACACTTTTGGAACCGTCGTAAACTTCACCATCTTCACACCTGGACGATACGTTACATTTTTTCCAAGACCCAGGGAGAACATAAAGCTATCACTCACCTCTTTGACACCATCGAAGTTTGTATACCAAGTGAAATAAATGCGCTCGTTTGGAAAGGCATGACGCTTCCCATCTGAACCATAGTAGTACACAGCCTTACAGCCATGATCAACCGCTGCACCTGATGGACAAACCAATTTAACCAATGAACCAGGTCCCACCGAACCGATAGGCGGCGCAGTCAAAACAGTCACCGTACGAACATCGCTCATTTTAATATTGCCTGCCGCATCCCGACAGCTCACACTCGCATTATAATTTCCAACGGAATTGAAGGTATATGACTTACTCGCCGTACCATTACTTAAAGACATATTTCCAACATCTGCACCATTCACATAGAGCGTACAAGCCGTTACCCCCACATTGTCACTATATGTTGCGGACAAATTGATCATTGAACCAACCACGGCGCTTGATTGAGCGATCTGGTTCACAGATGGAACCGTCGTATCCGGTCCCTGTGGAACAGCAGATGAAACCGTCACTGTAACCCATTCTCCAAATCCAAAATTGGAGGCGGCATCATTACATCCAACACGTAATTGATGCGTGCCAATAGACAATGCAAGCGACTTACTCGCCGTACCATTCGACAATGTCATCGGATAAGATGTCGCACCCGCACTACTCGTTTCATGTAATTGGCAAGCCACCACACCAACATTGTCACTATACGTCACAGAATAAGACACCATTGCATTCAATGTTGCACTCATCGGGCTCACCGTACCAACGATCGGCGCAGCAGAATCAACGATCGCAGAACCTGCCGTCACCACCGTATTTGCACCAAAACCAATGTTGTTCGCCGCATCCCGACACTCTGCATGCAAATTATGCGCTCCTGCAGAAAGAGTCACACTCTTCGTCCATACACCACTATTATTTGTCATCGCACCCATTGAATCTGAATCCTCATACAAAGCACAAGAGACAACGCCCACACTATCCGTTGGCTGAACCGAAATCATTGCAGCTACATTCGTAGTCACCGTTGTCGGTGTCACCGCTGGAACCGCTGGCGCGGTTGTATCTGCCGGTGCAGCCGCCGTCACGGTTACATTCGTATTCGCTCCATAAGCCCAATTTCCTGCATCATCAAAACATTGAACCTTAAAAACATGGGTACCGACCGGAAAAGCCTGTGAACTAAGCATCAGATTCACTGAGGCGCTCCCACTAGAAGGCTGCCCCACCGGAGAAGCATAATGCTGAAGAGTCATTCCATTAATCGTGTTATTCGCCATCAAGTTACAAGAAGAAACTCCAAAATCATCACTAAAACTTGCGTAAAATATTACCTGAGAACCAGAAGCTCCCGTCGTTGGAGTCACGGCACCAACCGTCGGTTTTTGTGTATCTGAAGGTGCCGTAACCACGAATGTTTTCGTTGCACCGAATGTCACATTACCTGCAGCATCAGAACACTGAGCTTTGACCGTGTGATTTCCAACAGGAAAAGTCCCAGCACCAAGCAGCATCTCAACCTGTGCCAAACCACCAGACTGATTCAATGGTCCTGACAAACTCATGGCTTCGATGATACTCCCCTCATCGACATACAGATTACATGAAGTCACCAATGTATTATCACTGACACCCGTATAAAAGTTAACCGACGATCCATACACACCTGTTAATGGAGCAATCGAACCTACGGCTGGAGGTGTTGTATCGGCCGCTAACACAGCAACTGGCATCGCGAGACTAAGACCCAACCCAAACAAAACAGAGGAAAAGACCCGTATAGACGGAAGTTTTCGAAAAATCATATTCATATAATAGGATTATAGCATCCGAGCGAACAAACCGAGCTTTCTTCACAAAAACACTCAGACCGATTAGGATGCCACCTATATATGGAACAACAAGTCGCCCGAGCCACAAAACACCTCCAAGACATTTTGCGAGATGCCATCAAACTCGAAGACGCCCAAAATGCGCTCATCATTTTTGATACCGAAGCTCCCCTCGCGCGCATCATGACCGAAGCCTATCGCCAAGCCCTGCCTCGCGGCACCTTTGTCGATTTTGCTGGCGTAACACCCGGCGATGTCAGAGATCGCTTCGACCATCTGAAACCCGGCGACATCGTCATCCTCATCCAATCCACCAATTTTCGTTTGAATGAATTTCGCCTTCGCATCGAACTCTTTAGCCGCGAACTCAAAACCATCGAACATATCCATCTCGCCCGCATGGACGAATCCCAATTCGATACCTATATCGAATCCTTGAGCTATGACACATCCTATTATCAAAAACTTGGACGCGCATTACAAACCCATCTGGACCAATCAACCCATGTTGAAGTTGAATGCAAAGGAACCAAACTCGTCTATGACACCGGCATGGAAATTTCCAAACTAAATATCGGCGACTATACCGGAATGAAAAATGTTGGCGGAACCTTTCCGATTGGCGAAGTTTTTACCGAAGCTAAAGATCTCCGTCTCGTAAATGGCCAAGCCATGGTCTATGCCTTTGCCGGCGAAGATCACATGGTCCGCATCTATGAACCCTTCCCCGTCGAAATTAAGGATGGAATTCTAAGCTCCCCAAATGGTCCTGCGGATTTTCAAAAAATTCTTGCGCTCATCCAACAAGATGAAGAAGTTCTCGTGCGCGAATTCGGTCTTGGTATCAATCCTGCCTTGGATAAGCATCATCTCCTAAATGACATTACGGCCTTTGAAAGACAAACCGGACTCCACCTTTCGCTCGGTGCCAAACATGGCATTTATCCAAAACCAGGATTGAAAAGAAAAGAAGGAAGATATCATGTCGACATTTTTGTAGATGTCGAAACAATTACAATTGATAACAATATCATCTATCAAGACGGCCACTTCCAAAACTAGACATTGAAACAAAAAAGCCGGCCGCAATACTGCAACCGGCTTTTTTGTTTCACGATTGATTGACATTCCCAACATTTTCCTGTATCGTCCGCCCGCCACAAGGAGGAAACCGATGACCAATAGTGTACGTAATCTAAAAGGAAAACCCGTTTCCGAAAAAGAGGTAATTGCCGCTCTTGGCAAACCTTCTGCTAAATGGGAACGTGAAGCTCGTAAACTCGTCTTCCAGAATCTCCTTCGTCGCGATCAAACCGACCTCGACATCGCAGGAATCCGTGGAAAAGGAATCCATCTCGGCTATCTCAACTACCTAGAAAGATCCCTAATCGAACCACATGGAACGAAAACAGGCCTCATCTCATCTGAGGAGAGCCAGCGTATTCACGCTGAACTTAAACCCGAAATCCAAAAGGAAATCGACAAATACCGTCTCCGCCTCGCCGAACTCGAAACCTCACCAGATGCTGTTACGGCCTATATCGAGCAATTGAAAAGCTGGCTCGAATATATCGAAAAGGATGGCCCACAAAGCATCTCAAAGCAGCCGACGCCAGAGCTTCGACAGCTTGCGGAAGAATCGAATGTTCTCCATTTCAAAGAAGTCGCCCTCCTCGAAGCAGATATCCATATCTACACCGAGCGTCTCAAACGACTTCAAACAGGAACGCAACTCTCATTATCTCGCAGACATCACGTCTGCTTTTTTGTTGAATAAAAAACGCCCCATCTCTGGAACGTTTTTATGTACACAAGATCTTTTATAAAGCTCCCTCCCAAATATACGCTTCATCCTCTTCATCTGCGTCTGCCTCTGCTTTTGTTTTATGAATACGGCCATCAATATGATTCGGTGGAGCATACACCGTCATAATCTTAAGCGGCTCAGTTCCTACATTTCGAACATTGTGTCGCGTACCTGGCGCAACCACAATAACATCACCAGGATGAATAACGAATGGTTTTCCATCCAGGATTCCTTCCCCCTGACCAGAATGAAAATACAGAGTTTGTTCAACATGCTCATGAATCTCTTCACCAATCTCACCTCCAGGAAGAATATTCATAAGAACCAATTGGGACTTCTTCCCCGTCGATACTACCTGCCGAAAATACTCATTCTTCGCAGCCAATGAAATAATATTCGCATGATAAGACATATCTAAATAGCGTACACCCTTTAGAAAATAAAGCTAGGAATCGCAAGAGAAAGGCTATCTCTATTACACATGTGCTATAGTGCATGTCATAAAGCATCTCTTTAAAATAATCCCACAAAAAGTTGGGATCCATAGGAAAAAATGTATGCGCCTAAAAACGTCCTTTAAATTGAGCTACATTCCAGCTGTCCTCTTCGCACTGATGGCAGCGCCAACCACGCATGCGGCTACGACCCCTTCGCTGGGTGCAGCAGCTACCTACGGCGTTCTTGGAAACACATATACCAATACCGTTCCAGGCACCACCATCACTGGTGATGTCGGTTTTACGACGGGCCCTGCCGTCGCCCCAGCAGGCGTTCATGGGAATTACGGATCTGGTGCCCCCTATGCAGCAGCCGGCATCAATCAAGGCAGCGCCTTAACCAGCTTAGCCGCACAACCGTGTACCTTCACTTTTGCTCCTGGACCGATCGACCTCTCAACAGATAATACGCATGGCGCAGCCGGCATCTATACGCCTGGTGTCTATTGCAGCACAGGAGCGATGGACGTCGGAGGCCCAATGACACTCAGCGGAAGTGGAACCTACATTTTTAGAGCTGTTGGCGCACTCACCTCAACAGCAGGCGCAGTGATCACCTTAAACGGAGCCTCCGCCTGTGATGTGTTTTGGACACCAAGCGCTGCAACAACGCTTGCCGCAAATACAACTTTTTTCGGGACCGTCATAGGCGATGCAGGGATTACCGTTGGTGCAAACACCACTTGGTCTGGAAGAGCATTAGCTTTTAACGGAACCATTACAACAGATACAGACACCATCACCGTCCCAACCTGTGCAAGCGCTTCACCCGGAAATGCAACAACCCCACCTTTAATCAATGTCAGAAAAGTACCAAATCCTCTCGCTTTGCCAGCTGGTCCAGGTCTGGTCACATATGGATACACTGTCACCAACCCAGGTCAGATTTCCTTAACAAATGTGACTCTCACGGATGACAAATGTAGCCCTGTAAAATTTCTTTCCGGTGACACCAATAACAACTCCATTCTTGAAACCACAGAAACCTGGCTCTATAGCTGCGCAACCAATCTTTCAGAAACCACAATAAACTATGCCACAGCTCGTGGCATCGCAAATGACATGGCATCTGTTGATACAGCCATCGCCGAAGTCGTCGTCGGTATCCCTGTTATCCCACCATTGATCCACATCGTAAAAACACCTAGCCCGCTCACATTGCCATTCAATGGCGGCTCCGTAACCTATAGCTACACCGTTACAAACCCTGGGACAGTTCCACTGACAAATGTCACGGTTACCGACAATAAATGCAGCAATGTAAACTTCATCTCAGGTGACGGCAATGGAGATTCAAAACTCCAATCCAATGAAACTTGGAAATTCACCTGTGCCATGAACGTTTCACAGACCCTTACAAATACCGCTATCGCTACCGGTCATGCCAATGGTTTGACAGCCATTGATACAGCCTTAGCTACCGTTACCATCGCAGGCTCACCAATTCCACCATTAATTCACATTGTTAAAAAACCAGTACCAGTCATTCTCCCTGCTGGCGGCGGTCCAGTTACCTACACCTACACGGTCACAAATCCAGGCACCGTCTTACTCAACAATGTAAGCGTCACCGATGATAAATGTGGCCCGGTCATACTGATTGCTGGCGATGCCAATGGCAATGGCATGATGGGACCTACTGAAACCTGGACCTATACCTGTAAACAAAACCTAAAAGCGACCACAACAAATACAGCCACGGCTGCAGGGAGCTCCAATGGATTAACCGTGACCGACATCGCCGTCGCAAATGTTGTCGTCCTCCCAGCCTCTATGCCCATCGTCACTCCACCTCCAACGCCAAAGCTGCCAAACACCGGCTTCGGCTCTGAAGGGAATATGGTCACCTGGATCATCGCCGCAGCTGGAATCTTCGTCAGTGCAACGCTCGCATTCGCTTTAACCAAAGGTAAACGTTTATCGTAAACAAAGTCCCAAAAAAAAAGACACAAATCAAGAGCCGGACGAATCGTCGTCCGGCTCTTTCGCAAAATATTTTTTCTAAAAAACAATCCCCTTTCAATACCGCCTTTAAACGCATCCAATCTTTCCTTGCTCCAGCAAGTTATATCTTGGCCGTGCTCGTCCTTTCCCAATTTTTCTCGATTCAAATGGTGCTCGGCTTCTACAAAAAACCAATTTCACCTCAAACCATAGAAAAAAAACCCTTAACCATCATTTCACAAGCCGTCGGAGCCCCTATTCGGATTAAAATTCCCAACATTCGAGTCAATGCCGCAATTCAAAATGTTGGACTTACTTCAAATGGAGCAATGGGCATCCCAGAACTCCCTCGGGATACCGCCTGGTATAAGCTAGGTCCAAAACCAGGAGAAATAGGCAGCGCAGTCATCGCTGGGCATTTAGACTGGCTCTACGGAGCCGCAGGCGCATTCGCTCACTTAAAAGTACTAAAGCCTGGCGACATCATCATCGTCGAAGACGACAAGGGGCAAGAAACAAGCTTTATCGTCCGTACAAGTCGCTCCTATCGCCACAATGAAGATGCTACACATATTTTCAACTCCTATGATGGGAAGTCTCACTTAAATCTCATCACCTGCGACGGCATTTGGAATAGAATCACAAGAACCTACTCAAAACGACTCGTCATTTTTGCAGATAAAATCGAAAAACAATAAAATGTAGACGATTTCCAAAGAAAGAACCTTGTCCCAAACAAAGACAAAGTGTCCATGGTATCGTATTTATGCGTCGACAGTTGAGCGCATGAGGTCCAACCATGAGCCATCTCACATCGTCATTGTTCGCCCTTTGCATCCTCACGAGCTGCGGCAAACAGGGACATATCCGATTCTTCGAACCTCAGGCCAAACTAGAACGCGTTCCAGAGATATGCCGAGATATCCGGATAGAAAGCGATAAAGCCGTCCCTTCAATGATCTTCAATCGCAAACGGGGCGAACGTCCCGTGATCTATACCCGAATGACCATCGAAGAAAGCATCGGTCCCGTCATCACCGAAGTGCTTTTTTTTGCTTCACCTAAAGATAAAATATTAATAAAACATCATCCCCACACCCCTTGCTCCTTCAAACAATTCTTGATAGCCTCAAACGACAAATAAATTTGGCGCCGTTCCATTCAATTCCTCCGAAAGAGAAAGAAGTGCTCGAAATCAGCCTCAAACCAGCCCTCATCCGCTTTACCCGAAAGCACGGATTCGAGAATGATGAGCAACTGCTCAATATTTATGACAAAACGTTGAACTTTCGTCTGCTTGAAAGCACATTCTGTCCGCATATCCGAGAACTCGCAGATCAAGAAATGCATCCCCTCGGTCTACCGATCGCCCCCTGCATTGCCTTCCAATTTAACTGGGGCAAAACCACCTGGTTCTTGTACATCGAACCCTCAACCAAAATCGAACTCTCTCAACGCATCCTTCGTCTCGTTCCAAGAAAACAGATGACGAATGATTGGTGGAATCCAAACCCACCCATCTGCGCCCAGGGTCGCCCATGGCAACAAGTCAATCGCTAATGCCGCATCCAAGACTCATCAAAACGAGTCAATCTAGGAAGCGGCTTTTTTGTAAAAATTCAAGGCAAAGATACGTTATTTTAACGTTTAACTATTTCCAAGCGGCATCAAATGCAGCAGACGCATCTTGATCGGTCGCTCCCGGATGTTCTTGTTTATATTTTTCCATCCATTCTCCAAGTGCCTTCAAATTTTTATCATATGCTTCAGGACCATCTTTGTAGCTCTCACGCTCCTTTGCGAAACGATTAAAGTCATCAAACTTTTTATCAAAAACTACCCGTATTGTTAGTAGCACGACAACAACGGCGAGTACTATGAAAAGTACATTTTTTATCCTGTTATTCATCTCTAAAGGGTATCACATAAAACCAAAAACGACTGCGTTTGGTAAATAGCAAAAGCAACACCTTTCAGTGTTGCTTTTATGTGGCGGGTGCGAAAGGATTCGAACCTGTCTGTATAAATTAGTAATTCACTGTGTACTTAAGCTTTTTCTGCATATGTTAGCGAAATAATCGCAAATAGTATCTTGATGTGAGTTGTCTTGACAGATCATTAAATCACATTGAGATGTCACCGGAGCTTCACCGATGATTTAGCTGTATTCAACTAGCCTCCGCTCGTAAGAACAACGGATTAATTTGGTTAAACAAATCTTCGAATCTTTTTAGCGTTTCTTCATCAACCTTTCCTAGCTCTAGATGTGAGGTTAATTGAGATGCAACAAGATAGTGGTTGAATCCACCAGAAGGTTTAAGCTGAATACTCCCCATTTCTAAGCAACGATTAATTCGATCAACGATTCTATCACCTGGCGGAAGATCTGCCCCTGTAATCTTCTTACCCTGTAACCCGTTTATGTATACTGCATTGAACTGCTCAAGATATGTGTTGATCGAAATCAAATCTTCTACGTCAGTGGGAATCTCTTTATTTGATGAGGTACTACCCTTCTTTGCTTTTAATGGAATGTTGTCTCGAAAATAGGAGTAGTTCAAGACTTGTTTTTCATTTATCATCTTGTTCTTAACTAGATCAAGTATTCTCTGGTCAGGCGATCCGTTAGAGTCATGCATAATACACATTTCTAACTGGTTCCCTCCTAGTAAAGCAATGAATGTTGCGACTTTATCAAGACCTCCGGTTGGAACAATTGTTATATCTTCTCGCAGGAAGGGCCTACTTAAAGATTCAAGAGCGAGCGAAAAGAACTTTAAATAGATCAAATCAGCTGGCCCCTCAACAAGCAAGTTGCGCTTTGATACGAACAGGTTCTGAGCTAATGTATACCCAAGGGCTGCTTGTAAAGGAAAAATAGTCTTTGGATCTGACCCATCGATATTATCTGAGATAACTGTACCGATCTGATCGCGATCCTCAACTACGCGTACTTGATGGAGACGATCACTATGCACCATAAAAGGCGAGTGAGTTGTATATAGAACTTGATGCTTGCTTGAAAGATCGTCTATGTATCTTAGAAAATCTGCTTGAGCGAGTGCGTGTAAGCTTAAGCCTGGTTCATCTAGTAGCAAGATAATATTAGAGCACTCTTCATCGTCAACTAGTTGCTGTTGAATGCTATCGAACCATGCCAAGAAGCTAAAGAACCAAATAAAGCCTTTACTTCGTTGATTGAAAGGTACACTGACGCGATGTCGCTGGTTCTTTATGCGGATGTATAAGTTCGCTCCATTGTTAAAGGGCGCTAGCTCTTTTGAGTCAGGACGAATATCGAACTCGACCTCTAAGTGACCATTTTGTTTCCAAAAGTTAAATACTTGATCCGTTATTGAGCTAGATATTGCTTCTAATTTAGCTTTAATTGGCTCATATCCATCTGGGTCTGTTAGTTCGCTTAGCTCTATTCCAGCCATTCTTAAAAGAGCCATGACCGCTCGATGAGTAGGCTCTAGAGCACCTGGATTTGCGGCAGACTGCGATATTCTATTCTCGAGATCAGCAAGGTTAATTTTCCCTGGAAGGGTGTGATAATCATCGAAGTAAAAAAACTTTGGGATGATAGGTTTTATACTCTGACTCCAAACTTCATGCTCAATTGTATTCTCCCAGTTACTTTTAGAAGTGCGCTCACTAATACTTTGTTTTAAGATTTCCTCTTGTGGCGTTAGCTCAATTTTTGAGAGTATTTCAGATATAGCTTTTAAGCTTTTAGCATCTTTAATTGTAGTCCTTGTATCAGTACTAAAATCTGAGTGATTGATTAAAGCCCTTAAAGCATTAGTCTCTGGAATATGAAAACCACTTATCGTGCAAGTATTGTTATAAAAATGGTTAGTTGAGAACTCAAAAGGTTCTTTTATAGCTAAATCATGTACCTTGTTTATTCGATTTACCTCGTCAGGATCTAATCGATAGGTTAATTTTGCAACAAGAGCAGGCTGATCTTTGTGAACTTTAGCGTAGACGGTGTAAGCCTTACGTGGATAGTCCTCAACGTGATCGTATTTATCTGCTTCATTTATACTTTTAGCTTTCGTCAATGATCGGAGAAAGGCTGTCTTACCTGCTTCGTTCATTCCAACGAGCACAGTGATGTGTGGGTCAATATTAACAGTGGATGGCAATTCAATCGATTTGAACGATTGGACTGAGGTTCTTACTAGTTTTATACGAGGGAAAAGTTTTATAAACTATCCTTGCACTATATACGAAGACTAACAAGCGTTAACAATCGCAGTCATTTACTAAACTTTTAGTATATTTAATCTAAACGGTAGAAGAGGTACAGAGGCAATTCAAATCAAAAAAAACTCTATTCAAAATAGTCTAATCTTAGCACCCCACAGTAAGGAAAGACACTCTCCCCTTCCAATATTGTCGAGGTGTTTTTTGTCTTCCACGAAAAAGTTACCCAACCATATAAACACCTCAAAATAATCTCAAAAAGCACCACTAGGATCAAAAACATCCTGGACAGAGCCTTTTAAAAGAATGCATTAATCCGACGATCAAAAGAATTTACCAGATACTTACAAAGGAGCTGACCACCGTCATGCTAACTCAAATATGGACTTCTAAAAACTTACTTTTTCACAATTTCACCAATAGGAATCTTTGGTAAATCTAAGTTAGTTATCCCAAGACTCAACTCTCGCATCAAGCGATATGCCTCAATTCCATCTTTCATATAGTAAGAAAGACCAGTAACTGGATGAATATAATAAGCCTCCCCATGAGCTTGAACCTGAAGAACAATTCTACCCTTTAATCTGTCAACTAAAAATTTATCACCCTTTTGAAGCTTTTCAAGATCTACACTTGTTATTCCCATGCCAAATGAACGAAGCATTTGATACGCTATCTCACCATCTTTCATATAATAACGCTTCTTAGAAACAGGATCTAAGTACCAAGCCTCACCATGTTCTTCGACTTGAAGAAGCATTCGACCTGAAAGACGCTTTACCAACGTAGTATCAACTGAAACCTGTCTAGCGATCTGCCCAGACAGCCACACATCATTACCTTGATGAGAATCCATTGATTCAGTCGATATTGAACTTAAAGAAACCGGTGGAGCAATAACAACGGCGAGCTTCGCTACACAAGCAGTTTTATCAACATTAAATTGATACCCATCCATACAATAACAATAGTTAACATCACCATAGCTGTAGACACCGTTGGCAAGTTTACATGAAGTATTGTAGTCAACACACGAAGTAACCTTATTGGAATACACATAGCCCTGATTGCAAACACAGCCTCCTGAAACTAAACTTGAATTTAGTGGGCACGTATAAGAGGCAGCGGAAACCGGTGGACTCGTTCTAGAACCAACAAGACCCGTTACTAAATCCTCATCCCGAAGGAACTCCCAATCCTCGTATCTCAGGTCTTCTTGATCGACATCCTCCAGTTCTTCCGCATCCCAATTTCTGCAACTTCCACTCTCAGGCAGTATCAACTCACCACCAACTCCATCAAGAAAAGTAGAGTATTTAGCTACAATAAGCTTATCTTCAAATCTCCACATCCCTGAACAACCTACACCGTACTCAATAACCCAAAGCTCATCCTTATAAAGAGAGGCGGTTCTTGCAACCAAAATCTTGTCACTGCTGACAAAATCATCTTTTATAAGGTACAGATACTCTAAACGCTCAGCTTGTACAAAGTGGATAGGAGGAACTAAAAATAAAACAAAAAAAGAAAGTAAACACTTTTTAAAAAAGTTCATATTATTATAATTACAGTTTCTTGTTTCTATACAGAATGTTCACTCTGATAGAGACCTAGTATACAACTAAGCTATTTTTTTGAAATGGGTTAAGATACTAACCTTATACACAAAAAGCCGATATGTAAATTTAATGAGATACTAGATCAAAAACCCAGTACGATCACCCTGGCAAGAAACAAAAACACCTCCATCACCGGAAGTGTTTTTACTGGCGGGTGCGAAGGGATTCGAACCCTCGATCTTCTCCGTGACAGGGAGACGTGTTAACCGGGCTACACCACGCACCCACGTGGATTTTTTACCTTTTTGGCGCTCTTCTTTTGTGGCGGAAAAGTATCATAGCGCCGGGCAACTGGCAAGGGTTTGGTTCACATGGAGCTGGCAATGCAGGATGGATCAATGCTTCTCGTTCTTTTTGCCCAATTGCTCGACAAAACTGGAATGGCGATCTCCAGCTCGAAATCATGGCCGGAAAAACGATCAACTCATGCCGAATCAGCCTCTTTCGACTCCCTAGAAGCCTTTCTAGCTTCCTTTGAGCTGAAGAGGATTCTAGACCTCCCAGAGCGCGGAAAATGCCTCCTCGAGGACTTCGCACCGAAAAAATCTTGGGCGCGGTTTTTTGTACTATGCTTTTACGGCCTCCAAGCGCACCATCCCCTTCTCCTTTTGCAAAACCACATAGGACTCTCCCCGCTTCACTCCACATGAACTCAAAATTGACGAAGACATCTTCAAAGATTTTACCAACAACGGATTCACTCCCCAGCTCAAACGCATCACCCGCGAAGCGTGAACATCCTTCGTCAGGGCATGAACCATCGTCTCTGGACGAAAAGACGCGTACAGACGCACCAGGGACTCATCACCAAGCACAAACACATGTTTTGCCCGAAGCGAATCGACCATCAAACGTCCCGCGAAACACATCGCATGAACTTCATCCGTCGGTGTCGTTACATTCAAAGGATTCAAATCATCAAACGGCGTCCCTTCCATATTCACAATCGTTTGCGACATCATCTTGACCGCTTCAACTGGATACTTCCCGCTCGCTGTCTCACCAGACAGCATCACCGCATCCGCATGTTCCACCACCGCATTCGCCACATCCGAAACTTCAGCCCGCGTTGGTCGTGGATTTCTTTGCATCGAATCCAACATCTGTGTTGCCACAATCACCGGCGTCCCAACTTCACGGCAAGCCCGAATTAATTGTTTCTGAACCACTGGAACTTCTGCCGCTGGCGTCTCAATTCCCAAATCTCCACGAGCAACCATAATCCCATCTACCAAGGGCAGAATCTGATCAAAACAATCAATCGCTTCACGTTTTTCAATCTTCGCGATAATCCGAATATCTTTTCCACCACGTGTTTTTTGAAGCAAACGACGCAAATCCTTCACATCATTTGGAGAACGCACAAAAGACAAGGCAATAAAATCAACACCCATCGAAGCTCCAAAAATCGCATCATCCCGATCTTTCTTCGACAAAGCCGGAATATGCAAAGACGTTCCCGGCAAGTTCAAACCTTTATGTGGCAACAAAATTCCACCCGTAATAACCTCTGTATGAATTCGTGGCCCATCAATCCGCTTCACGCGAACTTCTAATAAACCATCATCAAATAAAACATGTTCACCCGGTTTCACATCATGATGCAAAGAATGAAGGGTTACCGGAATATCACCCGGTCGAACAAAAGCAGCTGTTGAAAAAATAGCTTCACTCCCCTCTTTCAAAAAAACCCCCATCTTCGGCAAATCACCCACCCGAATTTTTGGACCCTGCAAATCCTGCAAAATCCCAAATGGACGGCCAAGCTTGCGTCCTGCAGAAGCTAAACGCCGCATCGATTCACGATGATCAGCTTTTGTCCCATGCGAAAAATTCAAACGAGCAATATCCATCCCAGCGGCTCCCAGGGCAACCATGGTTGCAACCTCATGACTCGCTGGCCCAATCGTACACACAATTTTTGTCCGCTTTGAAACGAGCTTCATACGTATTTTATGTTTTGTATTCGATTAATGTTGTTTCAAGCTCCATGATTTCTCCTTGGCGTTCAATGGTCAGCCGGATCTGATCACCAACCCGTTTTCGGCCAATGAGCGTCGATGGCGAATGGTCTTTATCAATCGGGATACCATCAATTGCCTTGATAATATCTTGCTCAAGGACTCCTGCAAGATCTGCCGGTGAACCCGGAGCAATCCCTGGCTCAGATAACCCTGGACCCGCAGAAACTTCGGCTCCGCCCTCATCTCGAATAACATATCGAATTCCCAAATATGGACGAACCACTCGACCATATTGCTTTACGCTCTCCAAACTGCGCAACAATGTATTTGAAGGCAAAGAAAAAGCTAAAGATTGTCCATCCTGAGCCACCGCCGTATTCATCCCCACCACACGACCAAAAACATCTATCAATGGACCGCCAGAATTCCCTGGATTAATCGCCGCATCCGTCTGAATCGCCTCTTCGATAACCTCTTCACCCTGAGCACCACCAGCCCACACACGTCGATTCAAACCAGAAACCACACCCTTGGTCACCGTATTTGGAAATTCAGATAAAGCATTCCCAATCGCAATGACAGTTTGCCCAGCACGAATCCGATCAGAATCAGTAAAAGCTAGCACAGGAAATGGCCCACCCTCAACTTTCAAAAAAGCAAAATCCAAAACCGGATCCAATGCAACAACTTTCGCCGCTAAAACCCGACCATCATGCAAAGTCACTTCAACTTTTCGCGCATCAGCTGGAACAGGATCTACGTCAACAACATGTTTATTCGTCACGAGCAAACCTTCAGGACTCACAAAAAATCCAGAGCCCGCGCTCATAACCCGATACCCATCACGTAATTCTTGAAGATTAGGCTCAGGCAATTGATTAAGAAGCCCACGCGTCAATTGCGTGCTAGAAGCAAATGTCGTCACCGCAACCACCGAAGGTTGAGCCTGAGCCACGACATCAGACACATCACCCTCAGGTAAAGACGCTCTCATCGTGGAAGGGACGACGGATGAGATTGAAGAATCTAAGGCATTTTGGCCACTTCGAGGATTCAAAACCGACAAAAGAATGACACCCGAAACCACCGCTGATACCGCAGCACTCACAGCAATTGTCGCCGCCATCACGGCAGGCTGTGATTTATTCATACTTCAAGTATAGCACTTATAGCTCCTCCCAACAGAATGTGCCCCTACGCTGTTGATCCTTTTGCAGCCGCCGCCTTCTTTCGCCTCTTCGCGCTCAATAATTCCAACTCTTTAGAAAAAGAAGCAACATCTTCAAATTGACGATAGACCGATGCAAAACGAATAAATGCAACTTTATCAAAATGTCGCAATTGCTCCATCACGATTTCTCCCAATTGCGCACTGGTCACTTCAGAATTTTTCAAACGCTGAATATCCCGCTCGATACCTGATGTCAAACGTCGAAAAGACACTTCCGTCACCGGACGTTTTTCAAGCGAGCTCCGCAAACCTCGCTCAATCTTTGAGCGATCATATGGCTCTCGACGACCATTTCGTTTAACCACCGTAATATCTAAAAGCTGAACTTCTTCATTCGTCGAAAAACGATAGGAACAAGCTTCACATTCTCGCCGACGCCGAACGCCATCGCCATCCGGATACAAACGCGAATCAACGACTTTTGTCTCTTCATGATTGCAGACCGGACAAAACATACCAATTACATCATCTTCTTACGAATAAAAGCTGGGATTTCCAAATCATCATCTTCAGGCTTGGTCGAAACGCGATTCGCCATCACGGTTGGCGTTGGGCGCTGAGACTGAACCGGTGCATATTGTGGCTGTTGCACATGCGGTTGACGCGCAGCAGGTGCCGGAATTGGAGCCGGAGGCACAATAGGCGCAGACGGTGGAGGCGGAAGCATTTCTACTTCTTCTTCATATTGCTGCTCCTGCTCTTCCTCCTCAATAGGCTCTGCAGCCTGTTGCTGATATTGCTGTTGATATTGTTGCTGAATCTGCTGAATCGTCTGTGGGCGTTGCTGCTGCGACGGTTGAGTCGCCGGACGATCCATGACAGAAGGACGCTCAACCGGAGCCGCTATCGGAGCGGTACGAGCTGGTTGAGCCACCGGACGAGCAGCGAAGTTCATCGTCTCCAAAGGTTCCGCCGGACGAATCGGTGCTGCAGGTTGATAAGCCTGAGCCGCTGGGGTCTGCATTGGAATTGGGGTCGCAGCCGATTGCATGATCCCCGAGCTCATTCCAGATTTCTTTGGCAATCCTGCACGTGCATCAAAACCGGTTGCGACAACCGTAACTTTGATTTCATCCTTCATCCCTTCATCAATAATTGCACCGAAAATAATCTTCGCAGACGGATCGGCCGATTGTGTAATCACTTTTGCTGCTTCAGACACCTCATACATTCCCAAATTTGAACCACCCGTAATTGTAAACAAAATCCCCTTTGCTCCATCAATCGAAACTTCAAGCAATGGTGAAGCGATAGCTGCCTTCGCCGCATCAGCCGCACGGTTCTCACCAGATCCACGACCAATACCCATGAGCGCCGAACCACGATTCGCCATGATCGAACGCACATCAGCAAAGTCGACATTGATCAAACCTGGAACGGTAATCAATTCAGAAATCCCCTGCACACCTTGACGCAACACATCATCGACAATTTCAAATGAATCCAGCAAAGAAGTCTTCCTGTCGATAATTTGCAAAACACGATCATTCGGAATAGTGATAATCGTATCCACCACATCTGTAAAACGGTCATAAGCTGAATCAGCCACCGCTTTGCGCTGCTGACCCTCAAATAAAAACGGACGCGTCACCACAGCTACAGTCAAAGCTCCCATTTCGCGAGCAATTTCCGCTACCTTTGGCCCTGCGCCCGAACCCGTACCACCGCCCAAACCACATGTCACAAAAACCATATCCGCACCCTTCAAGGCTTCACGGATTTCATTCTGACTTTCCTCAGCTGCACGCGCACCTACTTCTGGGTCCATTCCGGCACCCAAACCGCGTGTAATGGTTTTTCCAATATGAAGTTTCACGGCCGCCTGCGAGTAGTGCAGAGCCTGGACGTCGGTATTCATGGCAATGAATTGCACGCCACGAATTTTTGATGCCACCATGCGATTGATGGCTGAGCCACCAGAACCGCCGACACCAACAACTTTAATATTCGCAAAAGTTTCTATTTCAGGTCTAATTTCAGCCATATTTCATTTTTTTCAATGAGTACAGTAATTGCTCATAAGTGGCTTTGTTGAGCCATAAAAGTACCCCTCTCAGCCAGCATACCGAAGCACCTTCCGAGCGTCAAGAAAACACTGGACTCAAATTCTGAACTTTACGGAATAAACGACTTGAAAATCTTCTTAATCGGGCTCCCAATCTTTCCAAAAAACTCTGTCCCTTTCCCCATCGCTCTTTTTCCACTACTTCCATAAGAGCGTTGACCCTCCATACTGCGACGCTCCTCATCAAATTGCCATTGAACCAAACCAAGCGCCGTACTATAAGCCGAATCAAGCACCAACTCCGGCAAAGAACTCTGCATGTGGCATTGACCAATCGCACATGGAAGACGAAGGATACGTTTCGCAACCTCAACGGTCCCCGGCAACTTCGCTCCACCGCCCGTTAGCACAACGCCCGATGGCAACATCCCTTCACGATCAATCTTTCGTAATTCAGCCACCGCTTTTTCAAAAATCTCTTCAACGCGAGCTTCAATAATATCGGCTACCAAGCGAAGAGATACAATTTCGCTCACGTCCCCACCATAGTCAGCTAAATCAAACACCGCAGAACGTTTCGGCACCGATTGTGCATCCGCCGTTCCATGAATACGCTTAATTTTCTCCGCCGACTCCAATGAAATACGCAATCCAATCGCTAAATCGCTCGTAATATGATCGGCACCGATAGGAATCGTTGCCACGCGCATAATTTCTCCATTTTCATACACGACAATTCCTGTCGTGGCCGCACCAATACAAATCACACAAACACCGAGCTCTCTTTGACGAGGCAAAGTCACCGCATCCCCAGCCGCCAGCGGCGCATAGACCAATTCGCTAATATCTAAACCCGTTCGAAACACCGCCCGTGTAAAGTTTCGGACATGACTGGAAAGACCTTGAACAATCAAAGCATCAACTTCGAGCCGAATCCCTTGCATCCCAACGGGATCCTTGATTCCAGCCTGACCATCCACACTAAAACTACGCGGCAATACATGTAAAATCTCCTGATTCGCAGGATTGACAAAGGTTTTCGCAGCTTCAATCGCTCGAGCAATATCCTCTGCCCGAATTTCTCCATCCGTACGCGAAACGCCAATCACTCCACGCGCATCCTGCGAACTAATATACGATCCGCCGATACCAACCGCTGCTTCCGCCAATGGCTCACCAATCACACGCTCAGCCTGTTCTAATGCCGCAGATATCGCACTAACTGCATCTTCAACCGAAGAAATAACTCCTTTCGAAATCCCTTGCGAAAGCACCTCAGCACCACCGACAACATTTAAAATAATACGACGATCATTTCCAACAGAAACGCGTCCAGCAACGAGCCGGATTGCAGACGTCCCAACATCTAAGCCGATAAGAAGTCGCTCTTTCATAGACGGCCCAGGGCGATTTGGGCGTATGGACCTAAAATAACAATGCCGATAGCAGCAGCAAACAGAGCCGCGATTAAAACCGCTGCCGCCATCAAATCTTTAATCTCTTTCACATAGCTGTTGATACGAGGTTTGACCAAGTCCACCAGCCTTTCAACCATGCTGTTCACCAATTCTAGCACAAGCACCATCGCTATGGCTAAAAGTAGAATCACTTGCTCCCAACGCTCCAGAGGCAAGAGAAGAATTGCCAATAAAATAGCAAAGCTTGCGGCAATTTGAAGACGAAAACTCCGCTCACTCCGAAACGCAATCCGCACTCCATCCCAAGCATGAGAAAGGCTTTCACCGAAGCCACGAATAGTCTGCATCATATAGGAAGAACCTTCGCAAGTACCTTTTCTTGGAGAGAAAACATCTCAAATTCCTGCTCCTCTGTAATATGGTCATATCCAAGCAGATGCAAAACACCATGAATAACCATACGCAATATTTCTTCCGATAAAGCAATTCCACGACGATCCGCCTCAGCTCGAACATATGTCGGTGAGATGAATATATCCCCCCAAGCCTGCCGGGCGATTCCAGGAATCTCAGGCTCAGGAAAAGATAATACGTCCGTACTCTTATCCTTCTTCCGATATTGACGATTCAATTTCCGCATTTCTTCATCAGTGATAAAAGCAATCGAAATAATCCCCCTCAATGGTGCTTTCGCGGCACGCAAGGTCTTCATGCACGCTTCCTGAAAATCTTCATGACGAAGTCCGGCCGGAAGCCGACCTGTAAAGGCAAGTTCAATCATGGCGTGAGTGTTGTGCTCGTAGCCGCTCCAGACGATTCCGTCGAAGTCACGGCTTCAGGCTGGGTAATGACCCCGGTCGTCGTTGCCGCTGGCTCAAATGGCAATGGAGAACTACTCACGATCGCCGGCGAAACCTGAGGCAGACCACGCAATTCCAAAGAGTTCATCATGAGCGAAAACAACGTTTGATAATTAATAAACGGCTCTCCAGCAAGATCATAACTCAAGACAAAGATTCGATCCCCCCAAGGCAGATAACGCGTCAACAAATCTGCACCGATAATCCCTTCATATCCGCGCTTCGTCTTATATTTCAATACCTGTTCTGGCTTCACTTCAGGATTACGCGACAAATACCAATTCAGCATGGATAATTGCTTTGGATTTTCTTCGACGGTCAACTTAAACGTCTCTTTTCCAATTGTTTTAATCGTCGCCTTACTCCCATCAGGTGAAGTCAGCTCAACATTCCAAGCATTTGGCAATTGAAATACCCAACCAATTGGCGCATCCACCTGTTTAACCAATTTCGCATCCAATAATCGAGCTGGAGCGCGACCATTCGGATTATACAAATGAAATGCTTCATTTCCGTCCAAGAATCCATCAGAATCTGTATCCGGATTTTTCGGATCAGAATTCAACATCGCTTCTTCCAAATCGGTTAATCCATCAGAATCCGTATCCAAACCTGCTGGAGGCAATTTTGGAGCCGGTGGCGCGGCTGGCGGAGGCGATTGCACCGTTACCACCGCTTCCGAAGACGGCGCTGAATCTCCACCAGCATTGCGTGCGATCACTCGATATCGATAGGTTTTGCTTGGCAAAACAGACACATCAACATAGGACAAACTATTTGGCGGCAATCCGGTCAATTCACTAAAATCAGCCGTTCCTTCGGCACGATCAATCCGAAACCCTGACTCGGTATTTGAATAATCAACCCAAGTTAAATTTGCGCTCTGTGGATTCGTCGACGTCACCGCTAATTGCCCCGGAGGCTCCGGTGCCGTAATCGGAGGCTGTTCAGGCGGCTGTTGAACTTGCTGAACTGGAGCTTTTGGCTTTGGAAATAAAGAATCACGAAACAAATACGCAGCCGCTCCACCCGTAGCCAACAATACAAATGCAATCACCAAAACAAGAATCAAACCCGGAGAATGCGACGGAGGTTGATCCAGACCATTCGATGCTTGTTGGCCCGCCTCAGGGATTTTCGCCTTCAATGCCGCACCATAGTACTTATCTGGAATAACATGAATCTCCAACTCTCGAGGTGCAGAATTTGGCGTAGGATTTGTGGCTGGGATGGACGAGACGTCAGGCATAGGAGCAATACATTATTGAGCCGCACGCGTCGATTGAAGAATCATATAGATAAGGGTCCGATAGGCTGCTGAAACCAATGTCGAATCCTCTGGCGCAATAACAAAGCGCCAATTTCCAACCACGACATCCCCAGATACTCCATCCGATCCAACCATAGCCTGATTTCCATTCTTTGTTTTAAAAGACTCGCCCTGCATGCTCGTTGCCGCCGAAGCTGGATACAGAGCCAATGTAAAGCGCTCGCCATTCGTCGTTTGAATAATCGCGGAATTTTCGGTCTGATCTACTAAATTCCAGGTACTTGGCATCAAGAAACCCACCGAAGACCACTTCACTGCCTTAATGCTCGACATGCTCGTAATCGAAGCATCCTTACCAGCCGGACTAAACAAACCCTTCACCTCTGCACTGTCTGAAAAACCATCTCCATCAGAATCCGCAACGCGAGCATCCGTTCCCAAGGCAAGCTCTTCCGCATCGGTCAGACCATCTGCATCCGTATCGATCGTCGATGTCAAAACAGGCGCAGGTACAGGCGCTGGCTGATTCGTTGTTGGCAAAGGAATATTCGATGGAACCTGATCCGGACTAACGGTATTTGTCGGAGCCGGATCTGGAGTCACTGGTTCTTGCTGTATCGGTTCTTCAATGGGAGTCGGGATCTGACCATTTCCATTATTCACAATCGGAGTCGTTGGCTGAGTCGTGGTCGGAATTTTATTCGCATTCGCTTCAGCCAAAGCTCTCGCCTCTTCTTGAGCCGCTAGCCGAATCACCAAAAAATAATACACACCTCCACCAGCCCCACCTAGCAATAAAAGTAATACAAAAACCACAGCCAGAATTTTCCCAATTGGTTTTGACGGACGATCCTCTAAACCCGGAACCTCCTCCATCGCTCCAGCGGGCGCACCACCACCGCCCTCAGCTGCCATGCCAGAAAAAATATCCTCAGGCTCTTTTGTGCCAGAAGACGTCGTCATTGGTGTAGGCGTCTGAACTTGAGGTCTACGCGGAACAGGCTGCGGAGCTGGCGTCGGTTCAACCGGCAAATTGGAGGGAGAGGAGTCAAACATAGGTATAGATTTTAATTGTTACGACGAAAAGTTCCATCAGGCATCCCAATCGGTAAACTCGGATCAGCGAATGTCGGAACCGATTGACCCGGCACAACTTTATACGGAGTCCCCTTTGGGAGCTGTTCATACGGAACCACAGTGTACCCATTATCCTTCAATCCCGACTTCCCAACAAGACCCGGTTTTACTTGGCTTCCAGCGACATTCGCCTGGCCAGCGATCAGCGGAGCCAAGTCTTCCTGCGGCGCATTACGCAACCGCAGGAAGATGACCAACCCAATCAATAAGATAAGTCCTAATCCACAGCCCACACCAATGAATATCGCTTGTTTTTTCTCCATAGAATTACCAGCTGTAATAATGATACTTATCTACATCTAGACCAGCGGGAACCGGAGGATCATTCGCAATGATTGCATCAATCTCACCCTGGAGACCACTACATTGATGAGCCCAGTCATAACAAGCTTCACCCTGCGCATGCATATTCGCTCCCTTTGCCTGATTTATCACCGTAAAAAGTCCAGTAACCGGGTTCAAATCAGCCAAGTGAAGCGCTCCACTCCCAGCCGCCACACTCGAAATCTCGATCAAGTCATCTGACGTAGCCAAGTACACACGGCCCTTATTCGCAGGCAATGAGGACTCCACCGTCCCCTGACCTTGCCACACAAAACGGATTGGCTCCTTTCCATTCACCGCAAACTGCTTATAGTTCACGAAACTCGATATTGGAGGACCACTAATTCCATAACAACTCTCCCACTCAGGCTTCGGATTACACACCGAACCCGTAACTCCATTAAGCTTTGCGATATTAATTTCTCCAAGTCCACAGGAATTAAGACATTCTTGAGCTGATTTTACGCCAGCAGCATCACAAGCTTTTTTACAAGATGTCGTTCCTTCAACCGGACACCCATTGATACTAAATACCTTTTTGTTCTCATCGACACCATCATCCCAACCAGAAGTCTTATCTCCTGGATGATGAATACAAATCAATCGCGTATACGGGAGTGCGGCGATATTCGTATACCCTTGAGCACGAGCATTTACATCTCTTGTACAGACAGATGATCCTTCAGGACGAGTCGCATAGATACAGAGCTTTGAACGACCCTCGACAGACATCGCCTCTGGATCTTCGCTAAAACTTGCATACGCTTTACCCGGGACATCACTTGGCACGGTAAATGCATAGGCTTCAGGCAAAATCGTATGCAATTGGAAGAAGCTCGGATTCGCTCCACCCTTCCACAAGACGGAGGTATACACATTCCCCTGTTGAGGACGTGGAAAGATATTCACATGCGCTTCTTCATCCTTTGTTGCATTGAAGACCTGATCAAACGTACTCAAGCCAAAAGTTTCAGACTTGTACGGGAAGTACCCACCTAAAACTCCTTCGTCCAAGGTCGCATACGTAAATGGCGCATTCAACGGAGCACGACAGTTAAATCCTGGCGGATGCTGCTGTTCTGCCGGCAAATCCTGAAGATTATCAATCTTCGTCGTACAAGGATTGTCCTGATACATATCCACCACCAAACGATACTGATTACAAGCCGGTGCCGTATTCAAGATCCCAAAAGAAAAGTGACCATTTTCATCCGTATAGATTTCATCAACTTTCACACCTTTACTCGTCAATGTCACACGCGCATTTGGAACAACCTGCTGATACAACGCATCGTAGATATAGCCCTTAATCACACCCGTTCCAGCCGCATCAGAACATTTTGCACAACCACTAAAGGCACAAGACAATCCACAGGAAGGTTTCGCCGCCAAGGTCGCATCTGCGGTTACGCTAATTCCATATTTTGGACCCTTTTCTGCCACACATTTCCAGAAATCGCCAGAGGTCTTTGGCATAGCGGTCGATACCCAGTTAAAGAATGGGATCGACGCACCGCCCTGCTGCTGCATCGTCTGCTTACACGTCAAACCTCCACACTCCTTAAACATTTGATATTCATACCACTTCATACCCGTCAGAGCTGGACAGCTAACAACTTGCGTCGATGGAAGCTCTGCGCCAGCCGGAGCATTCGTAGGCCCAGTCATTTTTGGATCAATCGGATTCGTTGCAAAATCATAGCCCAATGAAGTACAGCTCACATTCTCTGTCGTCTGCGTACATGGCTGATTCATACAACGCGTTGGATAAATCGCATCACATAAGAATGCCGGTGTCCCAGCTGGACAAAGACCCTTTGTAGCTCCACTCACCTTCACCGCAGCATTGCCATCACACTGTTCAGCCCCATTCTTCGATCCATCACCACAGAATCCACCCTGATTCGACAATAACTTACAGCTCGAGCTACAAGACAAGCACGAAGAGCTATATTCTGCATTACATGTCGCCGTTCCATTCGAAGCGCTTCCATTATCACATTCTTCAACCCCGGCATTCACATGACCATCACCACAAATATTCTGCTTACAACTATTCGTACACGCATCACTATCGGTTTTATTTCCATCATCACAACCTTCACCCGCATCCTTAATCCCATCTCCACATGAACCAATCGCGATACACGAGGTCCAATCCTTAAACTGACACTTATTAGCTTGGCTTGGCGTATTACATGATCGAACATGCTGCGTCTGACGCACCGCTCCATTCGCATCAGTCACGGTAACGCCAACACAAGACTGAGATGTCGGCGTTCCACCACATTTCGCATTTCCGCCAGAACCATTCGGACAATCAGCATCCGTCGAACAGGTTTCGCCCTGCTTCGTTCCAGCTGAACACAAGGTTCCCGTTTCTGTGAGCGTATTGCCATCACATTGCTCAGAGCTATTCACTTCTCCATCACCACACATCGGCCCTGGACCCTTACAATCCAAGGCACAAGCTCCGCCCCATTCACCATTCTTCGATCCAAGATCACAAACTTCACCTGGCTCAATTTTTCCATTTCCACAGAACTTCTCATATCCATTACAGCTCAAATTACAGTGAGCATATCCACCATTCAACTTTCCTTCATCACACACTTCCTTTGCCACACAAGAACCCTTCGAACCATTAAAGGAACAATCTGTATCCTTTTCACAGGTTAAATCCGTTGGCGCTCCTGAGACGCTAAAGGAACATTGACGATCGATTTTTCCATTTCCACACTGCACCAAAGCGAAACAAGCTGGATTCTTCGGATCATCCTGAAAACCCTGACAAGAGACACAGCTCTGAATCTTCGCTTGACCAGCCGCACAAGTCGACTGCACCTGTTTTGTCTGACCTATCTCACAAGCCTCGCCCTGCTGCACCACACCATCTCCACAAATACCCGTCTGGCCATACAGAACATTCTTACAAATATCATTGTACTTATATTTTCCACCCGTCTGACGACATACACCCGGAATCTCTGGCACCTCTGCACAAGAATCCCCAACCACTGACTTACAGGCCGTAGCATCACCCGGGCTACACTCAACTCCAGACTTCGCACACTTAAAGCAATTATTTGGATCTGTACATGTACGACAGCTCTTATCACCCTGTGGATTTGCACCGCTGCAAATACGTCCGCGGCTCGCATCATTCGTAAAACAGCGATAATCCGCATCTGGCAATGGGGTATCCCACCATGCATTCACATTCTTTGGTGGAATTTCAAATTCTGCACCCAATTCATACTGTTGACCCGCATTCATCGCACGATAGAGATACAAACGAGAAACACCCGTTGGCAAATTTCCAATTCTTGGACAGCTAAAATTTGAAGTCACCTTATCCCAACAAGAAGCTGGATCAACATTCGCATCAGATTTCCAATTTCCACCCATATCCACACGACCACCGATACAAGCCTGACCACCAGAACACTGCGCATTGGAGCTACAAGGAATCCCAATATCTTTTTCACAACGACCGCAAGCCAAGAACTCATTAATTGGATCCGTTGGCGCATTTCCAATCAATGCACCCAATTCTTGCTGCCAAGATGTCCACTTTGAATTGCTCTGGCCTGGCAAGAATGTCCCCGTCTTCAATTGCGGATAAGTTCCTTCAACGCCGCCCTTCGCACCCTCCAAAGCTTTCGACATATTTTGGAAGTCGCGAATACGCTGCGTATCACGAATCAACTTCCACTTAGTACTCTCACAAGAGACCGATGGATTACCAAACTGCAAACAGTCCAAATCCGTCGTACAACCAACAGGTTGCCCATTGTTCACACCAGCAACGGTATAGTATTTATTCACCCCTGGAGTCGAATCAAAACAGACATTTCCTTGCGACAAAATATTGACATTGAAGTTCAAGTTCTCAACCAATTGCTTCGCAATGTCCTGAGTCGTCTTACTCGCATCCGGATTAAATGACAACACAAAGATATTGGAGTAAATCTTTCCGTCTCCCGCAACATTTGATGGCCGATTCGACATCGCGACATAGGTCGTATTGCCATCAACCAAAGCTGGATATCCATCAATCTGAACAGGTTTTGGAGATCCATTAAAGCCTTGAGCAAAATACCATTCCTCTGGAGACAAATGCATTGGATTCTTAAAGACACGAACACCAATACCATCCTGCTTCAAAGCAGCGAATTCATCAGGATACGTGAACAAGTACTGACGCAAAATCCCCTTTGTCACATCCAAAGCAGAAGCTGGAATCATCGTAACATTCAGATCTGGAATATCATCCACCAAGCTCTCACCCTCACCCGCATCCCGACAATACGATGTCAGAAAATTCATCGGCTGAGCAAATGGATCCGCACCACCAAAAACCGAAAGATTGCTTATATCCTGCTTGCTTGGAGAATTTGCCACATCACGGAATGGCGCCGTCTGCAAAGATGGCCATGGATTCTGACAAATCATCACGGTCACCGGAGCCACCCCTTCAACCACCTGATCCTTCATCGAAGGAACATTGATAAGGTCATTCTCCACCTTCATACGAGCCGTCAAAATCGCCGTTCCATTCTTTGTTCCAGACTTCGCCTGAACATCGCTCACCGAGCTAATCTTCCCAACACCCGTATCTGTATTCGGCACAATCGTCACAATACCCTCTTTCTCCTTACTCGAAGTCCAAAAGTCCCATTTCCAGTCATAATCCTTCACAGGAGACAATGGAACCAGCACTCCATTTTGAATGGATTGGCTCACCGCCTCAAAACCACGCGTCTCTGGCTTATTGTCTGGATTCACGAATAAGAATGGATGATTCTCAGGCTGAGTAATATCCTCAATGCTGATTTGGTTCACCGCACACACTTTGTCACTCGTCGTAAAAGTCCAAGTCAAAAGCCCTGTATCAACCGTCTCAAGTTTTTGAACAACACCATCAACCGTCTTCACACCAACACGCTTTGCTACATCATTATTATCAGCAAAATTACTATCACCCAAGAAACGCACACGATATTTCGTCTTTGGCTTCAAGGCTTGATCAAGCGTCAATGAATAGAGATCTGAATCGCCTGCCCCAGCGGCAATCAATTGACCCGTCACGCTCCCCTTACACCACTTTGCAGCATAAACCGGTTCACCCGTGACCCACATCACCAAAGAATCCCACCACTTTTTCATCGTTCCCCAAAAACCCGCATCATAGGTCTTCAAAACCAAAACCTCGGTCGTTCCAGCCGCACATTTCTGAGCCGCATCCGCAGCCTCACTAACTTCAAAATTATTAATCACCGTTCCTGACTTCATCGCTGTATTGAATTTGGCGCTAATACGCACATTTCGACAAACCTCCGTCGCACCCGTCGGCGGATAAGCCTTATTCACAACCGGACGTGGTCGGCAGCATCCATTATCATCCAAACCATCACCAGGCGTTGTACAAGACGATTCTTGCGTAAATCCACATTGCAAACCGTAAATAGCCTTACCCTCTTTCAATTCAACGGAAGCTTTCACATCCGTCTGCATCAATCCATTCACATCTGGCTTCGCAATACCAACGATGGTCGCCAACTGGGCACGATCAATATACGCATCACCAGGCTTTGAAGCTTCACACTGCTCACCCTTACCCAATTGTCCGCCATCCCCACAAAAACTTGGTGCTGGCTTGCCATTCACATCCGTATAATAAGCATTTGAACCCTCAAACAAACACGCCGCGCTACAGCCATCACCGGATACGGAATTTCCATCATCACAATCCTTACCCGCATCTGTCGCCTTCCCATTTCCACAGCAATTCAGCTTCTCGCCAGGCACACAAGAAAGCACACCAGTATGAAGACAGGTTTTTTTGTCACAACCATTTGGAAAAATTGGATTTCCTTGCGCATCCGTACCGGTCGCCTCACACGCTTCACCAGCCTCAAGCATTTTATTTCCACACACCGCATACAAAATCGCCTTCGAACTCGAACCCTCATGCAAACACTGACTACTACAACCATCTCCATCCGTTCCATTATTATCATCACAATCTTTTCCATCACCCAAAGCATCTCCATTGCCACAAGTACTATTCCCCGGATTCGAACCAAGATGCTTACAGGTCGCACTGCAACCACGGAATTCACGAATCTTACATTCGCCACCCGCTTTCACACAGGCATCTTTTTGAGCTGGTAATAAACAAGAAGTGTAATCCGCAATACCTGGAATACCCTCACCTGGCTGGGTTCCACCAAAACAGGTTGGACCAAAGTCACATTCTTCACCCTTCGTAAATTCCACCGCACCATTTCCACAGCTACTCGATCCTGGATTTGGAATAATCAAACAAGAATCTGAATCACACAGACCATTCAAAGCACCAATACCTGGCTCACACTCTTCACCAGCCTTGGCTCCAGCAGCCATTACGGTACAAGCATCACCGGCCGGCGTCTTTCCACCAACACAATACTTACTATTCGTGGTTTCAATCTTACCGTTTCCACAAACTGCCGCGGCTTCCTTCACAGAAATTGGCGAACCAGCCAATAAACACTTGCCAGAACAACCCAATGGCAAAGGTCCACCCGTATTTACTTTTCCATTCTGCCACAAGGTTGCGACCTTGGCATCCGCAACGCTCCAAGCCGCTTGCGTCGTTTGCACCAAAGCCTGTCCTGAAGCACTACAGGCATCTGGCTTGCCGTATGGAGTCGCATTAAATAATTGCGAAGCTCCAACACGACTCTCAAACTTTTCTTGCGGCGCGACCTCAACACGATCAGCCACACAGAATGAATCCGGCTCCTGCTTCACCCGAAATTTCCAAGCAAAACCCTTTGGATGATTCAAACCTTCCATCGGAACACCATTCTTTCCTTTGATTCCGGTCACCAAACCAGGGCCACCCCGCAAGATGACGCGGTAAAAAGCGCCAGGAGCCAAAGCGGTCTGAGGCTCAATTTCAACTCGGCGCATCACCGCATCGCCCAAAGGTGCAACCAAGCTCACCTGCTTCAAAGGAATCTGAGGTCCAAAATCCGCTTCATTACACTGTTCATTCAAACACTTGTGCAAAACCACATTTCCTAACATCTTCACAGAAGCTTCATTCAAGGCAGAACTAAAGTTGGCCCAAATCAAGGCATTTGAACAAGCCAAATCACAGTTTGGACCATACGACACAACCTTCGGCGGCTGAAACTTCACAAACAATTTCGCCTTACCAACAACCGGTTGGCTCTGCAAAAGTTTTGCGCTCACATCCACTGGTACATCACCGGTCTCCTTCAAAGCCGTAGCAACCTGAACACAGGTCTGATCATTTGGTGCTGGATTCTTCGAAATCGCCGCGCGTGTATCCTCTTCACTCTCTGAAGCACCGGTATACCAGCTCCATTTTTTATCCAAACATTCTACATTAATACACTTGTCATCAGAATTGACCGGATTCGAAAGATACGTCTTCTGCTCGCCCTCTTCACTCATCACATATGGATTCGGAATAACGCTCACCTCATTGACCTGACTAGGCTCCGCCGAATCACGCGTTCGAAAACGAAAACAATAACCAATCGCTGAACCATCCTTGGTTTTTCCACAATCAGGACGTTCTTCCATTTTGGCACCATCAATCCCAGAAGCTTTAACTTTGGCTGACACATTCACGAGATAGGTCGTCTTCTGCTCCAAATTAAAGTTCTTACCAAGCTTCACCACATCCTGTGTCGGATTAGCAGCAATCAAGAAAACAGATGGATATGGAACGCCAACAGTCTGGGCACATGGATCCGTTCCCGTCCCCGTACATTTAAAAAGCTGAAAATTCGAAATCGTCACCGTGGTTGGATCCAAACGACGTGAAAAACGCATCTGAATTGCCGAATCAATCGGAGCCTGATCCCCACCGGCGCGACCGATCCATGGCGATGGCGATGGAACAGGAGCAGGAGCCAAATCCGGACGGCATTCTTCAATCACGCGTGGCGCAACCGGAATCAAACCCGTCGAAGTCTGCCAAGCATATTGCGAAGTCAAAGAAACCGCGCCACAAGACTTCTTCGAATCCATACAAGCACCCGATGGACAGCATTGGAATTTATCCGATGGTCCACATACCCCAGGCTGTTGATTACAATTCAAAACCTGAAATTGAACCGGATTCGAAGTCTGCCCCTGAACCTGAAGCGTCATTGCCCCCGTCACTGCACCCTTCGGCACAATCGTCGTTGCATTTCCGCTCGTAAACGCATCCCCAACCTCAGCCTGCACCGTCTTATTTGAAGCAGCTGAAAAATAAACCGTTGGCTTTTCTAAGCCCAAATGTTCACCACCAATGATAACCGTGGTCTTTTCAGGACCAACCGATGGTGCCAAAGCACAAATACCAGGCTTTGGAGTCCCCGAAGTGATTTCAAAATTCGCGGCATTAGAGGTCGCCCCATCTGCACGCTTCACTTTTACTTGATAGACACCATTACTTGTCGCCTCTTTATTCTTAAAATACTCTGGAACCTTAATAATGACATTTGAATCACCCCAAAAACCATTTGCACAAATCGGTGGGAAATTAGTGTCCCCAATCGCCTCAAGTTGCTTGACCGGATCAGAAAACAACACCAGACCAGTCGTATAACCAAAATTCTTTCCCGAAATCGTCACATATTCCAGTTTTGGACCTTTTTCTGGAGAAAGGCTCGCAATCACTGGACCTTCACCTAAAGACTTATCTTGAACCAAAAAATCCACCGGATTACTTTCACCTGCCGATGTTTTCACCGTAACCGCCTGAGGACCCGCATTTGAAACAGGAACCTTGAAACGAACGGCGCTCGCCGTCCACTGCAACACATTAGTCAATTCCAATTTTCCAAAACCCAATTTCGCTGAAGTTGAACCAAATCCAACACCTTGAGCCTCAACCTCTGTTCCAAAAACACCACTCACCGGTTTCAAGGCACACAATCCAGGATATTCTGTATTATTCACGGAAAAATCAGGGATCTTTGGTCCCGTATCATTGTCCGTTTGATCAGATAAACCACTCCCAACATTCTTCAAACGAATCGGACCAGAATTTGCGCCAATTGGCACACCGACCACCGCCAATGTATTCGTCCATGTCCCACCCGTCGCCGTACATTCAGCTGGAGCCTGAGCAACCTTATCATCCACTGGATCACTCACATTTCCCAAAAAGACAACTTCTCCAGGAGCGGCACCAAAATTCGCCCCTTTCAAACTCACAAAGGTTCCAATTTTTCCATTCTGTGGCGTAATCGCACTAATCACTGGCTGAACCACACATTTGTTTGCCTGACAAAAACCTCCAGAACAATCCTGATTCTTCGTACAAGATCCACCCTGACAAGCACCACAAAAATCCGCAGATTGTGGATCCCCACCACAATCGACGTCTGTCTCACCATTATTCTGCTTTCCATCAAAACAATGTTCCGCCCGAACCACAACGGTGACATTGGAGCTTTTCACCGTGTTCGAATCAATATCGTAAGCCTTCAAAGAAAGATAATGCTCACCTAAGCTAGCCCCGATCGTATCCCAATCGGCCTTTGGATCAAAAAATTGTTGCGTCTCTTGAGGCGCATCCGATCCGAATGTCTCCTCCCCTTCGTAAAAATCCGCCAAAGCCACACCTTGATCATCGCTCGCAAAACCCTGAACCGTTTGAATAGAATTTACGGAAACCGACATTCCATTATACGGAAATGAAACACTCGCCAAAGGAGGCTGTGTATCCACCACATTGCCTGTCTTAAAGGTCGCCGTACATGGCGCAAACTGACTACAAACGACCGTCTGCCCCGTCAAAGCCTTCACACTCCCTGGAACGGTAATCGTAAATTCAGCATCTCCATCAAAACATTTTCGATCTTGATTTGGAGCTGGACAATCTGTCACCGGTGCAAATAAAACTTTATTCAACTCAACCTTCATCGTTCCAGCCACAGGATTTCCATCAGCCGCTTTCACGGTAATCCCAGAAATGGTCTTATCGTCCAATGGCTTATTAAACAACACTTTGACTTCGACATTTCGAATCTTTACATCACCTTTTGGTGAAATCGAAGCCACTTGAAATGCACTTGATCCGGATCCGCCACCTAATCCTCCCCCAAATTGACCACCGCTCCCATCACTAATCCCTCCGCCATCCGTCGTAGCTCCTAATAAAGCATTAAGAACATAGGTCGTAATCGCCCAAGACGACAAAATGATAATCACGCCGATGATCGCATTCCGAATCATGGCCTTTGCCTTATCAACCTTGGCCCCATCACCCCCAGCTGTCATCCACGTAAAACCAGCATACACAATAATCGAAACCAAAATCATCCCAATCAACCCCAAAGCAATATTAATGATCCGAGCAACGATAATGCGCGGATCTTGATTGGATAAACCAATCTCCTGACCAACACTCTGCAGGCCCTCCGTAATCTGGGCCTGTGCCGGAAGGGCAGAAACACCAATGCTCCCGAGGAGCATCGGAAGCGCAATGGCGAAAGAAAGAGAGAGACGTCGCAGCATGTTGGTCAATTAAGGATGAAGAGAAGCTTTACACTCACCCTTGGACGGGAGGCCATTACAGCAATTCGGTCCTTGAGAAAGCATGTCGGTATAATCTAGATTTCCACATTTCGCCGCCGGATTGAAACAATTTTGATAGGCATCCTGAACTCCATGATACACATATGGATCATAGAAATTTAGATTCTCAAAACCCGTTCCCGAAGGGAGATAAGCTCGATGATTGATCACAATCCCCGCTTTTGGCGGTTGCAAGGCATTTTCCTTGGTTTCATCAAAAATCGTTCCATCAGCATTCAATAAACGCATTCCCACCGTCCAATAGAATGTATCTGGATTTGTCTCGTCTTTTCCATGCGCATCAATTTTAACATTGATGCTATTCAAAGTCGCCGAACGTAAACGCGTATCAAATCTCGCCTCTGCTGGCTGATCTAATGGAATATTTGAATTATCCCCAGATTGCTGATCAGAACTTGGAATCGTCACTTCAACCCGCGGTGGAGATAACTTGATCTCACCCGAGGTCCCAAATTCCCACGCATAATTGTCTCCTGGAGGGCCTTCACCTTTTCCATTCTTATTTCCATCCAAAGAATTCCCAACCGCACTCACAACCCCATTATATCCATTTGAAGTCAGCTCAGCCTGCGCACTATCTGGACCCGCCAAAGTCGCTGCCTTCACCGCAAATTGAATGGAAGAATTATCCGGCAAGCAATACACGTCCTGCGCACAAGAATTCGTTCCACATTTTTCCTCGGTCATGAATTCAACCGTGCGATATTGATTTGAAATCTCAAATGTTCCGCTCACCGGATTTAAACCATTCCCACCATCCGGTGTAGCTAAAGCTTCGATATTCATGAATCCATCCCCGGTCTTTCCACTCACCGATGTCGGATCCATAGCTCGATCAAAATTGATTTGAACCACAATATTTCGAGGATATTTTCCAGACGCAACCGGTACCACATCAATCACCTTTGGTGGAACAAGATCAACCACCGTTGAAACTTCAAATGGCCAATTATATCCAGAGCTAAAAGCGCCTGAAAAAACCGATCCTCCATCCATCTTTTTCATTCCACTCGCACCGCCTTTCAATTCAATCGTATACCCCGTCTTTTTCACCGGACTTCCAAGATAATCAACCGGCTTAATCACAAAAGTCTTGCGATCTGCCAAAAACTTCACACGAGCCTTATCACTCGGCAAAGCTGCGCTTGGTCCATTTTCCGTAGGATAGATCTTCACATTCGCTGAATTCAAGCCCTCAACCCCAGGATTCGCCTCCGTCCAACCTTCGATAAAAGATTCCGGTTTAATCGGTTCCTTAAACGTAATAATGATCGGCGTATTTCGAGGAACATCCAAAGCATTCCGCATTGGCAAATGAGACTCAATAATCCCCCCACCTAATGCACCGGCACTCGTCACAAGTCCACAAGGCGGATTCGCACATGGACCAGATGGACTCTGCCCCCCTCCTCCAAAAGATCCGCTATTCGTTAAGGCGTCAAGAATGTAATTCGTAATAAAAAACGCTGAAGTGATAATCACAATGCCAATAATCGCATTGCGAATCATACTCTTCGCCGTATCGACGCGCTTCGGATCTCCAGCTGCCGTCATCCAAATAAAACCAGCATACAACATCAAGACCAAAAAGATCGTCCCGAGCAAGGACAGGAAGATATAGATAATGCGACCAACAATGGTCACCAAATCTGTCTGCTGAATACCTGCTGTTTCAGCAACCAGCGCTGCATTATTTTGCGACTGTGCCAAGGACTGTGCTTGGACCGGTTGCGAAACAAAAACGGCGCCGAATGCCAGGCTTGCTAAAATGAGCTGAGATATTTTCCGCATGTATACAAAACGCGTTGTCGCGCGAGAAGAGTATATACCAAAAACTGCTCCCCTACGAGAGCAGTTTTTGCACAATCTCACGCACCACCGTTCCATCGGCCCCACCACCCACTTTCTTCATCGCAACTCCCATCACTTTCCCCATATCTTGGGCCGAAGCTGCACCGGTTTCAACGATCGCCTCACGCACCAAAGCTTCAACTTGTTCCGTCGTCATCGCTGGAGGCAGGTAGCGCTCCAACAATTCGATCTCAACGCGCTGCTTATCCGCCAAGTCCGTCCGATTTGCACGTTCAAAGTCCTGCAAAGCATCCTTATACTGTTTAATCATGGTCCGCAGAATACCTTGAACATCTTCTTCGCTTAGCAGCTTATCCGTCATGTCGATCTGCTTATTCTTGATCGCAGCCCGAGCCATCCGTATGGTCGACAAGGCAACCTCGTTCTTGGCCTTCATCGCCTCCTTAAAATCAATATCAATACGTTCGAGTGTTGTCATATTACAGAGATACAGTAACAAACAAGCTTCCCTTTTGGGAAGCTTGTCGTTTTATTGGCGCTTCATTGGACGCGGTTCATCTTTGAGCTGACCGGTCTTGAGTTGGTATTCGTACTGGGAACGCTTTTCGACACGGAAAAGGGCGCTTTCGCGGCGCTTATTCCGGCTGCCTTGTTTCTTCAAGAAACGGACCTTTTTAGCTTGTAAGATCTTGCCGCTCGATTGAACACGACGTTGAAAACGACGCAATAATGCATCAAATGTCTCGCCTTTCTTACGTTTCACTTCTGCCATAGGTCCACCTTCCTTTCTTTGTTGGGGATAAGTTAGGCCCGCAAAGCGGGATTTCGACTGGCCGGATCATAGGCGAAAAGCCAAAATTCGTCAACAGAGCCAAAGACGAGCCGAGCCAAGTCTCCTGATCTCTATTGAGCCGAGGCCTTCAATTCCGCCACCACGATAAATCTCTTCAAAGCCGTCCCAAGTGGATAGGAAGTTTGCACCGTCAATAATCGCTTCTTTTTCTCAAATTGGCTTAAAACCGACAAATCATCCTTCGCAACAACTCTCGCCTCAATGACGCGATATTCAAACTTCTTTCCTGCGCCATCCGTCACAACAACAAGAGCTCCATCCTGAATCTGAGGCAATAGAGCAAAAACCGTCTTATACTCCCCTCCACTCCATGGATAATCGCTAGAATGGCCAAAGATATACATATTCCCCAATTCTCCAACCTGGGCCGTTCCAGGAAAATGAACCACCCCTTTTTTCAAAGCCTCCTGATAAACAGCCTCAGTCTTTTTTTCAATAAAAAGAATCGGCGCCTCAATACTCAATGAAGGGATATACAATCTATTCGGTTCCGAGATTGGATGCGGTGCTGCAATCGTAGAGGTTGCACCCACATCCAAAAGCTCAATCACCGGTCCTGAAGGAGATATAAACACATATCGAAGATGCTTAAAGGCATATTCCCAATACCACAAACAAACAAACAGAAATACCAAAAAACCCACCGTAAAAACACGGTAGGTTTTCATCCATCTGATCATCGGTTCCGAGCGGACGCTGAGCGCCTGCCAGAATCGAAAAATCAACCTAAACTTTTCTTGAACGTGCTTTTTTAACGGGCTTTTTTTGGCCATATAACAGGACCCCAAGGAGCGCACCAACGCTCATCAATAAGAAAGGCACAGATACACCCGTTCTTGGCAATTCTTCAAAAGAAGCACCTAAAACACGCGGAGTTGGAGTTACTGCAGGAGTAACATCCTCAAATTGAACCCCTAAAACAATCGGCGTAGGCGAAACAATAACCGGAGATGTTGAGACAGGACTGCTCGTCGATTGGAATGGAGAAATCGTCGCTGCACCACCGCCACCATTCCCACCACCACCTGATGAACCACTGCTGCCACCGCCGCCGCCTCCACCACCATTCCCACCACCAACAGGAGGAATAATGACCGGTACAATAACATTCACTTCCACGCTTGAAGTATTATTTGCAGCGCTTGGATCAATTTCCAAAGCAGACACTACCGCGGTATTTGTAAGAATTCCAGGACCTGCGATCACCTGAACAACAATAGTCAAAGTCGCCGTAGCATTCACAGCCATATTCCCGATGGTCCACAAACCCGTCGACGAAACATATGAACCTTGAGTCACTGTGGAAGAAAGCATCAACAAACCAGCAGGCAGCATATCGTTCACAACCACAGAAGTCGCTGGATCTGGACCGATATTCGTAACCAACAAGGTATAGTCAAAAGCTGCACCATTCATTGTTGTCGAGCTTGAAGTCGTCTTCAGCACCGAAAGATCCGCGGACAGAGGAGGCATATTAGCTGGAGCAATAACCTCAACATTCACGCTGGAGCTATTATTCGCAGGATTTGAATCAGCTTCAGCCGCTGACACCGTCGCAGTATTCATCACCGTTCCGGTCGTCGCTGAAGATTGAACCGTAAGCAACAATGTTGACGTTGCGCCCAGAGCCAAATTCCCAATAGACCAAATTCCTGTCGAAGAAACATAGCTTCCTTGGCTCGAAGTCGCTCCAATAAGGGTCAAGCTCGCCGGAAGGATATCCATAACCATCACCGCCGTAACCGCATCAGGACCAGCATTCATAACGGTTAACACATACTCAAAATTTGAAGCTATCATGACCGTTCCTGTCGAGGCTGTTTTCACAATAGAAACATCAACTGAAGCAACCGGAACAACAATCACCGGGACATCGTCATTGGTAACCGTACAAATCTTGCTTTCACCTGCAATAAGAACACCGGTACAATCGGCACTAAATGAACCCGTATATCCACCAACAGAATCTTCGGTAATTTCATATGCACCCGGTTCAAATTCAACCAATGTCCCAACGGATGAACCTGGGAATGAAGTCAATATCGGATTAGTTCCCGAAGCATGCAAAGTAAAATCAGCAGCCACCGAAGTTCCAGCATCGTCATTGATCACATTCTTCACCACCGTCACATATGCCGTCGAGCTTGGCGCAACAGCAATGTCATTATTAATAACTTCACAACGCTGGATTTCACCAACGGAAAGTATCCCACTGCAACCAACTCCATATGAAGCAACATAGGTCGCGCTTGGATCCTCAGATACAGAATAGGCACCCGCATCCAAAATCACCGTAATGCCCACGGTTGAACCAGGAATATCAACACTCGAAGGATTCACACCCGAAACATGCAAAGTGAAATCACTAGGGATTGAAATTCCTTGATCATCATTAACGACATTCTTAATCAAAGTTAATTGAGCTGGCTCATCATCATTCACGATGGAACAGACCTTATGTTCACCTTGAACCAAGGTAACATTACCCATTACATCACAATCACCACCAAAAGTAGCTGAGTATCCAGCAACCTGATCTTCTGTAACCACATATGCCCCAGGTGAAACAAAATTCTCAACACCGCTCGTGACTGAACTTGCATTCACATACAAAGGAACGCTCGATGCGAGCAAAGTCCCCCCATTATCATTCACCACCTGCTTCACGACGGTAAGAGTCGTGGTAGGCGTTGGAGGAACAACAATATCAGCTGTATTCGTAAAAATACATGAAGAGCTCATTGCAGGTTTTCCAGCAGCAACCGTCGCAACCGCACCCGTCCCCGAAGCCGAACAATTCGTCCCCGCGACGGAAGTCAATTGATATCCAGCTAAACCACTCTCTGTGATCGTATACTGGCCATCTGGCTGAAGATTATTAATAATCACCGTGTCCTGTCCTGCAGGAATAGAAAACAAAGAAATTCCTTGGACCGATGGAGAAACCGTAAACTGAAATTGATCAGGAGTCGCATTACCACCAGCGACAACTTTTTGAATCGTTAAGGAAGGCAACTGCAAAAGCTGATGCGCCATGACAGCCACATTTTCATTTCCTCCATTACCCGCACGAATACTCATTGAAGCCCCACCACCATATTCACTCGCATCTAAGCCTAAACGTGCACAGAACAAAACCTGCACTGTTTTGCCAGCAGGAATATTCGTCAATGCGATATTGTAATGCTGCTCAGCATCAGCAGCTCCCGGAGCAGTCGTTCCAGAGATACCAGCAAATGGCCCCGTGATCACCGCATTAACCAAACCGCCTCCAGCCACAGAAAATGAAGTAACCGTCGTTAAAGACGATCCTACAAATGTAAAATCATTTAAATTATCCGCTTGAGAAGCTGGATCCGTTAAAACCGTCGTCAATGCATTAAATTCAACGATGCCCTGTGCATTGTTAAAAAAATCATAATACGGGCTCAATACTGCGTCTCCCACATCATTGCTATTATTCTTCACCTCAATAATAGCTGGAACACACACCCCTTCAGGATATTGACCCACATTGCCGTTCTTCATCGTACCTACACCCGTCGGCTGCCCAGCTACAGAGCTATACGTTCCGCTCAAAACAAAACTCTCCATGGAAACTCCCAATTGATTAGTAGGGATCTCAGCCGCAAAAGCTTGCAGCGATGGGCTCAAAAATGAAAAAAGAAGAGAAAACAAAACGGTCGAGCTCGCCATACGGCGGCGCGAAAACTCCCGGAGAAATCGCTTCATAGAGGCCTCTATTGAGGGAAAATGTTAAATAATATTAAGAATCGAAAAGCGCCTGATTTCACGAAGATCGCATAATCTTATACGATAATACAGCTCATCACAAGCAATTGTTACAAAAAAAGCCCCGACCTCCAACAAAACAAAACCCGCTAAAAGCGGGTTTTGAGTCTTAGTCTGAGACTAAGCCTTTCCCAGCTTCTTCTTCAATTCATGAACGACCTTCTTCACATCGATAATTTCTTGGGTTCCGGAGTCCATATCGCGCAAGACAGCCGTCCCATCCAAAACTTCTTTTTGACCAATAATGATCGCAAACTTAGCCTTGCGCTTATTCGCAATTTCCATCTGAGCCTTAATCGCGTCCTTAGAAAAGGCTTCCCCAGCTCTAATGCCACCCTTGCGCAATTCCTCATATACCGCCAAAGCACGCTTACGGCCTTGATCACCCAATTGGGCAATAAAGACGTCGACATCTTGCGAAGCAGGCTGCGCATTTTCCTTAATCAAGTTATAACAACGATCCAAACCAATGGAAAAACCTGCGGCAGGAGTCGAACGACCACCAAGCATTTCAGCCAATCCATCATAGCGCCCACCACCACCAATAGCTGATTGAGCCAAATCTGAATCCGTTGAATTTGGAAAAATCTCAAACACCGTCTTCGTATAGTAGTCCAAACCACGAACCAAGTGCGGGTCCATCTGATATGGGATACCAAGCTCATCAAGATATTCCAACACCCGCATAAAGTGGGTCTTTGACTCCTCATCCAACCAATCCACAATTTGCGGAGCCTCCGCCTTCAATTCAGCCATGCCTGGTTCCTTCGAATCCAATAAACGCATTGGATTCTTGAGCAAACGCTTTTTATCTTCTTCTGACAATTTGCTTTTTTTGGAACGGAAATAGGTCACCAAAGCATTCTTATAGTTCGCACGAGCTTCTGGCGTTCCAATCGAATTCACATGAACCGTAGCCTCAATCCCCAGCTCTTTCACAAACAAGTGAGCAAGTAAAATCAATTGCGCATCCATGATTGGATTTGCATCTCCCAGAGCCTCACAGCCAAATTGTTGAAATTGACGATAGCGGCCATGCTGAGGACGGTCATGACGGAACATTGGCGCGATATAGTACATCCGCACAGGTTGCGGCAAATTGAACATGCCATGCTGAATATAGGCACGTACAACTGGCGCCGTCATCTCCGGGCGCAATGAAACAGCTTCAGCGCCGGTCGTCTCAAAGCTATACAATTCTTTTTCGACAATATCCGTCATCTTTCCAACACCACGAACAAATAAGGTCGTTTCTTCTAAAACTGGCGTATCAATCCGTTCAAAACCATAGGCTTCGGACAAGGTACGCGCCGCATCACGCATGCGCTGCCAAACCAATTGGTCTGCTGGCAAAATATCTTTCATCCCACGCACCAAATTAATAGCAGGTAAGGCTTTTTTCGCAGGAGCCGCACCGGCTGCCGGTGGCTTTTCCTTTTTCACAACAGGTTTCTTGTTCATCATAATATCAATTACAGAGAAGAGGGATAGGGTTTGGTTTCAAAAATATGCCAACGATCTAAAGGCCAACCACGCAACCACACACGTCCAACAATGTCCGAACGATGTAAAGGACCAAAAATACGTGAATCCAAGCTGACATTCCGATTATCACCCAACACATAGAGCTCATCCGCCTTCAGCGTGACATTCCTCGTATTCGCTGTAAACGTATCTTTCTCTAAATACGTCTCTTCGTCCAATATTTGGCCATTCGGATGCTGACTATTGAAGATCTTAACCTGACCCCCAGCGATTTCTACGGTTTCTCCAGGCAAACCCACAACCCGCTTAATAAAGTACTGCTTTGGATCACTCGGATATCGGAAAACAACGATATCCCCACGCTTTGGCTCACGAAAACGATAGGAAAGCTCATCAATGATCAAATACTCATGATCAAAAAAGTTCGGCTCCATTGAAGCACCTTTTACATAAAAAGGCTGAATCAAGAAGTAACGAACCGGAATAATGATCGCAAGCGAAATCGCCACAACCTGCACGAGTTCGAATAAAAACCCAAGTGCAGCAGATGACTTCCCTGCTGTAAGTAGACGTGAAAAGCGGTCTGACATAGCACTATACTACGTGAAATGAGAGCCCTTGTCGAGTGGAGGATCCAACCCCTAGCCCGCTCCAACTACCCCCCGCAAAGCCTTCTGAACCTTAAGCCGAAACAGCCCACGCTCAATCGAGGCAGCCGCCAAAACCGTACTCCCCGCAACCAAGGACTCCGTTGAACCCAACATAGCCAAAACCCACCCATTTTTGGTCAATTCAGGCGCCAAAGTAAAGACCAATCCAGCTAAAATTGGCGAACATATCGCTCCAATAAACAAACCTAAACGAGCCGGATTCGTAAAATCTTGAAGCAAAGCCATCCCCGTCACCGTTTTCCCTGGCTGCAAAGCAATCTTCCCCTCCTTCACGAGCTTCACATAAGACTCCCGATACATGAAAATCGACTGAATCGCCGTCGTGAGCGACAAAGCCACCGCCGATAAACCAAACACCGCACCCGCAAGCCCAATCCTCCCAGACCGGATCAAAGGCTCGACCTGAAAGGCACCAAATGTCGCAAGGATAAAGACCGGCAACAAGATCCGACCACGCTTCGCCAACTGCTTCCGGGTAAATCCCGATCCATGCAAAGCAAACATTTCAGCCGCTTCAGACACAAGATCATCGGCACTCGCAGCAAACACCTTCCCCAAACCAGATAAAACATGTTCAAGCCCATGCGCAATCGGACCAATTACAATCAATGCCTTAATAATCGACTGCGCTACCTCCGTCCGCGAATGTGCATTGTCAAAAATCACCCGATGCACGATCGCATCAATCGCCAATGGATATAGGTCAGAATTGACTTCTTGCATGAATGTCCGCTGCTCATCACGTATCCCCTGATTCTTCAAATCAACAATAATAATTTTACGAAATTCAAAACGCTGCTCCATGAGCGCTTTCACCTCCTCATACAAAAAAACACCCGCTTTTTCAGCCCTTTCCAATTCTTGCGTGCTAAAAACAGGAATCTTCTCTTCACGCAATAAGAGTTCCAACCAAGGAACAACCGTATTATGCTGTGTATGTCGAGAAATCCGATCGACGGCTTGTAAAACGCGTTCTGGAGTTTTATCAACAATACGAACGCCAATTCCATACCCCTCAACCAACAATTTACGAAAACGCTCAAAACGCGAAGGCCGCATTGCGAGCACATATCGAATTTCAATCGGTATTAACTCAGAAACCGCTAGCTCTTCCGGAGTTGTCACCACGGAAACGCGAAAACGATCAATTGGCGAAGACCGTCGCAACGGTAACCACTTCTTCCAGCCAGGCTCTAAAGATGACATAGGCGAAAGTATATACTAAACACCTCTATGCGCGAACACGCACACCCTTCACCCATTCTCAGCTTCGAAAAACTCAATGCCCGCCGCGAACAATTAGGCACGATTGTCTGCACATCCGGCGGTTTTGATCCCATTCATCCCGGCCACTTAAGCTGCATCGCCGACTCGGTTCAATTTGGCGATACCGTCATCGTGATCGTAAATGGCGATAATTTCCTCACCAAGAAAAAAGGAAAGCCCTTCCAGGATCTCGAAACCCGCTGCCGCATCGTCTCTCATATACGCGGCGTCGACTTTGTGATCCCTTTCGAAATCGAACATGACCAAACCGTTCGCGAAGCTCTCCGACAATTAAAACCCCATGTCTTCACCAAAGGCGGCGATCGCTGCTCTCCCGAAACCATCCCCGAATGGGACATCTGCCAAGAACTCAACATCAAAGTCGAAACCGGAATTGGCGCACCAAAAAATTGGTCGAGTTCAGAATTTTTAGCCAACTGGAAAAACGAAAAATAGAACAAATAACATGCAACAAACATCAGCCATCATCATCGGCTCCCCACTTGTCGGAAAAACCACACTCGTAAAATATATTCGCACCCACAGTCCACTAAAGATGATGGAACTCGACGAAGAAATCATCAAAGAGAACAATGGATTTTGGCCAAAAGATGAAAAAAGACGAACCAAACTTCTGGAACAAGTTACAGACAAGCTCCTCGCTTCAAATGACTTCATCTTCTTCACTTCTTATTTCCCAAAAGCAGGAATCCAAGAACTCAAAGAAAAAGGAATACTCGTTATCCAACTAACCCTCCCACTCGAAGAACTCCTCAGACGCAATGATCAACGAATGAAGGAAAACGATGAACCAAGTACCGAAGAATACATCCATCAGAACCTCGAATTCCAAACAGAAATCAAAGACGAAGGGTTCGTAGACCACATCATCTCAGCCAATACAACCACAGAGAATATCGCAGAAAGGATCTTTAAATTACTTGGAAGCCCACTCAAACAAAGATAAAACTAAACCCGCACAATCGGCAAACCCTTCACAGACAGGCTATCTTTCAAGAGAATATGCGGAATTCCAACAAACAATAAAGGCTTCCCGCCTCTTGTAAAAACTTCCTTGTAATACTCAATCGTCATCTGTGGAACCTGACGATGTTTTTCAATTTCTTCAGACGAAAACGCAACAAAGTCTCTCCCCGTAGGCGTCATATCCCGATCAATAAAGATCGTCGTCTTTTCAGGATCAAACAAACTCGCATCAACCTGATAATATTCCCCATGAAAATCCGTCCGTCCCGCTTCCATCAAAGCCTTCTGAAGATCAAGCGGATGAATCGGAGAAAAATGCAGAACATCATTCCAAAGACAATGCAGCGGAGGAATCTCTTGTTGCATAACCTGTAAACGCCCCTCATATTTTGCAGCTGCCTGCTGATAAATCTCAGGATGAATATCTTTCAATTGATTCAAAGGATACAGGACATCCCCCTGCATCTGTTTTGGTACACGATGATAAATGTAACTCATATCTAAGCAATTCGCCCATAATTATCCTCCAATCGAACCACATCATCCGTCTCCGGCGTCGAAGCCTCCAAAATATCACATCCGCCTTCCCCCGCTTTCAACCGATGCCTCATTCCCGGCTTTACCCGAAATGACATCCCTTCCGGAAACACCTCGTCAACCAAGACTCCATCCTTTTCATACACAAAGCGCGCATTCCCCTTCAAACAAAACACCGTCTCATCTTTCACCACATGATATTGCAAACTCAATTGATTCCCCTCATCAATATGAATCACTTTCCCAACATATTTTTCAGCCTGCGCAAACCAGACTTCATATCCCCAAGGTTTCTCGACGCGTTTAGGTTGAAAAAACATATGTGTGTATTTAAATAATAACAGGCGTCACTTGCCCGTAAAAAGCGTCTTCTCATCCACAAAACAAATTGGATTCCCAAAAATATCCTTGGCATAAAACAACCGTTCACCCCAAGGCATACTATCTACTTCCGTTATCTCGGTTGCTCCAGACTCTTTGACTAATTGATATGTCTTCTCTAAATCAGAGACCGAAAAATAAATGTACTGACTCTCATGTTGCCGCCAACCCAGCCCGATCTCATCTCCATCTTCTTTTGGAGAATAACAAGCCAAGATGACGCCACCACAATCAAAATAATGTCTTCCATCTGAAACACGAACCCCCTGATCTTCAAGGATACTCGCGTAAAATTTGGTTGCCTTTTCTATATCTAAGACCGGTAAGATAATTCGATAGATTCTAGATAACATATCGTATTTCATCGTACACGGCATGAACCGAGATGAAAAGTTCAAATTGGCTGCGCCACGTGAACAGCATCAACTAAAAACAACGCTAATTAAGCGCTGTTTTTACGTGGTGGACGCACCTGGGCTCGAACCAGGGACCTTTCGAATGTGAATCGAACGCTCTAACCAGCTGAGCTATGCGTCCATGTGGCCATCTAGCCTCCGTCTAAAACCTCTTTTCCAACACTCATTTGTGGCCGCAGATTACCCAAATTCCCGTCCCTTGGCAAGAGGCGGTATACTCTGATGAAATGAACCCCTTCCTCAAAACCATGGAAAAAGCTTCAAAAAAACCCGTCGTTTCCGAGTTGATCGCAGGCGCGGGTAAACGTCTCCAACCAAAACGCATCGTCTGCGACGAAGACCGCTTTCTCGGTCGTTTTGAAGCTGAAGTTCTTTTAGCACATCTTCTGCAGGTCGATCGCTCCTGGTTCATCACCCACAACAAACAGATCCTGGAGCCAAAAATCCGCCACCAATTCGAATCCTGGGTAAAGCGCCGCGAACAACATGAACCCATCGCCCACATTCTCGGCGAGAAAGAATTTTACAAACGGAGCTTTATCGTAAACAAACAAGTTCTCATCCCTCGCCCTGAAACAGAATTGATTATCGAGCTCATCATTGGAGACAAAGGTATCAATCCAGATCGATCATCCGCTCCCACCATCTGGGATGTCGGAACCGGCTCCGGCGCAATCGCCATCACCCTCGCCGCCGAAATCCCATCAGCCCAGATTCTAGCCACAGACGTGAGCATACGCAGCCTAGAAATCGCAAAAAAAAATGCGAAATGTCACGAGGTAAACAAACAAATCACTTTTCTCAAGCAGAATCTTCTTCAACCAGAGGGATACACCTGGCTGAAGAAAAACGGACGGACACGATTAGGGCAAATCCAACGATCAGGGCAAACGCCGTTTGCCCCTACATTGATCATCACCGCCAATCTCCCTTATCTCCCCAACTCCGACAAACAAAAACTCGAACCAGATGTCACCAGGTTCGAGCCTTCGCGTGCCCTCTTTTCCGGCGACGACGGATTAGATTTGATCCGTCGCTTCATGGGCCAACTTTCCCGACATCTCCCCGAATGGAATTACTCTGACGTCGTCCTGTTTTTCGAATTTGATCCCCCTCAAACGAAAGAGCTCAAAAAACTTGCACAGATCCATTTTCCAAAAGCAGACATTTCAATCGTGAAGGATCTCGCCGCACACGACCGCATCCTCCAAATTAAACTAAACCTTTAATCACCCGAATATCCGCCCCAATGCCGTTCAAACGTTCGGCAATTTCTTCATATCCACGCGCAATCGAATACACATTCCGCAAAATAGACGTCCCTTCAGCCGCCAACATCGCGATCAAAATAATCATCGCCGGGCGCAAAGCCGGCGGACAAACAATCTGCGCACCCTTCAATGTCGTCGCACCTTGAACAAAAACACGATGCGGATCCGCCAAAGTGACATTCGCGCCTAAACGATTCAACTCCGTAAAATAAATCGCACGATTCTCCCACATCCAATCATGAATCAAGGTTGAACCCGTCGCCTGCGTCGCAATCGGCACAAAGAATGGAAGATTATCACTATTTATACCTGGATATGGCTGCGCATGAATCTTGTCATGCAAAGCTTTCAACTTTGAAGGATACACGATCAAATCAACCAATTCTGTCCGTCCATTCTTCGCAAGATACGGTTTTGAAATTTTCACCTTCAGGCCCATACGCTGAAGCTTCAATAGCTCAAGCTCGATAAAACGAATCGGACAACGCTTAATCGTCAATTCTGAGCCCGTGGTAACCGCTGCACTCACAAACATCATCGCCTCAATCGGGTCTTCGCTATTCCACCATTCAATCGATTGATTAATATCTTTCACCCCATGAACAGTCAGAACCGTACTCCCGATCCCTTCAATCTTCACGCCCAATGCCTCAAGAAAAAAACACACATCTTGAACCTGATAATTCGGAGGCGCATAACGAAGCGTTGTCTTTCCCGGCACCAAAGCCGCCGCCATCAAAAGATTCTCCGCCGCCGTATCACTCGACTCATACATCACAATATCCGCCGGTTTCAATTTTCCAACTTTCACTAAATACGCATTTGGACCCGACATGATTTTAACGCCCAAAGCTTCCAACCCATAGCGATGCGCCGCAATCGTCCGCATTCCCATCCGACACCCACCCGCCGAAGGAATCTCAAACGAAGGAAAACGATGAATCATCGAACCAAGCAACATAATGACAGAACGCGTCCGTCCCGCCGACTTATGATCAATCCCCTTCAAATTAAAAACCTTTGGCGGCTTGATCTCAAGTGTATTTTTCTCCTTCCACGTCACTTCAATCCCAATACTCTGAAAGACTTCAAGAATACGAAACACCTCTTCAATCCGAGGAATATTATGCAAAGTTGTCATTCCACGATTCACCAAAGCCGCAAACAATAATCCAAGCGCGCCATTCTTCGACGGATTGGTCGCAATCTCCCCATGCAATTTCCGTCCCCCATGAATCTCAAAATCAACCGAATCACTCACAGAAACAATCTTGTGATCGAGCACATCACCCAATTTCCGCAGCAATTCCAAACCCATGTTCTGATCCCCCTTTTCCATCCGCGCCAAAGCGCTCTGAGAAGTCCCTAAAGACTTCGCAACATCTGCCTGACTCAAACCGCGCTGCTCACGAATCCGACGAACAAAAGCTCCCATCGCACGACGTTCTTCGGCAAAATCTTGAGCGAAAGCAGGTTTTTTTGGCATAAAATAACAAAGATATTTAAAAAGCGAAGTATTAGCTATATCTCATATATGATATATAGAAGGACTTCTCGGGTCAATCCTCGCTTCCTAAACGGAGGTTGTTGAACTTCCTGACATCATGCCAGGTAATATGACCTGAACCCAGGTTTGCCCTGGACGAAAAAGCAGATCCGCTCCATCAACCGTCTCAAAACGCAAATGTTCATTCGCGAGACGTTTCCAAATTCCCTCAAACGATTTTCCATCACGATAAAGCACAGCACGACCTTTCCCCGTCGTCCGAATCCGCATACGACCATAATCATCAATCGCCTGACCGTCTGTCTCAATCACGACCACATTCTGCGACAATACCGTGGATCCATCAGCATCCTTTCGCGTCACTTTTCCATCCACTCGAGTATACCCAGCCAATGCTGGATCAAATGACCACTGAGCCGGCAATTCTGCCGCATACCGAATAACCGGAATATTCAATTTTGAACCCGTCGAAGTTGATGTCGTATCATTCAAATATTTCCATCCAACCAAATCCGTCGAAGCTGACCATTTCTTTTTTGCAAAAGCATTCCGCAAAAGATCCATGCTTGTATACACATTATGCGGCGCGAAACGACTCTTAGATCTCCAGAAATACGTACTATTCGCAAATTCATTCAAATCTTTAAAATCCTTCCAAGTTTTTGCCGTATTCAAAGCTTCTGGACTTCCACCAACATGCGCATACACAGCCCCTAATCCCTGCGCAAACTCTTCATAATATAAACGCGCACTCCGCACCGGCCCAACCTGCTCAACCGTCGACGACGCATCATACACGGCCATCAAACGCGTCATGCCACCCTCAACCGGAATCTCATATACGAGCGATGCCGATGACAGTCCAGACTGAGGACGTGCCGCCTGATTATTATCAATCATAACCGAATACGGCTGTAATTGCGCAAACTCAGGCTCCACCATCACTCCATCCAAAGCACGATGCACCAAATTCGATATCGGCTCCGTGCTCGTAGGACTCAGGACTCCGGACTCAGAACCTGAATTCTGCTCCTCTTTCCGTCCCACACCACTCACTGCATACCACAAAGAAACACCAATAATCGCTGAAACAACAACGGCCCCGGCAGCCAATGGCTTCCAGGACCGTTTAACCCATGCGATGGCTTCCTCCTGCATGGTCATATTCGTATATTTATTTCGCTTTCGCTGCGGCGGCTTCTTCTTCAGCCTTCTTCGCGGCTTCAGCTTCCTTCTTTTCTTCAGCTTCAGTCTTAATCGTCGTAACATCACCGACAGCCGTTGCTTCAAGGGCCTTCAACTCATCTTCCGTCAATGGAGCGGCGGCGGTAACGATCACTTCGTCAGCTGCATGAGTCGCGGTAACACCAGCTGGCAATTTAAGGGAACCGATCGTGATCGAAGCGTTAAAGTCCACCAATACAGACAAGTCAACTTCGATTTCATGTGGCAAATTCGCTGGCAAACAAGCAACTTCAATGGAGTCCTGGTTCTTCACAAGCGTACCAGCCATCTCCTTAACCGCCTTAGATTCACCAATAAATTTCAAAGGAATTTCAGCCGTCATTTCTTCGTCCATGCGCACCTGGTGAAAATCGATATGAGCCGGTTCCAAGCTTACCAAATGAGGTTGAATCTCTTTCACAACCGCCTTGACCATGACACCGCCGATCGTTAAGTCGATCAACGAAGACATACCCGCTTGGCGGAAAAGTTTACGGAATTCAGCCTGGTTGACCTGAATGGTTTGAGGCTCTGTGCCACGTCCATACACAACAGCTGGGATCATCCCTTTTTCGAAAACATTCTTAGACCGGCGACCGGTCTCGGTACGGGTTTGAGCAGCTAATGTGTAGATCATACAATATATAGAAAATGTGGCCGAATAATAGATAATTTCCGCTTATCTGTCAAGTAAATGGCGACACCAGGCTCGTCCATCCACGTCCAAAGCCTGATGCATAGCCAAAACTTCGTCGGCAGATACCGCTTCCGCATCCTTAAAGCGCAAAGCATCCTGAAGCTCCAAGTCCGTCACCATCCCAACCGAGCTGACAGCCCCCGGGGTCTCCAAAACCACGGCCAAAACCGCATGTTTACACGAAGCGCAGGAGCAATGAAACACCCGCGTCGGCCCTCTCTCCCCCACCAACCGAATCTTGGCCGGCGAATACGCCTTCCGACAGACCGGGCAATGGGCCAAAAGCTTTTGTGGAATAGGAGTTTCCATACCCTCATACTAGCGTCAAAGCCAGGATTGGGCAATCCGCGGAACAGAGCAAAAAAATTGACCTTCTTATCTCTTTTATTCCACCTTCGAAATCTGCCGCGACGTCGTCGCCACCGACTGCGCCAATCCAATCGCCAAAAACATCGCCACGAGTGAAGAAGCCGCCGCCGACACAAAAGGCAGTGGGATCCCCGTAACCGGCGAAACCCCGACATTCATCCCAGCATTCACCGCCAAATGGAAGCCGATCAAAGCCGCAATCCCAATCGTCATGACCGACGCCGCCGGATCATCCGCAATCATTCCAATCCGAATCAATCGATAGAACAGCAAAGCGAACAGCAAAAGCACGACGGACACTCCCACAAACCCCATTTCCTCCCCAATCACGGCAAACATAAAGTCCGACGTCGCCACCGGAAGAAAACGCAAACGAGCCTGCGAACCCTCTCCGATCCCCTTTCCAAACAATCCGCCAGAACCCAAAGCAATCTGTGCCTGAGTCACATTATACGCAGCCCCTCGCGGATCCGCCGTTGGATCAACGAATGAACTCAAACGTTTCCGCTGATAATCTTCCAAGCCAAAATTCCACAAGAGCAAGGATGAAGCTGTAATTCCAACCAATAATATCCACCAAGCATGCCGCGGCAATCCACAAAATAAAACACAGGCTAGCCAAATCGCAACCAAAACCATCCCCGATCCAAAATCCGGCTGCAAGATAACCAATCCCAAATATCCCGCCAAAGCCACGCCGCTCCCAATAAATGCCGTCCACGTAAGTCGATGGCGCGTATGACGCGGAAGATATGACGCTAAAAATAACGTAAAACAAATCTTCGCCAATTCAACCGGCTGAAACGACAAAGACCCCAACTGAAACCAACGTCCACCCCCATTCAAACTGACTCCGAATATCAAAGACGCAATCAAAACCACGAATCCAAAAATATAAATGGGCAGAGCTAAAGACTTCAGCTGACGAAAATCAATCCAAGAACAAATCAAAGCAATCCCAACCCCAAGTCCAGCCGACAATAATTGCTTCTTAAACTGAAAAATATCGGTCGCCCCACGCGAAGCATTAATCCCGTAAATTTCCAATAACCCAATGGCCGCCAAAGCCATGGCCGCAAATAACAAAATCCAATCAATACGTAATAAAACATCACTAATGCGGCGCATGAAAGGAGCTTAGCGGATGGGACGACGGCACGGAAGCCTACTCCCTATTCCCCCGGTTCAAAAAACTTTGGATCCAAATACGATGCCCGATTCACGATATTCACCTGCGGAATAACTTCCGATTTACTCACGCCCGTCAAACTATCCGGCCAGGTTACCTGCAAAGACCGCAACTCTCCCGGTTTCAAACGCTCGGCATGAATGGTTTGAATCGCTGCAATTGAACTTCCACGATACAAACGTATCAATAAAGAGACATCCCAAAAACCGTATGAGCTTTCATTCACCAAATCAAAACTCGATTGACCCACCCGACGTCCATTGTAATTAATCGTCGTATCGTATTTTAAATTCTTCGCCGATAATTGAAATCGATTCTTATAAAAACCCGGATAATCCCCATTCGTCAATGTCGGATCAATCCGATGCCACTTAATATTATCCACGATCAAACTCGCATTCCGACTCCCACGAGTTTTCGGTGTATATCCAAGCTCCGTCAAAATATTCATCCCGCTAGGAATGACATACCCCGTCCGCAAAGGTGTCTCTTCTCCCGAAACATTAAATCGATAATTAAACTCCGCCCACCACTGATCATTCGGATTCGTAATCTCCACCATAAAATCTAAACGATCTGCCGTAGAATTGAACACCGAAACCTCCGTCACACTTACATCCCGAGGTCTATCCCCTTCCAAATTCGAAAGTAATTGCTGATTAATCGCAATCTGCCGCGTAATCCGAGATTCACGTGGATAAGAAATAACATACGCATCCACCAATCCCGCAATCGCAAATCCCCAAAACAACACACAAATCGTAATCAAAAATCCAAACCCAAATCGCCGCAACTCAAGCCGATGCCGCACCCACCACGAGGCGAGCTGCAATTCACCCTGCGAAAAAGAACCAATGCGGTCTTGCTGTTGATCGGACATACCGACGGCAAGTGTAACATGAAAGACGTCGACGAGAGGACGTCTCAGACATAGATCCATTTTCACAACCACAGGAGATCCTTCGACTTCATTCCTCATTTTGATCGCTATTCTATTCAGGATGACAGACAAGTTGCCCAATCCCTTCCCACCCGCTACCATCTGCCCATCCAAAAAATATGGCCGACGAAAAGAAAAAAGGCGGGTATAGCGCCGAAAATATCTCCGTTCTTGAAGGTCTCGACCCAGTGCGCAAGCGCCCGGGCATGTATATCGGTTCAACCGGTCCAGAAGGTTTGCATCACATGATCTGGGAAGTCGTCGACAACTCTTTCGACGAAGCCATGGCCGGTCATGCCGATCATATCGAAGTCGTTTTAAACGCCGACGGTTCGGTTTCCGTCAGCGACAATGGCCGCGGTATTCCAGTCGACATTCACAAACAATTCAAAGTTTCCGCGCTCGAACTCGTTTTGACCAAGCTCCACGCCGGTGGAAAATTCGGTGGCGATGCCAGTGGCTATAAAGTTTCTGGTGGTTTGCACGGTGTCGGTGTTTCCGTTGTGAACGCTCTGTCCGATCTCCTCGAAGCCCGCGTCGAACGCGATGGCGGCGAATTCGTTCAGATTTACAAACGCGGCATTCCCCAAGGTCCCGTCAAACAAATCGGCAAAAGCAAACGCCGCGGGACGACAATCACCTTTACCCCAGACGCCTCGATTTTCACGACCGTTGAGTTCGACCTCAAATACATTCTCGACCACTTGCGTCAGCAATGTTATTTGACCAAAGGCATTCACGTCACCATCACCGATGAGCGCAAAACGAAACAACATGATGCCTACGGTTTCTACTTTGAAGGTGGCGTGGCCTCATATGTTCGTCATTTGAACCACACCAAACAAACGAAGCACGAAGGTATTTTCTATGTCGTCAAAGACGTTGAACATGCCAATGTCGAAATCGGCTTGCAATACACGGACGACTATAAAGAAACCCTGCTTGCTTTCGCCAACAACATCCACAATCCAGAAGGTGGAAGCCATGTCATGGGCTTCCGTTCAGCTCTGACTCGCGTTCTCAACAATTACGCTCGCGCTAAAGGCTATCTGAAGGAAAAGGATGAAAACCTCACGGGTGAAGATGTACGCGAAGGTTTAACGGCCGTCATCAGCATCAAGATTCCAGAACCGCAATTTGAAGGCCAAACCAAAGCCAAACTCGGCAATCCAGAAATCCGCGGTATCGTTGAAACCGTGATGAATGAAGCGCTCGCCATGTTCCTCGAAGAACATCCGCGTGACGCTGAAGGCATTATCGGCAAATGTGTCCTCGCTCAACGTGCCCGCGCCGCTGCTCGCGCCGCTCGCGACACGGTCTTACGCAAAGGTGCGCTCGAAGGTTTAACGCTTCCAGGTAAATTGACCGACTGCGCCTCCCGCAATCCCGCCGACTCCGAACTCTATATTGTTGAGGGAGACTCTGCAGGAGGTTCCGCCAAACAAGGCCGCGATCGCGAAACTCAAGCGATCCTACCTCTGCGCGGAAAAATCTTGAACGTTGAACGTGCCCGCTTAGACAAGATGCTCGCGAACAACGAAGTCAAAAACCTCGTGATCGCCATGGGCACGAACATCGGAGAAATGTTCGACATCACCAAACTCCGCTATCACCGCGTCATCATCATGACTGACGCTGACGTCGACGGTGCCCACATTCGAACCCTCTTGCTGACCCTGTTCTATCGTTACTTCCCAGAACTAATCACCAAGCGTCACATCTACATCGCCCAACCTCCGCTCTATCGCGTAGAATCCGGCAAAGATTTCCGCTATGCCTTCTCCGAAGCAGAACGCGACACGCATATCGAAACCTTGCTGAAGATCAAAGCCGAACGCGCCAAAGGCAAAAAGAAAGCTGCCGAAGAAATAGAAGCCGAAATCGAAGCAGCCACAGAAGAAGCCGACGAAGCCGACGGCATCGCCAATATCGGCGGCATCCGCATTACACGCTATAAAGGTTTGGGTGAAATGAACGCCGAACAGCTCTGGGAAACAACCATGGATCCAAAGCATCGCGTCATGAAAGTCGTCGAAGCCAATGACGCCATCGCGGCTGACCAAGCGTTTGATACGCTCATGGGCTCCGAAGTCGCTCCACGCAAGAAATTCATTCAGACGCACGCAGCGAATGCGAGCTTGGATGTCTAAAAATAAAAGCATCTCGGAAAACCGAGATGCTTTTATTTTTCTGCTCACATCAACCATTCGAACACGCAACCAAATTCAAACAAAAAAGCCGCGCTCTAGGTCAGAGCGCGGCTCAACAAGAGCTCACCCAAGTTGTCTTTTGTATAAATTTGCGTTTCTTCATGTGTTTGCACGATGATTCGCTCAACACCCGAAAGACTCGCATCAAGCTCCAACCGAATCACCAAGCTCACATTCCCCGGCTGAAATGGACCAATAAGAACATGATCATTATTGCGAAAACAAAGATCAACCACCTCAACCACCTCCGCTCCATACGCATCACGATGGGATTGAACAATATCAATCGCCCACAATGAATACGACTCTTTAAACTCCTGCATCGCTTCGACATAGCGGAGAATATCGAGAAATACCGCCGCAAGTCCCAAAGGAAAACAAGTCGCCCGCTGACCCCATTCTGTCTTGATCATGCGAAAACTCCTATGTATTTTTCGTTTAGCCCGACAATCCTAACATGATCTCCCCTCCTTGCCCTTTTCCCCTTTTTCTGCTATATTCCCCTCAACGAAGTCCCCTACCCGGGGCTTTTTAAAAACCATCTATGAATGCCATCCAAAAAACAGTCGATTATTTCCGCTCAGCAAAGGGAGAAATGCACAAAGTCTCTTGGCCGACCCGCCAGGACACGATCCGTTACAGCGGCCTCGTTATCGGCCTAAGCGTCACGATCGCTGTATTTTTTGCGACCCTGGACCTCGGTTTGACCAAATTAGTTGATGCGACCTTGAGCCTCCGCCAACCAGCACCAATCGAAAGCCAACCTTCTGATATCGACCTGACCCCAGTTTCCCCAGACGTGATCCCAACGACCGCTCCAGCCGATACCAACCCAGCTCCAGCAGCAGTCCCAGCTCTCGATATCAAGAACGCTCAGCCAATCGAAATTCCAAAGCAATAATTCATTCGCCCCTTTTCCCATATGCCTAAACAAACCCTAGATTACGGCCGCCGCTGGTTCGCCATCCATACCTATTCCGGGTATGAGGAGAATGTCGCGGACAACCTCCGCCGCCGTATCGACACTATGGGCATGCAAGACCGCATTTTCGCGGTTCTCGTGCCGACCGAAAAAAAGATCAAGATCAAAAACGGCAAGCGTAAGCTCGTGGAAGAAAAGATCTATCCTGGCTACGTTTTAGTCGAAATGGTCGTGACCGACGACTCTTGGTATGTGGTCCGCAATACCCCGAATGTCACTGGTTTTATCGGCACCGGCACCACGCCAACTCCGCTCTCCGACAAAGAAATCCAAGCTTTAATGAAGAAAATGTCGACCGACGAAGAAACCTCATTCTCGATCGACCTCCAAGTCGGAACCCCCGTCAAAATTGGCGATGGTCCCTTCAAAGGCTTCGAAGGCAAGGTCAATGAAATCGACGGTTCCCGTGGCAAGGTCAAAGTCCTGGTTTCCATGTTCGGCCGCGAAACCCCATTGGAGCTTGACTTTACACAGATTAAGAAGGTATAAGATCGGTATTCAAATTTTGGTCGTAGGGGCGCATGGTTATGCGCCCTGATCGATCGACCCCGGGTCGACCGGTCATAAAATCGACCGATCGGGAACCGTAAGGATCCCAAGAACGACGCGCTTCTCGCCGTTCCTGGACGTCTTTAATACCCCCATCAGGGCGCATAACCATGCGCCCCTACAAACAATCACATGGCTAAAAAAATTAAAGCTCTCATCAAGCTGCAAATCACTGGCGGCGCTGCCAACCCAGCCCCTCCAGTCGGTACAGCTCTTGGTCCTCAAGGTTTGAACATCGCCGAATTCTGTAAGAAATTCAACGAAGCTACGGCCGATCGCCGCGGTGAAGTGGTTCCTTGCATTATCACGGTGTATGAGGACCGTACCTACGAGTTCATCCTCAAAATCGCCCCTGTCCCAGAAATGCTCAAAAAAGCAGCTGGCATCACAAAGGGCTCAGCAAAGCCATTGCAGGACAAAGTCGGCAAGGTCACACGCGCCCAGGTGCGTCAGATCGCCGAAAAGAAAATGCCTGACTTGAACTGCCACACCATCGAAGCCGCCATGCGCCAGGTGGAAGGAACAGCCAAGAACATGGGCTTGACCGTTACGGAATAAGATCAAAAAACGCAAAGACCGGTCCGAGTCATCTCTGGCCGGTTTTTTCGTTATGGTGTTAGAGTACATCCAACCAATCTCTATATGCCTATGGACAACATCGACCAAACCCCCGTTCCAAAATCCACCTCGACCCCGGAATCGTCCACACCCGTCTCTAAACAGACGCCACCTCAGCCACTCCCAAACCAACGCCCACCCTTCTCGGCTGGCCAAATCGCCCTCTTGGCGCTGTTCCTTTTAATCATTCTGTTCGCGGGTGGTCTCTATTTCCTTAATCGCAAAGCCGGAGACAATGGCTCCAAGCCCCCAGCCACCAATGGGACTCCAACATCCACCACAAATACCACGGGAACAAATCCAACTCCGACCTCAACCTCAACCGATTCGAATACCACCTCAACCCCATCAACTCCAGCACCGACAGAAGCCATTCACACCGTCGGTGAAACGGTCGTCATGCTTAAAGGCGATAGCTTGGACTTCAAGCCAAAAAACAAGTCAGATGCAACCCGCTGGAATGTGACAGCCGTAGACTTCGCCGATTCACGCTGTGCTCCAGACGTTCAATGTGTCTGGGCCGGTGAACGTAGCGTCGGTCTGCACATCATTCAAAAAACCGCAGACGGAAAAGAACAATCACAAAATATCAATCTCGGTACCGTCAACAATAACAGTGTCCGAACCTTAGGATTAACCCTGACCCTCAAAGAAATCGATGACGGAAAAGGTGGCGTCTATGCAGAAATCGAAGTTAAGTAAAAACCAATCCGCTAAAAAATCAGAACCCGAAACGCCAGACTTTCGAACCAAGGTTCTTGATGTGGTCGCCCGCATTCCGGACGGCATGGTCTTAACCTACAAACAAGTCGCCGAAGCCGCCGGTTCCCCAAACGCTGCCCGAGCTGTTGGCACCATCATGAGCCACAATCGCGATCCAGAAATTCCCTGCCATCGTGTCGTCCGCTCAGACGGCATCATCGGCGGCTACGCCTTCGGTGGCGCAGAAAAAAGATTTCTCTTAGAAGCAGAACAGCGTGGAGAAAAAACATTTGCTAGACGCCAGAAACTGTTCAAAGGCCGGGCTTGATCAAATCCAAAAGAACGCATAAGGTACCGCCACGAAAGTGAGGTTCCCCATGCGTTCTTTTTCGAAACTCGAAAAACTCATCATGCGTACGTTCTTCGAGATTGGCGCGATCCAATTCGGTGAATTCAAACTCAAGCTTCATGAGCGCAATCCAAACGCTCCCCTGTCTCCGATTTATCTCAACCTCCGGACGCCGACCAACCCAAAACCAGGTCCGCTCACTCCAGAAGTTCTGAAGCTCTGCGCGGTAGCGATGAAAGAAAAGGTCGCCAGCCTCGGATTGCAATATGATCTCCTGTGCCCAATTCCAAATGCTGGAAATGATTTCGCCGAAGCCTACACCGATCTCTTTCCAGGAAATCGAGAAGACTACCTGGTTCGCCTCCGAAAGATAGAGGCCGACGGAAAACGATGCGTCGTTGCGGACCAGCCCAATCTCGAGAAGACAAAGGGACGACGAGTTCTCCCCTTCGACGATCTGATCTCAGAAGCCGATACCAAAAACGAAGCCATCGACGCGATTGTCGGCGAAGCCATCCAAGGCATCGTCGAAGACCTGATGGTACTCGTAGACCGATGCCAAGGCGGAGTCGATGTCATGGCTAAGCGCGGTGTCCGAGTCGTCAGCATCCTCGACTTGCCGGACATTCTCACCTTCTACGCTGAAGAAGGCCTCATCGCTCCTGCCACAGAGCTACAGGTTAGAGCCTATCTAAAACTCTGAACCGTAACCGCCATCCTTGACGAAATGGCGGTTTTTTTGTATATTCTCCGCATTAAAACCTAACCGTGGGAGGGCCCAAAACGCCCGCCGCACCACAGTCCCTATGAAGCACTCAAAACGCTACAATGAGCTCCAGAAGCTCGTTGACTCAAAGAAGGTCTATACCATCACTGAAGGCATCGAATTGGCTAAAAAGACGTCAACCACCAAGTTTGACGGCTCCATCGAGCTTCACATGAATCTCGGAATCGACATCTCAAAGAGCGACCAAATCGTTCGCTCGACCATGGTCTTGCCTCACACGGCTGGCAAAACCAAGCGTGTCGCCGCTTTCGTCCCATCTGACAAAGAAAAGGACGCTCGCGACGCTGGTGCTGACATCGTCGGTGCTGAAGAATTGATCGACGAGATCGCCAAGTCCGGTAAAGTCGACTTTGATGTCGCCGTTGCCACTCCAGACATGATGCCAAAGATGGCCAAGGTCGCAAAAATCCTCGGTCCAAAAGGCATCATGCCAAACCCAAAGACAGAAACCGTCGGTCCAAACGTCAAAAAGATGATTGAAGAATTGAAGAAAGGTAAAGTCACCATCAAAAATGACTCGACCGGCAATATTCACCAAATCATCGGCAAATCCTCGATGGACTCCAAAGCTCTCGCCGAGAACTTCGAAGTCATCATCGCCGCCATCAAAAAAGCAAAACCAGCCAGCGCCAAAGGAACATTCATCAAGAATGTCATTCTCACCTCAACCATGGGTCCAGCGATCCGGATTGAAGTCGGCGGAGCATAAATTTCCAAATCCAAAACACTCCCTCACGGGGGTGTTTTTGTTTTGACTTCCCCCGCCTCCACCTCTAAGGTATTCCCCAATATGCAAGATACTATTGGCGTCGTCCCGCGTCAGTTGATCGCCGAAATGATTGGGGCCGACTATGTCCAAAACGCATCAGCCGACTGCCTCCAAGCTTGCTCACTCGAACTCAGCCTCACTGAGGAGTGCTATCGCCTCTCCGCTTCCATCCTCCCCAATAAAAATGAGCTCGTCGAAACTCTTCTCAAAAATCACACCCTATTCCAACACAATCTAGAGCAACCACTCGAACTCAATGGAATTTATCTCGTCCGTCTCTCCGAATCTTTAGCTCTCCCAAAAGGCATTCATGCCAACGCCGCAACAGAATGCTCGGCAAGCCTCATCAATCTCCGTACCCGACTAATCGCAGACGGCATCCCCCACTACAATACAATTCCAAACGGCTACTCTGGCTCTCTTTGGTTAGAAATAATTCCGAAATCTTTTGCCGTACGAATTCATCCCAAAGACCGTCTTCATGAACTCCGCTTTTTTCACGGTGATTCTAAAATATCCATCCAAGAACAAAAACACCTCATCGAAAAAAATCAATTACATCCAAGCCTCGAATTAACAAGTGATTTATCTACCGACGATCTCATCGGTTGGCGCGCGCTTTCATCAAACTCCACACTCCTGGACACAGCCTTCATCGACCACGATCCATTCGCCTTTTTCGAACCCCTCACCCGACCAAAATACGATGAACTCCTATTAGAAGCCAATTCTTTTCATCTTATCACCACCAGAGAACGGCTCACCATCCCATCGTCGATTGCAACGAAAATCATAACACTCGAACCGCGCTCATCCACTTTTCTAAAATCGGACTGGAACGGAACACAAACAATCGGAATTTCAAACCAAGGCCAAAACACACTCCTCCGCGATGGACAGACCATAGGCCTCCTAGCTTATGAAAAACTCATCGCATTCGCGGAGCCAATAAAATCTGAATCAAAAAAAATCATCAGAGACGGACCTCAGCTAGCAAAATGGTTCAAACCTTCATAGCAGCGCCTGATCGTGCGCCCCTACGAAGCCCCAATTCCCCATGGTACTCTGTCCTTCATGCCCAAACTCATCATCGGTCTCGTTGGTCGACAAGGTTCCGGCAAAGGAGCCGCAGCCACGATCCTCAAAGAACAGTACGGAGCCCAACTCCTCCGTTTCAGTGCCGCACTCGTTGATGTTTTAGACCGCCTCGCGGTTCCAGCCTCACGTGATAATTACATCACGCTCTCAAATCTCTTACGCCAAGGTTTTGGCGAAGATGTCCTCGCCTATGCCATTCAACGCGATATTCTTAAATCCGATGCAGACATTGTCGTTGTCGATGGGATCCGTCGCATCGAGGATATCTCTGGTCTCGAACCACTCCCGCAATTCAAATTAATCGAAGTCGCCGCCCCCGGCAAAGTTCGCTATGACCGCATGCGCGGCCGCGGCGAAAAATCAGGCGAGTCCGGAATGACCTGGGAGCAATTCTCCGAACAAGAACAAGCTAGCACCGAAATCACCATTCCAGCCGTCGCAGCCCGAGCTTGGCGAGCGATCAACAATGGCGGAACCGCAGAAGAATTAAACCAGCAAATCGCAGACCTCATGGCCGTACTTGGAACCAATCCAAAGACCTGATAAGGTCTATTCCTATGTACACGACCGAGCGAAAGATCAATGATCACGGACGCCTCAAAGCCGTCGTCGATGGCTTAAAAACCCTCGGAGCCAAAATCGTCTTAACCCAAGGCTCCTATGACCTCGTCCATATCGGCCATGCTCGCTATTTAGAAACCGCCAAAAAATACGGCGACATTTTGATCGTCGGCGTCGACAGCGACAAAAAAATCCAAGCCCGCAAAGGTCCAGAACGTCCGATCGTCCCCGAAGACGAACGTTTAGAAATGGTTCTCCAACTCCGCCCAGTCGATATCGTCATCCTCAAAAAATTAAAAGACCCAAAGTGGCATTTGATTAAACTCGTTCGCCCCGATGTTTTAGTTGCCACCAAAGATACTTACACCAAAAAAGAAATCATCCAACTCAAAAAATATTGCGGACAAGTCATCGTCTTAGAACGCATGGCAACCACCTCAACCAGTGCAAAAATTCGCCATCTTCAAATCAAGACCGCGAATAAATTAGAACGCTCACTGACGCCAAAACTTATCAAAGTTTTACAGGAGGCTTTAGCCGGTGTCGAACAAGGATAATAAATATGTCCCCCGTCATCGTCGCGTATATCCCCGTCCTCCACGAAGGCTATCGCCGTCTTTTTGAAAAGCACCCCGACGCAAAAACACTGTATATTTTCGGAAAAAATGTCATCGCTTCCTACGAACATCTCATCAAGGACATTCGTAAGCTAGATCCAGAGCTCATCCAAAAATCTATCGCCGCCTGGAACATTTTTGAAAATGTTTTTATTTTAGATGAAGCCAGCATCAAGCAACTCCAAGAAACAAAAACCCCGCTCATCGTCTCCGACGACGACTTAAGCACCGAGCTTGTCGAAAAATATTTCAAAGAAAATCCCATCGAACGCGACACGATTTTTTTGCGTTGGGATAAAATGAAATCCATCGCTCCCATCGAAATCACTCCCGACATGACAGTCAGCGAAAACGATTTCGATCAAAAAATGATGGACCTTGCAAAGACAGAAGGAGATAAAAGCAAAGACTGGTGGCGCCGCATCGGAGCTTTCGCCGTAAAGGATGGAAACATTATTTTCCAAGCTCACAACATCTATCTCCCTTCCGATCAGACAGCTAATGACGAAGGAGACCCACGAGGAAATTTTAAAGCCGGAGAACATTTTGAATCATCATTAGCGCTTCACGCTGAAGCAAGCATTGTCGCACAAGCTGCAAAACAAGGAGTTTCGCTCACTGGAGCTGATATTTATTCAGATACTTTTCCATGTCCTCCATGCGCCAAACAGCTCGCATTTTCTGGCATCAAAAAAGTTTATTATCGAAACGGATATTCTGTTCTTGATGGTGAAAGAATTTTAAAAAGCCAGGGGGTAGAAATTATCTTTGTAAAAAAGCAACTCTGACCTCCCTCCTTAAATGAGGGAGGTCTCCGGCCGGCCGACTCGCCCACCCTCCCCCTGCCCCTCCCGCTGGGAGGGGTGCAAGCCATTCTGTCAGGCCGATCATAAAATGGCTTTCATCCCTCCCAACGGGAGGGAACGAGGGAGGGGCGGCTTGCTAAGGGGGAGAATATACCAAACAAGGAAATTAACTTTTCTTATAATTCTTTGGTTCCCCAAACTTAAATCTCCAAGCCTCCGTCTCTCCCAACTTCTCCAAATCCGGCTCAATTAAATGCGCATGAATATGCAAAACACTCGAACCATAATTTCCATTCGGGGATGATCCAAAACGAATCGCGACACCCCCACCTTCAATCTTTCTCTTCTCCGCCTCTTCCGCAAACATCGCAATCAACTCACTCCCTGCTTCCGGCGCAATCTCCGTCACATGCTCAATATGCGTTTTATAAATCGCAAGCAGCTGTTGCTTCACTTTTTCATACGGCCATTGATTTTCCGTCAGTAACCAATACTCCCCTTCTTTCAAAATCGGACTCTTGTGATACTTATCCAAGTTCTCCCGACAAAAAGGACAATGCCCCTGATCCTTAATCTCTTCCATAACGACACGCTGATCGTCGCGTCTGACGGCTCCAAGATTAATAAACCGATTGTCCTCCATACAATTTAAATCGCCACCGGAATCGATTTGATTCCCGGATGCGGCGTGTAATCTTCCAGCGTGAAGTGCTCTTTCCGAAATGCAAAAAAGTCCGTAACACTTGGATCCATTTTCATCGTCGCCAAAACCTTCGACTCACGCGCGAGCATCGTCTCCACCGCTGGAACCTGGTCCACATAAATATGCGCATCCGAAAAACTGTGAATGTACTCATGAGGAATCGTCCCCGTCGCCTGCGCAATCATCATCAAAAGCGCACCGTATTGAACCATGTTCGCCGGAACACCAACCGGAACATCCGCCGAACGTTGGAACATGTGGAGCGTTAACTTATTATCCAACACGCGCAAATGAATCCAGCCATGACATGGAGCAACCACAACTTTTTGTTGCTTCCCTTCACCACGAATCGTGTACTGCGGAATCCACGGTGAAATAAAATGCGTCCGCAAATGTGGGAATTCACGAATCTGCTCAATGATATTTTTGAACTGATTATAGGTCTCGCCTTCAACGGTCGGAAAATCATGAAAAGCCGCACCATAAGATCCCGGACCCAAATCCCCAGCTTCCAATCCACGCTTCGCACATTTTTCTGGCGTCACCCAAGATTGCCACCAATGACACCCAAAAGATTCGAGCTGAGCCTGCGTCCGCGCACCATTCACAAAACCGCACATCTCTGCGATCGCCTGTTTCCAAATCGTCACCGGCAAACGCTCCGATTCTCCCGGCGCCATATTTCGCTCATTGATGATTGGAAACCCATTCTCAAACTTAAAATGCAGAGGATTTGGACCCATCAAAGTCAAAGCATCCACACCCTGCTGACTATTCGTCCGCTCCCCTTTTTCGAGAATATCCCGCAAAAGACGTTGATATTGAGAATCCGGCGTCCGTTCAGAAAGAGGTTTGATCATATTTGAGATAAAGATTACCAGCATGTTTACTAGCCGAACAGCAGAAGTCAATATACACTGAATTTATGATTACCATGATCGCCGCCATCGCAGAAAACAATTGCATCGGCCAAAACGGGACGCTTCCTTGGCGTCTTCCTGAAGATCAAAAACGCTTCAAACAATTGACCATGGGCCACGTCGTTCTGATGGGCCGAAAAACTTGGGAATCACTGCCTGAAAAATTCCGCCCACTTCCAGGACGAACCAATGCCGTCCTCACGCGCCAAACGGACTATCCTCTTCCACCAGAAGTGAAACGCGTCTTCACTATCACCGAAGCAACCCAACTCTTCAGAAATCAAACACTCGACATCATCGGTGGCGCCGACGTCTATCGCCTCGGCCTGCCGCTCGCCGATCGATTAGAAATAACCCGCGTCCATCAAACCATCGACGGCGACGCCTTCTTCCCTGAATTCAACTTGAACGAATGGAAAGAAATTTTTAAAGAAGAACATGACGGCTATACTTTCCTCACCTATGATCGGATCGCATTTCATCACAATTGATGGTTTAGACGGCGCCGGAAAATCGACCCTCGCCGAAGCCGCGAAAAATTGGTTCATTCTTCGACGTTTGAAAATATTTGATGTGACCACCTGGTCAAAAGCCAATGGCCGCCTTCCAACCATGGACGATATCGGATCAGCCGACGTTATCCTCACCGCCGAACCCTCCCATGTCGGCATCGGCGCCGCCATCCGCAATCTCGTCCTCGCCGTCGGCTCCTCCTACAATGCCCGCCAAACCGCCGCCGCCTTCGCTCTCGATCGCGATATCTTTTATCGCCAAGTCATCCTCCCCTTTTTCGAAACCCATCCCCGCGGCTGGATTTTGCATGAACGCGGACTCATCTCCTCACTCGCCTATCAACCGCTACAAAGCCAAAGAAGAAATGAAAAACCCGCTCTCACCACCGAAGAAGTTCTAACTCTCCCAGGAAATCAAACCGCCCTCCAACATGTTCCCGATCTCTTCGTCTTTTTAGACGTAGATTCAAAAATTGCCGCTCAAAGACTCTCCGAACGCGTAGACGCAAGCCATGTCGCCGCCGATATTTTCGAACAAGATACCGGCTTTCAACAAGCCCTCAGCCACCGCTACCATCTCTCAGAAGTAACGACGCCATGGACATCAAGAGGAACCAAGATCGTAACTTTAGACGGCGGACTACCGAAAGAAGAAGTCGCGGACAAGATGAAACAACTGTTGGATAATTTATAAAAAACCAAAAACAATCCGGTAGGGGCAATTCATGAATTGCCCCTACCGGATTGACATTCGGTATTCCAAGCAAGCCACATCCGACACAAAACCCCTCCCCTTCGCTATTTTTAGCTCTTTTTGCTATCCTTCCCCCATATGAACACCCCCCTTCCAACCGTCAGCGCTCTCTTAAGCGAGACCTGGAATCAATTCAAAACAACCTGGAATGACAGCACCAAAGTCTCAATCTGGATGCTCTATATCGGCTTGGCTAATTTCGCCATGTCTTTAATCCAAAAAGTCGCACCAGACGCTCGCATCTACTTTTTTCCAATCGATATCGCTCTTGCCATTTTGAGCATGTGGGTCGGTATTCGCATTACCCAAGCCATGCTTGATGTTGAGGATAAAAAGAAAATCGACAATACTCCTGAAACACAACGCAAAGCCTGGAGCTTCGTCTTACCGACCATTTGGGTCGGGTTCTTACAATCTTTGATCATCTTAGGCGGCTTTCTCCTCTTGATCATTCCTGGTATTTACCTCGCGATCGCCCTGACCTTCGCTCAATACTTCGTCCTTACCCATAACAAACGCGGCGTCGCAGCTCTGTCAGCTTCATATGAACTCGTGAAAGGCCGCTGGCTGCAGGCCTTCTGGCGTCTCTTTGCCGGAGGTATGATTATCGGCCTCGGAATCATCATTCTCATGATGGCTGCTATTTTCCTTGTCGGTCTCATCGCTGGTCCTGAGCAATTCTTGAGCGGCATGCAAGACCCAAACCAAAATGAAGCCCTTGTCGCCGGCGTAATTCAACTCGTCCAAGCCATGATCATGACAGCCGTCTTGCCTCTCAGCGCGCTATACGGCGTCAAAGTTTTTCGAACCATGGAAAAAACTCGGTAAATCCTATAGCTTCTTGAGATATACACCTTATGCGGATGATCCCCATTATCGGTCTCGAAGTCCATGCCCAATTGAAAACTGCTTCAAAAATGTTTTGCAGTTGCCCCAATGTTGATGACGGTGCCGCACCAAACAGCGCGATCTGCCCCGTCTGTACCGGCCAACCTGGCGCGCTCCCAGCCTTGAACGCCAAAGCCATCGAACTCGGCGCCAAAACCGGACTCGCTTTGCGCTGCACGATTCCAGACACCTCCGTCTTCGATCGCAAAAACTATTTCTACCCCGACCTTCCAAAAGGTTATCAAATTTCTCAATTCCATCTTCCAATCGCCGAACATGGCTGGCTTCAAATTGATCAAAAACGTATCGGCGTCACTCGCGCCCATCTCGAAGAAGATGCCGCCAAAAATGCCCACGTTTCCGGCGAAGCCAATGATCACGCCACCTATGTCGATTTCAACCGCGCCGGAACGCCACTGATCGAAATCGTCAGCGAACCAGATATTCGTTCCCCCCAAGAAGCCAAAGCCTATCTCCAAGAAATGCGCGCCATTCTCCGCGCCATCGGTGCCTCAGATGCCGAAATGGAAAAGGGTCAGATGCGCTGTGACGCCAACATTTCTCTGCTCGAAATCGACGATCAGAACCTTCCGACCAAAGTCGGCTTCAATCCAAAGATCGAAATCAAAAACCTAAATTCCTTCCGCGCCGTTGAAAAAGCCCTGACCTACGAAATCGAACGTCAACAAAAAGAATACGATCAGGGACTCGTCCCCGTCGGCTCCACTCGCGGTTGGGATGAAAACAAAGGTCAAACCTTTGAACAACGTCTCAAAGAAACCAATGCCGACTATCGCTACTTCCCAGAACCTGATTTACCCCCGCAAGACCTCCGCGCCTTGCGCGAACATCTCTCTAAACGTATGCCTGAACTTCCACAAGCCAAACGCGAACGCATCATGAATGAATGGGGCTTCTCCAAAAATGACGCTGCCTTTTTGGTTGAAAATAACTGGGATGAATATGCCGAACATGTCATGGGCGAACTCGGCGGTTGGATGGAAGCAACTGATGAAGAAAAAAAATCCGGCAGCGATCTTCTCACCGAACGCAAAAAAACACTCGCGAAACTCGCTGGTGGCTGGTTAACTTCAAAACTCGCTGGTCTTCTGGCCGAAAAAGGCCAAACCATCAAAGACTGCAAAGTTGAAGCCGAGGATTTCGCTGAATTCCTCCACCTGCTCGACAAAGGCGAAATCGGCAGCGCCAATGCCCAAAAACTTCTTGGCATGATGGTCGAAACCGGTGATGACCCTTCCCATCTCATGGAACGCCACAATCTCGGCCAGAATATGGACCTCGGCGCCGTGGAAGAAATCATCAAAGGTATTGTCAAAAATTCCCCAGAACAAGTCGCCCAAGTCAAAGAAGGCAAAGTCGGCGTCCTCAAATGGTTCGTCGGCGCCGTCATGAAGGCAACTGAAGGAAAAGCAAATCCAACCGTGGCTGAAGACATGGTTAAAAGAGAAATAGATTCTTTGTAAGAAGAAAATTTGACGAAAAAAAGGCCTAGGTGTACCACACATCTAGGCCTTTTTTGTTTGAACGGGGGTTCAGATGCAAATTACAGTAAAAACATTGGGTCTCTATAAGCTGAGCGGAAATCGACGGAGGCCAAGAGACTTCGACATCACGATTGTCTTGCCATCCGTAGAACGCTTGGAAGGCGATCTCCTGCTTTTGCTCTTTCGACAGCGTTATTCTTCCAAATTGAGGATCCCTCTCGACTATTACTATCCCGAAGAATCGCGACAGTGGTTGCCGGAGATAGGCGAGGGAGCCTGGAAACACACTTGGCAATTCGGCTTCAAGGATAATGGTCGCCACGACCAGGACCTCATCGCCGCGCTAGATGCATTCGAAGCCATCCCCGCACTGCGGGAGTATTGGCTCACGCATCGAAAAATTTGGCCGACCCTCGACTCAATCCCGAAGGCCGCTGAATAGCAAAAACTCACGCCGCCGGAACTCTCAAGTCCGCGGCGTTTTTTGTTGCTTCTTCCCAAAAACTCGCAGCCCCTGTCTCATCTTCCACCCAATGAATACGCGGATCTTTTCGGAACCATGTCATTTGCCGTCTGGCATATCCCCAAACCCCCGCTTTTATCAAATTCACCGTATGTTCCAAAGGCAAACCCTGCTCAAGATATTGAATCATTTCCGGATACCCAAGCGAAGTCATCGCAATCGCATCCTTCGGAATTTGCGCATCTAAAAGACGCTTCGTCTCCTCCACCCATCCCGCTCTCACCATCTCATCAATGTTCGCCTCAATCCGAGTCCGTAACATATCAGCCGTGTGCCGCAACCCAACTTGCACCGCATGAACTAAAGGTGGCCCCATGGCTTTTTGAGCGGTAAACGGCGTGCTTGTGACCAAGAAAACTTCCAAAGCACGCATCACTCGACGTGGATTCTTTAAATCAACACAGGCCGCCGCATCTGGATCACAAACCAATAAGTCAGCCACCAAATCCTTCAAAGGACGATGCTGCATCATTTGACGCAAAGCTGGCTGCGGAGGAACTTGCGGATACTGAGGATTATCAACCAAAGATCGAATATATAAACCCGTCCCTCCAACAATAATCGGAACTTTCCCACGCTCTACAATCTGATGGATCTTCTCGAGCGCCATATTTCGCCATTCCGAAACCGTGATTGAAAGATGCGGCTCCAAAAAAGCATACAAATGATGCGGAATCCCCCCATCTTTCTTTGAGATACCTGTCCCAATTTCCATCCCCCGATACACCTGACGAGAATCTGCATTTACAATCTCTCCATCAAACATCCGAGCCAAATCCAAAGCCAGCCCGGATTTTCCCGAAGCCGTTGGTCCCACCACACATAAAATTCGGGGGACCTGAATACGAGCGGTCGCAAATGGATTCTCCATACACATCTAGACGGTCACGACTTCACCGAGCAATTGCCATTCCATCGCCATCAAAACCTTCACTTGAACCAAAGAACCCTTCTGAACTCCTTCTTTCACCGGAAAACGAACAAGTTTCATTTCATCAGAATTCCCAGACGCCGATCCATTCTCGATCTTATCGACCAAGACACGGACGGTCTTTCCTACAAAAACCTGATTCTTCCGTTTCGCTGTCGCTTCCATGATTACCTGCAATACATTCCATCGACGCTTCTTCTCTTCACGCGAAATATCATCCTGGTACAGCTTCACGCCAAGCGTTCCAGAACGAGGACTATACTGGGCCGTATAAGAAATATCAAAGTCGCAAGCCTGATACAAAGAAACCGTCTCATCAAACTGCTCCGCCGTCTCTCCCGGAAACCCAACAATAATATCGGTTCCAAGCGCGACTCCAGGACGTTTTGCATTCACTTTTTGAATAATCTCAAGAAACTTTTCCCGCGTATATTTCCGATTCATCCGAAACAAGACCTCATCATTCCCCGCCTGAACCGGAAGATGCAAATAATTCACCTGCTTCGGCAAAGTCAATGCATCAATCACCTCATCCGTCATCGAATTTGGATGCGGCGCCGTCCAATGAATACGCGCAAGACCAGGAACTTGATTCACCTCCCACAATAAAGCCGCATAATGATCCTTATACGGATTCTCCTTTGAGAAATTCTCCGGATCCTTAGCCTTAAAAGAATTGACCGTCTGCCCAAGCAAAGTCACCTCAATGACTCCATGCGCCGCTAATTCCCGAATCTCGTCCAGAATGTCCTTCACGGGACGATTCTGCTCCATACCGCGCGCATAAGGCACCACACAATAGGTACAGAACTTATTACACCCCGTCTGAATCGTCACAAAAGCCTGAACGGATGGATCGCGCAAAGGACGAAGCTTGAGATAATCCGTCTCCAAAGAATCGGAATTCACCAAGTCCGGTCGAAGCTCCGCAATCCAACGCGGCAAATGCACCATCTGCGGTGTCGGAAAATACAAATCCACCGGATCCATCTTCGCCTTAAATTCTTCTTTCTTATCCCGCCCCGCCATACACCCGGTCACCGCCACAATCAAACCCGGATTCTGCTCCTTCAATTTTTTCATGACTTCCATCTTTCCATACACCCGATCCTCCGCCGTCTGACGAACCGAACAGGTATTAAACAGAATCACATCCGCGTCTGTCTCTTCATCGGTTTCCGAAAAACCCAAGGACGACAAAAGCCCCGCAATGCGCTCAGAATCGTTCTTATTCATCTGGCACCCATAGGTCACCAAATGAAATTTCGGGGTTTTGACAGCCGGCATCATGGGCGGCACCTTATCATATGGCAGCTGATTTTTCCAGGGTCTCATGCTACGCTATAAAGCAATATGGCCTTCACCGACGATCAACAAAAAAAAATCAAACAAGTCCTCGGAAAATACCGAGCAAATATCAAAGCCATCTCCGCCGAACACCGAGCCAAAGTCTTAGGTGCCGTTCAGCAATTGGACGAACAAAAAATGAAAAATTTGAAGGATAAAATCCAGAGCGCTTAAAAAAACTCTTTTCGCACAACTAAAATTCGACTCCAAGAACTCCAGTTGTTTGAAAACTGCCCTCCAATCTCCTCTGTACCAAACCAAGGTTCAGGAAGATCCGTACCATAAGCGATATACGTGAGAACTGAACTATCATACGTATTGTTAGGATTCGCACAAATGGAACCAAATGTAACAATACGATCAGCATCTACCTTATGAAGCTGCTGTTTTTCCGTTAACTGTTCTGAATGAAGGCTAGGCTTCCAAGCATCTCTCGCAAAAGCCAATAATTCAACGACATTAACCGGACGATATCCAGCATCATCAATCGCCTCAAAAACTTCTCCCGTTATAAGTGAAGGCGAATGGTCTGGATCAAGAGCCATGACCCGCTCAACAACTTTCCCAACATCAAAAAATTTAGCTAGCCTCGTCGAATCTATACTTGCGTTCCTAGCGTCTTTCATCGCTTTTAAAATATTCGATGCTTTAGCGGGGCTCAAACCAAACCCAACTAAATAATCCATCGTCAAATCAAAGTCTGATACCAAACGACCTTCTTTATATTGCGCAGAGAGCTCAACACTAAAATCTCTTTGAATAGCCTCCTCATCCGGAAACTCCTCCCACGAAGGAACATTACGTAAAAGAATGTGCTCATAAATAAATGACTCTTCTTCCAGAGCTCTCAATTCTTCATGAGAAAGATCATTTTCAAGAGGCTCACTCACTACTACCTCAACCCTCTCGTCCGATGTCCCCATCATTAATTCATACCTCCCCTGCTCTTCTGTACCCAAAACCTTCCCTAAAAACTCAGCCGTTTTCGGACTAGCTTTTTTAGGTTTCTCAAAAGGATTTGCGAACGGAGGCATGTTACGCATATAAAATCAGCATCTATTTTGCCACCACCAAAAAGGAGTCATCCGTCTTTGAAGTCCAAACTTGATCCTTAATGTCTTCCATCGAACTTAATGTACGTTTACGCATAACCGTCATCAAAGAAGGAACTTGAGATTGACCGACAGCATCAATAAATGGAACGAGCGCAATAACACCAGGAGCACATGTATGTTCACGCCGTTGCTTTTCAGTCATTTCTTCCGGCACTACCTCAGGAACCCAATGATCTCTCGCAAAAGCAAGCAGCTCCGGAAATGTCGCTGGACGATATCCAGCTGCATCAATCGCTTCATACATTTCTACCGTAGATAAATCATCTGAAGCCGCCGGATCTGTTATTTTCTTTTGCGCTAGAACATCTTCAAAAGAAAAAATCTGAGCTAAAACAGGCCGCCCTCCTCTTTCAGAGAGCGACTCCTGAATAGAATCTACAATTGAAGAAATTAAATCATCCTTCAAGCCAATATCTCCAAAGAAGTCACGCGCACTTCAATATTTAACATCGAACGAGCTTCAGAAAATTCCGTTGGAACAATTTTAAACTTGAACTCATTTTTAAACACATCTTCGGTTGGCACCGGTGCTCCATTTGGAATATCCCTCAAAAAAACTCACCCTCACGACGTCGTTCCTGCACCATCACTCGCTGTTCATCAGCAGAAAGACCCTCATGAACGAATGATACAATTGCATCCTTTTCTTCTCCGATCATCGCCTCATACCTCGCCCTCTCTTCAGCACCCAAAACCTTCCCAAGAAACTCAGCTATTTTTGGACTAACTTTTTTAGAATTTCCGAAAGGATTCACGAACGAGGGTATGTTGCGCATAAATATTCATTCCCTACTTCGCAATAACTAGAAAATCATTTTCAGACATCCAAATCAAATCATCATTCAAAAAATCAACAGATTTTAAAGCCGTCTTAGAATCGGATTCACCCAAATGAATAAATGAAATCTGAGGGATGGCCAGAGGCCCAACAAAAGGGACGAGAGCATACAGATAGCGAATATGGACACGTTGGGCAGATTCTCCCTCTGTCAAATCAGAAGGATCTATCCCTGGCCGCCAACAATCTCTCGCAAAAGCAAGTAACTCCGCTAAAGTCGCCGGTCGATATCCTGCCTTTTCGATCTCTTCAAAAACCTCCTCCATTGTAAAAGAATCAAAACACTGAGGATTCATTTGTCGCTTCCGCTTCAAAGCATCTTTAAGATCAAAAACTTTAGCGAATTGAGTCACTTCATTTCTTTGATCTTTCAAGATCTCAATATCGGTCAAAATGGAGGCGATGTCCTCATCACGCAGACCAATCTAATGCAAACAATTCCAAGTAACTCCACGATCCGACATTAAACAGCCCTCTAAAAATTCATCCTCAACATGTTCAAAATGAAAATCAAGTCTAAGCACATCCGGATCCGGCAATCTCTCCCAAGATGGAATATTCCGCAAAGTAACTTGATCCAGTTTATGCGATCGCTTTTCGATAACTCGTCGCTCCTCAGGCGAAATCCCCATATCAATAGCCTCATCTAAATCTCCCATGTCTCCCAACATCTCCTCATACCTCGCTCTTTCCTCCGAACCCAAAACCTTCCCCAAGAATTCAGCCGTCTTGGGACTGGCGTTTTTAAGCTTCTGAAAAGGATTCGCAAACGGAGGTACATTACGCATACACAGAATGGTTCTATACCCGCTTCATCTCCCCCTCAATTTCCATCAACCGATTATATTTCTCCACTCGATCAGACCGTGACAATGAACCCGTCTTAATAAACTCCGCTCCAGAAGCAGCCGCAAGATCCGCAATAAATGTATCCGAAGTCTCCCCAGACCGATGGGAAATAATAACCGCAAATCCCGCCTCCTGCGCCGTCTGAATCGTCTCAACCGTTTCCGATAGTGTTCCAATTTGATTCGGCTTAATCAAAATGGAGGTCGCCGCTTTTTCCTCAATCCCCTTTCTCAAACGCTCAACATTGGTGACAAAAAAGTCATCCCCAACAATAATCGATTTCTTTTGCAAAACCGGAACCGCAGCCCTCCAAGCAGCCCAATCATCTTCCGCAAATGGATCCTCAATTGACAATAAAGGAAACTCCAATTGCCAACCCTGATAACGCAACAAGAGCGCCTCCGCAGTCATCTCACGACCCTCGGTCCGAAACACATACAGCTTTCGCTTTTTATCATAAAATTCACTCGCAGCCACATCCGTCGCCAAAGCAATGTCCTTTCCCGGCTTATACCCCGCTTGCTTAATCGCCTCTACCAATAATCGAAAAGCCTGCTCCACATGTTTCAACTTCGGTGCAAAGCCACCCTCATCACCAACGGTCGTCACATAATCAGCCTCTTTCAGAAGTTTGGCTAAAACATGAAAAACCTCCGATCCAGCCCGCACTCGTTCCGCCATCGTCTTTTGACGCGGCAAAATCATACATTCCTGCACATCCAAAGACCAATCCGCATGCGCTCCCCCATTCAACACATTCATCATCGGCACCGGTAAAGATGGATCGCGATCAAACTCAAACGTTTTCCGTAAAGATTTCCACAAAGGCATTTTCCGATGCATCGCCAAAGCCTGTGCGGTCGCGAGAGACACCGCCAAGATCGCATTCGCTCCCAACTTCCCCTTATTCTCCGTCCCATCCAATCCAATCATCACTCGATCAATCTCCATCTGCCGCTCCGCATCCAAACCCAAAAGCACTTTAGAAATTTTTTCATTCACATTCTTCACCGCCTTCAACACACCCTTCCCGCCATAGCGCTTCCCCCCATCCCGCAACTCCAAAGCCTCATGCGAGCCCGTAGACGCACCGGACGGAACTTTCGCCTCCGCTGTCGCTCCCGAAGATAAAGTCACGCGACAAGCGACTGTAGGGTTCCCCCGCGAATCCAAAACTTCCCGCGCAATGATCGATTTTATTTTTGAAGTTGAAAACATACAAGTTCCTCAGAGTTTACCTGACAAAATCAAATCAGCGTAGGGGCAATTCATGAATTGCCCCTACGCTGATTTTAAAAGAAAAATCTATCGCACCTCGAATGTCACATTCACATTTGAGACAACGTCCATCGAACCGCTCTGAATATCCGGACTCTGCATCGCCTGATCAAGCGAAGAATTTTGGACGGCCTTGCCAATCATTGGCATCGGAGGTGTCCCTCCATAGCTATTTTCACTAAAAGTCACGACTTTCACGATACGCAAACCAAGTTCACCTGCCAATTGCTCAGCCTTTTTCCGAGAATCTTCGATCGCCATGGTACGCGCACGTTCCTGCAAAGCCTTCGGTTCATCAATCGTAAAGTTAATTCCACCCGTTTGATTCATCCCCAGCTCCCCAGCCTTTGCGAGCACATCACCCGCCTTATCAAGATCACGCAATTTCACCGTCACTGTCTGCGTAATCGTATACCCAATAATATTCTGTTTGCCCGTATTCCAATCAATCTTCGGACTCAAACTATAATTCGAGGTTTGCAAATCCTTGTCTGCAACCCCCATATCTTTCACGGCCTTCACAATCGCATTCATTTTCTGCGTATTTAAAGCCTGTGTCGCCTTAACCGTTAATCCATCACTCTGGACGCCCAAACTAATCAATGCAATATCTGGCTTAGCGGCGATCTTCCCCATTCCCTCAATCGTAATCACATCCCGATCACGCACAACTTTCCCAATATAATTATATTCTTCCTTCGCATTTCGCGCCTTAAACCCAACAAACACGATCAAGACAATAACCAAGACACCTAGCAAGCCTTGAAAAAAACGATTCGGAACCATAGATGGGGATGTAACGGGCATAAAGAATAGTAAGTCTTAGCAATCTTAGAACGTATGAACTGAATCAATCTTTCAGGAGAGCTACCAAGCCCGGCAATTTACCTTTCTTCACAATAAATTCCAGCATCGCCCCACCACCGGTCGACAAATGATCAAACCATTCAGACATTCCGGTCGACAAAGCTACAGGCAAGGTATCTCCGCCACCTGCAATTCCATACGCCGCACCCTTACTCCGCGAAGCAATCGCTCGTCCGATCACCAAAGATCCATGCGAAAAAGTCGGAATTTCCGCTACACCCATCGGACCATTCCACACAATTGTCTTTGCTTTCGCAATCAAAGCCGACCATTCACGCATCGTCTGCGGACCAATATCCCCGATTGCTTCAGACTTCATCACACCCGTCACCGGAGCCACACGCGCATATGCATGCGCTTCAATCTTCTTCGAAACGATCACATCAACCGGAACATGAATCTTTTTATTCTTCAAAAGCTTTTTCGCCACCGCCACTCCCTCTTTCTCCAAATAGGATTTTCCAATCTCAATTTTCTGCGCCGCGAAAAACGCATGCGTCATCGCCCCACCGATACAAACATGATCTGCAATTTTTAATAAAGCATTCACCACCTCAATCTTGGTTGTAATCTTCGCACCACCCACAATCGCCACATACGGCTTCTTCGGCTTTTCAATCACCTTTTCCAAAGCCTTCACCTCGGCTAATAAAGTCGGCCCCGCAAAATGCGGCAAGAACTTCGCAATTCCAACCACCGAAGCATGCGTCCGATGGCAGCTCGCAAATGCATCATTCACAAAAATTTCAGCCAAAGATGCATATGCTTTAGCTAATTTCGGATCATTCTTCTCTTCTCCAACATTAAAACGCACATTCTCAAGCAAAAACACGGTCCCCGGATGTGCCTGACCAACAATCTTCTGCAAATGCTCCAATCCCATCGACGAATCCGGCGTATATGGAAGATGCCCCGCCTCAATGCCATGATCAACCGACAACATGCGCAATAAACGTTTCGTGCTCAATTTCGGATCACGTCCTTTTGGTCGTCCCAAATGCGTCGCCACGATCACAATCGCCCCACGATCTTTCAAAGCCTGAATCGTCGGCATACTGCGCGACAATTTCAATGAATCTTCTGCGCCAAAACCGGCATCAAGTGGGATATTCCAATCCACTCGCAAAAAGATTCTCTTCCCCTGCAAATTCCGACTCGCGGGCAACCCAGGCAATTTCATATGAATAGGATACAGGAAATGCAAAGAAAGCTTAAGATCTTACTTACGGATAACTAAAAAATGATCCTGCACTTCCCAAGCATTATGAAACAGATTCTCAGCTAACCGACGCGTTTGCCCATCCCAAGATAAAAGCGACAACATTTTATCTGAATGATCATCTATTACTAAAGAGCCCAAAGCAATAAGGTACGGAGCACCCTCACGTCGAATCAGAACCTCATCAGAAACGCTTGACATCTCAGGGTCAAAATCAGGAATCCAATGATCTTTTGCAAAAGCAAGCAGCTCGACAAGCCTTGCTGGACGAAATCCCGCATCATCAATCGCCTGATACACCTCTGCGGTAGTCAAAGAATCTCGACTTGTTGGATCAAGACTTTTCTTACGCTGAAGAACTTCTTCAAGATCAAAAATCTCAGCGAATAAAGGTATTTTTTTAACTTCCACATCTCGATCAATAGCCTCGATAATAGCTAACGCTTTTAACTGAGGCAGACTCGTCTCCTGCAGATCTTTTTCCGTCAAAACAAAATCGTGCATAGATCTATTTTTCGAATAAATCTTCTTTGTGGGATCAAGTTTAAAATCCGTCTCAAAAACAGATACTTCAGGAAGCTTATCCCACTCCGGAATGCGAGAAAGTTTAAAAGATTGTTTTCGTCGCTCAGCCTCATCATCAGCAAGGTTGCCAAGCTCTTCGACTGAAAGACGAACCTCCATCGACTCCTTCAAATCCTCAGAAGACGGAACCTTTCCCACCATCTCCTCAAAAACATCCCGCTGCTCTTTCCCAAGTATTTTCTCAAAAAAAACAGCATCGCTCGATTTCACCGAAGCTGGGGTCTTACTAAAAGGATTCGCAAACGAAGGCATATTACGCATACACTCATTATATCCCAATTTCAACCACCACAATTTCCGGTAAAGCTCCCAAACGCAAACGACCATCGGATTCGCCCAATCCATTGGAGATAATAAGTGGAATCCCATGCATCACCTTGCGTCCCATGTCCACGGCACGACCAAGTGCGGACGGAATCGGCCACAAAGCTCCCACAATTGGCAAACGAATCTGACCCCCATGCGTATGACCACAGATAACGAGATCAACTTCACCCTCCTTCAAGTCCAACATCACATCCGGCTCATGTGACAATAAAAGACGCGGAAGAGAAGCTGAAGCTCGCGCAGGCAATCTAGGATCCGCATACCAATGATCCGCTACACCTGCAATCTCAATCTCCCTTTCCTCATGCTTCAAAACAAACGATTGATTCTCCATATCCTTCGCCCCCATCCCTCCAAAAAACTTCCGAACTTCATCCGGCTTATCTAAAAGATCATGATTCCCTAAAAGAAAATAAGTCCCATATCGAGCCTGAATCGATCGCAAAGGCTCCAAATCCTTCAAACCTTCAACAAAATCAACCACAAAATCTCCACCAAAAACCACAATATCTGGCTTCAAACTCCGCGTCTCCTCCGCAATTCGTTGATACCAAGCCGACGGACGAAAACCTCCCCCATGCAAATCCGACAACCACACCACTCGCAACCAAGTCTGCGGTTCTGCCACCAATCGCTCCCGATACCGACGAATCGTTAAACGATTCGGATCAATAAAAACTCCCTTGATTAATAAAAGCTCTCCAATAAAAGCCAATAGGGCGAGCACGAATCCAAAAATTCCTGGATACGCACTCGCCCATATCATCGCAAATAGACCTACAAAGCCTAATACCAATAACAAAGCGTCATAGTAATGCCGTCGATCATGCGTCTGACGCAGACGAACTCGTGGTCTATTTTGCATTTTTACCAACGAGGACAGCCATCTCCGCCAAACGATTGGAATAACCCCATTCATTGTCATACCAAGCTAAAACTTTCACCATATCGCCATCAACAACTTGCGTGCAAGCCAAATCGACAATACAAGAAGCTGAATTCCCAATAAAATCGCTTGATACTAATTCTTCCTCCGTCACTTCAAGAATCCCACGAAAACGAGAATTCTTTGCCGCCTTCTTCAAAGTCGCATTAATTTCTTCAACACTGGTTTTGCGGCTCAACAAAAACGTAAAATCAGACAAAGAGACGCAAGGCGTTGGCACACGAATCGAAATTCCATCAAACAAACCTTTCAATTCTGGAATCACTTCAGCCGTTGCAATTGCAGCACCCGTCGTAGTTGGGATCATATTTTGAGCCGCCCCACGTGCACGACGCAAATCCTTATGCGGTCCATCCTGCAAAACCTGATCAGCCGTATACGAATGAATCGTCGTCATCATCGCCTTCTTTATCCCAAAGGTCTCATGCATGACCGCCGCCACCGGAGAAATACAATTTGTCGTACAGCTCGCATTATTAATCACCTTCGCCTTTGTACCTGCACCCTTTTCATTCACACCGATCACATGGGTCGGGATATTTCCACCCTTCGCCGGAGCAGACAAAATAACACGCTTCGCACCAGCCGTAATATGCTGGGAAGCACCCGCTTCATCTGTAAAACGTCCCGTACACTCCAAAACCACATCAACCTTCAAAGCGCCCCAAGGCAACTTCGTCGGGTCCTTCTCAGCAAACACCGGAATCTTTTCCCCATCAATGATCAAATTCTTTGCATCAAATGAAACTTGATGATCCCACGCATGATACGTCGAATCATGCTTCAGCAAATGAGCCAAAGTCTTGGTATCGGTTAAATCATTGATCCCAACCACCGAAAATCCCGGCTTTCCATATCCAGCTTTAAACGTATTTCGGCCAATCCGACCGAATCCATTAATTCCAATAGTAGGCATATAGCGAAGATTATACACCTTATGCCGACCATTCCCTATCCCAAGCGAACTTAAATAAAAATATTCACTTCACGCGTCTCCTTTACCCAATTTTGCCCCTTCTTCACCAAGACATCATATTGAATGGTATTCGCATCCTTCCAAAGCACCGACATATCCTTCTCAAATGCTGTTCCAATACCCGTTGATTCAGACAAACTAAAAATCACGATATATCGCTCTCGACGTCCGGTCGTTAAATTCAACAATTCAACGGCAAGACCCTTCTTTCCAACCTTCACATCCTCATATCCTGCATATTTCGTTCCGTCTGGAGAGACACTCCCGCGTGACAAGCCAGCGCTTGGGGCCGAAGCCGGAACCGGAGCAGTTGTATTTGTCGAAGTCGGAGGAGTCGATGTCGGAGGAACGGTCGGATTCGGCATTAAAGGCGTCGTCGTCACTCCGGTCGGATTTAATTGATTCACTGCTTCGATCAATTGATTCAAACGCGCTTCTTCTGTATTCAACAAACTCTCTAAAGCAACGAGACGCGGAGCGCTCTCTTCAAGATTGCTCAAACGAACCGACATATTCAACATCATCATGGCTCCGGCAAAAGAAAATGACAGCAATAAAATCCAGAGCATCGTGATATGCGCACCATGCTGACCCAATGTGCGACGATGATATGCACCATGTGAATGATCAAACAAAGATGGAGCGACATCCGAAGACTTTGCATCCATTCGTAAAGGAGCGCTCTGTCGCTTACGAGCAACAGGACGTTTTGCAACAGGAGAAGAAGAGCGAGGCATATTGGAGAAAAGTATACCATGCCGTATCGTAGGCTCAAACGTATGCAACATCCTCGTGATCTTTCACATCTCTCATCTGATGAAGTTCTGCAAAAATTGCAGACACGACTAGAAGGATTAACGGATCAAGATATAAAAAAAAGATCCAATCAAAGCAATATTCTGCCGCCTAAAAAAAAACCTGGCCTCATCCAACGCTTTGCGAATCAATTTAAAAGTCCACTCATCTTCATCTTGCTCTTCGTCGCGATCCTCGTTCCCTTCATCGGCGAATGGAGCGACGCCATCATCATTCTCTGCGTCTTAACTTTTAATGCCACGGTCGGTGTCATCCAAGAAGGCCGCGCCGATGCAGCCCTCGCTGCCCTCGAACATGCCTTCATCTCAACCTCGCTCATTCGCCGAAACGGACAAGTCCAAAAAATCCCTTCAACCGAAATTGTCGAAGGCGATATCATCATTCTTTCCGAAGGCACCCAAATCCCAGCCGATGGCCGATTAATCAGCGGTGAAGGATTAGGCCTCGATGAAAGCGCTCTAACCGGCGAATCCGTTCCAGTCAGCAAAACCCCGCATGCCCTAACACTCGATCCGCACGCTCCTCTCGGCGACATTAAAAACGCCGTCTTTCGACAAACTCTGGTCATCCGTGGAAATGGAGAAATGGTCGTCACCGCAACCGGCAAAGACACCGAAATCGGCCACATCGCCTCCTTACTTAAAGACGGAAACACCGAACCCCCTCTCGCAAAAAAAGTCAGACGTCTCAGCCGATTCATCGCCATCATTATCGGACTCTTCAGCGTCTCGCTCTTTTTATTCGGCGTCGCCATGCAACGTCCAGCCGCGGTCATGTTCGCAACGGTCGTAAGCCTCGTCGTTTCCCTCATCCCCGAAGGCCTCCCCATCGTCCTCACGATCGTCCTCGCCCGCGGCGTCTCCCGCATGGCCGAAAAACACGCCGTCGTAAAACGCCTCAATGCCGTTGAAGGACTCGGCCAAGTCGATATCATTTGCACAGACAAAACTGGCACATTGACTTTGAATCAACTAAATATTGCCAAAGCCATTGTCGGCAAAAATATCTTCACTGTCCGCGGTATCGGCTTTGAACCGGAAGGCCAAGTCAAACTCAACAAAAAAAATGTAAATGTAGATACCGATGAAAACCTAAACAAAATTGCCACCGCCTGTGCGCTCCTCGGACAACAAGCCGTCCATCAAACCGAACAAGGAGAATGGAAAGCTTCACGCGATCCCGTCGACGCCGCTTTTCAAACCTTCGCCATCCGCGCCGGCAGAACCGCCGACGGTTGGACCAAATTAGAAGAAAAACCATTTTCCTATACCGACAAGCGTCGCTCCACCACCTTCTCTCATAAAGATGGACGCAAGTATTCCGTCATGGCCGGCTCCCCCGAAAGCGTCCTCTCCGTCTGCAAAATCAAACCCGACGCAGAAATTGAAGCAACCTGGACCGATCTCGCAAAACAAGGATTGCGCATCATCGCCTTCGCTGAACGTCCAGGCAAAATATCCCTCGAAGACAATCGTGGCTGGATCTGCACCGGTTTTGTCGCCATGGGTGACGATATCCGCAAAGAAGTTCCGAACAGTATCGCCTGGTGCCAAAATCAAGGCATTCGCGTCATCATGGTAACCGGCGACCATCCAGAAACCGCCCTCTACATTGCAAAAAAAGCTGGCATCGCGACCGAACGCGAAAATCTCATGTCCGGCAGCGAACTCGATGAAATCTCCGATATCGACCTTCCACGCCGCATCAAAAACATCCGCGTCTTCGCAAGGATTTCTCCAGAACACAAACTACGCATCGTCCGCGCCTACCGCTCCCAAAAATTCATCACCGCCATGACCGGTGATGGCGTGAATGACGCTCCAGCCCTCCAAGAAGCCGACATCGGCGTCGCCATGGGTAAAAACGGAACCGACGTCGCCAGAGAAGCCTCCGATCTTATTTTATTAGACGATCGCTTTGAAACCATCGTTAACGCCATCCAAGAAGGCCGTGCCGTCGTCGGCAATGTCCGCAAAGTTCTCGTCTATCTTTTCTCTACCAGTATTGGCGTGGCCTTCGTCTTAACCGTTACCGTCCTCACAAATCTCCCCCTCCCTCTTCTCCCAGGCCAAATCCTCTGGCTCAATCTCGTCACCGACGGTTTTCTAGACATGGCCCTCGCCATGGAACCGACGCATAAAAGCACGCGCGAACAACACAATGGCGATTTGATTGGACGTGCTAACCTCATCCGCATGACGCTTCTTGGAAGCGTCATGGCCATAATTACTCTCGGAATGTATATCAACATTCTGGATCGTCCAACCGCCGAAATCCAAACCAGCGTCCTACTCCTCCTCGCCATTTTCCAATGGGTGAATGCCTGGAGCGCCCGCAGCGAATCGCGTTCTATCTTCAGTTTATCCCCTTTTTCAAATCCACATCTCATCGCTGCAACACTGATCATCGTCATCCTTCAACTCTTCGCAATCTACGCACCTCCATTTCAAAAAATCCTACGCACCACAGCGCTCAATCTCGAAGACTGGATCATCTTCTTCGGCCTCGCCCTAACCATCATTGTCGCAGACGAAATTTGGAAACGCTGGCATCGCCACCACCTCACTCGCTCCGCGAAGATCGCCATTTCTTAATTTCTCCATGATTTCCACCAAGTAAAATCGACGGCACCGACCAATTCAAATAGGTTTCCGGTCGCGTATATTGCGGATATTCTTTCGTCTTCCCATCACTCCAAGATTCTTCATCCAAAGAGGCCTCTTTTCCCAATACGCCAGAACGCAGACGAGAAATCGAATCAAGCATCACCAAAGAAGGAAGCTCACCTCCGGTCAAAACATAAGGACCAATCGATAATTCCTCATCCACAAAATGTTCGGTCACCCGTTCATCAATCCCTTCATACCGTCCGCATAAAAAAACCAAACGATCATATTGAGACAATCGCTGCGCATCCTGCTGCGTAAACAATTTCCCTTTCGCACTCGTCAAAATCACCCGAGTCTTTTTCGCCGCAGCCATCGCCTCCCCATTTTTCTTCCGCAGCTTCAAAGCCATGAGCGCTTTATGAAATGGCTCAATCCGCATCACCATCCCCGGACCTCCGCCGAATGGACGGTCATCAACATGCCCATATTCGTCCACTGCCCAATCTCGAAGCTGATGAGTATTCACCTTCAAAAGACCCGCCTGCTGCGCGCGCCCCAAAATCGAGGCATTCACATACCCCGGAATCATTTCTGGAAATAAGGTGACAATATCCGCCACCAGAGTTTTTACTTTTGCCATGGGGAGTTGATAACACGTTTAAAGGAATCCGTCACCCCTGATCCCGTAAGGGCGCATGGTCATGCGCCCTTACGAAAAAACCACCGGACAATACCGGTGGTTTTTCATCTTCTAAAGGATTCTTAGATCCCAAGATCCGCCAAGTCTGAATCCGACACGAGGCCAGAATCACCATGCTTGCCCTCGGTAGCCATCGCCACGCCACCCACACCAGCTCCCACGGCCACGCCGCGAGCTTCTTGGTGTTGACGACGCATTTCCTCTGGCTCGTAGATCTTAAGGTTCACACGAGCATTTTCCTTCGCACCAACGATCTTTAAGAGGATACGCAAGGCGCGTGCCGTCTGGCCCTGGCGGCCGATGACATAGCCCATATCCTCTGGATTCACATGAAGTGTGATAAGCACACCTCGCTCATCCACTGTGCGTTCCGTCTTCACGTCACCCGAGTGGTTAACGATCGACTTCACGACATACTCGATAAATGCCTGGTCTTGATTCATGTCTGCCATAGGTTTCTCCGCATGTCGCGGAGTCAGTTAGATTGTCAGTGAGCCGGAAGTGCCGGTCTCTGGAGGTAAAGAATAGCAAAGCCGCTTAAACCGGGCAAATGAAAAAACCCGCTTTAGGCGGATTTTTTGGCCAACTTGGCTTTACGGACCTTCGAGATCTTGACCTTCAAGCGCTTAGCGCCTTCGACCAATTTCATGTCAACAAAGAGATTCCAAACCGTATCCGTTGGTTGAGCACCCTTGCTAAGCCAGTACTTGATACGTTCGAGATCAAACTTGATCGTAGATGGCTGAGTCAATGGGTTAAATGTACCCATCGTCTCCACCACCGTACCCCAAGGATCCTTAGACTTTTCACACACCACCAAACGATACGAAGGCTGCTTTTTCTTTCCAACGCGGCTTAAACGAATGCTTAACATGTGATGAAGATGAGAAAAAATGAGATAAAAACCCGAAATAAAGGAATCGGGAAGGCCAGACCGGGCTACCAGACCCGAGCCTAACCGAGCTGAACGGTGCCCGAAGAATAAAGAAAACCCCGGTTTTTGTCAAGACATTGTATTTGACAAAAGGGCTCAACTCACTTATCTTTCCGGCACCACGACGACGCAGGCACGCCACGTCGCTCGTGAACGATCGTGGCTCCATCGTCTATCGGTTAGGACAGCGGCTTTTCAAGCCGTTAAGAGGGGTTCGACTCCCCTTGGGGCTACCAACGAACAATCGTTCGATCCACAGAGCTCTCCGAAAGGAGAGTTTTGTGTTATCTGAGTCACTATTCCATCTTTTACGACGAAGTTCGAGAATAGTTTTCTGAGGATGTAATCCAAATCTTTCATATTTCCGGTTTTTTGTATTCGCTCAGCCAAATTACCGAAGAGTTCGATAAATTGTTCATAGGTCAAAATCGTAGCCTTAGCCTCTTCACGAACCCGCTTCAAATCTAAAATCTTCTTTTCAAATTCCTTGGCTTTTTCCAGCTTTTCCTTGAGGTCATTTTTATACTCTCGCTTCAGCAGTGCGTCCTCTTCGATCCTGAGTTGTTCTTTATCATCAGAAATACGATCGGCGAGGTGACGATTTTGGATCTGGAGCGATTTAAGAGCGGCGTCAAGATCCTTTTGACGCTGGTCGATAATGCGAGTCATCTCTGGCACATAACGATCGTAGGCCTCTTTAGTCCCCAAGGGATGCTTTTCAAAAAAAGCGAAGACAGCTTCAAGAATCAGCTTCGCTCGAACTGATTTCCCTTTTCTTTTGCATTCTGGTGTATCGCATCGCAAGTAAAAGAAACTCTCAATCTTCCCATTGTCGTATTTTTTACGCGTAATACCCGTAGACATATTCCGCTCACACTCCCCGCAAGCAACCATCCCTCGCAACAAGTCGGCCTTCACGGTACCCGGGGTCTTGATGGCCGAAGACAAAAGAAACTTCTTATTCACGCCGCCCTCTTTGCAGATCTCGTCATATTGTTCAGGTGTAATAATCGGTACAAAGTCATATTTTTCCCCAAGATTAGTCACTTGTTTTCCAAAAAGTGACACACCGGCATAAAAAGGATCTCGCAGTAAATCAGACAAAAATTTAATGTTGATGAAAATCTTTTTTGGCGTCGTGTGTTTAGTCTTCCGTGGGTATCCTTGCGCCTGAAGCCATGTGGCGATTTCAAGAAGCCCAGCCTTACGTAGACGCATAGCAAAAACCTCTTTGATCAGATCCCAATTCTCTCCATCTGGTCGCAAATAATGAAGACCATCCTTATAGTAACCGTGCTTTGAGCCACTGCCGGCATATTTTCCTTCTGCTGTTTTTCTCCGAATTGCACGGTCGACATTTTGCCCATGTTGATCGCTATACTGCTTGGCCATAACAAAGGTCAAACCGAGCATCATCTTGCCAGATGGGTCATTACCGAAGACCTGATGATTAGCAAATTTGAGGTCTTTAATAACTCCCTTGTCGAGAAGGTCGATAATCTCCCCCGCCTCCTTCATATTGCGAGCCAATCGGTCAGCCGACCAAGTGATGATGCCATCATATTTTCCCGCCTCAATAGCGGCAATCATGGCGCTAAATATTGGTCGCTTGCCCGAAACCTTTGCAGAAAATTCTTCATGAAGCGGAGGTCCGATAACACGCAAGCCAAGAACCTCGGCAAGCCGTCTACATTCATGGAGCTGGTCAGAGATAGAACGCTCCTGCTTTTCGGAAGAATCGGTGCTTTTACGGGCATATATGACATAGCGCAATTGAGCTAGATCAAGACCAGCTACCTGCCCATCTGCAATACCAAAACTAGTGCGGAATCGTTCGGCGAGGTTGGCGGCTGACAAAAATTCGTCCGGGGAGATCATAGACCTGAACAATAAGCTATTTTCAATTTCTTTACTAAAAACAGAGCTAAACCGCTAACTCTGTTTTTAGTAAAACATCATCACCCTACTCAGTATTTAGCTTGCAACTCAAAAAACAATTGCTTAGGTCTTATACCTAATTGATCCATACACCGATGCAGATGCTGTAGGCCAATCCACGATCTATTATGGCAGGCGTAAAATGGAATACGAGAACCGCAAGGACACGGACCATAACCCTTTGGATGAATCAACTGTTCACGATATTTTGGCCACTTCTTTTCCTTCAAAAAGAATTGAACCAGAGACGATATAGAATACACAGTATGCTGCCCTTGCTCATCCGCTTCATATTCCAACAAACCCATAACCCCATGGGAATATTCTTTCCAAGGCCATTTTCCGTACACCTCATAAAAAGAAAGCCCATACAAGTACGGAACAGCCAGCTCCTTAAGAAACTTAACCATATCTGAACCCACGGGGAACCTTTTGAGCTCCTCCTGCTTTGTACAAAGGCATGCGATTCGGCTATCAGGCGCACAATGAAGACTCCTGATATCCGCAAGGTCGTATTTACGCGCTACCTGCAAGGTACGACCACCGATCTCTCGCAAATCCGGAATCCTATCTGGATGCACTGTAACCGAAATTTGATACAAATCATTGATTTCGCATCCATCGTAAGACGCCGATAAATCAATCTCCCCCTCCCAAACCGTCGGCTCCACCAACTTCAACTTCGGAAAGAAGCTCTCAACGGCCTGAATCTCCTCTCTAGAAAATTCGAACGCCATACCGAATCAGGAGCTCCACTGACCGGGAGGATTCTGAATAACAATTGGCCGTGTAGAATAAGACACGGGTACAGGCGATAAATCTGCATCTTTATCAGTATTTTTACTTGAAGAGGGAAGAAAATCAGGAAGCTTCCCATGCACCGATAACGATCCTCTTTCATCGGCGGCAGCATCTGCCCAACGTCCCATGTTAGCTCTGCCGTCATCCTCTACCCAATCGTAAACACGACAACAATTTGAAAGCGGGGTCCCATCAGCCAACATGAGACCTTCAAACGGGTTACGGCCAGCAATATCAACACCTACCCTCGGATCTTTAACATTATGAATTCTGATACCGACTACAGCGTTTCCACGATTCCAACTCTCAACGATTTCATATCTAACCCATTCACGATCAGCCGTCTCTGCCCCAATGAGCACCGCCGTAACTGAAGTAGATTCAAGTTGAGACTGAATCCAATTTTTAATCGCCCCGTCACCTGCGCGTTTAATCTCTTCCCACTTCGCGGCATCAATAACCCCAATCTCATCCTCGTCTGCGATGGTGTTGTAATTGCGCACCTGAGCAGCTCGCATAGCATCCCGTTCGTAATGGAAGCTGTAAAACGTTCTCCGTTTTGCCATAATTTTTTGAAATAACAATAAGTAGAATAAGAAGTTGGACAATAAACAACCCTCCGTAAAACAGGATAGCCTTCTTCGAAAAGGCAGCGGCTGCCCACGATCTTCCGGTGCGGAATGGTCTAACATCCATGGAAAATCACCTGAAATCGTTCGAACACGGTCATACAGACCTACAAACGAACGTTCCAAGGATAAGTAATACGCATCCAGTATCCAGAAAAAGAACAAAATAGCTATCGAAATACCGATATAAGCCTTGTCCGTTTCCTTAAAGCTCAATGCTAATAAACCACCAACCAACGTCACCGCCCACCCTTTCAAAAGGAAAGAGTTTCCCGCCATCCGATTAATCGCCGTCTGGATAAACTCAAGATGCTTAGATTTTGAATCCATAATTGATGGCGCCAAGACAAAAAGCAGACCGCATAAGACACACAACAGCCCAATTTTATGGACAGTTATACGATTTCCCCCTACTTGAGGTCCTATTTTTCGCATCAGGAAAACCATGCACCTCCTCCAAATCGAGGACCGGCACAATTAGCAAACCGTCCAATACGAAAAGCAATCTTCAACTCTTTCGCCGCTGACGCCGACTCGAAATTTAAATTAGTTAAGAGACGCCAGCCGTGGTAAGATTTCCTTGCTAGAAAATCGAATACAGCTTTCTCGCGAAAGACGACCTAGCTCTGGAGGGAGCTACTTCCGCGATTTGAACGCCCAAAAAAGCCGCTATTGATAGCGGCTTTTTTGGATCTTCAGATCATTATCAGCAAAACTTCGAACTACGCCGCGCACAATTCCAACAAGCGAAACATCCTCATCATCAACACAGGCAACAATAGGTCTATATCTTGAATTCAAAGACTGAAGAACAATTTGAGAACCTTCTCTAAAAAACTGCTTCAATTTCGCTTCATCTTGATGAACAACAAGAGTGACATCTCCGTTAGAAGCGACAGGTCTAGGCTCAATGACAACAAGGTCATGATCATGAATCATGGGCTCCATGGAGTCATTCCTTGCTCTAACCAAAAATGCATTTGGATTGACGCGAAGCTGCTTGGCAGGAAACGGAATCCGCTCCTGTACGTTCTCTTCTGCAAAGAAACCACTCGGGCCACAACCAGCAGATCCATAAAGATTTAAATAAACGATATCCTGCAGAGGCTGAGCAAGAGTCTCAATACGTCCCGTAAGGGTATTTTTGCGGATATAACCTTTTCGCTCCATCTGCTTAAGATGATGGACAGCCGTGTTCAACGAATTTGCTCCCAAGGCCTCCCGCATGTCGTCAAGCGTGATAAGTTCATCATGTCTCAGCTTAACCAAAAGCTCATAAAGCTTCTGCTGTTTCGGATGAAGGGAGTCCCAACCATGAATTTCATTGCTGTACATGGCAGCATCCTACGCGAAACAAGAAATGATTGCAATAGTTTTTATTACAGGAAACAATTGTAAAAACCTATTTGAGTTCCACGTCACAAAAAAGCTCAGCCCTTCGGCAGCCTACCCCCGCTATCAAGGCAAGCCTGCAAAGAGACATAAGGACTAAACTCCTTAGTCTTGTCATAATAAGTGCTCCCCTTTTGGTGGCAAATCCCCGTTGTGCTCTTTTTGACGGCAGGACCATCGGCGGACACGGTAGTTGGAACGGTGACGACTGAACTTGAAGGGACCGAAGGCGTGGATGTTGCTACGGACGAAGTTAAGGCCGTCGTGGACCCGCTACACGCGTCAGGCGCCCAAAGTCCCATCTGTCCCGTGCGCGCAGCTAATTCCGCTGCCTTGTAAGCCTGTTGATATTTATAAGGTAAGCGGTAGGTGTATTCATGGGCATAACCCCCTTGAATCAAGGACAGACCAACGTCTTGGCCTGAAGGAAGAAAAACATAACGAAGCAATCGTTGATATTTATCGAGCTCGCCTTGGGTCGGATCAGTCTCTAAAGCCACCTGTTTGCCGGCAATAAGCTCGGTCATCTTCGCGCTGGCCGCTTTACCAAAACATTGGACCGGCTTCCTCGGATCAACCGTCTCAGGGGTATCGACCCCGATCATGCGGATGCGTTCTTTTTTGCCATCCATATCGACATCAAACGTATCGCCATCAACGACATGTGTAACCAAAAATAATCGGGCTGTTGATGTCGCATCTCTCCCCAAGGCCCGAGGGGGAGCTGTTGGGGATACTCCCGGATCAGAAACTTTATCCAACGAGCCGGAAGGCTCAATCTTCGCCACAGGAGCCTCTTGGACCGTAGAAGAGACAATCTTCCCCACGCCTACATTTGGAGCGCCCTCCTGAGCCCTCTGCTGTGCCGGAGGCGTCGGAGCCAGGACGCCCGTAACGATAAAAGAAAAAACAAACAACCCACCAAAGATCAAACCAACTTGTTTGCGGTTCAAAGTCCGTTTCACAAGTCTTGAAATTAAGGCAGGAGAAACAAGCCCAACAACAAGGCCTATAAACGCGAACAAGGTAACGAATAAAAAGAATGTTGCCATCGCCGTATTTTGGATAAAGTGAAATAAAAAAAGGACACCCCTGAGGTGTCGAGACCCAAACAGTAAGAACGGAGTCCTTTCTGCTTGTTTTATCAGGAGTGCCCGTTACGGCGCACAAAAAACTCCTGACAACAAAAGCAAATGCCCTTGAGGCCTTTTCCAACTGTTTGAATCTCGACGATGGCAATATGCCCTAGCGGGGGTAATAAATCAACAAATCAAAAAGGAGAAACTTAAAAAGTACCATTAAAAATAAGGAAAATGAAAAAAATACCTCCCGAAAATTGAATTATTAATCAAAAAATCAAAAAGTGCCGAGCGTATGGGACTTTTAGGCAAAAACCCTATCCATGCCTTATTCTGAATTTCAAATCAAAACCGCGCCCGGGGAGCTATATCTACACCAACAACTAAGGTTCAATCCTACCTTGGGGATGAAGAATGGCCGTGTTGTCTTGCTGCTCCTGCCCTAAGGTTACAAGAGTTCCATCACTAGCAATAACCTTGCCCGGCTCCGTGGAGCCATCGGACATAGAAGGAAGGCTCTCAGCCAAATCCGTAAGATTGTCTTTACGCCGAGCTCGATCAAATAGACCATGCTTCCGAAGGACGGCCATGATGGCCTTAGCAAGGGAATCTTTCCATTCTTCAATATTCATAGCTTCAATTTACGCTTTTCAATAGGTTACTTCAAGGTCTCTAGGTTTTAATTCGCCAGCCAAAAATAGGGAGATTTCCTTATTCCATGCTTGCGCAGCTGGTAGAATATCCACATCCAAACGGAGCAGGTTCAAGACGAGTGTCCTTGGGGCTACCAAAAGAGACTTCTCATTCCGAGAGGTCTTTTTTTATCATCGCGATAGACTCTACAAACCTTGACAAAAATCCTTTTTTAAGGCTACTTGAACTAGTCAAGATCGCCCTGTGCGTAAGACCTTCTCGGACAGGCCGGGGAGCTCCAATCAGGAGGACAAAATGAGAATCGTAAAAGTGCTCTTTTTGGATAATGCCCCTCAGTTTCTCCCCAACCTCGATTCGCACGATATCAAGTTGGAAGTGGTGCAAGAGGACGTCTTTGGCACCAGGGTCTACGACGCACCGCCGAATGTCTGCGAGGCCGTAAATAAGCTGACGACGGGGAAGGAAGTGGACATCGTCGTCGTGGGCAACAACATGGAGTCAGGCATTCCCAAGTCAAAGGCGATCGCCGACGACATGAAGAACATGACCATTGTCGTATGGAACGCATACCACGAAGGGACCGAGAGTCCCTATGCTGCTCTCGGCTTCAAGCACTTCGGTTCTCGGAGAGATCTGAAGACCATCATCCCGAAGCTCCTCGGCATCGCGACCTGAAGCAATCAACTCGCGCGCCGCGTGAGACAAGAGCGCATCGTCAAAAGACGATACCCGCGCTCCTGTCTCCGACGGTGCGCTCTTTATTTTCTAAAAACCCTTTCTAAACCTCTAAACCATTGACAAAAACCTCATTTCAGAGTAGGTTCAAAAGTCCAAATGACCCGTTCGGCACGGTAAGCCGCTACTCGTTTTTTTTACAACGTAAGCAAGGAAAATCCGATGAACAGATTGATTGCTCTCCTCTCAACGCTCACCATCCTCTCCATCACCGGCTGCGGCGGTATCGCCCTCTACGAAAATGTCGAGGAGAACTGCGGCACGGCCGGAAACAACGGAGCAGCCGGATCGACCTCAAAAGCCGGAGCCGGCGGCAGCACCGGCGGAACCTCAGCCAGCCAAGCCGGAAACGGCGGATCAGCTGGTAAGACAACCGAGCCCTCAAACAAGTGCAGTGCCTCGCCATATGATTGGCAGGACGAAGTCCTCTTCGTCTGCCCGAGTCCGCTCGCCTTCACGACGGTAAACGCGTCGACCGGCGGGCTCGCCGCCAGCTTCCAACTCGTAAACTATCGAGGACTCTGGATAAACTCGATTAAGCACGTGTGCGTCAAGAACATCGGCCCAACACCGCTCAATACGATCCCTTGGATCCATTTCATCAATGTGGGCTCATATGAAGGCCCCGTCTCCGCACACGGTCCCTGGCCAGACAACAAAGTCTGCGTCAACATCTCGATCACCGTCGGCGCCGAAGGAGCAAACGAACTGCAAATACATCTCGGCGTCTCGCTGAACTCGCTACCCACCGATGCCCAGTACCAGTTCGAAATCGAAAAACCATCTGACATCGTATTCGGTGACAATGTGGCGATCGAACCCATCGTCGGTGACTTCCCCGTAAAATCCGAAGTCATCACCGTCACCGACAAATAAAACCTCGCGCATCAACGCGGCAAAGAGCCCACTCGCTCCCGCCGTCATCAAACGATTTTGTTCATCCACATCCATCAAAGGCGGATGAACAAAATCTAAACCTCACCCATCCAGTGAACAGAGAGCCCGTCACATTCCGTAACGATCTCCTCTCTCACGGATGGGCTTTTTGTTTTACAAGAAACTACTCTTCCCTTCCCTCCGAATGATACCCCGATCCCTTGCTTCCTCCGTTTTTTCTTGCTACATATCCCCTGTCTCCAAAAACCAAGGAGCCTCAGATGAAATTTGGTTACCGTTTCCGAGGACTCGCGGCCATGGTCACCGCCGTCCTCTACAATGCCCTCAGCACCTTCCCACAACTCTATACGGTCAAGCTCTGGCATAAGCGGATCAAATGGATCAAATCGAAAGACACGATCTATCGAAACGCGTTTTCCTATCACATGACGAGGCATGGCCATCGGCTACTCAAAATCCTGCGTGTCATCCTCAACATGCGGATTGAATTCGACCCATCACAAAAGGATATCTCAAGTCTCGAAAATTCGATGATCATCATCTCGAATCATCGCAGCCTGATCGACATCATCCTGGTCTACAGCGTGATGTTCCGTCTGAAAAAACCCTATCTGCGCTGGATCATCAAACAAGGCCTCGCGAGAACACCCTTTGGTTGGGCCGGACGTGAGACCAATTGCGGTTTCGTCTCACGCGACAAAAATGGCCAGGATGATCTATCCGCCGTCACCGACTGCGCCAAAAAAGCGTTTTTCGACGAAGCCAGTGTCGTCATCTTCCCCGAAGGCACACGCTTCATCAAACCGATTGCGGATTCCGGTTTCGACCATGTTCGCCCACCCAAACGCGGCGGTTTCGAAGCCATTCGCAAACAAATGCCAGAGGCCCCCATCCTGTCGCTCACCCTCGACTGGAAAAACAACGAAAAAGACACCGGCCATGGACGAGATCTCCTCGACGCCGGAGACTTCGCCGGAGCCTGCGTCCGTATCAGCCTCCAACTCATTCCTGCTGCCATGGTGGATCAAGATCCAAACTGGATCATCAATCACTGGCACCAAAAAGACCGTGCACTCGCCGCTTCAGCCGCAACCCTCTAGGATTCTTCCTCGAGGGTTTTTTGTTACAAGAACTCGACCCTTCCCAAACCATCATTTTAAGCGCAGGCTATCAACAAACCTCGAATATGAAACCATCCCCCTTCTTAGATTTCCTTCTTCCACTCATAAAATCGAATGATCACATCCTCGATCTTGGTGCTGGCGACGGAAAATTAGACGAAACATTTGCAAGCATGGGCGCTATCGTAACCGCTTTAGACAAGGTCGAACCGCCTCTCGATCTAGACGAAAAAGTAACCTGGATTAAAGCTGATTTAAAAACCTACAATCTCCAAGACCTCCCCGATAACAATCAACTAATTCTTTGCAAACAATTCATTCAATTCTTTGACAAAGATTTCATCCTAAAAGAACTCCATCCAATTCTCATCCAAAAACTCGCTCCCGGAGGCATTTTAGCGATTGAAACCTTTTCAGCGCCACCCGAACCAGCTTTCAGCAAATCTCATCACACCTATTTTCACCTCACAGACTTCGCCCCTCTCACCACAGGAATGGAGTCTATCCTCTCTCAAGAAATATCAAAAAAATCAACCGATCGTTCCGGAACACCACGAAAATTTCACGTAACACAATTGATTGTAAGAAAGAAATAATCTCTAGGATTTTTCTAGAGATTATTTCTTAATTCTTCGGCTTCAAAATCAACACGCCTACCTTGTCATTATCTTTGATGAGCACGTTCAAATCAGGGAATTGAAAACCTTGATACGCTTCATCCAGACTAACAATCGAAATCGCCGGTGTCGCCGCCAAGACCACCTGACCAAAAGCGAAAGAACATAGAGACAAAATCACAAAAGATCTCAACCAGAAAGAGCGACGGAAAAAAGAATGCATAGCGAAATAATAACAGAAATTGCCTCTATTCTCAAGCTAAGATAGAGTCTCGTCGCACCTTCACCCTCCACCAACCCCAGAGGCCCGACATGCTCTATCGCCATCTCTTGCGCCCGCTCGCCTTCCGTCTTTCGGAAGACCCTGAAACGGCTCATGAACTCGCTCTCTCCCTGTTCGCCGATCTCGGACGGCATCCGGTAACCTGCGGATATATCCGTCGAATAACCGCCTCGCACGATGACAAGCTCGGCAAAACGGTTTGCGGAATTCATTTCCCAAATCCAATCGGTCTTGCAGCCGGCTTCGTCAAACATCCCGGCGATGCCCTTCACGGACTCGCCGCCCTTGGCTTCGGCTTCATCGAACTCGGAACGATTACCCCTGAAAAACAGGAAGGAAATCCCCGACCGCGCATGTTCCGTTTGCCGAAAGATGAGGCTCTGATCAACCGCATGGGCTTCAACAATGCGGGCGCGGTGGAAAGCCTCAAAACCCTGCAACAGATCGGCCAATGTTCGATTCCGCTTGGAATCAGCATCGGTAAAGGAAAAGATACGCCGATCGAAGAAGCCGAAAAAGATTATCTAAGCGTATTCGACCTACTCAACGCTGAAGCTGACTATATCGCGGTCAATGTCAGCTCACCGAATACGAAAGATCTTCGCAAACTTCAAGATAAACCAGGTCTCTCCCGAATCCTCAAGGCCCTGCGCGAACGCGCCGTTTGGCGAGAGCAGCATCATCAAGAAAAAATCCTTCCGCTCTTCGTCAAGTTCACCTGTGACCTGACGAATGAAGCGCTTGATGAAGGACTTGATGTCTGCGTCAGCCATGGCGTCGATGGCATCATCACCACCAACACCACGACAGGACGCGAAGGCCTCAAGACCCGAATCAACGAAGTCGGAGGCTTGAGCGGCAAACCCCTGCGAGGCCGAGCGCCCGACATGGTTCGCTATATCCGCAATCGACTTCCAAACGTCGCCATCATGGGCGTCGGCGGAATCAGCACCTTGGACGACGTCAAACGCATGCAAAATGCCGGCGCCGATCTCTGCCAAATCTACACCGGCTTCATCTACGAAGGTCCTCGCCTCCCCATGAAGCTAAATGCCGAATTGGCACGAGGACTCTAGAAACACACAAGCCACGAAATCTCGTGGCTTTTTTGTATAAAATTCTCAATTCGCGTGACAACTCCGACATCTCGCCTCATACAAAACATCCCCCGCCACCACAACCACACCCTCTGCCGGAACCTCAATCCCCGTCGCCTCTTTCCGATACGACCGCGTCGCCGTCTCCCCACATTTCATACAAATCGCCGACAATTTCGTCACCTCATCCGCCATTGCCAAAAGCTGCGGGATATATCCAAAAGGCTGCCCACGAAAATCCGTGTCCAACCCAGCAACGATCACTCGCTTCCCTTGCATCACCAGCTGCTCCGTCACCGTCAAAATTGACGCATTAAAAAATTGCGCCTCATCAAAACCAATCACCGTATGTTTTTCAAGCACCTGACTCAAAGCCTCCTCCGGCGTCTCAATCGTCACCGCCTCCCAAGCCTGCCCATTCCGCGACACCACTTCATTCCCCGAACGCGTATCAATCTGCGGCTTAAACACAATCACTCCACGTTTCGCAATCAATGATCGACGCAAACGCCGCAACATCTCCTCGCTCTTTCCGGATGACATACATCCGACGATAACCTCCAGGCTTCCATATAACATACAAAGAAGTTTGCCCGATAAAACAAATTCTGAAAAGACAAATCCCACTCGGTATTGACAAAAGAGAAAAAAATGGCTATGTTAAATTTGTTCCAAAAACGAAAAGAGGACATCATGAAATGGTTCATCCTTTCATCTCTTTTGACCCTGCACGGATGCGCGACCGATTCCCAACCCAAAACACCGAACCAATCTCCAACAAAGATACACGCGTCAGCAGATCTCATCCGAAACTGCGAAGCGTTGAATCAGAAGACCCCATCAGAGTCCAACAAACAAGAGCTTCTCGCCTGTGCGAAAATCTCACTCAACTCGCTCGAAGAATGTGCGCGTGAAAATGAAAACAGCCTAGAAGCTTGCAGGGCAAACTGTGAGAATCCAAGCTGGGTTCAATCATTCACGGAAGCTCACGGGCACCCGCTATTCTGCTCCTTCAGCAAAAATTCCTGTGAAATCCTCACCGTGTTTCCAGCCTCCGCTGGTCCAATCATGACCCAAGATGACTGGCTACGCGGAAATTGCCTCTTGCAAGAAAAACGCAACAAGCGAGCAGGTAACTAAGCCCAGAAACACACAAGCCACGAAATCTCGTGGCTTTTTTGTACCCCCCCTCCACGACTACGTAAATTTGCTACGTCATTCTGAACGAAAAATCTAACCAACAATCTCCGACAGCTTCTGCTCAAAAGCAATGAGCTCTGCAGCAAAATCTTCTCGCTCCTTCTCCATATATTGTTCGGGTAAAGAAGTGGCCTCCATCTGAGCAGATAAAATCATGAGTTCAGAATATTGTTTCCCCGCTTTTGAAAAGGCGAATTTAACCGCAATATTTGATTCACGCTGAACGCGCTCCAGTTCACGATAACAACGCACACTCAAATCCTTCAATTGCTTAAGCTCTTCCGCATAATATTTCTTCGCCTCTGCACGATTCCTCGTTTTTTCAGGCATTACCTCCCGTGGAACGGCCAACACCGGAGCCGAACGAACCGCTTCAGTCGGCAATACAACTGGTTTTTCCACTTTTGGAGAATGCCGCTCGAGTTCTTGATGAATCTCTGCAACTTGCTGTACATCCTCTGTTGCAGCAGCTGCCCGAGCGCCCACCATCTCCCGCCTCACTGTAGCAATTTGCCCGAGCTTGAGATACTCATCCGCTAAACGCATCAATTCAATCGAACCTTCCGCGATGGCCATCAAAGCCTTCTTCTCTTGAATAAAATCCTGATCCGTAACCAATCCACGTTCATGACGTCGAAATGATTCAAAGGAGCGTCGACCCGCCTCGATAGAAACGGCTTTCAACATTTTCTGCACAACCGAAGTCTTATCTTCAAAAGTAACTGCGCTTTTCAAAGCCGATTGCAGAAGCGTGTTGCTCACATGAATAAAAGAAGCTAACCGAGGATCTTGCTTCGCCGCCCATTCAAACTCACGCTTGCTCTTCCCTAAAATTTGCGATGCAGATTCTGAAGAATCTTTTTGAAAGTCCAATTTTTGAGATGTTTCAACAAAAACCATTTTCGCATCTTCTCGGACTGTCTGAGTACTTTCAGAAGAATACATCGCCTCAAGCGCATCAATGAAGACGGGAGCTATACTAGCATCTGGAATCTCTTTACCTTCCCCAACATTAGTAATAAGGCGATCAATCGAACCATAATAAGCCATGACATCACCACGGAGTAAATCAGGGGCATCTTAAACCTTTACTTCACGACGCTCTACGAAAAATTTTGATGCATTTTTAATATACTCTGCATCAACTTTTAAAACTTCTTTTTCTTGAGTCTCCTCAGCTTCGCTCACAACGACTTTAGCCTCAATGTCCATAGCATGAGCTAAAAGACTAGCCATCTGATGTAACTTATAATTATCAATTCCAAAAATCTCAGTCTTCCCGATAAGATCGCGTGCATTGACAATATCCCGACGTATCGTTTCCGATCTCAAAATACTCTCCTGATTTGGAGATTTCGACCAACGGCCTAAAACACTCAGAAGCTGCAACAAAGCTTTACGGTCGGGCGATGTTATCTTTAGACCGGCATATGCTTTACCCACATCCTTTTCAAGCGAATTCAAATGGTTCGCATCAAAACTATTCCCCAAATTTCCTTCAAAGGCATCCAAAGCACGTACAGATTCTTGCATCAAATCATTTTGACTATCAACAGAGCCTTTTGTAGGAGTAGATTCAAATTTTTTCATAGATTCATTTTATCCCTCATCAAACGGCGTAATTTCTTTCTGATCCGTATAATATCGAATCTCATCATCCAACGTTTCCATAGAAATCACCTCACCCTCAAACAAAATCCGATCCTCATACCGCTCAATCTTCGCAAAGATCTCATCGGCAAAAGAGCGCGGCAAACTCCCCGCCAAATCCCGTAGCATTTCCATGCGACGAAGATAACCCTTCAATTCCGTCTGCGCTTCTTCCAAATAAATCTTCAAATGCGGTTGCCGTTTTTTCCACACATCCAAAAAAACATGATCCCGCACCCGACGAATCTCCTCGCGTTCTTCCAATTTCAAAGCCAAATCAGATTCCGGATGCGCCAACATCTCATCGACATGGCTACTCTCAGTCGCCTTGCGCATTCTTTCCAACAAATGCGCCGTCGATGGACGAATCGCGGACAAAACCTGCTTCCATTCTTCCTCGACCGCCTCCTGCTTCATCCAACGCCGAACCGCCTGACGCGCCGGCCAAACAGCTTTCCCCAATTGGCGCGCCGCTTCAACCAAAGTCGAAGTCGACAACTTTCCACCATCTTCATAGATTTGAACCATCTTCGCGGAAGCCTCGCGTTCATTCCCATCCGCATACTCAAGATGCTCCTGGAGGAAATCCACCACGCGAGCATGATTGCGAAGATCGAGATACAAGTCAGACATGTCCGCAGTATACCGCAGATGCTACACAATCTCCTCCCAAGACCGACCCACCACTCCAAAGTGCCCATAAGCCGCTGTTTTCTGAAAAATCGGACGACGCAAACCCAAACGTCCAATATTTAGGTGACCTGCAGTCACACTTTCAACCGAAAAAAATCACCGGTAAATAAAAAACCTTTGCCGTCAAATATAAAGACACATGATGATACAATCACCAACATATGCCTGAAACGCCCATAAAAAAGACACTAGAAGGACAAATCGAGCAAGCACCTACCGGCCCATCAATCACAGACCTCGCTCAGATCGCTAAATTTCACATAGCTCAAACCCTGAAACTAGGTACCGGGAAAGCAGCTCAAAAACAGGCAGAGGAACAAAAATCCATCGCACGCATGCTGGGCGAAATCGCCAGTACAAGAAGAAACGAACCAATTCAAAAAATCATCGAAAAATTACGCAACAAAGCCGAATCGATCGAAAATTCATTCAAACCAGGAATCAGCACCGGCACCTTTGATCTGTTAAATGCAGAAATCAAAAGTCTAACATTAACAGCCGATTTCTTAGAAAAACAAGCTGAGACAAATATTCATCACAGCAAAGGATTTCAAGCCTGGCACGAAACCCAAATTCAAGCCGACGCACAAAAAAGAGCAGAAAGAATCCAAGCAAAACACGCGCAAGAGATAGCAAGCTCACAAACCATCTCAGATCATATCCGAGAAAAAATTTCTCCAGAGAAAAACGCTATTAAAAAAGAACGTGAGCGCTGCATTGAAATGGTTCTTCGTGATGGAGGATCTAGAGTCTTTGAATCAGTAGAAAAAGCTTCTAGATCAGATGGACACGCTGGATTTCAGATGTTCACAGACGAAAAACTAAACGCCAGCAATACATCAATGGGCTACGTTGCTACGACAACCTATAACCTCCTAAACGAAAAACAAAAGGGAACATTGGGCCAATCTGGAAAGGTCACACTCGAAAAAAATCATCAAACCGAAGTCGTTGGGTTCATGTACGAACCAGATCAACCTGAAATGAGATGGGTAGACGTCCCTGACGTAAAAGACATATTTAGAAGAATCAAAAAACCAGCCAGCCGCCGGCAAGAACCTACAGGCAACAAACGAAGAGTTACCCACGATCAAATCGTCATCGGAGGAAAAACCAATGAACGAGTCGTCTGGATGACCTACCTTGCGGAGGCAGATGAATCTCAAGGACAAGAAATGGGCTTTTTAGATTACTCAGGACGAACCGGCCAACAGCTTCAAATGGAAATTGCACTTCCAGAATCAACCGCCCGTATCATCCAAGATGCTTGTATCAAAGATCCAGCCCTCATCCGAAAAATTGCCGAGAGCGTCATAAAAAAGAAACTTCTACCAAACCACCCCGAGCGCTGGGACAATCCTTCAAAAAATTCAACCATCGACGACCGATTATCACCACCCTACGAAAAATGGGACCAAGCACCTACCGGAGGAAAAATATACATTCAACCGCTCGGCGCAGAACCCGGCTGGCATGATGAATTTAACCGAAAAATTGAGAAAAAATAAAATTCCTGAAGACGAATAAGACCCTCGACAAACACCCCATTCAAGACTATGATGAATATATATGAGCTACCCAATTCTCCTCCAGGAAGCTGTGGAAAAACACATGGGAACCATACCGCTCCCGGTGGTTGCAATTGCTCGAGATCTCGGTCTTGAAGTTTTTGAAACGCCAAAATTAGAAGACAATCAATCCGGCGCCATTCAAAAAGAAGGCGATCAATACGTCATCTATATCAATGATCGTCACCCAGCTACTCGAAAACGCTTCACCATCGCCCACGAAATCGCGCACTATATTCTGCACAAAGACAAACTCGATCAGGGTGATATTCACGTTGATGAAATTGCTCAACCATTCAACAATGGCGAAAATCGCGTCCGTCTCCTGCAACGTGCCCATCGCGTCCTCACCGCAGAAGAACGCGTCATGGAAACCGAAGCCAACAAACTTGCCGCAGAAATTTTGATGCCAGAATCCCTTTTCCGCGCCGCCTACGAAAAAACCAATTCCATCGAAGAAGTCGCCAAACTATTCGGCGTCTCCCAAGCCGCCGCCGTCATCCAAGCCAAAATTCTTTTTGGAGAAGTTCTGTTTTAATCCGTACCACCCAACACTATGCCGACACTGGATCGAATAGGCGTCGCTTCGGCCGAAGATAGCGATCTCAAACAACAGCTCCAAGACGACACCGCCGTCCGCGACCATGTCCGTTCCGAAGGCGCAAAACAAGCGATCCACCGCATCATCATTTTCGCGATCTATCTCTTCCCAGCCAGTCTCGTCCTCGGATATGGCGGCTATATTCTTTTCCTCCTCTATACCCGCCAAATGGACATCTTCGCCAGCATCCTCTCCGGCGGTAGCTATATTTTGATCGGAGGCATTTCCGCAGAATTAGCACGGCTCGGGATTAAGATGAATGATGAGAAATAGACCAACGGTCGACATACCGGTCGGTCGGTCGACCACCTCCCTCATTCCCTCCTTCGCAAGGAGGGAGGTCAGACTCGATCTGATCATATCCTCCTCCTTCCGAAGGAGGAGTTAGAGGAGGTGAAACAAATAAAGCAATATCCAAATTGCAGCCAGCTTCAACCTTGCCTTTTCCCCCTTTTTCCGCTAGGCTAAGCCCACTGAATCAAGAAGGTCTCCCTAACCGCGTTTTTTCTCTAAACCAAGCGGAGGAAGCCACGTACGGGCGCAATTCATTGCGCCCCGATAGTCATTCAGACAATCAAATACTGCTATGGAAGCAACCAAAACAGTGCCGTCTTCGGAGATGGATAAATTCCTCCAAGACGACTCTTTTGCCAGTTTATTGAACTACCCAAAGGTAGCCGACGTCATTAAAGGTACCGTGATCGCCGTTGGCCGCAATGAAGTTCGCGTTGATATCGGTGGTTTGGCCATCGGTCTCGTCCGCGGTCCAGAGCTCGATCCAAGCATGCATCTCACCGTTGGTGATGATGTCGAAGCAACCGTGATCGAACTCGACAATGAATTCGGTGAACTCGAATTGAGCCTGAAGGGTGCTGATCGCAAGAAGTCATGGGACAAATTGCGCGAAGTCATGGCGACCAACAACCCCGTTTCCGTCAAAGTCCTCGAAGCCAACAAGGGCGGTCTCATTATCCGCATCGAAGGTGTCGGTGGTTTCCTCCCAGTCTCCCAACTTTCCCCAGAAAACTACCCTCGTGTCTCCGGTGGCGAAAAGGGCAAGATTCTCGAAAAGCTTAAGAGCCTCGTCGGTACGGCAATCGATGTCAAAATCATCGATGTCAACGAAGAAGGCGACAAGCTCATTGTCTCCGAAAAGGCCGTTTGGGAAACCAAGCAAGTCTCCGTGCTCGCCAAATACAAACCAGGCGACATGGTCGAAGGTGATGTCACAGCTGTCACCGATTTCGGTGCCTTTGTCCGCTTTGACGAAAATCTCGAAGGTCTCGTCCACATCTCAGAAATCGCTTGGCAGCGCATTGACCATCCTCGCGATGTGCTCAAGGTCGGTGACCATGTGCGTGCAGAAATCATCAATATCGACGGCTCCAAGATTTTCTTGAGCATGAAGAAACTCGTTGATGACCCATGGAAGTCCGTTGGCGAACGCTTCAAAGTGAACCAAATGGTCAAGGGCCGCGTGCTCAAGATCAATCCATTCGGTCTCTTCGTCGAACTCGACCCAGATATCCATGGTCTCGCTCACATTTCCGAACTCTCCGCCAAGCCAGTCAAGGACGTGAACGAAATCGCTCGCGTCGGCGACGAATTCGATTTCCGTATCGTCTCCATCGATCCAGAAAATCATCGCCTTGGTCTCTCATTGAAGAAACAAAAGGACGACAAGAAAGAAGAAGAGAAGGCATAAGCCAACTCAAAAAATCCGCCCCGATCAACGGGGCGGATTTTTTATCTAAAATAAACAAAAAATTCAGTCCACCCCCATTCGTCCCGCGCGCTCGACAATCCCCACGCTTTCCGTTAATCTGGATAAATACCTATGAATCAAACTCTCCGAAATATCCTCATTTTTCTAGGCTGTGTAGCGCTCATCGGAGTCACGCTCTCTTTTATTAATATTGATAGTAATGCAAAAAAGGTAGACTTGACTCAAATCGCCCGTGGCGTCCAAGAAGGCAATGTCGCCTCTTTATCCGTAAATGGACCAGATGTTGAAGCAACCATGAAAGATGGCACAAAGCTTCAATCAACCAAAGAGGCAAATGAATCCATGTCGACCGTTCTGAAAAACTACGGCGTCACTTCAGACAAAGTCCTCGCTGTTCCTGTTCAAGTCAAAGCAAATACCGGCTTCGCCTATTGGGCCGGCCTCGCTTTGTCGAATATCCTTCCCGTCGCCCTCGTTCTCGCCTTCATGTTCTTCCTCATGCGCCAAGCTCAAGGACAAAACAATCGCGCCATGATGTTCGGAACCACCAATGTCCGCGATACCACGAAAGATGGCAAAGACAAAATCACATTTAAAGATGTCGCCGGCGTCAAAGAAGCCAAAGAAGAACTCGGCGAAATCGTCGAATTCTTAAAGCAACCAGATAAATTCACCCAACTCGGCGCCAAAATTCCAAAAGGCGTGCTTCTTATGGGTAGCCCAGGTACCGGTAAAACCTTACTCGCCCGCGCCGTCGCTGGTGAAGCCGATGTTCCATTTTTCCACATCTCCGGTTCCGAATTCGTCGAAATGTTCGTCGGTGTTGGTGCTTCTCGCGTTCGCGACTTGTTCACCAAAGCCAAAAAAGAAGCCCCATGTATCATTTTTATCGATGAAATCGACGCCGTCGGTCGCCAACGTGGCTCCGGGATGGGCGGTTCTCACGATGAACGTGAACAAACCTTGAACCAAATCCTCGTTGAAATGGACGGCTTTGAACCAAATAATGGCGTCATCATCATCGCCGCCACCAATCGCGCCGATGTCCTCGACCCAGCTTTGCTTCGCCCAGGTCGCTTTGACCGTCGTGTCGTGCTCGATCCACCAGATCTCCGCGATCGCGAAGAAATCCTCACCGTCCACGCTCGCAATAAACCACTTGCAAAGGATGTCTCTTTACGTCGCTTAGCTGAGCGCACTCCAGGCTTCTCCGGTGCCGACCTCATGAATCTCTTGAACGAAGGTGCCATCTTGGCTGCCCGTAAAGGAACAAAAGATATCGGGATGAAGCTCTTGCTCGACTCGATCGAAAAAGTCCTCCTCGGACCAGAACGTAAAAGCCATGTCATGAACGAAGAAGAGCGCAAAATCACCGCCTATCACGAAGCCGGTCACGCTCTTGTCGCTCACCTTTTGCCACACACCGATCCGGTCCAAAAGATCTCCATCATCTCCCGTGGTCGCGCGGCTGGATACACGCTCAAAATGCCAACCGAAGACCGCAGCATGCGCACACGTCTAGAATATACAGAGGACCTCGCCGTCATGCTTGGTGGATATGCCGCTGAACAAACCATTTTCGGAGATATTACGACGGGTGCCTCAAATGACATGCAAAATGCAACGCGCTTAGCTCGTAATATGGTCACTCAATGGGGTATGAGCAAAGAACTCGGACCTCGCACCTATGGCACGCACTCCGACATGATTTTCCTCGGCCGTGAAATTCACGAAAACCGTGATTACTCAGAGCAAAAAGCCATGATCATCGACCAAGAAATTGACCGCTTAATCAAAGAAGCTTTCGACCTTGCCCTGAGCCTCGTCACAAAAAATCGTTCAGGAATGGACAATGTCGCAAACAAACTCTTGGAAGTTGAAACCCTCGAACGCGACGCCTTCGCAAAAGCGATCGGTATCACCGCCGCAAATCCAAAAAACATCTTCGCTCCAGAAACCGAAAGCGCTACCTAAAAACAAACGATACAACATAAACAGACGGGATATCCCGTCTGTTTATTTTTGTGATATCATGAAGCCAAAACTATGCTTCGTACGAACCTTCGAAAGTCACATGGCCCAGTCTACCGTGAGGTCGTCAAACAAGCTGCGCTTGCCGCGTGGCATGAGCGCCGCCTGTGGCCCATTGCTTTCATCGCATCTTTCTTATTTACCGCAGGTGCCTACGACATCTTATGGAAAGCCTTTGACACCGTCTCATCTCAAGGCGTATCGCTCACCGAACGCGGACAAATCGTAACCTCAATCGGTGCCGGCTTTGTCAGCGCCGCTCAACATGCAGGCAGCCTCGTAAATGTTGTTTTTGGCATTCAATTCTTGCTCATTGTAACGATTTTGATCGTTGCCATCGCGGCCTTCGCCTGCGTTTCTCAAGGAGCACTCATCTATACCCTCGGTGTCCGGCATCGTGGCGAAAGCACGAGCTTAACAGATGCCCTTCGCGTCGGCGGAAAAGCCTTTTGGCCGATCGCCGCCCTCAATGCCATTACCTTGTCTACATTGTGGGTTTTACGTTTCTTAAGCGCCGTTCCTCTCGCAATGAATCTAGCTTCGGGCGGAAACTCTCACTGGGTTCTCTACTTTTTCTCATTCATTATCTTCTGTGGCCTCCAACTCATCATCACCATCGTTCAAACCTTTGCGATGAATGCCATGATCCTCCAAGGAGCAAGCGCCGCCCAAGCGCTCATACGTGGATATGACCTCTTCAAGCGTCACTGGGTCGTCGCCGTAGAAACCGCCATACTCCAAACCTTGATCGCCATCGGTGCCTTCATCACATTCTGCGGACTCATCTTCATCGCGATCATTCCAATCGTAATGGCAATCATTACCTCAGCCCAAATCGACTCCGCCGCTCTGTATTATCTCTCCATCGGAATCGGCTTCGGTCTCATCTTTCTTGCCTGCTGTACCGGCATCGCCGTGCTTACCCAGTTCCAATACGCAACCTGGACCTATCTCTACCGCCGCTTAGGTGAAGGTGGTGTCATTCCAAAACTTCACCGCATCTATCGCGCCGTGACCGGAAGATACTCATTTGAAAAATAGAGATCGCCGACAGTCTTACTTTCAACATGCCTCCCCAGCCGCCAAAACAAATTCGATCTGCATCGATTGAAGATTTGTTTAAAAAGCCTTCTCAACCGAAGGCAGTTTCGACGAGCCCCTTGATGCAAGCTCCTGTCGTCAAAGAAAAACCAAGAACCGGACTCGCCAAGAGCGTATCCTCAACCAGCGAAAAATTAGATGAACGCATGGGCGACATTCGACTCCAAGAAGTCGAACAACTCGCTCAACAAGAAGCAGGTCGTCTCGGTCTCCCCTACCTCAATCTCAAAGGCTTCCCAATCGCTCCAGAAGCCCTAGCCATGATTCCACGTGCCGAAGCAATGGAGAAAAAAACCATCGCGTTTTTGCGTTTGAATGATGAACTCCGCATTGCAACCAATGGCCCCGGCCCAGACGTCGAAGCTCTCGGTGCACGTCTCGCCAAAGAACAAGCAGCCAATGTCCAAATCTACTATGTCTCCTCCGAAAGTTTTCGGATGGCGATGAAGCTGTATGATTCCCTGCCTGAAATCAGAGAAATCATCTACGGCGTCCGCATCGAAGAAGAGACCCTCAAAAAATACGAAGCCGAAACCTCTGATTTAAAAAAACTCCAAGAAACTCTCCCAAAAGTCAGCACCTCTGATGCCGTCGCCCTCATTCTCGGTGGTGCCATCCACTTTGACGTATCCGATGTCCACATCGAAGCCGAAGAAGGCGGCGTTCGTATCCGCTATCGTTTAGACGGCGACCTTCACGATGCTGCCCGCATGCCTCGCGATGCCTGGAAACAGCTCATCGGCCGTTTCAAATTGCTCGCCGGCGTCAAAATCAATATCGAAGATGTCCCACAAGATGGCCGCATCACCATCTATCTTTCCAACGAAAAGATCGACATTCGTGTCTCCTTTCTCCCAACGGCCTATGGCGAATCTGTCGTCATGCGCTTGCTCCGTCCAAAATCGATCGCCCTCGAATTCGAACAACTCGGTATCCGCGGCCGTGCTTGGGAGTCGCTCAAAGTCCAAATCGAAAAACCAAATGGCATGATCGTCACCACCGGTCCGACCGGTTCCGGTAAAACGACAACTCTTTACGCCATCTTGAAACGTTTAAATACCGAGGACGTCAAAATCATCACCCTTGAAGATCCAATCGAATACAAGCTTCAAGGCGTCAATCAAAGCCAAATCGACCACGCCAAAAAATACGATTTCGCCGGCGGCCTCCGCTCCATTCTTCGCCAAGACCCAGATGTCGTCATGGTCGGTGAAATCCGCGATCTTGAAACCGCCGAAATTGCGATTCAAGCTGCCTTAACCGGCCACCTCGTCGTCTCCACCATCCACACCAATAGCGCCGCCGGTGCCATCCCGCGCTTCTTGTCGATGGGCGTCAAACCATTCCTCCTAGCCCCAGCGATCAACTGTATCATCGGCCAACGCCTCGTCAAACGCCTCAATCCAGAACACAAAGTCCCCGTTACCCTGTCCGAAAGCCTCATGACCCAAGTCCGGACCGAGCTCTCCCATCTCCATCCAGACATCTTAAAAGAATACAAAGTCGATCTCGACCATCTCCAATTCTACGGACCAAAAGAAGGCGTCATGAACGGCTACAAAGGCCGCGTCGGTATCTACGAAGTCTTCCCAATGACCAAAGACATCGAAAAATTGATCTTGAGCGGAAAAGTCTCAGAATACGACATGATTGAAATCGCACAGAAGAGCGGAATGATTACCATGGCACAAGACGGTCTCTTGAAAGCCCTAGACGGCCTTACCAGCGTCGAAGAAATCTTACGCGCTGCAGAACTTAGCGCCGTGCTAGAGGAAGAACCAGAAGACCTAGGAAAATAACCCCTCCTGCCTCCCCTTGTGCTCAAGTGGAGGTTCTCCCGAACGGTTACAGATAAAAAAAGCCAGTTCCCGCCAGATGTGGCAGGAACATTCTTCATCTGTCTGAGCCCTGCACCATACGGTGCAGGGTGAGCGAATCCAAAAAACTTGATATGCTCGCGAGTTTATTAAGAATGTTCCTGCCACATCTGGCGGGAACGACGTATATAAAAACACCCCGAAAAATCGAGGTGTTTTTATATTCGAACCTCCTAGCAAACCGCCGGCGCCGGACTCATCTCATACCGCTGAAAGCGAGCGATCAAAATCTTTTCACCGATCTTGGCGATGTTTTCGTTGATCAATTGTTCAACGGTCACTTCATCATTCTTGAAAAAAGATTGCTTGGTCAAACACACTTCGGTATACCACTTGGTCAGCTTCCCTTCGACAATCTTTGCTTTGATCTCATCTGGCTTCTTTTCATCGGCCATTTCAGCCGTGAACATCGCACGCTGCTTTTCGAGCACGTCAGCTGGAATTGTTTCTGGAGAAACATATTCTGCGCCCAAAGCCGCAACCTGCATCGCCAAATCATTTGCGAAAGCAATAAAGCTTTCATTACGAGCAACGAAATCAGTTTCACATTGAACCTCGATCATCGAAGCTAACTTGCGATTGAAGTGAACATAGGTCGCGATCACACCTTCCGAAGTCGTGCGTTCCGCACTCTTCTTCGCAGCTTTCGCAGCACCCTTCTTCTTCAAGATTTCGATAGCTTTATCCATGTCATCCCCACCTTCTTCCAAAGCTTTCTTGCAATCAACGATCCCAGCACCCGTGCGATTGCGAAGCTCCATTACCATTTTTGCATCTGCCATATGTTTTGTTCAAAGGAACTGAGGGGCGCATACTCATGCGCCCAACCATGAATAAATTATGATTGGACGGACGGCGTGCGCTGCATTGGAGCGGCTGGCTTCTGCAACAAAGCGCTACCTAAACGAGCGCGAGCAGATTCCCATTCATCATGACCTTCCTTACAAGCCTGAGCCATTGCTGTTGCAATCAATTCAATTGACTTCACCGCATCATCATTCGCAGGGATCACGTAGTCGACATCGTTTGGATTCACATTCGAGTCACACACAGCCACGACCTTCACGCTACGGCGTGTCGCTTCTTCAAGCGCAGTCTTGTCTTTACGGATGTCGAAAATCAAAATCGCCTCTGGGATACGCGTCAATTCTTGGATACCACCAATGCTTTCGTCCAATTCCTCGATCTCTTCAGAGAAGCGCAATTGTTCGAGCTTAGTGTACTTCGCAAGTTCACCGCGTTCCTGCTTTTTCTTTAAATCCTTAAACTTACGAATCTGTTGAGCAATGATCGAAAAATTCGTCATTGTTCCACCAAGCCAACGATTAGTAACATATGGCATCTCACAAGAGATTGCCGCCTTTTCCACATGATGAACCGCCTGCTTCTTGGTACCGACGAACAATACGACACCACCACGCTGCGTGACGGATTTGACGTATGCCATCGCCTTTTCCAAACCCTTTTGAGTTTCTTCAAGGTTGATAATGTGGACACCATTGCGGCTACCAAAAAGATATTTCTTCATTTTTGGGTGCCATTTTGAAGTCTGATGACCAAAATGGACACCAGCCTGCAATAGCTCCATCAAACTAGGAGTTTTGCTTGCCATACCTGTGTAATTCGCCTTATTCCACCCTGCAACAGCCTTGGAACCGAGCAAAGCTCGGAGGCGCCAAAACTATCGTAATCACGGAGCAAATGGATCGAAATCCGATCGTTCCGTAATCAGTCGCAGGTGAGTGATTAATACCCCTTCAGACAAACGCCTAAAAGGTAGGCGGAATATACCAAAAGCCCATAAAAATGGCAATACCTGACCCTAAAAACAAAAACAGACCCGGCACGCGAAGCGTACAGGGTCTGCAAGAAGAATCACTTACAAGAATCATTCGGTTGACCGCCAGGACAATTGCACTCATTTTTGCCATTCGCGCAATTGAGACCAGACAGGGTTCCATCGCCGTGAAACAGCTTGTCACAGGCACAAGTCAATCCGCTCAAGCAGTGAAAGCAAAGCGCCCATGGCGTCCCCTCACCGCATGCCGTACCGGTCTGCACTCCGTCGCAAGAGTTATCGACACAGACACCGCCTTCGCAGTGCTTATACTTGTTCGTACAGACAACGCCTTCACAAAGATCAACCACTCCGCCGGCACCACCCGAACCGCTCTCACCAGCTGATCCAGCGCCACCTTCACCGGCGGCACCAGCATCGCCAGCGCTACCACCTTCTCCAGACTGACCGCCAGCTCCTGCAACAGGATCATCGATGCAGGTAGCTACACCGGCCAGATCTTCGCAGTGCTGATTCAACCCACAGTTCAGACCGGTGCACGGGTCAACGACCCCACCAGCGCCGCCCGAACCGCTGTCACCAGCAGTTCCGCCTTCACCAGCGATCCCGGCAGAACCTCCGTCTCCGGACGCTCCACCGAGACCACCAGCTCCCGCAGGACCTCCACCTTGGCCCATACCACCTTGGCCAGCGACATCACTCCCACCAGAACCGCCGATACCAGCTTCGCCTCCACCGACGCCTGCCGCTGAAACACCAGCCTGACCGGCACCACTCTGACCGGCACCACTCTGACCCGCACCGCCCATGGCATCACCACCGGTCGTTCCACCAGGCATACCGCCCATAGAACCACCGTCGCCGCCTACAGAACCGATACCGGCCGCACCCGACATCCCAACGCCAGCCATGCCAGCCATCTGAGCGCCAGCCTGACCTGCGCCACCTGCTTGTCCACCCGCGCTCCCGCCGACACCAGCAGTCATGCCTGCACCAGCCTTTCCGGCAGCACCAGCGCTTCCGCTAGAACCACCCTGACCAGCCTTCCCAGGCATCCCACTCATGCCACCAGAGCCAGACTTACCGGCACCAGCCTTTGCAGATGCACCAGCCGACCCGGCAGAACTCATACCGCCCTGACCAGCAATCTGCTCAGCAAAAACATCATCCGTGAAAGCATCGCCGCTACAAGCAACGATACCCAGAAAAAGAGCTGAAATACCAAACTTTTTCCAACTGTTCATTTAGATACTCCGCATGGTTGAGAGAAAAAGATCAAATTTGTCCAAGTCCTTAGTATACGACGACCTGGATATTTAAAGAACCACAAAATAGGCATTTTGTCAATGCCTCAGATTACAAAAAACGCATATTTTATTCCTCATCCTCGCTCTCACCCTTCTTCCCCATCTTCAAAGCCATGATCATCGCATCCATATCTCCATCCAAAATAATATCGATATTGTGCCAAGAATGTTTAATACGATGATCCGTCATCCGGTCTTGCGGCCAATTATAGGTCCGAATCTTTTCTGAACGGTCGCCCGAACCAATCTGAGAACGACGCGCATCATCCAATTCCTGATGCTTCTTCGCCTCTTCATGTTCCCACAAACGCGAACGCAAAATCGTCATCGCGCGTTCTTTGTTTTGAACCTGCGAACGCTCATCCTGACAAGACACCACCGTATTTGTTGGAATATGCGTAATACGCACCGCAGACTTGGTGGTATTCACCGACTGTCCACCTTTTCCACCAGCACAAAATGTATCGATACGAAGATCCTTCGTCTCAATCTCAATTTCCGTTTCTTCAATTTCTGGCAACACCGCAACCGTCGCCGTCGACGTATGAATACGTCCCTGCTTTTCTGTTGATGGAACACGCTGCACGCGATGAACACCACTCTCCAATTTCAAAGCCCCATAGGCGCCATTTCCAACCATCGTAAAAATAACCTCTTTGTATCCGCCCAATTCCCCTGGCGAAGAAGAAATCAAAAATGTTTTCCAACCCTTTCGCTCCGCAAAACGCGTATACATCCGCAACAAATCTCCCGCAAACAAAGAGGCTTCATCGCCTCCCGTGCCCGCACGAATTTCAACGATAATATCATTCCCATCGTGTGGATCAGGCGGAACCAAAGCCACTTCAAACGCCTCAGACGCAGATAAAAATTCAGCCTCCACCGCCGGCAATTCCAACTTCGCCATCTCCGCAAACTCCGCATCATCCACCATCGATGCCTGACGAGTATCTTTCACCGCCCGTTCCGCCGTCAAAAATCGATCGGAAATTTCGACCAAGCGCCGCTGACGATCATAAGACTTCGACATCTCACGAAACTTGTTCATATCGCCCATCACTTCAGGCAATGACAAAGCCGTCTCCAACTTTTGGAGCTCTTCGCGAGCTTGCATGGCGGATTGATGAAAGTCTGGCATAAACGAGATCGTATCAAGAAAGTGAAATTTCGGATAAATCAAAAGCCGACCTCAAGGCCGGCTTTTGAATGACACCTAAGCTTCGCTGAGCTCCGTTGGCTTTTGAGCCTTCTTGGCAACCTTCTGAGCTGCACGCTTTTCGGCCTTGGCTTTCTTGCCAATGGTCGTTGAAGCCTTGGCAGCAGTAACGCCAGCCTTTTCTTGGAATTTCTCCACACGGCGAGCCGTATCGAGCAACTTCTGCTTACCCGTATAGAATGGGTGGCAGGCGGAGCACAATTCAACGTGAATGCTGTCCATCGTCGAACCAACCTGGTAGGTGGCCCCACAGGCGCAAACGATCTTGGCATCAGTCTTATATTTTGGATGGATGGCAGCCTTCATAGTGGCGAGAATATAGCAAAAGACCGATTTTTTGGCAAGGGAGCACTGTTTAGCTAAGCCGAATCATTAACAAAACCACAAAATTATAATCCTCTCTTAAGAGATCTTTCATGAGAAATGCCCTAGCCCTAGCAGCCACCAAAACAAAAAAACGACCCCGCCCGACGCACAAAAACCTAAAATTCGGGTTTCGTACATCGGACAGGATCTAAAGCAAATGACGCAAGTATTACTTGCAAACGACGAGGAAACGGGTGTCGGCGCTCCATATCCAACCACCCCAGTGCACAGCTAGGCACTGCCTATTGTCATCAGATATCCACAAATGAGCGAAACCGCGAGGACAGCGCCCAGCCACCACTGAGCCAAGAGCGACGACGCTGTGTTCTCCCAGCTCGTTAGAGTGCTTTTCGGCAAAACCGAGAAGCTCCTCATAAAACGCTGGACGAAAACCCATATGCTCCATTTTGTCCAAGACATCATTAGTCCATTCAGCACGTTCCAGACGAACACACTTAAACGTGACCTCATGACTCTCCCTAGAAACGGCCTCGCAACCCTCGATCGGATCGAACTGCACGATCTCCCCATCCTCCTTATCCCCTGAAAAGAAGTTCTCATAGATCAGGAAACGGCGCTCCAGCTCCTCGAGCTTAGGCTGAACATAAACGATCGGAGCCGAAAACCACAAGTCTACATTTGTCTGCACAGAATCGGCCTCTGGCTGCTTGGACTGTTCAGCCTGCCAATCAGCATGAATACGACAAGCAACCTCATCCAGAGTCGCACGCCCCTGCGGGGTCACAAGCCAATAGATAGCTTCGATCGGCACGCTATTTCGCTTGCACGCCTGAATAAACTTGTCAGCGAAATCAAACAAAAAACGAAACCTTCGACGAAGCGCTGCATAATTCGTTCGCTTTCCCATGGTATACCCCTCCTATTTTTGAACTCATTCCTCGTCCTCCGCAACACATGAAGGATCGTAGACTCGCTGTTAGCTACAAATGAACACTTGGAGTTGTAAAGTTCAGATAACAGTCTTAATAAAACAAAAAGGCCATTTCGTCAAGAATAAACTTACCAATCATCAAGCTTCTTTTGTTTGCATTTTTCCCCATTTCCCGTAGTCTCTCCTCATGCAAACCTCCGACTTCGACTATCATCTCCCCGAAGAGCGCATCGCCCAATCCCCGATCGAACCGCGGGATCACAGCCGCCTCTTGGTTTTGGATCGAAAAACCGGCACCTGGCAACACCAGCATTTTTTCGAAATCGGAAATTTTTTACGCCCCGGCGACCTTTTGATCGTCAATGAAAGCAAGGTTTTCAAAGCCCGCCTGGTAGGGGCGCAATTTATTGCGCCCGGATCGGCCGGCATGCCGGGATCGGCCGAAACGGTCGGATCGTCGGGATCGATTGAAACGGTCGGATCGGCCGAATCTGTCGAAACGGTCGGATCGGCCGAGCCGGGCGTGATAAATCACGCCCCTACGATAGAAATTTTCCTTCTTCGCCCACAAAACAATTACTGGATTGCGCTCGCAAAACCAGGACGCAAACTAAAAGAGGGAACGATCATCTCTTTCAAGGGAGGATCGATGGCCACCGTCATCGAAAAACTTGAAGACGGCACCGTCGTCTTAGATTTCAAAAAATCCGCCGAAGAAATTTTCGCTCTCGCCGACAAAATCGGAAATGTTCCAACTCCTCCCTACGTCAAAGCGTCAGAATCAAATGACGCCGCCTATCAAACCGTCTACGCCAAACAACTCGGCTCCGTCGCCGCCCCAACCGCCGGCTTCCATTTCACCCAAAGACTCATAAATGAGCTCAAAGAAAAAGGAATCAACTTTGCAAGCATCACCCTCCATGTCGGCCTCGGAACCTTCCGTCCCATCAAAACCGATTCACTCGAAGATCATGTCATGCACGAAGAATGGATCGACATCCCAGAACAAACCCTCAAAGCCATCCAAGAAACCAAGAAAAACGGCGGTCGCGTCATTTCCGTTGGCACCACCACCGCTCGCGCGCTCGAATCAAATATCACCCACGGCTTCACCAACATTTTCATAACCCCCGGCTACAAATTCAAAACCATTGATGCGCTCATCACGAATTTTCATCTACCAAAATCCAGCCTCCTCGTTCTGATCTCCGCTCTCGCCGAGGCGATGCCCCGTGACAACGAAGTTGTTTTACGGGGACGCGAGCTTGTACTCAATGCATACCAAGATGCGATTCAACATGAATACCGATTCTACTCATTCGGTGATGCGATGTTTATCCAATAACAAAAAACACCCTGAGCCAGAGACGGCCAGGGTGTAGAATTTCAGAAACCAACCAATCGCCAGAGGCCGCGCTCAAAGCGCCAGAAGAACTCTCCGTGCCCCCTTCGATATTCGATCACGATGCGCACATCCCGACTGGAGTCCAAAACATCATCTGAAGGATTGATATTCTGGCACTTCTCCGAAGTCAGAACGCCACCACTCGCTCCAACCTCCGCCTGAAGACGCATCAAGAGGCTGATCTGCATCCCTTTGTAAGGATCCATCTTAAAGACTTCATCCAGATCAGGATCTTCGATAGAGCCCCAAGCCTGCAAACCGCTCCCACTCACCAGTCTCAATGAGATCAACGGAAACAAGGTTCGGATACGTGGACGACTCGAAGACAATTCACTCGTCAGTCGCTGACAAGAAAGCTGCAATTGCTTCGTCATCCAATCACGATCACCCTGCTTCTGATGAACCTCATCCGCTCGACCGATGACCTCAGAAATGGCTTTTGCCGGAACCGCGAAGTACGCATCATTCCGACCACGAGCCACGATGGTACTCACGCCGATAACGCCGCCGTGAATAACCAACGGTCCGCCGCTGCTCCCAGGATCGATGGCCGCCGTGTGCTGAAGCCAACACTTTCCCGAATCCTCAAACAGCTCGCTATTCTTCACGCATGCATTGGACACATTGCCCCGCGTGATCTGAAAGCTACCCTTCGAATTCAACCCGGGATAACCGAGAGCCTCGACTTCTTGCCCATCCGCATAATCCATCCTCAAGGACAGCCCCGAAGGACGGTTAGAAATCTCCAAAACCGCAAGGTCATAGTAGTCATCGACATACACGACTTGCGCATTCGAAAGCGTTTCGCCACCATCAAACGACACTCTCGCCCCACCCGCATCGTCAACAACGTGACGATTGGTAATGACCCAACTCTTATTACCCCGGGATCCGCTGAGCACAAATCCGCTCCCGCTCGACTGTTGGCTCACATACGCCAACAAAATCATGCGCAGACCAGGATTTAGGTTCGGACGCGCACTCAGCTGAGTAAACAACTGACGCAACTCATCCGGCGGAACCACCTGAATATACGCCGTAGAGGACTTTACATCCCCCGTACGCATAGGCTGTTGGCCACCACCCGATACCGGCTGCTGAGAAGGGGGCTGATAGCGCTCCCGAACAATACAGCCAGACATGAGAAACAACAGGACGCCAATACGAACCAACATGCTCCATCGGGAACGATGCATGACTTCCTCCTCGGACTTTGAAAGGTGAATCTCACCGAACTAAAGAGCAACTCTTGAGAAATAAAGAAGCGGCGGAACAGTGTCATAAAATAGGTGAAGTGTCAAAATAACAAAAAAACCTCATCGGGGCTGCCTGCAGAGCAATGGCCTAAAAAGACGTCGAAGCCTGCACAGGCACACGTCTCTCAAAAACAAACAAAAAATCCCGGACGAAGCCGGGACGAGAAAAAGACATGGAATCAAAGCCTCATATCGAATCAGGCAATCCTTGACGAGCAGGAAATCGAGAAGAGTTACGATGCCAAAGGTCAGACAATATAGCCTTAAGCTTCCCCGTAACCTCAACAACATCCACAGGGCAAAAGCGCCCCTCATGAATCTGCCGAAACAAATCCATTCCATTTTTGGACGAATCAGCATACCGAGGAATGACATGCCAATGTACATGCCTCACATCCTCAGCCATAAGATGCATATGGACTCTTTCTGCATGCAAATTCCGCAAGGCCTTCGTAACAGCCCTCTGCAAAAAAGCCATCTCCGTCAACTCCAACGTGACAAGCTCATCAAGATGCTCGACATGACGTTTCGGCGCCAAAATGAGATATCCAGGAAAAAGATTCGACGAACCATCCTGCAACTGAAAATGCATGACTCGCCACGACATCGTCTCGAGCAAAAAACCTCCAGAGGTCTGCACGCCCCCTTCATTCAAGCGACAGCTAAAACATGTAGGATCTATTGTCGAAAGCGACATGGAACACCCTCCTGAAAAAGAGCCTCACAGACAGTATCGACCCTTTCAGCTTTCGTCAAACAATCCTACAAAATATTCTCCACATAATGATAATCCCGCTCCCCTCCAATTGGAGCCACAATCGCCAATGCATCAACCTGATAATCTCGAATCTGAATCTTCGACTGCAATAAATAAACCTCAATCGCGCGCGCAAGATGTTTTAACTTCGTCCGCGTAATTGATTCTTCCGGATACCCAAAAGTCAAAGCCCGTCGCGTCTTCACTTCAACAAAATGAAATCGCCCAGCTTTTTCGACGATCAAATCAATTTCTCCTAAACGACAATTCCAATTGCGTTCCAAAATCCGAAACCCTTTATCCAAAAAGAAAACCGCGGCAAGATCTTCGCCGCGGTTTCCAAATTGCCTGCGCGGATCAGACGGCGTCTGCATCATGAGCGCTTTTTTGGCAACCATTTCGCCAACCGATCACGTTCTTTCTGTTGTGCAGATTTCTCCGGCAATTCAATCGTCACCTGCTTCCAGGTACGAAATCCTTCCCAAACGAGCCATGCCAACCAAACGATCCACAAGGCACGCATACTTAAGGTCGGAATCCGCTCATAAGAAAAGACGAACAACATCAAACCAGCCAATCCCGCCCAAACCATGACCCAAGCGACACGCTTCACCACTCGACGCAACTGCTTATCCATTCCTGAACGCACGGTATAAACCAGTCCGATCAAACCAACAATCGTCATCGCAAGGACGAGCACTAAAATCCCACGAGACATCCAAACTGTAAACGGAGGAGGATTTGTCGAAAACCAGAACGTAGGGGTCAAAAGGGATGGGATAGTCATACGATGATCGGAATCGTGCCTGAGTCGAAAAAAACGCGCAAGTTTTAGACTGGCTCTTCAGTCCGAAGAAAAATTAAACCATAATGATATGGACCAGCTTCAAATTCATCATGAAAATCCAATAAACGACCACGCATTTCACGTTTTACCTGATCTTTATCCATCCGCTGATCAACTGGAGGCCCGATCGGGCTCGCAATCGGCTTCCATTCAACCACCACAATCCGTCCACCCGGCCGTGTAATTCGCGCCATCTCCCGCAACATTTGCGAACGATTAGAGGAGAGGTAGAAATTATTAATAAGCAAAGTCAAATCCAAAGTCCCCTCTTCAATACGAGTTGCACGATAGACATCAATATCCGACCAAACCGTGTGCACATTATAAAATTGCCCATCCTTCGCTCGACGATCTACATGTTCAAGCACACTGCGCTGAATATCAACCGCATACACCATCCCATTCCCGCCAACCAACTGCGCCGCAGGAAATACAAAATGCCCCAAAGATCCGCAGCCTAAATCCGCCACTTTTTGGTTTTCACGAATCCCAACCCGTTCCAAGAGTTTAAACGGATTAATGAGTTCGGTACCACTATGTGGGATCATACAGTTTAATAAGGCTGAAATTCTTCCTCCTTAATCGTCCGCTCAATCGGTTGCTGCTTTGGAAAAATTGAGCCCAAGGTCGCATCCAAAAACGATGTCCACAAATTTGTAGCCCACATAAAACCGACCAAGATCAAAACAATCCCAATAAATTTATACATCAAGGCCGTTCCCCCACCACCCAAGTGCTGATCAGCCCATGGGATTCCACCAAAAGCATCAATAAACTTTCGAGTCTTCCAAACGATAATAAAACCACCAATGACCAAAGCGAGACCAATTAAAATACGAGTAATGATCATACAAAGCTGACATCAGTATAGCACGTCTTTCGCAAACAACGCGCGACGTCACGCTTTCCACCGATCTCCATCCTGCGCCAACTTCGCTTCACCAAAATACCCAGCAGCACGAACTTCAGCCAACATCACATCTGGAACGTCAAAATCATAATAATGCGTCAACCACAAACGCTTCGCTCCGGCCTTTAAAGCCACATCTCCGCACTGACGCGGCCCCATATGCCCATACCCACCGGTATATTCTTGCCCCACCCGAGTACTACAATCTGCAATTAAAAGATCCGCACTCTGCGCAATCACCCGAACCCCTTCGCAAACACCTGTATCGCCGGTATAGGCCACCGTTCCATATGGCGTCACCAATCGAAATCCCATCGAAGGATGCCGACCAAATCCGTGATATACCGCATGCGCCTTCAAAAACACTTTCGGGATAATCTCTTCTTCAAATCCATCCTCCATTCCAACAATCTCTGGAGCAAATTCATTCCAATATCCCCCATCATTCTCCGGCTGATGCCAATTCCATACCTGAGGCCAATCACGCGCCAATAATTTCGGCATAAAAATCCGTAACTGTGCGCCTCGTGGATCATGACCGCCAATAAATTGCCGACAAAACTTCGACTGAATAAACTGAGGCAAAGCCGCATGATCCGGATGCGCATGCGAAATCGCAATATGCGTTACTAAACCCGGATCAATCCCCGCCGCTCTTAATCGAAAACGAATTCCTTCACTGCAATCAAATAAAAGATAGGTCCCATCAACCTCTATCAAAAAACCCGGCGGTTGCCGCGCATTTTTCGTATGCGGCGTATCCGTACAAACACCTGTACCCAAAGCAAGAACGGACAAAGACATGGGTTGAGGATACGGGAAAAACCTTGAAGGCTCAAGCTTTCCTTCATCCTTAAATATTTTAAACAAAAAAGCCCCAGGAAGTTTTCCTAGGGCCAATAACGTTTTATCGCAAAACGATTTCCCACCATGAAACTGAATCATTCAACGAGTCGGACATCGGCTGCATCTGCTTGACCAAAACGGTCAAATCTTCACTCTTGAGCAAAAGATCATCCAAAACCCGAAGTTCGGTTTGAAGGTGAACACGAGAAATCGATCGAGCCGACAAAGCCGTAGCCACGCTCTCCAAACCTTCTCGCTGCTCTGCCAAATCTCGCATCGCACCAAACAAAGATGCTTGACTTGGACCTGAAGCTTTCGAGCGCGCAGCAGATTCAAGTTGACCGAGTTGCTCGCCTAGCCTCCCAACACGCAAACAGGCTTTGACACAAACGTCATACCACACCGACGCTTCGACCTTCTCCGCACAACACCTCGCACGCGTCTGCGGCGTAACAACCTTCCAATCACGCAGCAGATGCACATCCTGAGGCTGAATCGACCAATGACGGATAAGATATCCAAGAGCCATTATTTGATCAACACTTGAAAGCGACATCGAAAGACGAGAAACAGTCTTCAAAAGCGAAGGCTCACAAGCAAGATCACCAAGAATCTCTTGAAGATGAAACTTGAAATCCGGAGAAGATTCCGTCGGATCAGGAACCGGAAGACTCGACACATCGAGATACTCGACCTGCCAGACCGATACCTCATCGTCCGTCACCACCACAATTTCGCCGCCTCGAGGCTTCGCGAGATACAGCATATTGCCAGAATCTTGAAACTTCACCTGAAAAAGACCATCATCAGTCACTCGACAATCCGCTTCACCATAAACGATCAACGAACCGCCATACGGATGGATCTCAATCAGACCCTGCTCCGGCAGAACACGAATCGCCAATCCGCTCGATGACAGACACCGCTCCTCTCGCGTCGATGCACGCAAAATGCACTGCAACGCTCGCCCAAACTTCTCCTGCGCTTCAAAACGATAAACAAGATGACCCAGTTCAGAGTCCTCCTCCAGCACTTCTCCCTGAATTTCCCGACCAAGAACCGACTTGAGCCGCGCCAATGTCAATCTCATGCTGACCTCCAGAAACCTAAAAGGAACTTCCACGAACATGTGTTAGATAACTCAAAAAACCCTTTCCGTCAAGATACAGCTCAAACAAAAAACCGCATTTCTAAGTCAAAATGCGGCAGGAATCACGAGACAAGGATCTAACGGCGACCACGACGCTGGGACGGCTGTCCATACCCATAGCCGCATTCACGACCACCGTATCCACATCCCTGTACGGGCTGAGCATACTGGCGACGCTGCGGCGGGGGTGGGGGCGGCGAATAATACCCCCCACGATTCCGCCCAACACCCACCCGAGCCCGTGCCCGGACATCCACCTCGACCGAGGGTCGCGCAGGTACCCGTTGAACGATGACCGTCTGCTGCGGAGGCGGATATGAAGGGTAATAAACCGGAGCTTGCTGATACACCACCTGAGGCGGTGGCGCAGGAGCATAGACAATAGCCGGTTGCGAATACACAACAGGCGGTGGAGGGGGCGGCGGATAATTCGACGCATAGAACCCACCTCTAATGGGATGACTATGCATCGTGCATCCGCTCAAAACCATCAAACTCAGAAAGAACAAAACCCATCTTTTCATAAAAAACCTCATCGCTAGGGTTCAAGTTCATACTAGGATGAATTCATCGAAAATGTCAATCGAAGAACCCAGAATTCACCGAATCAACTTCCCCTCCCCATCAAACACAAAACGTCGTTTAACGCTCTCCCCAAGCAAAATTCCTGGCAACCAAATTCGATCATCCTCCCACATTTCATCCAAAGGAATCGATCCAATCTCAAACCATCGAGGAAGCATTTCCTCAGATTCTACAAGCTCACCAATAACTCCCCGTGCAACGAAAATCGCACAACGATTGTCCCATTCTGGCTTAGCCCGATACACAAATTCAATCCATCCCCGATGCTCAAGCGCCCCAAGCTCGACTCCAACTTCCTCCAGAACCTCCCGCCGACAAGCCTGTTCTTCGGTTTCTCCAGATTCTAATTTGCCACCCGGCCCATTCCATTTTCCCACTCCCATCCCCCGTTTTTTCATCGCCAAAAGCACTTTCCCATCCACAATCGCAAAACACAGGGTGGTCGATTTCATACATTTATGATACATCCTACAGGTCAAATAGCGGGGACGCCTAGCTCAGTTGGTTAGAGCATCTCGTTTACACCGAGAGGGTCGGGGGTTCGAACCCCTCGGCGTCCACCACGTAAAAACAGCGCTTAAAGCGTTGTTTTTATTTGATGCTGTTCACGTGGCGCGGCCTTTCGGACACTTGACAAAAACCAGTTTTTCTGTTAACGTAGGCAATTACTGAAATTCAATTCCTAAGAAGCGAATCTTGTTCAGCCCCTCACGATGTAGTCGTGTGAGGCTCAACCTGGGTTCGCAAACGCACCTTCTAAGGAGATTAACCATGGAACGAAAGCCGACATTTCTGCATGTCCGTCTCACATGCTCTTCCGATCGCAAAACCTGGTATGGCAATATGCGAGAAGAAGATGCCGTCAAAAACGGATTCGAGGATCGTCGCGTCGAGCTAACATGGCTTCCAAACGGACTCAAAGAAGAGGACGTCTGGCTCTGCGCTCTCGCATATCGACATAACGATGTCGATTCAAAAGAAGGGATCTGGGTAAATCCAATCCGACGCTTGAATTCTTCAAGCGAAATCGACGAAGCGAAACGCGCTATCGAGCAAGCAAAACTGAGGCAAAAATCCTCAGCCAGCTTTGCCCAAGAAATAATCGATCTCGGAAATGGACGTCATGTCCAAACCGAAATTCGTGTCGGCTCTGGACCTTTGGCCCGCAGCTGGACGGTCTTCGAAACGGTCTTCAATAAAACGAAGATCCTCGGCGTCGTAAATGAATCTCTGACCGGTGCCATCCAAGGCATCAGAGCCGGAAGATACAATTTCATCGTCGAAAATCTTGAAGAGGCTATTCAGGTACTAGGTACCCCAAACTTTCGAAGTGATCCAGACTGGAACGGTGCCATTGCAACCTGGATTGACCGAACAGGCAGAAAGCTCGAAGCGATTGTCTCCGTCGAGACCTTGGTCAAATTCGCCAAGGATCAAGACATCACGCTGACGGACCTGCACGAAGAATATGGCGTCCTATCTGGCGAAATCGAATTTCGCGGACTGGCTCAAAAAGCCATCGTCTGTCACGTCATGCTCGCACACGGCGAAAGACGCCGAAAAGATTTGATCACCCCGGCTCGATTGTTCGAACTCACGACGCAACTTTCAACAGCGCATCGTCAGCAGATCAATCACGCCATGCGCGATCTCAACCTTATTTGCTCCCTCAATGAGCATGAACAGGATCGAGATCTCGAATTGCTCCAAAGCTCAGCCATTCGATTGCGTCGCTTGCGAACACTCACCTTCGAAGCGATCAGCCTCGAGAAAAAGGATGTATCCTTGCTGGCAGATTTGCTCAGGGACATCGAGACCGAACAGAACCGGCTCAAACAAGCCATAAGCGCTCCTCTGAGCTACTCGACGCATCGTGGCCCCGCTGTCTACATGCAGCTGGATGAACCGGTAAAAAACACAACCGTCGCCGAAGCCGCGCATAAGCTCGGACTCAAGCTCATGAATCGCATCGAATACCTGACGCTCATCCTAGAAAGGGAAATAGAGCGTCAAAACCCTAAGATGCGGACGCTCCCCAGCGTCCGCCCCCAACATCTCATAGAGGAAACCCCTCCTCAAGAGATGTCTCTCTAAAACACTCGCCGGCGCATGACAGCATGCCCGGCGTTTTTTGTTTTAAACAAACAATCATAACTTTTAAAATTACACCAAAACAGATTGACAAAGCCCTCAAAAAATGATTGAATCCAATGTCCGCTCTTTCGTTCACCCGATAACAAAAAAACGAAGTTAGACTGATCTGCAAAGCCATCCAAGATAAAAATCTGAGAAAGAAGAGAAGATGAATTGGCAAGAATTCTCTGGACGCACCGATCGCCACGGGGATCTCGAAATCAGACAACAAGGAAGTACGCAGACCATCATCTATCGAGGCCCGATCAAAAATCTCAAGCTGGTAGAAAATGAGATCCACATCGAACTCGAATGGACCGCGAAACAAGATTCAACCAAACCCAATCAATGGGAATTGGTAGAAGAAACCCTCACCCTCATCACCGACGCTCCAATCTGGAAAGACACGGGCGATAGAATCATCGTCCGACTTCCCGGAAAGCAAAAATTCGAGGCCCTCATCACGATCTACAACAAACCGGACAACCTCGACGCACACCGCGTCAAAGGCCATCCGTCCTTCGGCCTCAACTTCAAGTTAAAAGATCCTTTGCCCCAAACCCCGTGAACAGACATTCGCGTCGCTCCCAAGCGTCACGACCTCGTCTGTCACGGGTGTTTTAATAGAAAACAAATCCAGAACCATTGACTCGATCTCCAATTTCCCGTAAAAAATATCTCGGAGGTGCCTATGGCCCTTTCCCGCCCCAAGAAAAAAGCCGCCTTTATCGATCGCGATGGTGTCCTCAACGATCTGATCGATCGTGGCGATACTTTCAAGATCGGTGATCAATTCATCCGCTGGACTGCACCGTTTTCCCGTGAAGAGCTTAGGCTCAAAACAGACGCCAAGCAGGCGCTCGAACTCATCGGACAAAAGGGCTATAAGCGCATCCTCGTCACCAATCAGCCAGATATCGCCGGAGGGAGAATCTCTCCGAAAGAATTCCGGCTGATCATGGAGCCTTTCCATGCGCTACCGCTCGACGGCATCTATATCTGTAAACATCAACCAAGCGATGGCTGCCCCTGCCGCAAACCAGCCCCCGGAATGCTCTTCAGCGCCCGCGACGCGCATGAGATCGACCTGAGCCGGTCCTACATGATCGGCGACATGGAAACCGATGTCGAAGCTGGAATTGCCGCCGGCACTAGCACCATCCTCATGACGGACGATCTCGATACCAAAACCAGAGCCAGGCACCTCGCACCCAATATCCTCCAAGCCGCGATCCTTCTCCCATCCGAATAGCCCCTGACCTTCATCCCCACTAAATAAACTGTGGGGTTTTTTGTATAAAAATTCAAATGAAGGTCGACAAAAAAACCCTACGAATATTCGCAGGGCAAGGCGTCTCTAAGGACTCTGACGGAGGATTACGCACCATCTCAAGCAAACCATCCGTCACTCGCTTCCACTCCTCCTCACTGAGAAGCTCCTCAACTTCAGTCACCGCTCCCGGAGGTGCCACGATAGTAAAACAAGCCGTTGGTGGCTCTGGAGACTGGATACGATCCGGCTTTCCGTCCACCATCTTTGCCGTCAAAGGACGTTCATCATCGAGCTTCTCGAGCATAACATCACCTCACAATCTAAACCTTAACCTAAAAAGGCTATTTTAGATAGAGACGCAAAAAGGCTCCATTTGACCATGGGATTGCCAATTTTAGATACGACTGATAAGCTCCCGACACCAATTTGGAACGGGCTCAGGTGGCGGAATTGGTATACGCACCAGCTTGAGGTGCTGGCGGGAGCAATCCCGTGGAGGTTCGAGTCCTCTCCTGAGCACCAACAATATCCTCGTCTTTAACGGACGGGGATTTTGTTTATACAGAACCAAATCCTACCCCTTTGGCCCATTCCCCAACCCCCTCCGTCCGGTAATAAACCGAGCCGCCCCTTTTATCACCTGAAACTCAAAAGTCTTTGCATCTACCCGATGACGATCCACCGTTGCCTGAAACGAATCTGAAGAGCTAACACTGAGAGATGATAAAGAAAGCTTCGTCTCGCTCTGGCCCTGCTTTCTTCCCCACCAACTTAACCTCTTTTCTTGCTGCGGACAAATACGGACATCAAACAAACCATCTCTCGGATTTGTCGATAAATTCGAAATGGTGATATCAGCTCCATGCATGGAGCGAAGAGTATATTGTCCCAAAACACCAATCTTTGCCAAACTTCGTGTAAAAGTCACATCCGTCAAAAAAAATTGATCATTCACTTTTCCCAGATCAAACGTTTCGATATGTCGTGCTGCCAAAACATCACAGGCTAAAATACCAACCGGCACACCCAACTTCTTTGCCGTATCAAATGGTGCTCTCAATGGCAAGAATCCAATCGTCAGACCCAAATCCGGCAAAAACCACATCACCTTATCCAAGGTCGCATCATCACCCACCACAATAATCGTCGATACTCCTTCACGCGCCATCCCCGTCACCAACTGTTTCGCATTCCGCAATTGAGACAAACGCGCAATCGGACCCTGAAGGTCCAAGGTCGATAATCTTCCCTCTAACTCAGCCAATGGACGCTCAAACTTCCGCTCCGTGAGGAAGTCGTCATAGATATAGAGATGAGACCGGCCTTGCATAGATCAATTCGCCGGTCACTCAATTAGCTTTTTCCGCCGACGCTGAGCTTACCTGAGAGCTGAGCTCCGGCATCAACAGCAATGGTTTCGCACTGGATATCTCCCGTAATTTTAGCGGTTGCTTTGATATGAAGTTGTTTCTGCACCGACACAGCACCATTAATCATTCCAGCAACCGTCGCCGAAGCTGCCGTCACATCCGCCGCAATCACCGCAACAGGACCCACCATCAAATTTCCAGAAGTTTTCACATGACCCTCAACATCACCTTCAATATGAACATCCCCTTCACTCACAAAATTTCCTTCTAGTTTCACTCCACGGGCAATAACCGTGACTTGCTTTGGGGACATCGCGCCAGAACCTGAAATCTCAGATTCCTTCGCGGCTTCGGTTCCTTTCGTTCGGGAAAACATACAGTATTACCCACTACGCTACTCGCTTCGTAGCCGCATCGTCAATGAGCTGTGCTGGCAAACTCAAACGAAAGGTCGATCCCTTTCCAGTTCCATCGCTTTCACCACTCACACGTCCACCTGCCGCCTCCACCATTTGCCGAACAACATACAAACCCAAACCCGTTCCATCCGTATCCATCTCACGAGCCGCCGCTCCGCGATGGAATTTTTGAAACAAACCATGCAGCTCGCCTTGAGCCATCCCCTGACCCGTATCCGAAACAGAAATCCGCAATAAACCCTCACCAAATGAAGCCAAAACCCGAACCTCCCCATGCACGGTATATTTCACTGAATTATCTACCAAATTAAACAAACTATTCTTCAAAACTTCCTTATCCACGATAAACATTTGAGGCGTATTCGGATCAATCTGAAAAATCAATTTCAACCCTTTGGATTTCACCGGAACATCAACTTCACGCTGAACCAAATCAAACACCTCTTTCAAAGAAACTTCCGTCTTTCGGCTCGTAAAAGCTCCAACTTCAACTCTCGATGCATTCAAAAAAGTTTCAGACAAAGACAATAATCGATCCGATAATGCCCGAATTTGTTGAGTCGCGACAAGTGCCTTCGGCGGCAATACCCCAAAATCCCCTTCTTCGAGCATCGACGAAGCCCCTCGAATCCCCGTCAACGGCGTCCGTAATTGATGCGCCACCATATCCACAAAATCCCGCCGAGCCTCTTCCAAACGACGCAATTGTTTCGTCGTTTCTTCCGAAGACATCCGCTTTGATCGCTCCTGTTCCAAACTCTGAATGGCCAAGACCCCGTAAATTCCAACCGCCATACAAATCACCAATGCCGTCAAAAACTCAGTCACATCACGCGAACGCATCAAGATCACCAAAGCCGCAGACAGTAAAGGCAAAAAGAATGCCTCCAAAGGACCCAATTGAACTTCCAATAAAGAGGACCGTAAAAAAGCCAATAAAGAAACAAAGATAAACGACGCACACAAAATCGGCATGAAGAGTCCCGTCGGGATCGGCCCTGAAACCAATTGCAGTCCGCCTGCAATCAAAAATGGAATCAAAATCACCACCGCATACGAAGCCCGTCTCTGCAGCAAAGACATCCCAGCTCGTGTCCACAAAACCGGATACAGAACAGAACCAATTAAAATCGCCACTCCCGCATACAATAAAAGCCCAATCATCGCCCCCGCCGTAAACAACATCGACTGT